>Ga0315314_1000298_pt1 | contig 61553 bp, 61 predicted proteins | sample TDP9_MG_FD_203631 | JGI IMG/M metagenome (GOLD analysis project Ga0315314, IMG submission 203631) | Freshwater sediment microbial communities from Lake Towuti, South Sulawesi, Indonesia - TDP9 | ecosystem: Environmental > Aquatic > Freshwater > Lake > Sediment | place: Indonesia: South Sulawesi...
GTATAATATGTGAAATTTATCTCCACAGTATCGAACCCGAGGTCTTGCTCATAATACTTGAGGGCGTCCCTGGGTTGAATATTTTTGGGATAAACTACGCCCCGCCAGTCTGGAAAAGAGAATCCACTCGTTCCAATCTTTATCATTTTGCTTAAGAATCTCCCGCCACAAGGCTGTCAATAGCGCCCTTTTCTCATTTCTCCAAAATTTCCACAGTTTTGTGTCTCGATTTTTCTCCTTTAACTATTTTTATCTGGTTTTTTTTGACTTTGAATTCTCGACAGAGTAATTCAATTAAGAGCTTATTTGCCTTCCCTTTTTCAGGTGGCGCGGTCAGATGAACCTTCCAGCAATTTTCTTCTTGCTTAATTTCATTCTTTGTGGCATTGGGAATTACTTTGACATTTAAAATCATTTGATTACCTAAGACAATTTCCAAATTAAGTCATCTTCGTAACGAGTTGTCTCTCGGCAGATTCTTACTCTGTGAGAAGAGTCAGAAATGATTCTGTCCCTTTTTGCTAAGCATAAGTCTTGCTTCCCTCCCTTTCGGGAGGACTCCGGTATGATGTATTATGTAAAATAAAAAATGGGCCCACTCCGATATGAATCGGGGGACTCTCCCGATATAATCGGGATGCTCTAACCAGCCAGCCTATGAGATAAAATAAAAAATGGGCCCACCCCGATATGAATCGGGGGACTCTCCCGATATAATCGGGATGCTCTAGCCAGCCAGCCTATGAGATAAAATAAAAAATGGGCCCACTAGGATTCGAACCTAGGACTCCCTGATTATGAGTCAGGTGCTCTAACCAACTGAGCTATGGGCCCAATTTTGCTCTGGGGATGACAGTATAATTATTATATTAGTGAAACAGTAGAACGTCAAGGAAATTCTATTCTCCTTTCTTCTCTGAGAACAAGCAACCAAATTTCGCAGCAATCATAATTAGTCCTTGATTAAATGAAGATTTTTGGTTCCTTGAGTCTCACAGTAATCAGTGTTTCCGTGGCAGTCACGCCTGGAATTGCTCTTATCTTATTAACCACAACTGAGGCAAGTTCGTCTATGTCCTCTGCCTGCACAGTAACTACGAGGTCCCACCGGCCAAAAACAGCAATAACTTCTTGGACTCCACTAACCTGCCTCAATGCTTGCATAACAGCTTCCTCGTGTCCTGACAATAAATGGACAAAGACCAATGCGGAGACCATTCTATTTCCTCCTCTGTTCCGGGAATTGGCTTCTCTTAATCTATCAGCATCAGCGAGTAGTGATGCAGAGCTTCGCTCTGCCGCTACAGATTATCGGTCCTCCCTTTCGGGAGGACTCCAACCATTTTTGTACGGTTAAAACCGTGCCTACAAATGTACCCTGCACAATTTGAAATTGTGCCTACAAATTTCCCTGCCGTTGTAGGCACAGATTCAATCTGTGCTCTTTTCCTCCTTATCCAACTTTAGGTCAGCGAAATATTTGACCTTGCAAGCATGCTCAATAGAACATATCGTAACAAAAGCTTCCTCGACAATCTTTCCGATAGCAATAGGCCCATGTTCTCTTATTATGGCACCTTTATGGTCTTTGAGGGCATTAGCCGAATTTTGAGCAAGTTCTCTCGACCCTACTCCTCCTGTTATGATAGGAATCTCATGCAGGAAGTATTTGCTTTCACAGTCGGTGGGGACTAAGAGATTTGTAGAGGAAATCATCGACTGGATTATGGCAAATGGAGAATGGGCGTGGATTATGGCTAATGCTGAAGTCTCTTTGTAAATATGCCTGTGAACTATGGTTTCTGAGGAAGCTATGGTGTCGAAACTGCTGGGCTTATCCAGGTCTAACTCCACGACCATATTCTCATCAATCTCGTCGAGCATGCTGCCGCTTCTGGTAATTATGAGTTTGTTTCCCACTCTCACACTTATGTTGCCGAAATGGGAATGGGTTAACCCACATTGAACCAGTTTTTTTCCGAATTTGCTAATTTCCCTCCACATTGTGGCTCCTTCTGAAGACTAATTGTGACCGGATACTCAGCCCTCCCTTTCGGGAGGACTCCAACCATTTTGCATGGTTAAAACCGTTCCTACAAATCTACCCTGCACAATTTGAAATTGTGCCTACAAATTTCCCTGCCATTGTAGGCACAGATTCAATCTGTGCTCTTTTCCTCCTCCGATGAAATCGGAGACTCCAATCCCTTTCCTTTTCGGGAGCAACGAACCGGCTCAATAAATTGAGCCCCTACAGAATGTTGAGTTGTCGAAGTTTCTCCTTTGTGGGAATCCCTTGGCTATCCCACCCCCGGAAGCGGTAGTATTCCAGGAGAGAGGATAGAAACTCGTCTTTGTTGATATTCCTTCCTTCCACTCCTCCGTCTTCCTGGAAAAACCTTTCCGGAAGGGCATCGTCGTTATTGCTGAAATTCTCTTTGAGGTTGAACAATCTTTCTATATTCCAGATCCTTTCCCCTATCTCAAGTAGTCTTTCCGAGGCAAAATCTACTCCGGTTACCGCACTTAAGATATTTGCCCACTCTTCTTCTCCTACACTGAAAAGTGCAAACTTACAAACTACCAGAGAATCGACGCCGGTAAAGAGGTTTTGAATAACCTGGACAAGACCAGACTTTCCTGAGAAAGTGAGCCTGTTTACCAGTTTGGGCTTACCGAAAATTTCCGGACCAATCATATATGCTCTAAGGTGACATCCTCCTCTATTAGAAGTGGCATATCCTAAAGCCAATCCTAAGACTCCTCTCGGGTCATAGCCAGGCAACTCGAGGCCCTTAACCTGCATGCTTTTATCCGGTTTCTTATGAACTCTGGCGTATCTCATCGAACCTTCAGATAATTCCTGGCCGATCTCTTTTCTTTCCCCGATTAGTTCGACTAATTTTAGTAGTTCTTCATCTGTGAGTTGTTCTCCACTGAGTTCCATATGACAGGCAATTGTGCTGCCGGTGGTAATGGTATCCATACCGTATTCATTGCAGAGTCTATTTGCCTTCATAATTGTCCGAATGTTAGAAATTCTACAGGAAGAACCAAACATACTTATAGTCTCATATTCGGGTATTTCCATTTCGGTATTTCTGTCTTCGCGCTTGCAGGCTATGGGACAGGCATAGCAAGGAGTCTTTCTTATGGGGAATATGGAATTTATCTTTTCTCCAGAGATTTCCTCTGCAAAATCGAACCGGGAGAATCTGAAATTCCCTGTAGGAAAAATCCTCATATAGTTTATCAGGTTGACAAGAACTGCTGTTCCGTATTCGCTAAGACCTTTTGAAGATACGGGGCTAGCTATAAGAAGCCTGGTTATATCCTCAAAATACTTCTTATATCTATCCTTGTCAAAGAGCGCTACTTTCTTTTTCCCCTTTACTACAATTGCTTTTAAATTCTTGCTGCCCATCACTGCTCCCAAACCACCGCGACCACAAGTATGGGTATAATCGTTCATTATGCTGGCAAATCTTACCCCCTTTTCTCCCGCCTTTCCTATGCAGGCAACTTTCCCAAATCTTGATAATTCCCGGGTGACTTCCCTGGTATTCTTTCCCCATAGATGCTTTGCATCCTTTATTGAGATTTTACCATTATCAATCTCTATGTAAACTGGCTCCTCTGCTTTCCCGGATATTAATAAGCCATCGAATCCAGCAAACTTTAGTTCAGGACCAAAGGTTCCGCCACTGTTAGAATCGAATATGGTGCCGGTCAGGGGAGATTTGGATACAGTGGCAAATCGCCCAGAAGTGGGACAGGTTGTGCCGGTGAGGGGTCCGGTAGCAAAGACGAGCATATTCTCTGGAGAGAGCGGGTTGACACCTGGCTTAACTAAATCGTAGACGAATTTCACTCCCAGGCCGCGGCCTCCCAGATAGCCTGTCAGAAATTCTTTGTTTAATTGAATATCCTCTACTTTTCTGTCAGTTAAATTGAGTTGTGCCATCTTCCCGTTCCAGCCGAACATCTTAGCCTCCAGCAATTATGGGGAAGAGGCAAAGGGTATCTCCATCTTGAAGCAGAGTCTCTTTTCCCCGAACAGACTCATTGAGGATGACCAGAAGAGGCTCATCTTGGGGAATTCCTATCCTGGGAAGTAGATCTTTTACGCTCGAGCCTTCCTCGATACTTATTTCCAGACTGTCTTTCATGGAAAATTTACGAATATTAGCGAAAAGTTTTACATTTACTTTCACGAGGGACCCCGAGTTGTGGGTCAAACTTTTGTTTGACACTTCAGAGTCATTAAGAAGGGATTTTCCCAATTAAAAAGCAGCCTGTCACCTTTTTGCGGGTATCGTGAAAAATGTACCTGTCCCCTTTTTTAAAATAGGCAGTAGGGGGCTGGGCAACCGCCGGCATATTCCGAGTCCACACTCACGTATCCAGATACCTCTTCACCTAACTCTTCCGGGACAGAACCGAGATAAAGGACCTGCTGGGGCTTGCTTCCATACCGATAGACGGTGACCCCTTTGCACCCGAGTTTATGGGCAAGCTTGTAAACTTTTTCCACTTCTTCTACTGTGGCTTCGTACGGGAGATTGACTGTTTTCGATACAGCATTGTCTGTATACTTTTGAAAAGCTGCCTGCATTCTTACATGCCATTCTGGGGAGATATCGAAAGCTGTCAAGAATATCTTTCTTATGTATAGGGGAATCTTCTTCATATGTTGGATAGAACCCTTCTTTGCTATCTCCATCAGTAATCTCTTATTGTAAAATCCTTTACCCATGGCTAATTCTTCAAACAGACTATTGGTCTCCAGAAATTGTGTGCCTTCCAGTATTCTCCGGACATAAGATATAGCAAATAGAGGCTCTATGCCACTGGAACAACCTGCGATTGTGCTTATTGTCCCTGTGGGCGCAATTGTGATTAAAGCCGAATTTCGTACTCTGATCTTTCTCTTATCCCAGACACTTCCTTTAAAATTTGGAAATACCCCCCTCAACTCTGCTAGCTTTTTCGATTTTTCTCTCGCTTCTTTCGCGATAAATTTCATAACCTTCTCAGCAACATGGATTCCTTCCCGGGAATCATAGGGAATGCCAAGTTTAATGAGTATGTCGGCAAATCCCATAACCCCCAGGCCAATTTTTCTGTTACCCTTTGTCATTCTCTCTATCTGGGGGAGAGGATATCTATTAACATCAATAACGTTATCCAGAAAATGGACAGCTGTTCTTACCACATTACTCAGTTTTTGCCAGTTTATCTTCTTTTTCTCGACCATCTTTGATAAATTTATCGAACCTAAAACGCAGGACTCATATGGCAATAATGGCTGTTCTCCACAAGGGTTAGTGCTCTCTATTTTTCCAATCTGCGGCGTGGGATTACGTCTATTTATTTGGTCAATAAATACCAGTCCTGGGTCGCCTGTCTTCCAGGCTGTTGCTACTATCAGGTTAAACGCGTCTCTGGCCCTTAATTTTCTGGTGGGCTTTCCCGTTCTGGGATTTATTAATTCATATTCCTTATCTGCCTCGAGCAGTTTCATAAATTTATCTGTAATGGCAACTGAGAGATTGAAATTGGTAAACGCTCCCTCTTTGGTTTTGGCTGTGATGAACTCAAGGATGTCAGGGTGGTCTACTCTCAATATTCCCATATTTGCTCCCCTTCTTCTGCCTCCCTGTTTGATTATATCTGTTGCCATATCGAATACGCGCATGAATGAAACGGGACCGGAAGCAATTCCTTTAGTTGACTTAACCAAATCTCCTTTTGGTCTCAACTTAGAAAAGGAAAAGCCTGTGCCCCCACCTGACTGGTGGATTAAGGCCATATCTTTTACTGCTTCGAAGATCGATTTCATAGAATCTTCGACAGGCAGGACAAAGCAGGCAGACAGTTGACCCATTCTGGTCCCTGCATTGATCAAAGCAGGGCTATTGGGAATGAATTCCAAATTAGACATTACCCTGTAGAATTCCCTTTCTGTCTCTTCTGTATCGAATTTTTTCCCATAGAGACGGTCAGTACTGGCTACCTCTTTTGCTACTCTCTCGAACATTTTCTTGGGAGTTTCGATTAGATTACCGGATTCATCTTTCAACAGGTATCTCTTCTCCAGAATTCTTACGGCATTCACTGGTAATTTCAATTCATCTTCTATGCCGAAGATTCCTTTGGCTTCGCGAACTTCTTTTCGCCTCTGGCGGTACAGTATGAATGCCTTTGCCACCCTGGCAAGTCCGTGTTTAATCAGAACATTCTCTACGACATCCTGTATATCCTCAACACCCGGAATTTCTCGGGCAAATTTCTGCTTGACTATCTTTACGACCTGTCGCGATAGTTGTTCTGCTAAGTCCCTGTCCTTTAACCTCACTGCAAGAATTGATTTTTCAATAGCCCTGGTAATCTTATTCTGGTCAAAACGGACTATCCTGCCGTTCCTCTTTCGAATTTTTGTTACCATTTTGTCCCCTAACATTTTACAAATTATAAATTACAAAGCTTAAATTACGGGCATAAAGCCCTACTTAATTTATGCACGGTTAGAACCGTGCCTACAAATCTTCCTACCGTTGTAGGCACAGATTCAATCTGTGCAGCTGACCGAGCGACTCCGAAAACATTCCCAACCAAGAAATAATTTAACTCTTTTTTAAGAAATAATCAACAAAAAAATCCCTGAGCTTAGAAAAAATTTGTCACCCTAAAGGGCGCCCGACCAATGGTTTTCCTAAAACTCAGGGATTTCACATATAATTATTCAACGTATTCTCTTAAATACTTGCTCCTTGAGGGATGGCGCAGTTTTCTTATCGCCTTTGCTTCAATTTGTCTTACTCTTTCCCTCGTTACACTAAATATCTGACCTACCTCTTCTAAGGTCCGGGGATATCCCACTCCAATTCCAAATCTCAATTTGATAATCTTTGCCTCCCGTTCGGTCAAAGTTGATAACACCCTCTCTATTTCCCTTTGACGCAAAACATCTAATGCGACATTAACCGGGGAAAGGTTATCGCGGTCTTCGATGAAATCTTCCAGATGACTCTCTTCTTCTTCACCAATAGGAGTAGCTAAGGATATGGGCTCCTGCATTATTTTTAGTACGGCTCGTATCCTTTCCGGCGCCATCTTCATTTCTTTAGCATATTCTTCAACCAGAGGGTCCCGACCATATTTCTGGCGATAACGACGAGCAATTTTCGTCAATTTACTAATAATTTCTTTCATATGTACCGGAATCCTGATGGTGCGGGCTTGGTCGGCTATCGCCCGATTTATAGATTGTCTAATCCACCAGGTTGCATAGGTTGAAAACTTGAACCCTCTCTTATATTCAAATTTGTCAACTGCTTTCATCAGGCCTATACTGCCTTCCTGAATTAAATCTAACAAAGAGAGGTTGGGATTGATATGTTTTTTGGCAATACTCACTACCAGTCTTAAGTTTGCCTTAACCAGTTTCAGTTTGCCATCAAGAATTTCTGACTCGAGTTGAGTAACTTGGTTGTACAACTCCTTTATGGCTGAGGAGTCCATTCCTGTGGTTCGCTGAAGCTGGAGGAGACGCTGAGAAATGTTTCTTAAATTCTTGTGTATTCCTTCGATCTCCTTTAAAGTTACTCCTGTTTTCTTCTTGAATTCTGACAGGAAGATTTTCTTTGCCTTAGCCTTTCGCCAAAGCTTCTTCACCTCGCGAAAGGGGAGCTTAAATCTTCGCTGATAGTAATCGTTTTCCTTTTCTATCTGTTTTAACTTCAGACCTATCTGTTTTATTTTTGTAATTATTTTCTTAATTTTCTCTGATTTCAAGTTCAAATCGAGAATTTGTTGTAAAATTTTCCTCTTCTCCTGGCTCAATAATTTTTCTACCTTCTCCTTTGACTTGGGAGCAATTCTCTTTGCCTTTAAACTCTCCTGGTAAGCAAGTATTTTCTTCTCACTTTTAGTGATTTCCCGAACCACTTTTCTCATCTTCTGTCTCATTCTGGCTAAGGCTGCGCTAGTCTTTCGGCCTCGAGGCATTAAGTCTTTAGGAGTAATTTCACGTTCCTCTAACATTCTACCCATCTGTTTTATCTCTCTTAAAGCTATAGGAGACTCTAATGCCACCTGTTTCAGCCTCTTTTCGCTGTCTTTTATGCTCTTAGCTAAATGCATCTCCTGAGTTCGACTAAGAAGAGAAACTTTGCCCATTTCGTTGAGGTACATCTTTATCGAATCGCTTGTCTCTACTTCAGTGGTGGGAGTTATGGGGACTAATCCTCCCTTTTCCTCCTCAGCTTTCTCCGGCCTCTCAATCAGGCCAATTTTATCGACCACGTCGATTCCTAACTCATCGAGCTTGGTAAAGATATTATCTATTTCTTCGGAATCGGTTATCTCTTCAGGAAGTTGCTCGTTTATCTCTTGATAAGTCAGTTTTCCTGTCTCCTTCCCTTGCTCAATTAATTCAGAAATTTTTTCTTGATAGTTTTTCATTCTTACTTCCTTTAAGTCTCTTTGTCAATTCTTGAAACTTTTCTAATTTTTCCGGTTCTACTGGCAATCCTGTGTCTAACAAAGTCGCGAGTTCCTCTCTTATTTTTTCTTTCTCCTCTTCGGACCTATGTATCTTTATCCTATCAACCAATGCGTTGACTGTCTCTGGTGAGAATTCTGCTTTCTTCTCTTCAATAGCAAGTGAAGCGATAATTTGATTAATCTGGCTGGAAAATTGTAAATCCTCACTGTAAATTCTATCCATAATTATTGCTGGCTTTATAGGTTCCTTCTTGTCGTACAATTCATATATAACTTTCACAATTTTGGAAAGGTCACTTATAAGGAAGTCTTTAGGTGTGACTTCTACCTTGATTGTTTCAATTTCCTCAGGGTAATTGATCATTACCTGTACAAGCCCTTTTTCTGCCTTAAGAATACCTTGTTGAGAAGTGGAGCCTCGCAAGTCTCTGGTGAGTTCCTCCCTATAAGAAGGCTCTCCCCACTGGTAAGTCTTTCTATTTATCCTTCCCAGCTCTAAAAGTAATGTTTCTTCATCGACAGAAATTAACCGGGATACCTTTTTAATTTCTTCTTTCTGCTCTATCAGGTTCTTTATTCTGGCAATAGTCGGCAAGACCTCTTCCACTAAGACAACTTTTCCTTCAGAACTATTTAAATCGGTAGTTTGTGAAACTAACTTGATTCGGTAATCAACTAAAGAGAGCGACTGGGAGATTTCCTTTTGGAATTTTTCCACCCCCTGAGAGCGAAGGAAATCGTCAGGGTCGCTACCCTGAGGAAGTGCAACTACTCTCACTTTTAGCCCACTCCCTATAAGCATATCCAATCCCCTTAATGCAGCCTTAACTCCGGCGATATCCGCATCGTATACTATTACTACCTGTTCAGCATACCGAGATATTATGGAAACATGGTCGCTGGTCAAAGCAGTTCCCAGAGTGGCCACACTGTCCTCTATTCCAAATTCATGGCAGGTTAGAACATCTGTATATCCCTCTAAGATTATGACCTGATTCTTCTTCTGAATGGATTCCTTGGCGCGGTTGAGCGCATAAAGGGTCTTTCCTTTGCTAAACACTGGAGTTTCGGGCGAATTCAGGTATTTCGGTGATTGGTCTCCTAAAGCTCTTCCGCCAAATCCAATTATCCTGGACTGGACATCAGAAATTGGGAACATAATCCGATCGAAAAACAGATCACAATAATGGTTTCTCTTTTCCGAAAAAGTGATTAAGCCGGCCTTTTCCAATACCGCATTCGAATAGCCTCTATTTACAGCAGCCTCTAACAAGCCTCTCCCCGAACCAGGGGCGTAGCCAAGTCCAAAATTATTAATAGTTTCTTCTCCGAATCCTCTCTTCTTGAGATAGTCCCGTGCCTTTTGAGCAGAACTGGCACTTCTTAAACACTTGTGAAAAAAGTCGGCTGCATAATGGTTGATTTCAAAGAGACTCTTTCTCTCTTCCGAGATTCTGGAGGCGTCTTCTCGGCTAGCCTTATCTTTGGGTAGAGAAATCCCCGCCCGCTCAGCCAATCTCTCCACAGCCTCTATAAAACTTATCTTCTCATGCTTCATCAGAAAATTAAAAACATTTCCTCCTTCCCCGCAACCGAAGCAGTGAAATATCTCTTTCTGCGGTGAAACCATGAAAGAAGGTGTCTTTTCCTGATGGAACGGACAGAGTGCTCTAAAATTGCTTCCTGCTTTCTTCAGAGGCAAATATTCAGAAATGACCTCTATAATATTATTGCTTTGCCGTATTTGGTCTATTAAGTAACCGGGAATAGCCAAATTGACTCCTTTTTTAAAGAGAAACTATCTCTCTACGCGGTAAGAACAATGAGAAAAAGTACCTGTCACCTTTTTCTATCTTTCTACACGGTAGAAACCCGAACAAGAGATGACATTTAGAGGGCCAAACCTTTGTATAGCCCGATCTAATAGAAAGTTGAGCCCTAAAGTATCTGATGCCATATGGCCGGCAATTACAACATTTATGTGGAACTTCTGTGCATTTTCATAGTGTTTCTCGCTCATATGCATTCCCACTATGGTGCCAACTCCTGAAAGACTGAGTTTCTCCAAGGCTTCTTCCGACCCTTCAGTGCCACCTGTCATGTCAACGAATATCTTTCCAGCCCGCCTGCTTTCAGAACCAACAATAACCTTCAGTCCACTGCCTTTGATGGCGGCCTCTTTATATTCCGGTATTTCCTTCAATAAGTCAATGGCATCTTCCACTAATTCTGGTTTCTTTTCATCCATCAATCCTTGCAAATATGTCGTTACAAAATTATCTGCTGGTGTGTGCACACAAATAAAGGAAATATCGAGCAACCCCGCTGCATCCACTGCCCTGAAGTGGTTTACTGGCATCACCTTCCGGCTAACTTCTTTTATTCTCTTTTCCAGAAGGTCCTCTGCGATATTTATAGGAACACCATACTTGTTCAGGATGTCTGCCTGCATACCCATAACCTTATAGAAATTGGCATAGGCGCGGCCTTCGGGATGGTGGGCGAGGACTAAATCGATGTCTTTACCCCGTGCTTTTAACCGATCGGCTAAAAGCAGTTCTGGAGTCTCTATATCAATTCCTACGAGAATGTTCCTTATTTCTTTCTTAGTGTCGTTCAATATCCTGGTATCGCTGTAAGGATTGCGAAGGGTTTCCTGGTCAAATTCTCTTCTTTTTGCCTCATCAAGTTTCTCAAACTCTTCTGTTTTCCTTTTTATTTCCAGTTTAACTCTCTCCGCTCCACGAGGGTCCCGGGAAATTCCCTCTTCTATAACGAATCTGTAAAATTCAGTGAGGTTCAATTTTCATCCCCCTCAAGATTAAAAGAATCTGGAACCCTCCCTTTCGGGAAGAGTCCAAAAACTACTGGAGTCCTCGCGAAAGCGAGGTTATTTAGACCCTTCCTTTCGGAAGGACTCCAAACAATTCTGGATTCCCCCGATAAGTATAGGAGAATCCCCCTCTGTCTTGCGGGAATAGAGTTCTCTTAACAATCTACACATCAATTATCTTTTTCTTTTTAAGCGATTTAGAAACTTGAGTTCTCTTCTCCTCTGTTTCCTTTTTGCTTCGGCGATCTTTCTCTTTCTGCGGACACTCGGACTTTCATAATATTCCCTTCTCTTTATCTCAGTCATAAGTCCTGCTCTTTCGCATTCGCGTTTAAATCGCCGTAGAGCTTCATCTATGGACTCATGCTCCCTGACTTTTACTTCAGTCACATTTCTTCACCCCTTATGTAATCAGCGTTTACTCAATATAGTTCGTAGTAATTAGTTCGCAGTTCATAGTAACTTCGGTTCAATCTACGAACTATGAACTATCGACTACGAACTACTAAGATCAGTTAGCCGGGAGGCCAGGTCAATCTTCGACCACCTAACAGGTGGAAATGTATGTGAAAGACTCCTTGGCCAGCATCGGCATTGCAATTCGCTACGATACGGAATCCACATTGGGCAATGCTCTCTTGAGAAGCTAATTTTTGAGCAACCAAATAAATTTCTCCTATTAACTCTTTGTGTTCTGAAGTCAGATTCATAATTGTGGCAACATGTTTTTTAGGGACTATTAGAATGTGTACCGGTGCCTGGGGATTGACATCTCTAAAGGCTATTAGCCGATCATCCTCATAAACGATGTTTGCCGGGACCTTTTTGTTTATGATACCGCAAAAGATACATTTTTCCATCTTCTCTCCTACAGGGCGTTTTTGGGACGAAATTGGGTGAGGATTGGTTAAAATATGAAACTATAATAATAGCACATAAAAATTTGCTTGTCAAGGGAAAAAGTCAACCTTAACTACTACAGCTCAGACAGTCTTTTTTTTAGTAGGTCGATCATAGGGGTGGGAAGAGGATCTAAACACTTGCTTAACGCCAAATAGGTACTGACCCAATCGCCAAGATATACGAGCGAATGGAGACGAGATAGGAGAGATTTCCCACGGGAAATTACATGCTCAACGCCTGCTACCTTGTCTTTCAAAATACTTTCTGTTATTATGATTCTCTGTTTAATTCTTTCATTTTCGCCATTGTCCCTTAGGAATATTATATAAAGCTTTTTCGTAAGTTCGCTGCCAGTTTTCCAAACCTCAATTTCATTATGGTTCATTTCTGGCAGTAGGCTGAAGAAAGCTACACTTTTACTATTTTCATTGAATTGGTTCTTCCAGCGGACAGCGCAGGCACCGAGATGCTCAGGAGCATATATGAGGAGAAGCTGGCCTTTTATTCTTTCCGATATCTCTTTTGCTAAATTCGTTTTACTCTGGGGGTTATACTCGTTGCACAGGATTTGCAAATTCTGAACAGTCTCGCGAATCTCCTCTTCCTTAGAGCCAATTAATTCTAACTTTTCTAGAAGAGTGAGCATCGGGAAAAATAGGTAACCAAAGGTGGCCCGTGGGGGCATTCCCCTTATGATTTCAATTACGTCGGTACTGTCTTTCTGACAAAGTTGTCTTAACCTTCCGCCACTGGTAATAGCTATAATCTTTGCAGAACGAGAAAGCGCATCCTGATAGGCGGATAGAGTCTCTTCGGTATTGCCCGAATAGCTGATGACAAAGACTAAGGTCTTCTCTCCTACATATTCCGGAAGTAGATAACCCCTGTTGACTTCAATGGGAATCTTTGCCTCTCTCTCGAGATATGACTTCAACAAGTCGCCGCCTGCTGCTGAGCCTCCCATTCCACAAACCACCACCTGGTCAATGGACCCGTATCTTTTCATATCAATAGGATATTTCTTGGCAATTTGCAGTGCCTTTTCACATTGAGAAGGAAAATCTTCCAGGTATCTAAGCATCTCGCTCATCTTTGGATTAACCTTTTATTGCCTTTCAAATTTCGAATTATTGAAGAAATTACGGTAGGGCTTCGAATTTTTCGATAATTTCGTTTACCTCTTCCTGCTTTGAGGTACTCAGAACCCGGTTGGCGAGTTCTTGGGCACTGGTCAAGTTCGTTGAGCGAATAATTTTCTTAATCTTAGGTATGGATAACGGGGACATACTAAACTCATCGAGGCCCATACCGAGGAGAATCTTTGTAAAAGAAGGGTCTGCAGCCATTTCCCCGCACATTCCCACTCGCTTGCCGAATTGATGGCCAGCATCTATTACCCTTTTGATCAGACGCAAAATGGATAGATGCAGTGGTTTGTAAAGGTGAGTGACATTTTCGTTAACGCGGTCTACTGCTAAGGTATATTGGATTAAATCGTTTGTTCCAATGCTTAAGAAATCGGCTTCTTGGGCCAGAATATCTGCAATCAAGGCAGAGGAAGGAGTTTCAATCATTACCCCTACTTCCATATTCTCATTGAAAGAGATTCCTTCTTTTCTTAATTCATTCTTTACTTCTTCGAGCAACTGATTAGCATGTCTCAGTTCTTCCACACAACATATCATAGGATACATTATCTTCAAATTCCCTTCTACCGAGGCTCGAAGAATAGCCCTTAATTGGGTTTTAAAGACGTGAGGATACCTAAAGCAGAGTCGGATTGCCCTCAAGCCCATAAAGGGATTACGTTCTGGAGAAATGCCAAACTCGCCCACAAACCTATCTGCGCCCAAATCCATTGTCCTGACTATTACCTGATAAGGCATCATTTTCTGAGCTACAGAAGCATATTGTTGATACTGTTCTTCTTCCGATGGCAGGTCGATTCGATTTAAATAGATATACTCGGTACGGAATAATCCAATTCCTGTCGCACCATGAGCATGAACCGAGGGAATTTCTTCCGGCACTTCGATATTTGCATGTAATTCAACGCTATGCTCGTCAGCTGTGACCGCTGGAAGTTCTGTCAGCTTCTTCAATGCTTTTTCAGCATCGGAATATTTTATTTTCTGGCGCTCATAATTCTCGACTGTCAGTGAATCGGGGTTGATAATAACAATTCCCTCTATTCCATCTACGATTATTGTGTCACCTGGCTTGATTTTCTTAGTTACATTTTTCAAACCTACTACAGCAGGAATCTCCAGAGATTGCGCCATAATCGCAGTGTGCGAAGTCCTTCCCCCAATATCTGTAACAAACCCTATCACATTCTCTTTGCGCATAGCAATAGTGTCTGCAGGAGTAAGATTATGAGCGACCACAATTACTGACGATGAGAGAGTAGCCAGCTGTTCCCTTTCCCTGCCCAGTAGACGCTTCAGCACTCTTTTCCCCACATCCAGAATATCACGACTACGGTCCCGTAGATACCCGTCATCAATTATGTTGAAAGTCTTAGTTATTTTGTCAATTACCATCTGGAGGGCATATTCGGCATTTACTTTTTGCTCCGTAACCATTTTTATGACATCGTCTCGAAGAATAGGGTCCTCCAAGATTAACACATAGGCATCGAAAAGGCGCACGTGCCTCTTCCCCAGTTGCTTCAGTACTTTCTGCCTTATTCCGTCCATCTCCTCTCTTGTCTGGGTAAGAGCCTTGCGAAAGCGAATAATTTCCTGCTTCACATCAGCAGCATCAATTGTCTTCTTGGAAATATAGAATTCCTCTTCTTCAAGAAGGAAAGCTCTCCCAATCACAATGCCAGGCGAAGCAGCAATTCCCTTCAGCATAAATTCTACTCCTCGTCAAATCTTCTTTTAAATAATTCTTCTATTTTCTTTATAGCTTCTTTTTCATCTTTTCCATTAATGATCACTGTTATATCAGAACCGAACTCTGCTGCCAGCATCATAATCCCCAAAATGCTATCCCCATTCACCTCTTGGCCATCCTTAATTATGGATACTTTTGATTCGAACTTAGCGGCAGTCTGAGCCAGAAGCGCCGCAGGTCTTGCGTGTAGACCCAATTTATTGTTAATTCGGAAATTTTTCTGTATCATAAGAATATTTCCAAAATTTTTCGTAGTGTAGCCCTTTATGGGCGTACGTAGTGTAGCCCTCCATGGGCGTATTTTTACGGGGACAAGCCCCTACACTACAAATCAAAAATCAAAAATTACCATTACCCATTATAAACTACGGGCATAAAGTCCTACTCCACAAAATATTTCCCTATTAAAATATATAGACTCCTATACAAGAAACTCCAATAAGCAAATATAGAAGCCTTGCTGAAGAAATTCGCCAGCGATTAAGCAAGACCATCGAAATGAAGAATGCTAAAAAGTACAATCTTTCTATCGCTTTCCAGTCCCGAAGGAATATTACTATAACAGCGAGTAGAACAAGACTTAGACCAAGAAGGTGGCTACTCGATATTGTACGAGAATAATGCATTTTCTTAAGAAGTCTTACCACTCTTGTCTTCAATTCATAACCTTCCATCAGTCCTCTAATACGAGTATGAAAGTGTAAAAAATTATATAAGAATAGAAAAATTAGCGGCGCCAGCCAAGCGCCTTCCCATTTTCCTAAATAGATGATCACCAGGACGCAAGATACCATTGCGGTAAAGGGTCGCCAGGCTGCCCAAAATAGCGAATCACCGATGCCTCCGAATGCTCCACCCATACTCATCTTTACTGTAGTAATCTGTTCAGGCTTAATGTCGCCTCCCTTTGCCATTTCCTCTTCCAAGGCAGTGATTATCCCTACTAACACATTTGCAAAGTACGGATGGGTGTTAAAAAATTCCAAATGTCGCCTGTAAGACTGGACCCTCTTCTCTCTTTCAGGATAGAGCTTATTCAGAACCGGTGCTAATATGTATAGAAATCCCAAATTTTGCATCCGTTCGAAATTCCAGACAGCCTGGAGACAAAAGGACCTCCAGAAAAGACGATACATGTCGGATTTTTTAATTATTATATTAGCCATTTGAGAGATTGCCACGCTCTCTTATTGGGCGACCGCAAGAGTCGTCCCTACGCGGTTTCTACGCAGGCTGAAGCCTGCGGCTACCTTTCGAGATTGCCACGGCTTCGCCTCGCAACGACCTATTTTTAACCTCTGAAGGTGTTTAAGGCTATTGCTAAACCTAAAGCTGGCAGCAGTCTATATGCAAAATCCAAGCCTGCCAATATGCTATACGGTAGACAGGAAAATAATTTAGGAACAAAATATGCGCCTGCACTAATTGCAATCAGGGAGAAAAGGAATCCTTTAAGAAAAAACAGAAATAAGCTGAAGTAGTTTATTTTTTCTATAGTTCCTAAATTACCTTTGGAAATTTCTCGATCCAGGTAGTGCACGAAATATGCGTTTAATTTTCTTTGCTTAATGTCTATACTCCTAAAAATTTCCCCCAGAGGCATGGTGAGGGCGAGGACAACCATTCTATAAGAACCCTGAAAATTATTATCCAGCTCGAGCGTTTTTTCAGTCAACATTATCAGAGCCGCGCAAGTTACAGCCACTATTGTTGCATCAGGGGGAATAGCTGCACCTACAGATATAACATTTATCCAAATAAGTTCTAAAAGAGCACCGATAATGAGTCCTGTCTTAAGGTCTCCTAATAAGAAACCTATGAGGGGGGCCGAGACAATAGGTCTGGACACCATTATCTGTCCCCAAGCACTTACATCTAAACTTAATAACCCTCCAATGAAACTAACTGAAAGAATTTCAATGGTCATTTAAATCTGTCCCGTCGCGGCTGTTAGAGGCTTTCGATTTTTAGTTTCAAAGTTATAGTCTGTGCCTCCTTAGGTTTTAGATTCAATTTCCAGTGGGGAAATATAACCGATTCCTGGTACATACGTTCGTAGGCTGCATCCCCCTCTGAGACCGTCTCTATCGGAAAATGCCACAGGGAACAAAGCGGGTTGAACGCCATTGCTATGTTAACTCGATGACCCTCATCGTGCATAGCTATTTCCTTCAAATTCAAAATTTCTTCAAGTGAAGAGAAAAGTTTTCTTCCCTCTCGACCTGGGACATAATAATAGCATCCTTGATATTGCGGCGAGGAGAACGAGAAGTTAAATTCAGAGCCGAACCATAAATCTGCCGGGTTCTCTCCTTTATTCACAATTTGATAAATAATGAGAAGTTCCGCTGAATTCACTGAGACCACTACTTTCTTTACCACTCTTACGGGTTGCTGAAAATCCCCTACCCAGACAAATCCATCTCTAACGAAGCCTATCCCATTAGGTTCAATTCTATATGTATAAGGTTGATCGACAAAGTCTCCCTGTTCCCCATACTGGCAATTCGAGAAATCATCAATCTTTGTATCTGGATGCAAGAAATGGTCCACCAAGGAGACCCTTTCATACCAATCATAGTGAAGATATTTTGCCAAGCTTTTGTCTTTTACTTTTCCCATATTATGAATTGATTTTACATTTTTATTCTTCAGATTGGACTTAGAATCAAAGAGACTGGCTCGAATAATCTCTTCGTGGTAGGTCTCTTTTCTTCGAGTCAGAGTAGTCAACAGGTTTACGTTTTGTGGTTTGTAATCCAATTCGAAGAGAGATGCCCCCACAGATGGCCTGAAGTAGGCATTGAGTAAGGGGGTACTGACCAAAACCTCCAGTCTTCCGTCCAGGTCGAAATCGAATTCTTGCTTTTCCGTCCATTGAGAACGCGAGTGGCTCTTGTCGTCAACGATTTTTTCTGCATTGATCAGATGTTCATAAGTCGCTTTTCTCAGGTGGGGAAAATAGAGTCCTCCAAAAACGCCATGCCAGTAAGCGCAGTTGCACTGGCCTTTCCATAGTTCATCTCTTGCTTTTTCCAGCCAATCTGGTGGCTGCATAATTTGTTCCTTAGATTTCGCTGAAAGCTTGTTCCCTCTTTTATTGTCAGCACTTTCCCAGGCGTGTAGGTTCTGAAATGCCCTGAAAATCTTGTTACTGACCAGAAGCATTTTCTTCTGCATCCAGTTACTCTCGGGGTATTTCACAAAGAAGTTTCGCCAGAAGCCTCCTTTCAGAAACCTTGCATACCGTTCGGACTGGGGTAATTTTTCAATTTCTCTCTGGATATCAGTAAATTCTTTCCGCGCCCTGGTAGGCAAAACCCATTCCATCATTTGGGAATAGGACCCTGTGGGGAGGTATATTCTCCCCTTGGGTTCAAACTCGGCAACATACTCAGAAAAGGTAAATGTTTTAATCCACTCTCTATTCTTCTCTAATTCGGAAAAGAACTGTTCAAGCCAATTCTGTGTATACACCAGTTCATGGGTTCCTGGCCAGATGCCAAACTTCTCTCCGTCATCAGCCATTACTGCCAATTTCTCTTCCTTCTCAGTTGCCTGGGACTTGAAATAGCTAATGACTTCTTCTATTGGTTGGAAAGGTATAAGAAATCGCAGCTTTTCATTAATGGGAAAAATTTTTAGAGGATGACCTTGTTCCTCGGTAAGGTAATATCCAAAAAGCTCTTCCTCAAAAAGCCCAGCAGATTTGAATGGTAAATCATCAACGATAGTATATTCCACACCAGCCTCAGAAATTGGCTTTGCTAAATGTGGCTCCCAGACACGTTCTGCCAGCCACATACCTTTTGGTTCGTAATTAAATAGTTCCCTGATATATTCGCTCAATTTTATTATTTGACCAATACTATCACGGTCGTATAACATAACCATAATTGGCTCATAGTACCCACCGGTCATAAGTTCAATTTGCCCACTTTGCAAAAGGTTCTTTACCATAGAAATAAATTCCGGATGATGCCCAACAATCCACTCCAGAAGGATCCCGCTGAAATGGAAAGTCACTTTTATGCCAGGATGTTTTGCCAGAACTTCCAGGAAAGGAAGGTACGCCTTCTGGTAAGCCTCTTCAAAAATGGCTTCAAAATTACCTATTGGTTGATGGTTGTGAATGCCGAATACGAAGTTTATTCTTTTCATATTCCTAAGACTCCTCAGAGAAACTCGAAATTTGTGCACGCTCCGATAAATCGGAGCTACTCCTACTTTGCTTCCCTCTTAATAATTTCCATTATATCCATCTTCTCATCATCAGGAACCATTCTCGCTTCCAAGCGGACACCAAATCTATCCAGTTCTTGAAAAGCTTGAATATCCTCTTTACTGACTGAAATAGCCTTGAGAATCTGTTTCTTCCCAGGAGAGTAATGGATTCCACCTACATTTACTTCCTTTATTCTTACTCCCTTATTTATTAAATTAAGCACATCCTGGGGTGAGGCGAAAAGGAGCATTGCCCTATCCTTTTCGAAGTGGCCATTCTGTATTGCCTCTTTCGCTTCAGCTATAGTCAAAATGGATATCTTGGTGTGCTCGGGAACTGCCATTGAAAACAGCACTTTCTGCATTTGGTCACTGGCAACGAAATCGTTGACTACAATCACATGATTTATTTTCAAAAATTTCATCCAGTTCTCAACTATTTGACCGTGAATTAGTCGGTCATCAATTCGTACCAGAGCCACGCCCATTATTTATTTTTCACCTTTGAGACTTTTTCAAGAAACTTTTGCTTAACATCAACAATGCTCTCTTCGCCCTTTTGGCGGATGAGACGAGCCAGTTCTTTCAGGGGAAGAGATTGGCGATAGTTCATGCCAGCAATTAGCATAGGCAAATTAACTCCGCTAATAATTTCAACTTTCTCATCATTAACGAACTTGAGGCTGGCGTTTGCCGGGGTACCTCCAATCATATCCACGAGAACGATTTTCCCCTCCGATTGTTCACTCCCTTCCTTTAGTATCTTCCCTATCCATTCACGTAATGTCTCTAACCCATCCTTTTCATGTAAGGATAGTGCCCATATCTCTTTCTGCTCTCCCAAAATAACCTGCGCTGCTTTAATTAACTGCCGACCAAAATCGCCATGAGTTATAACAATCAAACCAATCATATGTGAATCCGCCTTTAAGCGACCATCCCGATACATCGGGATCGCCCTTACATCGTCGGTTTCCCAATATCACGATACTGAATTTTGACTGGGTATTTCTTCTCCAGGAACTTCTTCAATTCATTCACAATGATTACTGAACGGTGGCGGCCTCCCGTGCACCCCACAGCTATGGTCAAATAGGATTTCCCTTCTCTAATATAGTAGGGAATAAGAAATTTCAACAAGCTAAAGTATTTCTTCAAAAATTTCTGGGTAACAGAAGACTTCAAAACAAATCGGGAAACTTCCGCATCGCTTCCGGTTAACGGTCTCAGCCTTTCTATGTAATGGGGATTGGGCAGAAAACGAGTGTCAATTACAAGGTCAGCGTCGACCGGGATGCCATATTTATAGCCAAAAGAGACTAAACTGACATTGATTGTATCAAGTTCCGGTGTCTCTCTAAAGCTGGAAAAGATGACTTGCTTAAACTCCTGAGGTGTGAAAGTTGTCGTATCAATGATCTTATCGGCTCGCTCTTTTATTCCCATAAGTCTCTTCCTCTCCTGGATGATAACCTCAAGCATGCTTCTACCCTCCCTATCCAGGGGATGTTTTCTGCGAGTTTCACTATATCTTCTCACCAGAACAGAATTGCTGGCTTCTAAGAAGAGAATTTGGTAACTGAATCCCATTTTGCTGAGTTCTTCTAATGAAATAAAAAGGTCGTCTAAAAAGTCTCCTTCCCGAATGTCAATTCCCAATGCCACTCTCTTTATCTTATTTTTTAACTGCAAGCAGATCTCAGCAAACTTAGGTATCAGCGTGGTAGGTAGATTATCCACGCAGAAATATCCCAGGTCTTCGAAATTATTTAAGGCCGAACTTCTCCCTGCTCCTGAAAGTCCCGTTACGATAACGAAGTTACCTTTCGCCATATATGTTCACCCCGGAGAGATTCCCTCCTTTTCGGGAGGATTCCAGACTAACTCTTTAACGGACGCTCACAAGGGTCGCCCCATTCACAACTTCAATACGAGAGGATTTGGTGCAGTGAGCCACGAGTTACTTCCTTTCTCGCTTTTGCTCGATGATTTTTATTACTTCCCTGTCCAACTCACTAATTGCCGAATATCCCTCTTTTCTTAGACGATGGTTCATAGATGCTACCTCAATAATAATCGCTATGTTTCTTCCAGGACGAATCGGGATTACCAATTCCGGAACTTTAACTTCCAGAATCGTTGTATACTTCTGGTCGAAACCGAGTAGTTCGTACTCCTTGTTTTTGTTCCACTCTTCGAGTTTAATTACCAAATCAATCTTTGCCGAATTTCTAACTGCACTTGCTCCAAACAATTTTTCAACATCTATTATTCCCAGTCCTTGAACTTCTAAATAGTAGCGGATCGGTTCTTTGGCAAAGCCAATAAGAATGTCGCCCCCGCGCTGTTTGATTCCTACCATCTCTCCAGCGATCAAACGATGTCCTCTATTGATAAGTTCCAGAGCGCACTCGCTCTTGCCAATGCCAGTTACTCCTAATATCAAAATCCCCAGACCGTAAACTTCGACCATTACTCCTTGAATGGACGTGGTTAGCGTAAGTTTATCCTCTAAAAAAGTGGAAAGGCGATTTACAAATGTAGAAGTGGAAATTGGGGTTCTCAAGATGGGGATTTTCGCTTTCTGTGCCATTTTTATGAATCCTTGAGGAGGGTCAAAATTATTGGTAACGACAAAACATGGAATTCCCTTTGAGAAGATTTCTCGCAATACAGTCGCCCTTTCCTTCGAATCTAACTTTTTAAGATAATCCAGCTCTTCCCGATCCAAAATCTGAAGTTGACCGGAAGGTAAAATATCTACCTCGCCAGATAGCGCAAGACCAAGACGATGAACTTCCCGGCTGGTTATTTTCCGATTTAAACCTTCCTTTCCAGCCACAACATGCAAATGTAAGTGCGCATCTTTCTCTTTAAGTAATTCCTTAACCAGAATCGCTGCCATTTCTGAAGTCACCCCTTACCAAACTGTTCTTCGGGCGACCATCCCGATGTATCGGGATCACCCCTACGCGACTTCATTGGGCGAGCAAGCTCGCCCCTACGCTAATATATATCCTCTTCCTTGATAATCTTAATTACGTCACCAGGGGTCTTTGCTTCCCGTAATGCCTGCCGAAAGAACTTGTCCTTAAGAAGCCGAGATATCTTCGCCAAAACTTTCAGATGCATCCCCGCTGAGTCTTGCGGAGCGATCAGGAGAAAAATTATATATACCTTTTCTCCATCTAAAGCATCAAATTCTACTCCATTTCTGGATGTCCCAAATGCACAAACAATTTCTGTTATTTTATCTGTTTTAGCATGGGGAATTGCTACTCCCTGCCCAATTCCAGTGGAACCTAATTTTTCTCTTTCCAACAGAGCCTGAAGTATTTTTTCTCTTACATCTTCTTTTATCCTATTTGCAGTTACTAATTTATCAATTAATTCTTTCAGCACTTCTTTCTTTTTAGTCGCTTGCAAATTTACTTCAATGGCTTCTTTGCAAAGAAACCCCATAATCTTCATGATTTTTACCTCCTATGGTAAAACGCCGTTTCTTTTATTTTTTTCGCATAATTAAACTACTTTTCAATAATTTTGTCAAATTAAGGTCTCCGAAAAACTATCGTTTTTCTTCGACCTGGTTCATAGTCACCTCGATGATTGCTATGAACTACGAACTAATTAGCTACGAATTAGAACTTAGTTTTTACATCCTGAATTTTTTGCCCAAGTAAACTTTGCGTGCCTCTTCTGACTCCAATAACTCTTTGGCAGTTCCCGAGAGCAGAATCCTTCCCTCATACATAATATAGGCTCTATCAATAATCTCCAGCGTCTCCCTGACATTATGGTCTGTGACCAGCACTCCCAACCCATTATTTTTGAGCCGCGCGACAATCTGTTGAATCTCAACAGTGGTTATGGGATCAATGCCTACAAAGGGCTCGTCTAAAAGAATATAGTGAGGAGTAGTTACCAGGGCTCTAGAAATCTCTACCCTTCTCTTTTCTCCACCAGATAGTAAACAGGCTTTATTTTCTGCTAAATGCTCCACTCCCAATTCTCGAAGTAAACTTTTCAATTTCTCTCTCTTCTCGGACTGAGTCAGTTTGGTTGTCTCCAAAATAGCCCATATGTTCTCCCTGACCGTGAGTCCCCTGAATATGGAGGGTTCCTGGGATAGATAACCAATCCCTTGCCTGGCCCGCTTATACATCGGTAATTCTGTTATGTCTCTCCCGTCCAAAAATATACTACCTTCGTCGGGATGAAGGAGACCCACAATCATATAAAAGGTGGTTGTTTTACCGGCCCCATTTGGACCAAGCAAACCAACAATCTCACCTGGGTTTATCTGTATCTCTACATCATCAACAATCTTGCGATGCGAATATGTCTTAACCAGGCCACGCGCTAATAAGCTCATTTTCAACCATTCTAATAGGTAATGGGTAGTTTGAAATTTATATTGTAGGGGTTTGTTTTCTTAATTTGAAATTTGAAATTTTTTATTGTAGGGTTTATGCCCGTAATTTATACTGGAAAATGGGTAATAGGTAACTGGTAATGGTAATTTTTGATTTTTGATTTGTAGTGTAGGGCTTTATGCCCGTAAGAATTACGCCCATAAAGGGCTACACTACCGGTTTTTGGGGTAGATAGATGCCTTTACCTTTCCCTCCATAACGACTCTCTTTTCCTCTATGAATATAGTGATGACTTCTGCCGAGTAGTCACCCCTTGCTTGTTCATTATCCTGGTAAATATGGGGAGTGTTTCCGGATAGAACAATTTTTCTTGTTTCATCATCGTAGTCAAGAAGCTTACCCGTAGCAACCATTTCCCCGCTCTCTACCCTGGCATCACCCTCCACACGAACTCTTTTCTCCTTCTCGAATAGGTTTATTACCTTTCCTTCCATTTTGATTCTGCCTTCAGGATTCTCCTCATCAATTCGGATGAGCTCTGGATTGCCGATTAGCATAGTATCCCTGCTATCCACATTATAGTTTAACTGGTCAGAAAAAGCTTCCATCCTTATAGATTCCTCTGGATAAGATGTAAGACGGACATTCCCTTTTCCTACTACATAGTTCTTTTCATTATAATGCTCCATTATATCGCAAGTTATTATATCTTTTCCTCTAACCAATTTTACGTTGCCGAGAAAACGAGTGATTTCGCCCCTCCTCAATACCTCCATCCGCTCCCCTGTAATGTTAACCAGCTGTCTCGGCTTCTCGGCAAAAACCGTGCCTGCAAAAATTAATGGTAGAAAAAGTAGTACGACCTTTTTCATATTATTACCGATACAAGCTCCTTCCACTGATTTTTTAACGAAGCAAGGCTCTGCCCACAACTTACATTTATTTATAAACTACTTTTACGTTATTCTTTATGACCACTTTCTCCAGTTGTGGGTCTGATTCCAAGCCCTGCCCTGTAATTACCGTATCGCGCCTTTCCTGGCGAACAAAATCATCAGTAACTATCTTCTTTCGGTTAGCATCCCACCGCAAGCTTTCCGTTCTTAACGTTGTTCCTTCCTCTTCAGAAGTAACTACTACATCTCCCCTCACTTCCATATCGCCCGATTGAGAATGAAGTACCCCTTCCCTGGCAGTCAGAATAGAAGCAATTTTCCCCTGGTCATAGAACTTAATTTTGAGTACCTGTACAATCGTCTTCCCTTCTGTTTTATTAATTTCTGCCCTATCTGCTTCCAACTCCCACTCCTTTTCTCCCTGACTTGTGTGGGTGAGGGTGAAATTTTCTATGGCCTGCTCAGCAGTAGATTTCTTGCCAGCCACCCGTGGACTTTCGGGTTTCTCTTTTCCGCACCGTGACAAACTAAAAATAACAACAAACATAAATATCCAGAAAAATTTCCTCTTATCCATAGTGCTATTGCTCGTTCATTTACTGCAATACTCTTGAGTAGCCTCTTCCCATTTACCTTGCAATTTCAATATCAGCTCAATCACTTCCCGCAATACGCCTCGACCGCCCTCAACTTTACTTACATAATCCACTACCTGCTTCACCTCTTCCGGCGCATCTTTAGGACAGAATGATAGTCCTGCCTTCTTCAGAACTGGTATGTCCACAAGGTCATCTCCAATATAAGCGAAGTTTTCTGCTCTAAATTTAAATCTTTTCAAAATCTCCTTAAGGGCTTTGCATTTGTCCATTCTTTTAAGACTAACAGCCTCTATCTTTAACTCCTTTGCCCTCTGTTCAACCTGTTTACACCCTCTTCCTGATATCCAGGCAAACTTCAGATTTCCTGCGCGGCGAGCAAGACTAAACCCCAGGCGGTCTTTAACGTTCCAGCTCTTTATCTCCTCTCCAGACTCCATAATTACAATATCGCCCGGTGTAAGCACACCATCGATGTCCATTCCTATCATCTTTATGTTTTTTGCTTTTGCTTTGATTCTTCCGTTCATTTCATCGTACCCCTCAAAGGATGCCTTCTGAAAGAAGGTCTCTCTCATCTACAATCCCTATTGGATAGCCCTTTCCATCCACTACAGGCATATTATCGAACTTCTTCTCCTGCATCATCTTTGCTGCATCTATAGCCAGTCTGTCCTGGGTAATGGTCTTTGGATTTTTGTTCATTACGGTATGAATTCTTTTGTTCATAATCTTTTCATCTTTCTGTAATCTACGCCGCAGGTCCCCGTCAGTAAAGAACCCGACCAATTTGCCAGAGCCATCAACGACGCTCGTTGCACCGAGACGCGTTTTAGTCATTACTAACAATGCTTCTCTCACTGTCTTTTCCTGATGGATTACAGGATTATCTTTACCCTTTCTCATTATGTCTCTAACCTTGAGAAGTAACCTTTTGCCGAGAGTCCCGCCAGGATGGAGACGGGCAAAGTCCTCCTTTTTAAACTTCTTTCTCTTCAAAAGGGAGATTGCTAAAGCATCGCCCATTGCTAACATCGCTGTTGTACTCGCTGTAGGAACGATATTGTAAGGGCAGGCTTCTTCTTCTACTTTCACATTAATAACTTGATCGCTCTCCTTTGCTAATTTCGACTTAAGTCTTCCGGTTATGGCTATTAACTTCAAATTCATTTTCCTTATCACAGGCAGAAGTTTCTCAATCTCCTCAGTCTCCCCGCTATATGAGAGAGCTAAGACTAAGTCTCCTTCAGTCATCATTCCCACGTCCCCAAGAACGCCTTCTGCCGGGTGGAGGAAAAATGCAGGAGTGCCTGTAGAGGCTAAGGTAGCTGCAATTTTTTTCCCAATCAATCCCGACTTTCCCATACCCATAACTACAATTCTCCCCTTACAAGAAGCTACCATTTCAACTGCTTTCTCAAAATTATGGTTAATAGTGGAGATAAGATTCCTTATAGCTTTGGCTTCAACTTTTAAGACTTTTTTCCCTTGTTCAATAGTTCCCACAAGACCCTCCGCTATTATATCTGGATTGAATCATCCGGGGTACAGAGTCCTTCACCCTGCAGGTACATTCTCCCACTACAAAAAGAAGGAGCTAATCTTTCAGGAATATCCGCAACAAGATATAAGCGATGCCTAAGATACTATAGATAATTGCCAAAACCTTCAGATGCCATTTCCAGGTTGGTTCTTCTATCAGAATAGCTCTAAGGTCTGTCTTGCATTTTACACAGGATTTAGCATTTTCCTCGTTATCATACCCACATTTGGGACAACGCATATGCGCCTCCGAATAGGTCATAGGTTATGGGTTATAGGTCATAGAATATGGTATATCCTATTCTCTCTTGACTACCTTATCTATTTTTATTAGCTTTTCCAATAATTCTCTTACTCGATTCAACCTAATCATATTTGGACCATCGCTCAGGGCTTTCTCCGGGTCTGGATGAACCTCTAAAAAAAGCCCATCAATGCCTGTTGCTACTGCTGCCTGAGCAAGGAAGGGAACATATTCTCTCTCTCCGCCAGTAGCAGTTCCCCTTCCACCAGGTTTTTGAACACTGTGGGTGGCATCGAAAACTACAGGATAACCAAAAGACCTCATTATTGGTAGAGATTTCATGTCCACAATCAAATTATTGTAACCGAAGGAACTTCCTCTTTCCGTCAAAAGGATCCTTTTGTTCCCGGTCGATTCTATCTTTTCTATTACGTTTTTCATATCCCAGGGGGCGAGAAATTGTCCTTTCTTCACATTTACCGGTTTCCCTGTCCTGGCTATGGATATGATAAGGTCTGTTTGTCGGCATAAGAATGCCGGGACCTGTAAAATATCGGCTACCTTGCTGACTGGGTCAACTTCTTCTATCCGATGAACATCAACTAGTAATGGAATATCAAATTCTCCTTTGACCTTCTCTAAAATCTTCAATCCCTTCTCTAACCCGGGACCCCTATAGGACTCAATGGAGGTTCGATTCGCTTTATCGTAAGACGACTTGAAAATAAACGGGATTTTTATTTCGCTTGTAATCTCTTTCAATCCTTCTACTGTCTTTCTTATCTGGTCTTCCGATTCGATAACGCAGGGGCCGGCAATCAGAACTAAAGGACCGTTTCCACCGATTTCAATATAGCCAATTTTCACTATTTTTACCATTTAATCCCACTAAAAGTCACTACGGGCATAAAGCCCTACAATAAAAATTTCAAATTCCAAATTTCTAATTTCAAATTTCAAATTTCAAATTTCTAATTACTCTATTGGGATAGCTTCATCGATTAGCATTATGGGAATGTCATCCCTAATGGGATACATCAGCTTGCAGCTATCGCATATTATCCCGTCCTCTTTCTCGTTCAAATGGACGTCGCCCTTGCACTTGGGGCAGGCTAAAATGTCTAATAGCTCCTTGTTAATGACCATAAAATCTCCCTATTTAGAATTTTTCAATATTCTTCTGACTCTTTCCAGGTCTTCTTCGGTGTCCACGCCAACGGAGTCGGACCTTGTAATCACTACTTTTATTTTGTATCCATTCTCTAAAACCCTCAATTGCTCCAAATCCTCGACTTTCTCTAAAGAGCCCTGTTCCATGCAGACGAAATCCAGAAGAAATTGTCTCCTGTAGGCATAGAGGCCAATATGTTTGTAAGAGGCAGTACTGAGATTTCTCAGCCCTGACGGATGCCCAACATAGGGAATTTGTGCACGGGAAAAATAGAGAGCAAATCCATCATTGTCTAATACCACTTTAACCACATTGGGATTATTCAATTCCTCTTCTGTAGTTATTTTTCTGGCAACTGTAGCTATGTTGATGGTTATATCTTTGATTAATTCCTGGACTACTTTTGATATAACCTCTGGAGAAATCAGCGGTTCATCGCCTTGAATGTTTACGAAGATATCTGCATCTAAACTTCTGGCTACTTCGGCTAATCTGTCAGTACCGCTTCTGCAGTTAGAAGAGGTCATTATTGCTTTGCCTTCAAAATTTTCAACCACTTTGAAAATTTCCTCGCTATCTGTGGCTACCAGGAGGTCATCCAGAAGTTCTACCTTCTTTGCTTGTTCGTATACTCTCTGAATCAAGGGTTTGCCAAGGATGTCGGCTAGAACTTTACCCGGAAAACGCTTTGAATAGTAGCGAGCTGGAACAATCCCGATAATTTTCATTCTTTCCCCTCACCCTCTCCCCAAAAGGAGAGGGTACCAGCGACGAGGCCTTGTTTTCTTCCCCAGGGGAAGGGTAATAGCAAAAAGGAGCATCCTCAATAAGATTTAGGCTCATTTTAGCATATAATTGAAATAATTGCTACTAGAAAGAGATTGCTGAAAAAATACCATAAACCTATGATGAGAGCGACTTTTTCAGAACTCTAATAAATTATGGTGCAAGCTTTTTTAATAAAACGATATTGTGAGCATGAAAGTATCTTATCACAGGAAATAGATTTAACACTTTAAATCCAGCGGAATTTGATTCTTTCACAAAATCACTGAGGGGCAACATGCTTATTCTCTTCTTGACATTCTTAGTTCGGCATCTCACCCATCTTTCAGCGCTATGTAAGAGATTGTAGCGATAAAATGATATTATGACGATTCTTTTTGCCACTCTATGGAGTTCTTTCAAAATCTGACACCGGTCAGAGGAGTTGAGGACATGCTGGAATAACCTTATGGTCACGATGCAGTCGAAGGAATTCTCCTTTAAAGGTAATTGCTTTATGTCTCCTACCAAGAAGTGGTGTTTAGAATTAGCGGGAGGAGAATATTTCCTGGTGGCGAGCACCATAGGAAAAGAGATGTCTACGCTGGTCAAATCGAGACTCCTTTTTAGAAACAGTTCAGAAAAGCGTCCATAGCCGCAGGGAACATCCAGCACGGAGATACTTTTCTCCTCTATAGACCTGAAAATTTTCTCCAGTATCTCCAGTTCCCTCTTATTGATTATCTTCTGGTCTATACCCTTATACCTGGTCTTTCTATATTCTTCTACGTCCATTTATTACTTTTTCTGACTTCTAATCCCTTTATCTTATTTTCTACCTGTTCTACTACTTCTTTAAGTGTTATAAGTTCCATGCAGTCCTGACGTCTGCATCTCCTACAACCTTTTCTCGGACAAGAGAGCCTACTTAGGTCCTTCTTGATTGCAACATTTCCTGAACCGTAAGGGCCATTTCTCTGGGGGTCGGTAGGCCCATAAAGTCCAATTGCGGGAATAGAGAGAGATGAGGCAATATGGAGAGGTGCGCTATCACTCCCTATGAAGAGTGTGCATTGGGAGATGAGAGAGGTTAGCTTCTTGAGACCTGTCCTGGGAGCAATCAGTGGTTTCTCTTCCATTAAATCACTTATGGATTTGACCAGATTTTCCTCGCCAGGTCCCCAGAGGAGCACTACTTTTGCCTTAAAGTTTTTTATGAGAATATCTGCAAGTTGGGCATAGTTCTTGCTTGGCCAAATTTTGCTCTTCCAACTTGAACCCGGATTTAGAGCAATAAGAAGTCCTCCTTTCTCTACTCCTTCTTCTCTCAAAAATCGTTCCACATACTCCTTTTCCCATTCTCCAATTTGAATCATAAATTCTTTCGTTTCTGTCTCAGCTCCTAAAAGGCTGGCTAAAGCCAGATATCTCTCAACCGCGTGCCAATGTTCAGGAACTGGTGGAGCTTTAAGATTAATAAATAGTGAGTTAAATTCCCTGCCGTTTTTAGGGTGGAAGCCGAGTCTGACCTTTGCTCCCGTTATGTAAGCAAAGAGTCCACTGCGGAACTGTCCGTGGGGGTCTAGTACAAGATCGAATCTCCTCTTCCTTAATTTCTTCATAAGCGGCCACACTCTACTAATCCACTTATCCCTATCAAAGGTAATGACTTCATCTAGATAGGGATGTCCGAGGAGGACCTCTTCCGCCTTTTTCTGAACCAGCCAGGCAATATATGCATGGGGGAATCTCTTTCTCAAAGCCCCCAAAAGGGGAAGGGTGTGCACGACGTCACCTATCCCACTTAACCTTATAATCAATATCCTCCGAAATTCTCGTAATATCATCTGGACTTCTTGACTTTCCTCTCTAGTAATTCGTCAATTCGGTCAATGAGGTCATTGCGACTTTGGTTGGCGACGTCTATCTTTCTTTTGACCCTTCCAATATAGCCATCGTCCACATCAGACCTTCTGGCTTCATCTTCGAGATACCAAAGTTGAATGTTTCTCTCACACAGGCGATCTATTAAGTCTCCCAGCCTTCCAGAAATCTTCTCCTCCACCTTGGGCTGTCTGTATAGCTTTACCTTTTCATCTTTCAACTTCACTTTTCCCTTCAATGCCTGAGCTAAAAATTGATTCATTTCATGAATCAAATCTCTGCGCTGGGACTGGACTATGTTTATCTTCCTTTTGCTCTTCCTTCTCTCTTTTCTTAAATTGTATAGTCTGATGTTCTTTATCGTTAATTTATCAACTAAACTTCCCAATGTCTCTGCCAAGTTAGTCCTCCTTTCTATGGAGTGATCAGAGAGTGTCACCCCTGCGCGACTATCTGCTAAAGCACATAGCTTCCCAGGAAAAGTTGGTTTGCGAGGAGCACTTAATTTCTTGCGTTACTAAATCTTTGCGAGTGAAACGGTAAAATTTCAATTGTCCGAGCCCCGATTTATCGGGGCGAGTTTTTGAAATTTAGTGAAGCGAGCAATAGATTTTGTTAGCAAGAAATTTCAGCGACGAGCAAACTAACTTTTCTTTTGCTTCCAGACGCAGGCTGAAGCCTGCGACTACCTCAAGACCTCCCTTTCGGAAGGACTCCAGTGGGGCGAGCAAGCTCGCCTCTAGCTATTTTATTAGAATAAAATTTTTGTACTCTCCGATTTTCCAGCCTGTCTTCCTCGCAATGAAATCTGAAACTCTATTTCTTATGTCTTTAAATGTCACCTTGTGGGTGCTCTTTGAAATATCGAATTCTCCTTGCCACTCATTAATTCTTCTTTCCATTACTTTAGGATGGTTGTCATTGTATTTCTTGAGCATCCAGGGGTCGATGTGTTCATAATAGTCGAATTCCTCTCCCCTATATTCCTTCTCCCAGCCATTCCCATGGTGAAGGGAGTCGTGATAGCGTTTCTTTACTGCCATTACTTTAGGAGGTCGCACCCAACCATAATGGTAGATGTAAGCACCGGTATCTTTTACCTTCAATTTTCTTTCATTGAGCCTGAAACCCTGGGCACTCTTCCAGGAAGCTATGCCTCGAAAGTTCCTAATTATTCTCACCTCACGCTGGTACCAGTGGTATGAATTTATGAAGGTCGAATAATCTCCGTAGAAATGTATCCAGTTAAATATGAGCCCCTCTACCATCTCATCGGGAAGTGTGTTTTCCATACATTTTAATATCCTATTCAAGTCTCGCTCATGAACTACCTCATCAGCTTGCAAGTAGAAGCACCAATCGCCCGTGCATTTTGCCAGGGCAATGTTTGTTTGCTGGGCCAGAACCCGACCTTGATGCTTGAGGTTTGGATCCCATTCGGATTCAATTATCTGAATTTTTCCACTCTTAATCGAACTAATCAAATCGAAAGTACCATCATTGGACCTACCCACATTTACTATAAACTCATCACAGATGGGTAATATCGATTTGATTGATTCCAATACAGGAAACGAAAATTCAATGGCATCTTTTACAAAAGTAAATCCGCTTACCTTCAACTTCCTTCTCCAATATTTAAAGTCATCACGGGCATAAAGCCCTACAATATAAATTTCAAATTCCAAATTTCAAATTGACCCCACCGAATCTCAAATTTATAATACCCCAAGATTTGAAAAATAGCTTGCGAAGCACTTTAGGAATTTTAGCCAAAAAACGAGGACGACAATCGGGCGACCACAAGGGTCGCCCCTACGCAACTTACTTCCTACCAAAAGTTGGTTTGCGAGAAGCACTTAATTTCTTGCGTTACTAAATCTTTGCGAGCGAAACGATGAAATTTCAATTGTCCGACCCCGATTTTATCGGGGGAGTTTTTGAAATTTAGTGAAGCGAGCAATAGATTTTGTTAGCAAGAAATTTCAGCGACGAGCAAACTGACTTTTAATCTTCTGACCGAGCGACTCCGAAAACTATCCCCCTGGCCGCCTGCCCATTCTGGGCCTTAACGGCCAGGGTAGCTCGTGTCCCCCTGGCCGTGGCTCGTGCCGGGCACGGGCAGGCTTTATCCCAGTTACGGGCATGAAGCCTTGGGCGACCATAAAGGTCGCCCCTACGCGAGGAAAACTACTTGATTACAGGCTTCCCGTTTGAATTATTTTTTCATATGCTGTTATATACTTCTCTGCCATGATTTCAGCTGTAAAATTTTTTTCAACCCTCTCTCTGCATTTCCTTGGACTGATTTCATCAATTCTCTTTATAGCCTCTTTGAATTCCTCAAAGCTGTTACAGCGAAAACCAACATCGGGAGTGATTACCTCAGGCATTGCTCCTTTGTTAGTGGTGATAACAGGTGTTCCTGAGGCCAATGCTTCTATGGTCACGAGACCAAATGGTTCCTCCCAGTTTGTGGGGAAAATGAGGGCTTTTGCTCCTGCCAAAAGCTCTGCTTTCTCTCTATCATCTACTTCTCCTATAAATTTGATATTCCTTCTAAAAGAGAGCCTCCATCCTCCAGCAATAATCAGTTTGAATCCTATTACCTTTGCTAACTTTATGGCTAAATCTACATTCTTAACTTTCCAAGAGACTTTTGCTAAGAAGAGAAAATAGTTTTCCTTCTTCTCGTTGTATATAAAATCTTCGAGATTTACTCCGCTGTAAATATAATGTGTCCTCCCATGCCGCATGGCGTGATTTCTACTCAGAAATACGGTATTTCGTAGAAACTTTTCACCTGGCTTGCCATTTCCACCAATGCTGACTAAATAGGGTTTCGAGGGAGTATCTTGTGGTGTGTTATATAGCTGAATAATGTCTGTATTGCCAGGGATATAAGCCTCAAAATTTTGTATGGGTCTCCTTATAGTCGTGACATTAATAGTGGGTAAATTGGTCCCGGTCAGGCTGATGAGATATACCCTATGCCCCATTTTTGCCTGAGCTTTCATTAAATTGACAGCTATTCTCTGCGTTCCTCCATACTTTTTCACAGGCAAGGACTTTGGATAGTAGTGAAAGACGTTCATTGGAATTCTCCTAAAACTATTACGGGCATAAAGCCCTACGCGACCAGGCAATCGTAGATTTTCCTTGTCTTTTCAACCATCCTATCTACACTGAACTTCTCTTTTACCGAGCGAAAACCTTCTTCTGCGATTTGACATGCAAAGTCTCTATTTTCCAGAAGAGAAATAATGGCTCCGGCCAAGGCTCCTGGATTCTTTGAAGGGACTAAAATTCCGTTTACTCTATCTTTGACAATCTCAGGGATTCCCCCCACATTGGTGGCGACTACAGGAACGCGAGAAGCAAAAGCATCCAGAAGAGAAGTGCCTAATCCTTCCCAAGTTGAAGATAGTACAAAGAGATCGAGAACAGAAAGAATTTCCGGAATATCCTCTCGAAATCCGAATAGTTTCACGTCTTCTTCTAAATTCAATTTCTTAATTATAATTTCTATCTCTCTACGAAGAGGGCCGTCTCCCACTATCAAAAAGATTACCCGCGGAAGCTCATCTACCACAATTCTTGCCGCCTCAACAAGAGTCCTGTGGTCTTTATGCCAGGCAAGAGCGGCAATATTCCCTATGCATAACTTATCTTTATTCAGTCCCAATTCAGAAATAAGATAGTCACCCTTTACGTTCTGAAATCTTTCTATATCTACCCCACTGTAAACAACATCGACCTTTTCCCTGGGTAAACCATCGGCCACCAAAACTTCTTTGACTCTTTCAGAAATTGCTATTATCTTATCAACATTCGAATACTTCACTCGACTCAATATATTCTTCCTAATGTGAAAGTCGACTCTCCGGGAAAGAACGACCTTGCAATTTCCAGCACTTCTTGCTGCTAAAATGCCTAATGCGTGTGCATGGGGAGAATGGAGATGAGCTATTCTAATCGAGTTTTTTCTTATTATCTTTTTTAACTTATGTACTGCCAGAAGGTCCCATTCTCCGTGCATCTGGACTGGCAAGACTTTTAAGCCTGTAGCCTTTGCTCTTTCTGCCAGAGGGCTTTGAGGAGGACAGGCAATTATGTTGTCGTAATCTCTTAGCCTCTCCGCTAAATAGAGAACCTGTTGCTGACCGCCTCTCCAGGTTTTTGCTGAGTCGATATGTAATACAGTGTTCAATTTTTTGTCTTAGACTGAAATCTCGCTTAAGATTTTTTTTATTTGTCTACCAATCAACTGTGAAGTAAAGTTTTCCCGAATTAACCTATATCCATTTTCAGCAATTTTTTTCCGCAATTCCTCATTATCCTTTAATACCATAATTGCTCTGGCTAAAGAGTCAGCATTTGCTGGCTCGCAGAGCAAAATATTTTCCCTATCCACAAAAAATTCGAGAATGGCTGGAGTTCTTCCAGTAATTACAGGCTTCTTTAGAGATAGGCATTGAAATACTTTGTTGGGAACTACTCTCCTTGCCTTCTCTGTATCCCCGAATATTCCAAGACAGATATCTGCACGAGAAACTATCCCCGGGAGTTCGTTAAAAGGAACCCGGTTTCGTAAAACTGTATTTTCTAATTCCAGTTCCTCAATCAACCCTTTAATCATTGCCAAGGTCTGTCCCGAGCCTATCAATTCGAAGCGAATGGCCTTATCTCTACTCCCCACTATCCTGGCTGCTTGCACGATATATTCTATTCCCTGCAAAGGGAGGAAGGAACCATAAAATTGAACAAGGAAATTGTTTTCTTTTCTACTCTCCTGTTCACCCTCAGTTTTAATTAGAGAAAATAGCTCGTCACACACTCCTACCGGAACTCGCCTGAATTTACTTCTATTTATGCCAAATTCTCTCGCATAAAAATCTGCATGAGCAAACGTATCTACCAGAACTATATCAGCAAGTTTAAGAGATATTTTGTCTATTTTAAAATTGTATCTCGCTTGCATGGAATAAGCTGGGACTCTTTTCTGGTCGAGAACTTTTGTTTCATACCTTGAAACTAATGGGTCGAAAACTACGGGCTTATTGGTCAAAAGTCCAATTAGCTTGGCTAAGGGAACGTCCTTGTGCCGAAACGCCGGAACAAAAATGAAGTCATATTTTTTAAGAAAAAACTTAATCTGCTGAAAAAGTAGTATTGGATACCTGAGCCAGAATTTGAATTTTGACTTTGTATGGCATTCCACCACTTCCACGCCATTTCTTATGAGCCCCTCCTTGATGATTATGTTACGTATATATTTAGGATTATAGCCCCCAAAAAAGCAGACTCTCATTGTGCCTTCCTAATAATACTAATTTTTGCCCCGCTATTCCTTTACATTACGGGTTCGATGAATCGAACCCCTACATTCTCCTGTAGCAGCAAAGCGCAAGCTTTGCTTGTCTTCTGCACGGTTAAAACTGTGCCTACAAAGCTGGTTTGGGCGACCAAGGTCGCCCCTACGCTGACTGGGCTTTGGAAGATAATTTGTGAATAGCTTCTGGAATTTTAGCCAAAAAATGAGGACGACTCCTTCCGCTAAAGCGGAAGGCTAATCGGGCGACCATAAAGGTCGCCCCTACGCGACTATGTGCTAAAGCACATAGCTTCCTGACAAAGCTATGCCATTTATGGCATAGTTGATTACATCTTAACCTAAGCCCCCGATTTATCGGGGGATCTTTGTTCGACTCCCGCACTGCGGGAGGAGTTTATTTTTGCGCCCTGCAGAGTCGTTGCGAGGAAGCGAAGCGACCGAAGCAATCTCGAGATTGCCACGGCTTCGCCTCGCAATGACATCTTTTTCTAATTTACTAACCGAGCGACTCCGAAAACTATCCCCACCTCTATTTCCCCAAGGATGAAGGGATAGTTTCAGGAGCTTCAATTCCGTCAGGTTTCACATGAGCGCTGGCGGAATTAGAGCGAGGTTCTAACCGAGCGACTCCGAAAACTATCCCCCTGGCCGTAGCTCGTGCCCCGGCACGGGCAGGCTTCATCCCGATTACTGGTTCGATGAAACGAGCCCTAAAGTAGATTCATAAATTCTTTCTCTAACTTGTCGACGAGGTTTGACCACGCATATTCTTGAATTTTCCTGTAGCCTCTCTCTGCTATACGCTCTCTTAAATCTCTATCTTCAATTAGTCTTCTTATCTTTTTCGCAATCAGAAATGAGCATCTAAATCGAAAAACGAGGGCGGTTTCTCCATCAATGGCGAAATCTCTCGTCCCGGAAGGAGAGCATACTACTGGAACCTTGCAGGCCATGGCTTCAGCACAGGGGTTGCTCCATCCGGCTCTCTTCTCAGCACTAACAAAAATATCTGCTTGAGAGTATAGCTCTGCCATTCTTTCCTGGGATAGAGCACTGTAGAATGTAACTGGAACTCTGGTCTCAAGGGTCTGGCCCGCATCGAGCCTGGGATTGCCAACGGGAGTATCGAATAGCAGAAGCCTTAAAGCAGGATATCTCTTATACAACAACTCAACTGCCTTGATGACTCTCTGTATCCCCTTCCTCTTCTTGTAAATTCTCCCGTAACAGAGAATTTTTATCTGGTGGTTGTCCCTCTTTGTTTCCACGGGACGAAATAGTTCCGGATTTATACCACCAATTCCCTTAATACATTCTCTCCTATACTTTTGCCTTACCATCTCACATATTCTGGTAGAGTTTCCCATAATCAGGAATTTCTTGTTCCCGCATACTTTTCGATTATTTTTGTGCTCAAGAAGACAATAGAAAATTTTCTTATCAGCATTGGCCCGTTCTAAGTAATGAAGAACTGAGTAGTCGCTGGATATTGCAATGTCATTCTCTTCTAAAGTTACCTGTTCCACGGGTCTTGTCTCACCGAAGAACTCCAGCCAGGTGGGACGACTTCCATCTGAATGGTAAATTCTGAAGGAGTGGCCTCTTTTTATAAAATTGTTCCCTATCTCAATATACCTTCTAACCCCTCCAAAAACTTCCAGATGTGGAAGTATACCGGCTATTTTCAATAGATTCTTCCCCTCGAGAGTTCCCATAATTTCAGATATTTCGTAAACACATAGAAGCTGCCCATGACTGAAACTATGAGCCCATAAATCCCATCCAGATAACCTCTCTTGATTAAGTACATCTTGATGAATCTAGTGAGCGGTCGAAATAGTAGATCGAAGAATCTGGCTGTCTTACCATCTCTAAACATCTGTTCAGCACCCAGCGTACTGAACTTATCAATTCTACTTAAGTGATCGGATAAATTTTTATATGAATAGTGACTTAAGCAAGATTTAAGAAAGCCTTTCTTACCTTCTACTACTACAGACTCGTGTATGGTCCGCTCATTAAATCTCCCTTTTCCTTTTCGAAACAGCCTTAACTTGTAATCCGGATACCACCCACAATGTCTGATCCACCTTCCCATATAGTGATTTTTTCTGGGTATATAGTAACCTTCGAGGGTTGAGAACTGGGAATTGACAATTGCGAGGATTTCCTCTTTTAATTCTGGTGTTACCGTCTCGTCGGCATCTATATTTAACACCCATTCATTACTTGCTTTTGCTAAAGCCAAATTCTTTTGCTGAGAAAAATTTGTCCATTTGTTTTGAAACACTTTTGGGGTGAATTCCCTGGCAATTTCTACAGTCTTATCACTACTGAAAGAGTCCACAACTACAATTTCATTTGACCACTTCACACTTTCTAAGCAGTCTTTAATGTTTTCTTCTTCATTGTAGGTGATGATAATTACTGAAAGTTTGCTCATCTATTTACAATCTTATGGGGCCACCTTAAAGGTCGCCCCTACGCGTCTAGAGAACGCGAAGCTTTGCTTCGCTATTCCAATTCCAACCAATTGCCTCTCGTTGGGAAAAGTTCGATTTGCGATGACATTAGAAATTTTAGCAAAAAGCGAGGGCTGGCTATATCTCTTCCAGAGCAAAATACTTGAGCGAGCCGTAGGCGAGCGAATTATTTTGTGACCTGCAGAAGCCCGCAGCTTTTTGCGTTAAGAAATTTCTCAGGAAGAGCAAATCGAACTTTCCTAAACCTACTCCCACTAAATATAAATTCCAAATTACAAATTTCAAATTACCTATTAATCATTATCCGAAAAGTTTCCAGTATATTCTGTGCCCCCAATGGAAATGTGAACATTTACGAATATATTTTCTGAGATTCGATTCGGTCAATCTATCTCCTTCAGAATAAGAGAGGAAGAATCTCAGTTTGTCCGTGCTAGTTATGGGTGCTCGCCATTTTTGGCAAGACCTATTGAAGCGAGCCAAATTACTGAGCCTGTCTCTCAGAGTGAGGTTCTCTTTAATCTTTGAACAATCGAAGTCAAGGAGATAGACTCGGATTTTTTCTCCAACATTCTGGATCAAAACATTCTTCATATTTAGATCTGCATGGTATATTCCTGAGTTGTGCATTTTCTTAATCGATTCTGCTAAGGAGTTAATTAACTCACTCTTCAAAGTTGCCTTTTCCTTTGTCGTTTTCTCATTTAGCCTGTTCAGGTATTCCAATAAATTGGCACTATCAGGAATCTCTTTGTAAGCTATTTCTCCCTTATACAGCGGACCAAAAATCCTTGAGACCCTTGTCGCAAGCACCTCGGGAACCTGGAGACCTTTCTGGGACGCCGCTTCAAGGACTGACAGTTCACGAAACGGTCTTGAATCTCCGAAGAAGATGTCTCTGGTAATCTTACGAAATAATCCCCCATGTTCATAATGCTTTACGATCATCCTTTCATTGGAACCCTTGATTCGAACGCAGGGAATTAGGTTCCTGCCTTTGAGTAGACTAAATTCTGGAGACACTTCTCCTTCTGTTATCTTTTCCTGGAAGACGTTTTCTTGATTTAGTATTTGGTCTTTATACCTATCTCTTACCAATAAGATAGTTTTGCCTTTTACTACCTTCTCAAATCCTGGTGGAATTTTCCTCTGCAATGTTTCTCCTGACCTCTATTGTCGACGGTTGCCCCTTATCTGACTTCTCAATTCTCTCCAGCTGCAGTCGAACGGCCTCAAGGACATCTTCCACGCTGATTGATTTCATACAGGTTAGTTCCTTGCAAATTATCTTCGAACAGGGACTACAGGGCAGGTCCTTCTTTATTACCACATTGTCCCTTCCCCAGGGACGGCTGCGTTCAGGGTCTGCAGGGCCAAATAGAGCAATTACCGGAGTACCACTGGCAGTAGCCACATGCGTAGGGCCTGTATCGTTACCAATGAATAGCTTGCACCTCCGGCAAACAGCAGCCAGTTCTTTGATACCTGTCTTTGCTACTATGGCTTTTTCTCTCATCAAACTTACTACTCTTCCCACAATTTCATCTTCTCCCGGCCCCTGAAAAATGATAACTTTCACTTTGAATTCTCTAATCAGTATATCTGATAATTCTGCATATCTCGGCTCTGGCCATCTCTTCGATTGCTTAAATGCTCCAGGATTGATACCTATCAGTAATTCCTCAAGTTTAACTCTTCGCTCTTCTAAAAACCTGTCAGCCCAAACTTCAGCTTCTGGGCTGGAAGGTAAATAGGGCTCCCTTCTTCCGGGTGCCACTCCCAAGGAAAGGACTATGTTCAGGAACATATCTATATTGTGAACAGGAGTCCTGGGAAGCTCTATTTTTCTGGTTAGAAGTAGATTCCTCAATGAATAACTATAGCCGATTCGCTCGGGAATTCTACTTAAATAGACAAAAAGAGCAGCCCGATAGGAACGTGCCTGCATAATTATGCCGATGTCGAAATTTCTATTCTTTAAGGACTGAATAAACCTAATTTTCGCCTTCAAAGTCCTCTGTTTGCCTCTCTCATCATAAATAATGATTTCATCTACATCAGGGTTGCCATCAAACACTTCACTTACCCAGGGACTGATTAGAAGGCTTATATGAGAGTTGGGGAATCCTTTTCTTAAAGCTGATAAAGCCGGGGTCATAAATAATGAATCTCCAACCCAATTGACACCCTTAACTAAAATCTTGACCATTTTAGCCCTTTCGATATATTCCACGTTCACTACCAACAATCGGGCGACCACAAGGGTCGCCCCTACGCGACTATGGGCTAAACCACATAGCTTCCCAGGAAAAGTTGGTTTGCGAGGAGCACTTAATTTCTTGCGTTACTAAATCTTTGCGAGCGAAACGGTAAAATTTCAATTGTCCGAGCCCCGATTTATCGGGGTGAGTTTTTGAAATTTAGTGAAGCGAGCAATAGATTTTGTTAGCAAGAAATTCTAGCGACGAGCAAACTAACTTTTCTTCGCTTCCAGGCGCAAGCTGAAGCCTGCGGCTACTCAAAACCTCCCTTTCAGGAAGACTCCAGGTCTTTTTAAAGGAACGGACTGGAAGATTCCGGCGTTTCGGCTTCGTCCTCCTTCTTTGGCTTAGCCTTCCACCTGTTGTGAAACCACCACCAATGTGTGGGATACTGCCGGACAAAGTCCTCGATAACTTTGGTGATCTTGGCTGTGACTACTGGAATATCTTTCTCTTGATTACCAGATATCTCGAATTGAACAGGTGGACCGATAATAACTTTATGCTTATCCATCCCCTGACGCACGTTGAATATTGGAACTATGGGTGCACCTGTTCTTAAAGCCATTACTGCAGGCCCAACAACAGTTCCTGCCGGACGGCCAAAGAAGTCGACAAATAGTCCTCCTTTTGCCTTGTTCTGGTCGGCAAAGAGAGCGAGTATCTTGTTTTGACGCAAGGCGAGAAGAGACCTACGCACCGCTGTTGATCTGGGAAGGGCAGGTATTGACTCGTAGCCCATCCTGTCTCTCCACTTCTGGAAGTGCGTTTCTACTCTCGATTCATCTGCTGGCCGCACGACTAGTGCATACGGATATCCGCGGGAAGTAAGTCCTGACCCCATCATTGCAAAATTGCCAAAATGTGCACAGAGCCCTATTACCCCTTTTCCCTCGGACAGTGCTCGCCTCAGATTCTCTTCCCCTTCTAATAAAAACTTCTCTTTTAACTCATTAAGGACTGAAGATTTCCTAAAAAGGGAATCCATTGACGAAACCAATTCACAAAAACACTGGGCAGCTTCTCGAAGGCAAGCGCGATAAATGTATTTAATTCCTTCCTTGCTTTTCTCTTTCCCTAAGCTCAAGGTAAGGTTTTCCAGTGCTATTCTTCGCCATCTCCTGGTAAATGGGCGAGAGACAACCTCCAGGTAATCGGCGATGCATGGAAGTGCTCTTTCGGGCATAAAGGTAAACAACACGCGCATAAGGGAGAAAGTAAACCAGGATGCATTTTTCTCGAATTTCTTCTTGAATTTACTTTTCTTCTTTTTTTTCATTCCATTTTAATCCTCTATCGTGGAAATTGATTCAGTCCCCACGGAAACGGGTTCAATGAATTGAACCCCTACACTGACGCGAAGCTCTCGCTTCGCTACTCCTCTTTCGGAAGGACTCCAGCTTTTGATGCTTGTTAGACACGACTCAGTAGATTCTTAGCTAATATGGCACTCTTCTCGGCAGCTCCCTTATTAGCCTCAACTATTTCAACAGCAGCCCTTCCCATTCTCTCCAATTGTTCAGGGTGTGATAATAACTCAAGGATGCTGTTGAGTAGCTCTTCTCTACTGGATACTACTCTCCCCGCTCCTCTGGAAATAAACGCTTGAGCTATCTCCTTAAAGTTGTCCATATAAGGACCGAACAGAACCCCCTTCCCTAGACTGGCTGGCTCAAGAATGTTGTGTCCTCCAGCAGGAACCAGGCTTCCACCCACAAAGACAATTCTCGCCAGAGCATAGAAACGAGTGAGTTCTCCAATGGTGTCGAGCAGAATAACCTGGTTTGCATCAGTATCTTGAACTGGGGAGGAGAGTTCTGTCCTTCTCGTGAATTTCAAATTTCTATTACTCAACAGCTTTTCTACTTCGGTTACTCTTTGCGGGTGCCGGGGTGCAAGAATTAGGACTATATTAGAATATACCTTATTAATTTCTCGATACACGTCGAGGATTGTCTCTTCTTCTCCTCTATGCGTGCTACCTGCGACAAAAATTACTCTATTTCCTTCCAAATTTGAATTTGCCGGGTGAAAAAGAGTGTCAGTCCCTACATCAAATTTTAAGTTCCCTGTTACAGTTACTTTTGAAGCATCAGCGCCTAATGAAATAATTCGTTCTGCGTCCATCTGACTTTGCATAATAAATAGGTCGATATTTCCCAGAACTCTTTTCATGAAAAAATTGACCATTTTATATTTCCCGAAAGAGTCCATAGAAATCCTTCCGTTAGCCACCATTATGGGAATTCCTTTTTTCTTTGCCTCTTTTATAAAATTTGGCCAGAGCTCTGTTTCGGCTATTATTAAAAGTTTTGGTCTGATGATATCCAGAACTCTTCCCACTATGCATGAGAAGTCGAGGGGAAAGTAGATGAATGCCCGACAATCAGGGATTACTTTTTTCGCCATAGCTTGACCGGTACTGGTTAATGTTGAAATAACAAAATTGTAATCAGGCCACTTCCTTTTGAAAGCCCTTACTAAATTTCCTACCGCTACCACTTCGCCTACTGAAGCAGCATGAGCCCAGATGACGTTTCCATCTCCTATTCTCTCAACCTTTTCATTTAAAAAACCTAATCTCTCTTTCAGCCCTTTTCTTATTTTCTGAATGAAAAATGGCCAGAAAACAGAAACGAAGAAAACTAAAAAAATCTGATAGAAAGCCCAGGAAAAATCGAACCTTTTAATCTTGCTCTTAGAAGTTTTTCCCATCAGGATATCACTTTCTGTAGAAGCATAGTAATCTTTCCCATCTTGCTCTGCTTTTCCATTTTTACAGGAATCTTCTTTTCATCGTTGTTGAACCATATCAGGGAGCTATCCTCTTGAACCTTTCCTTCGCGCTTCCATACTACCTCGGTCTTGAGCGCTTCAAATTCCCCTAAGGAAGTAGTGATATTTTCAATATCCAGAACCTTCACTTCCACTAAATAGTTCTTGCCGTCGTCATTAGCATCCATAATTAGCGAGTCTCCCTTTTTCAGTTGCTGCGTTCTCAGGTAATACACGGAGGATAGAGAATCCTGGACGTAAAAAGGGATATCGATCTTTTTACCTTCATACAATGCCTGATGTTTTTCCTGGTCGTAAATTGTTTCTTTATCAGAACGATATTTAGCTCCCCTCAGTCTCTTTTTCTGCCTCCAAGTAAATATGCCCTCTTTGTCAATATACGATTCTACGCGGTCTCTTACCTTGAAAAATGTATCGAAAAATTTGGATGACCGTGTAGAGAGGGTCACATAATAGGCATCCCTCCCAGAAATCTTGACAACTTCCTTTACCTCCATTACAGAGGTTCCCCCGCTTACTCCTTTCCACTTAACTGTATAGGTTAGCTTCTCTCCCTCTTTGAAAGCCCTATTATCCACTTTTCGCCATAGAAAATTTGCAAAGCAATCTGTTGAGCTACTGCAAAAAATGATAAGGAAAGTAAAAGTTAGATATAGGGTTCTATTTTTTCCAGCCATCTCTCTTTGCCCCGAACAATTTCCAATTCCACTTTCAATATCCAGACTTCCCGGAAGAGCCTATCGGCCTCTGAAGAAATAAGTCTCTCCAGCCGCACTTCATCCTTTTCAGTAGTAACTGCTATTGCCTCCCCTCCCTTAAGCTCAGTTCTGCATATGGCTTCTATTTCCCGAAGGTCGCTTAGATTGTAATTGTAATGGTCAGGAAAGTGGAAAGTTTTCACGATTTTTGCACCCAGTCCTTCTAATGTCTTCTCAAAAGAGTAGGGATTCCCTATACTGGAAAAGGCAACCACTCTCCTATCCTTGATAACATCCAAACCTTTCTTCTCGCCAGAGAAATAACCTTGTAAATATTTCGGACGGTGAACGCTTTCCAGAATTATGGAGTTGGGATTCAGTCTTTCTAAATCGGAAATTATCCTGTCTAAATCCTTCCTGGAAACAAAATTTGTCCTGGTCAAAAGAAAGATATCCGCCCTCGATAGATGCGAGACAGGCTCTCTTAATTGTCCTCGAGGAATTAAGTAACCATTACCATAAGGATTTAGAGAATCTATGGTTACAATATCTATGTCCCTGTTCAAGGGCCAGTACTGAAAACCGTCATCTAAGACCAACACCTGAGTAGCAAATCTGTCTATTGCATATTTTCCGCTCTTTATTCTATTTTTTCCCACAATTATGGGAACACCTGGCAGATTTTTCGAAAGGAGATAGGGCTCATCTCCAGCTTCCCTGGAAGAGAGGATTATCCTCTTTTCATCGGATACTATCGATATATTCTTTCTATCCTTTCTCCTTTCCCTTAAGTATCCTCGAGATAAAACCGCAACTCTCTTTCTCATCTCTTGCAGTAACTTAGTTATCATAATTACAGCTGGAGTCTTTCCTGTCCCACCCCAGGTAATATTACCTACGCTAATTACAGGGTATGGTAACCTGGTCTTGTGGACAACTCCAAGTTTATAAATAAGCCAGCGAACTTTGATCACAAGATAGTAGAATCCGGATAGGATAAAAAATAAAGAACGAAAAAGAGAAAGAACGTTCCCTCTTTCGTTATTTATGCAGGCCAAATAGAAGTTGACTAGTCTCTTTTTCATTACATGTTCTTATTTGCCCCTTTCCCTTTTCCATTCATAAACGAGGGGACTGGCCACATAAATAGATGAATATGTCCCGATAAACATTCCTATGAAGATTGCAAGAGAAAAATCGCGAATAACAGGACCACCAAAGAATAGAATAGCTAACAGTGCCAATAGAGTGGTCAGGCCAGTCATTAAAGTCCGGGATAATGTCTCGTTAACGCTCAAGTCTATCAATTCCGCTAAAGGCTTCTTATAGTGGAGTCTGATATTCTCCCTTATCCTGTCGTAGACAACGATAGTATCATTTATGGAATATCCAGCCAATGTCAACAGGGCAGCAACAATCTGAAGAGTGATTTCTTTTCCCAAAATTGTTAATATTCCAAGAGTGATGAACACATCGTGAACTATGGCTATTACTCCAGCAAGGCCCCAGATGCCACCTACAAAGCGCCAGGCAACGTAGATAATAATGCCCAGGAAGGCGAATAAAAAAGCATTTATGCCACGCCTTTTCAGATATTCGCCAACCACCGGTCCTACTACCTCGTTTCGCTCAATGGTAAACTGGTTCTGGGGAAACTCTTCTCGGAAAATGGAAGTCAACTTTTGAGCAATCTCAAAAGGCCCGAGGTTCCCTCCTCTAATCCTAACTATCAGTATATTGGTATTGGGAACTTTCTGAATACTGGCTCCTGACAGTTCGTGCCTGCTTAGCGTTTCTCTCATCTCTCTTTCAGTAATTTCCTGGGAGAAATTTATCTGCACAACTGTCCCGCCAGTGAAGTCGATTCCCAGATTTACTCCCTTGTAAAAGACGGCATAGATAGAGACTAAAATCATAAGTCCTGAAATGATAAAAGCTATCTTTCTCTTCTCGATAAACTTGAAGTCTGTCTTACCCAAAAGTTCCATGTCTCACTCCTTAACAGATAATAAATGGGTCCGTAAGTCTAACCCCTCGCCTGACGCGAAGCTCTGCTTCGCTACTCCTTTCTATATGCTTAGTTTCTCTACTTTTCTACTGGCTAAGACCGTATCGAAAACCATACGTGTAACTACTATGGCGGTAAACATGCTAATTATTATGCCCCAAAAAAGCGTCACGGCAAATCCTTTTACCGGGCCTGTACCAAATTGAAATAGGAAAGCTGCTGCTATTAGCGTAGTTACATTGGAGTCGAGAATGGTTCCAAATGCCTTCTGGTATCCAAAATCGATGGCTACTCTGACCGTCTTGCCTGCTCTTAACTCCTCTTTGATCCTCTCAAAAATCAAAACATTTGCATCTACTGACATAGCGACGCTCAGGATGATGCCAGCGATGCCGGGCATAGTTAAGGTTGCGTGGAGATAGGCCATCGTTCCCAAAAGTATAATCAAATTTAGAACGAGGGCTAAACTGGCAACCAGACCAGATAACCTGTAGTAGAATGCCATAAAACATATTGAGCAAATAAGACCAATTGCACCTGCTAAAAACCCAGCACGAACTGAGTCCCTTCCCAGAGTGGGACCTACGGTTCTATTCTCTATAACATTGACCGGCGCAGGCAGAGCGCCTGCCCTCAACACAATGGCTAAGTTCTTCGCTTCCTCCATTGTGAAGTTCCCCTCAATTATAGCATGGCCGTCAGGGATCTTACTCTTGATTACAGGAGCTGACTGGACCCGCTGGTCAAGAACAATGGCTAAATTTCTTTCAATATTGACTTCTGTTACTCGGGCAAATTTTGTGGCACCTTCCCTATTGAAATCAATAGCCACATAGGGCATGTTATACTCCCCTCCTATCCTAACCTTAGCGTTTGTCAACGCTGCTCCAGTAATTTCTGTCTGCTGTTTAACTAAATACATTGTCTCTCCGCTCCCAGGCAGCACTTCATAACCGGCGGGAATCTTGCCGGGATCAACTTTTCCTTCGGAATCGAATACTTCGCCTATTCTCACTTTGTCATTGACCAATTTGAACTCAAGCAATGCCGTCTTTCCAATAAGCTCAACTGCCCTTTCGGGGTCTTTTACTCCCGGTAATTCGACAATAATCCACCTATCTCCCTGGCGGGCAATTACCGGTTCGGCCACACCGAATTGGTCTACACGATTACGTATGATTTCTAATGCCCTCTCCATAGCATCGCCAGGGGGAGTGCCTTCGGGAAGTCTATTCAGGTCTACCTCTAAAACCAGATGCATTCCTCCCCTTAAATCTAGGCCCAGCTTCAGGATTTTACCCAGAATTTTATCTCTAGTCTTCTCCAGACCAGCTCTTTCCTCAGGAGATTTACTATACCAGTGGTATGTTGGATATAGATATGCCAGTGCCAGTACGAGGACTAAAGCTGTAATGATTGCTTTCCATTGAATTGATTTATTCATAAACGTCTCCTCTTAGACAGAGAGCTCATAAAAAGTATCCTTTTCTTTTGTAGGGGTTTGATTTATCAAACCCGCGGGTCGGATGAATCCGACCCCTACATAAAACATAGAATTTTGGACTTTCCGGAAACCTAACACAGGTGATTCCCAATTTATAGCAGCTTAATGTTATTAATAATCAGTTCAAAATTACATTCCAAGAATTTTGCTGCCCGGCGACACATTATCATTCTTGTCAGAAATATCTCAAAATACTCCATCACCTGGGAGATTGCAGTGTCAATGGTGAGTTCTAATGTAATTATCTTTTTGGCTTTGTTTACTCTCAAAAAAGACTTCTTGGATGCGTAATTTACGCGGTCGTGTATATCGAACATCTTCAAGTTGGGCCGCACTCTCGATTGATGAACATCCGACTTGTCGGCTAAAATAACGGCGGCAGCAATGGCATTGATAGGGTCGCCTGTTTCCTCCTCGTGATTACCAATAGCTCCTGCGATCACGGCGATTTCGTCACTATCCATCCCCAAGCTCTCTAAAATTTCAACGGCTAAAAGAGCTCCGCACTGCTCATGAGCTGTCCTGGAGATCATATTCCCGATGTCGTGGAGATAACCGGCAATTGCAGCCAGCTCTGGCAAGGGTTTCTTATACCCTAAGTGGGTTAAGATATTATGAGAAATGTTGGAGACCAAATTAGCGTGACGCTGCCCATGTTCGGTGTAACCCACCGCGTCCATATACTGGTCTGCTGCACCAAGAAATGCGATTACTCGAGGATGCTGTTTAACCTCTTCTATTGTCACTTTGCTCATTTGGCTGTTTTTCCTGGTTGGAAGTGGCAGGTGATTTGATAACCGTGGCAATTGCACTTTTGGACAGGACTACTTTTACTCCTTCAGCAATCTTCAAGTCCACAACATCGCCCTTGATCATGGATATTGTCCCGTGAATCCCGCCAGAAGTAATAACCTCATCTCCCTTCTTTAAGGAACTCAGAAGACTCTGGTGTTCCCTGACTTTCCTCTGTTGAGGACGAATCAGAAGAAAATAGAAAACAAAAAAGATTAAGATTAGAGGCAATAAGCCCCCAAAAGGACTCCCTCTAGGAGCCTCTCCTGTCCCCGCCGGACGTTGGCCCAAAGCGTAAGCAAAATCCATTAGCTACCTCCCTCTCTAAGTTCTTAGTTATTAGTTCGTAGTTCGGAGCTTGTAGATGTTCTCTAAAAAATCTTTTGTCTATGAACTATGAACTCTCACTATGCCACTTTACTAAAAATTCTCTTTTTGCCTCCTCGTAGCGATCCTGTTTAATCGCCTGACGAATTTGCTCGAATAATTTTATCATATAATGGATATTATGTAAAGTGTTTAATCGCAACGCCAAAATCTCCCCTGCCCGAAACAGATGGCAGAGATAGGCCCGAGAAAAGTGGCGACAAGTGTAACATTCGCATTCCGGGTCGAGAGGTCCGAAATCTTCCTTGTATTGGGCATTCTTAATTACTACCTTCCCTCTGGAAGTAAACACCTGGCCGTTACGGGCATTCCTGGTAGGCATGGCGCAATCGAACATATCAATGCCCTTCTCCACAGCTTCCCATAGTTCCTGTGGTTGCCCAACTCCCATTAAATATCGCGGCTTGTCTTCTGGAAGGAGGAGCGTCGTGAATTCCAGAATTTCATTTCGTAAATCCTGAGGTTCTCCCACACTCAATCCGCCTATTGCGTAACCTTCAAATCCAATTTTTATTGTCTCCTCAGCACTCTTCTTCCTTAAATCCTTATGCATCCCTCCCTGGATAATTCCAAAAAGCCATTGTGAATTCGTCGATGAGCATCGGTCATTGAATTCTTTCTTGCAGCGCCTGGCCCACTTCAGAGTTAATTCCATCGACTGGTGAGCATAATCCTTTTCACAAGGATAGGGAGTGCACTCGTCAAAACACATTATAATATCAGAGGCTAAACTAATCTGAATTTCAATAATTTTCTCTGGCGAGAGAAAATGCCTGGCGCCATCTATATGTGACTGGAACTGGACTCCTTCTTCGCTTATTTTCCTTAGGTCAGCAAGACTGAAGACTTGATACCCTCCACTGTCACTTATGATTGGTCTACTCCATCCCATAAATTTATGGAGACCACCAGCCTTCTTTATTACGTCCACTCCAGGTCTCAAGAATAGATAATAGGTATTGCTGAGAACTAACTCCACTCCCACCTCTTCCAGTTCCTTTGGCGAGAGAGTCTTTACTGTTGCCTGAGTCCCCACTGGAATAAAGACAGGAGTATTGACTACCCCGTGGGCTGTGACGATTCTACCTATTCTTGCATTTTTATCTTTAATCTTCTTTAATACTTCGAAGGTTTTTTCCATCGCAATCCTACAGGAATTTCATCTTGTTTATGAACAGAACAAAATTATGGCTGAGGCGCTTTGCTGCTCTTTGACAGAAGAGAACTCGAGAAAGAAATATTTCGAAGTACTCCATTACTGAACATATCTTTGTATCTATGGTTAACTCGAGGGAGATTCTACCTGCCTCCTTATCTACATTAAGAAATGCCCGCTGACATGCATAATTCACCCGGTCATGAGTGGTGAAGGTAGATACCAGTTGAGGTTTCCCCGGGAGACTGCGGACACGAGTGAAATGGACATCTGTCTTATCTCCCAGAATTACTGCTGCTGTTATGGCACTATCTGGGTCTACATCCTTCTCTTCGTGGCCTCCAATTGCTCTAATAATCTGAGAAACCTCTTCCAGCCCCATTCCCATCTCAGTTAGCATAGGCAAAGACAAAACTGCCCCGGATTGTGCGTGTCTATTCCTTCCTATTGCGTTCCCTATATCGTGTAGATACCCTGCTATGCCAGCGAGCTCGCTTTCTCGGTCCGAATATCCGAGGTGCTTCAAGACGTTACGAGCGATATTTGCCGAAAGGTTAGCATGCCTGAACCCATGTTCCTTGTAGCCAATAGCTATGAAATTATCATCAGCCTGTTTCAAAAAAGCCTTAATTTTGGGTGATTCCTGCACCTGGTGTAAGTTGATCACAGGTGCCCTCCTTCCAAAACTAAGCCACAAATGTTTTTCTTTACTAAGGTTTTAAATGATGAACATGGCATCGCCGTAACTGTAAAAACGGTATCACTCCTTTATGGCTTCCTCATATGCTTGAAAGACCTTCTCTTTTCCAGCAAATGCTGCCACTAGCATTAAGAGACTCGATTTTGGCAAGTGAAAGTTGGTAATCAACCCGTCTATCACTTTAAATTGGTAGCCTGGATAAATGAATAGTTCTGTCCAGCCCTTTCGAGGTTTTACTACGACTTTCTCTCCTAATTTGGCCAAAATTGACGGTGGCTTTTCTTCCACACAGCATGATTCTAAAGCTCTCACCGTGGTGGTTCCCACTGCAATGATTCGCTTTCCACTCTCTATAGCCTTATTGATTGCTCTGGCACTATCTAAACTTAATTCAAAGTATTCGGGATCCAGTCTATGACCAGTAATCTCAGCCTCTCTCAGTGGTCTAAAAGTTCCCCAGCTCACGTGTAAAGTCAGGGGTACTACATTGGCTCCTTTAGCCTCGAGTCTGTTCAACAACCTTCCTGTGAAGTGGAGGCCTGCGGTAGGAGCCGCTACTGCCCCTTCCTTTTTTGCAAATATAGTTTGATACCATCTCTTATCTTGAAGCTTAAGCCTATCGTGAAAATCTCTTCTAATATAAGGTGGAAGCGGGACTTCACCAACCTTTTCAAGGGTCTCCTGGAAAGTTCCTTTGAAAGCGAATCCGAAGATAAATTTTTCACCTTCTTTAAATAGAACCCTACCAAGTAAACAAGGATTTCTTGAGGAAAACGAGTTTGCCCAACTGTTCTTCCGGAAGACTATCTCAATCCCTTCTCTTATTTGCTTTGCTGGCCTGACTATTGTCTGCCAAACTTCCCTGAAATCCCCTCTTTTTCCACAGAAATCACTAATTATCTTTTCCGGCTTCGCCAACCGGCTTAAAAGGAGAACTTCTACTTTTCCTCCGGTATCCTTCTTCCTTCCTAAGAGTCTGGCTTTTATCACTTTTGTATTATTAGTTACCAGTAAATCACCGGGCTCGGTCAGTTCTACTATATCAATGAACCTTTTATGCTCTATCAGGCCTGTTCTTTTGGACAGTACCATTAGTCGACACTGGTCTCTGGGCTTAGCAGGTGTCTGTGCAATAAGCTCTGGAGGCAAGTAGTAACCGTATTCTTCGAGTTTCATTAGTCTTCCCATTTCACAACCTTTGTTCCCGGATAATAATATTGCAAAATCTGACGATAGTTTGCTCCCCTTTCAGCCATTCCCTTAGCGCCCCATTGACACATGCCCACCCCATGTCCCCACCCTCGACCATAGAACTTTATTCTGCTACCCATCCATTCCATTGCAAATAGTGTGCTCCTGATTAGGTTGGGGTCCATGACCATTCTGAAGTTGCTTGCTCTAATGTCGAGGTGACCTCGCTTGTGATAGATTCTTAAACAAATTACTCTACCAGAGGGACTCCTCCTCAAGACTTTAATTTTCTTGATGTCTCCAGCATCGTATCCGTTTTCATTTAGCTTCTTTTTGACCATTTCTTTCTCTATCGTCTTCTCCCAGTAGTACTGGTAGGATTCTTTACAAAAGGGACAGGCTCTTCCTTTCAAATAGGGAAGTGACTGTTCACCTTCCCAGGCGTAGTACACATCCTCTGTGTGTCCTCCACAATTACTGTGAAAGAAGCTCTTGATAAGCTCTCCATTATAGGTAATCACCTCTCCTCGGGTCAAATCAACTGCTTTCGATGAGCGATCGTCCTCTGCTTCCACACCGCCATATACCTGGGAGGTTATTGTGGCTGAGAGGTCGAAGCCTTCTCTGTCGTGCTTCCCCAAATTTTTCATAACATAGGTCCGGGAAACGACTGCCTGAGCTTTAAGAGCTTCTATGTGCCACTCGGGAGAGACTTCCCGGGCCATTACGCCATAAAGGTATCCTTCCACTCCAAGTTCATTTATTACACTTAAGTTCCCTTTACTATTTAATGAAATTTTAATCCCATCCCGGTATCTTCGACCATTGACCCTGAGCATCTCACCATCAGAAAACGAACTTAACCGAACTGATGGGCCGAATATTTCATTTCCGATTTTTATTCCTTCTGAAGTGGGCAGGATCAAGTATATACTACTATCCTCCAATTTGACCTGCCTTCCAGTTCCTAAATCGATGGCTTCAAAATCACCATCCCCGCCAATATTGACTGAATTAATATCTTCTAAAATCGCTATCCGAATAATTGTTTCAGGTAAACGAGGGCTGGCTAAGGACCCGAAAGGCAGAAATATGGGAAGGACCAAAAATATCAGTCTGGAAAAGAATCTAAATTCTATTCGCATTTACTTTCTTCCGAGAAACCAGAAGATTAAGGATAGAATTATGCTCAACAGAATGCAGGTAGTTAAGGGAAAATAGAAAGTGAAATTGGGTTTCTTGATACAAATGTCGCCGGGTAGCCTGCCAAGATAAGGAATCTTGATTCCACTTGTGAGAATCAGCCCCACCAATATGAGGACTATCCCAAAAATGACAAGAATCCTTCCTAAAATATTCATTTCCTTTCCATTCTAATCTGAGGCTGGAAAATATTTCTCCTTTTCACTGAAAATGCATCCGCAGTAGTGCTGTCGATAAAGACCCATCTCCTTTGAAATCTCTATGCCTTCTTTCCAACCAATACGAAAGTCAAAGTAGTAAAAATTTATATTATGCTGGTTTCTAAATTTTTCGCAAATCTCCTTTACTAACTCGTGTTCCTGAAATTTGCTATATAATAGCGTCGTCGAAAAGTAGTCGTAGCCTTTCTCTTTTGCATTTTCTGCCAATTTATTCAACCTGAAATTATAACATTGCTCACATCTTTTCTGTTTTGTCCAGTATACCGGACTCATCTTCTTGCCCATAGAAGAATCAGTCAAATCAAATTCTCCTTTAGTTGCTTCCAGCCACTCCTCTAATGCATACTCGTCTTTCCAGATCATCGGCAGATTTTCTTTTTGGGCAAAATATCCCATCGTCACCATCCTCTTCTGATACTCGCTATAAGGGTGTATGTTGGGGTTATACCAGAACCCGGTGATTTGTAAATCTTTCCCTTGCACTTTCGCTTCGCGCAATCTTCTTAAAGGATAGCAGGCGCAACCTGCGCAACATACATGTAGTAAGAGTCTCATTTAAGTTTCTCTTTAATTTAAATAAAGCCTGTCTTAACTTACAGGCTTTTTGGAGTAGCCCCGATTCATCGGGACGTTATTAAATTCTAATTAATTCCGGAAGTGGACCCTTATGTAATTTTTACGGGGATAAACCCCTACGCGTTGGGCTTTTTATCGGGCGACCATAAAGGTCGCCCCTACCCGACTTACTTCCTACGAAAAGTTGGTTTGCGAGAAGCACTTAATTTCTTGCGTTACTAAATCTTTGCGAGCGAAACGGTGAAATTTCAATTGTCCGAGCCCCGATTTAGCGGGGCGCGTTTTTGAAATTTAGTGAAGCGAGCAATAGATTTTGTTAGCAAGAAATTCCAGCGACGAGCAAACTAACTTTTAATCTTCTAACCGAGCGACTCCGAAAACTATCCCCACCTCTAGTACCCCAGGGATGAAGGGATAGTTGCAGGAGCTTCAAATCCGTCAGGTTTTGCAGGAGCGCTGACGGATTTAGAGCGAGGTTTTTCTAACCGAGCGACTCCGATAACTATCCCTTCATCCCAATTACGGGCATAAAGCCCCGCACTACTTATACTCTCCTAAAATAGTTCTTTTTGAGCTTTAATAGAATTCTCGGGTAGTTTTAAATGTTGATAGGCTAATTTAGTGACTGCTCTCCCCCGAGGAGTGCGCTCCAGAAATCCGGATTGAATCAGGAAAGGCTCATAAACATCGCTTATGGTTTCTGTCTCTTCGCTTACAGCTACTGCTATTGTCTCTAAACCTACTGGCCCACCAGAGAATTTCTCAATGATTGTGCTCAAAATTTTCCGGTCCATATTATCCAGTCCCATCCCATCGACCTCGAACATTTCCAGAGCTTCCTGGGCAATCTTCTCTGAGATTCTTCCATCTCCTTTGACCTGTGCATAGTCCCGGACTCTCCTTAGGAGCCGATTAGCCACCCTGGGCGTAGCACGGCTCCTGTGGGCGATTTCCTTGGCTCCAGCAGGGTCCATACCAATATTTAAAATTCTTGCTGAACGAACAACTATCTGTTCCAGTTCGCTATCAGTATAGAAGTTGAGACGGGCTACAATGCCAAATCTCTCCCTTAGAGGCGATGTCAGGGAGCCTGCCCGGGTAGTTGCGCCAACTAAGGTGAAATGGGGAAGCTGGAGCTTAATGTTCCTGGCGCTCGGACCCTGGCCGATTATTATATCTAAATTGTATTCTTCCATTGCTGGATATAACGCTTCTTCAACCGTGCGGTTAAGTCGATGTATCTCGTCAATAAAGAAAACGTCTCCATCTGAAAGATCGGTTAGGAGGGCGGCCAAGTCGCCTACTCGTTCCAGAATAGGGCCGGAAGTTATCTTTATATTGACTTTCAATTCGTTGGCAATTATGTAGGCAAGTGTGGTCTTCCCCAACCCTGGAGGGCTATAGAAGAGGCAGTGGTCAAGAGGTTCTTTCCTCTTTTTTGCTGCCGCAAAAAATATCTCGAGATTTTCCTTCAATTTTGTTTGGCCCACGAACTCTTGTAATGTCCTTGGCCTGAGTGTATAGTCGAACTTTCTCTCCTCATCGTTCTTTGCAACAGGTGTTGTAATTCTCTCTTCCATTTCACCCTCTAATTGCCAGACTATAGAGGTTTATAGATATCTTAATGCCTGTTTAATTATTTCTTCAGCCCGAGCATCTTTATCCATAGTTTCGCATACAGAATTTACCGCTTCTTTCGCCTGGGAAACCCTATATCCTAAAGCCACCAGTCCACTTATGGCGTCAGAAACTTCCTGTTCGTTTCTGGCAGCAAATCTCTCCTTTCCTGCAAATGAAAAAACTTCTATCCTGTCCTTTAAACCTATTATCAATTTCTCCGCAGTCTTTTTGGTCAGGGTAAAAATCCCGGTCAGAACTTGCATATCTCTGGCAATTACAGCTTTTCTGAAATCTGAGAAAGATTTGGAAATCTTGGAGAGAATTTCCAACGCCCCCTTGGCTCCTATTTTCGAAATTGACCGCAGAATGAGAAAAACTTCTCTCTCTTCTGAAGTCAGGAACCCGTAAAGCGCGCTTCCCTTGCCGTACATGGATGGTGACATCCATGTGTAGATTTTGACTTCTGTTCCTTCGGGAGGTAGTTTTTCATACGTGGAGAGAGGAATGGAAATCTTATAGCCGACTCCTTGAGCTTCGACAACAATGCAGTCAGTTTCTTTGTCTTCCAATTTTCCTCGTAAAAAGTCGAACATCTTTTAGTTCCCGTTGTCTAGCAAATTGAATGGGAGTCCTGCCCTTACCCCCGCTTTCCCACTTTGCCCATTCTCTCAGAATTGAGATGGCAGAGAGCTATAGCCAGGGCATCTGCTGCATCGTCCGGCTTGGGTATATCTTTTAGTCCTAATAGAACCTTGAGCATCTTTTGCATCTGTTTTTTTTCTGCCCGTCCGTAGCCAACCAGAGATTGTTTAACCTGGAGGGGAGTATACTCAGCTACAGCCAAATTTGCTTGAACTGCTGCCAGAATAGCAACTCCTCTGGCTTCTCCTACACTTATTGCTGTCTTCACATTTTTAGCAAAAAAAAGCTGCTCTACGGCAGCAATATCTGGTTCATATTTTTTAATTATCCTGCTGAGCTCTCTGTGTATCTCCTCTAACCTCCTTGAGAAGAGATTACTTTTATCAGTCTTTATACATCCATATGCCTCAACTTTATAGGCTACTTCTTCTGTCCTCTTTATAATCCCCCAGCCTAAAGTAGCGGTTCCTGGATCGATCCCCAAAACAACCACATTCTTCCCCTAAAAAAATGACTCATTGTTTTTTAAGTCACCTTCTCCATTATCGCTTTCGGTATATCGAAGTTGGCATATACATTTTGAACATCGTCATTATTATCCAACTCATCCATAAGTCTCAGCATCTGCTCAGCCTTGCTTCCCTCAAGTCTAATGTAGGTCTGCGGTAGCATTGTTATTTCTGCAGAACTTATCTCAATATTTCTTGCCTCCAGTGACTTTTTTACCTTTTCAAAATCCTGAGGCGCCGTAATTATCTCGAAAAGGTCCTCGTCATCCGACTTCACATCTTCCGCACCAGACTCCAGGGCTATTTCCATCAGTTCTTCTTCTTTTATCTTACTCTTATCTACAGAAATGTATCCCTTCTTGTTAAACATCCAGCCCACACAGCCAGCATCTCCCAGGTTTCCCCCATGTCTGGAGAACGCCTTTCTTACTTCTGCAGTTACGCGGTTCTTATTGTCCGTGGTTAATTCTACTAAAACTGCAACTCCACCCGGACCATAACCTTCGTAAATCAATTCTTCATAACTCACCCCTGGTAACTCTCCAGTACCACGTTGAATCGCTTTCTTGATATTGTCCTGGGGCATATTGACAGCCCTAGCTTTGTCAACGGCAACTCTCAAACGGGCATTACCACCAGGCTCGCCCCCACCTTTCTTTGCCGCTACAGTAATCTCCCTTATAAGCTTACTGAAAATCTGTCCTCTCTTGGCGTCTACAATTGCCTTCTTATGCTTTATTCCAGCCCACTTGGAATGACCAGACATTTCTCAAACACCTCCTTTGGATAGTATGAACGAGAAAAAAATTCTTTTCCAAACACACTTTTCATTATTATTTTATCATAAAACTTCCCTTTTGTAAACAGAAAATCTTGTATAAACAACGCTTAAAAAGAATAGAACGGGCTCTATTTTTAATGTCATCTCCCCTCTTCCTTTGCCCTTTGAAAAGCGTCAATCAGGGGTTGACTAACATTTGGCGGTACCTCTTCGTAATGGGAGAATTTCATTTTAAGTTCTCCACCTCCCCTGGTCAATGAGCGGAGGTCTGTAGCATAATTGAAAAGTTCTCCTTGCGGAACCAATGCTCTTATCACCTGTTTCTTACCCTGACGGCCAACACCTAAAACTCTCCCCCGACGGCTATTTAGATCTCCCATCACACTGCCCATGAACTCCTCGGGAACGATCCCTTCTATTTCCATAATCGGCTCCAAAATAGAAGGCTGTGCCTGCTCTATCCCTTTCCTTAGTGCCATGCTTCCAGCAATCTCGAAGGCCAAATTGGAAGAATCGACTTCGTGGAAACTACCATCATAAAGAGTCACTTTGATATCCACTACAGGATAGCCAGCAATTACTCCCCTTTCCATAGACTGCTTAATTCCCTTCTCCACTGCAGGAATATATTGACTGGGAATTGCACCGCCGAAAATCTTATTAACAAACTCAAACCCTTTTCCTTTCTCTAAGGGTTCGGTTTTAATCCAGCAATCGCCATACTGGCCCCGGCCTCCAGACTGCCTCTTATATTTTCCCTGAACATCAGCAGTGCCTCGAATGGTCTCCTTATAGGCAATCTTAGGCCTTCTCAATTCTACCTCCACGCCATATCTCGACTTCACTCTTCTGGACATAATTTCTAAGTGGAGACTGCCTATTCCTGATAAAATCATTTCTTTCGTCTCTTTATTCATCTCAAACTTCAAAGTAGGATCTTCGCGGATAGCTGTAGATAAGGCATTGGCTATCTTTTCTTCTTCCCCTTTCGCTTTGGCATAGACAGCCATATCTACCACTGGCTCCGGAAAGCTTATCCGGGGAATAGCAACCCTATTCTTCGGATCAGAGAGTACATCGTTCGTACCAGTATCCTTCAGCTTAACAACCGCAATGATGTCCCCTGCCTCTGTTTCCTTCGCGTCAATACGCATTTTCCCGCGCACAAAGGTAATTTGCCCTAACCTCTCAGAGAGACTTTTGGTGTTATTGATAACGTCCAGGCCAGTTGATATTTTTCCTGAATATACCTTTAAATAATTTATCATCCCTAGATGGGGCTCAGAAAAAGTCTTAAACACCAATGCTGAAAATGGACCATCTGGATCAATTTTAGTCTCTCCCTCTATTTCGATAGGGGAAGGTGTATATTCTACCAGAAAGTCGAGAAGTTGACCTATGCCAATATTTTGCAACCCTGAACCACAAAGAACAGGCACGATTTTGTGCTCAATAATTCCTTTCTTCAGAGCTCCCCTCGTCTCTTCAGGGCTCAATTCTTGACCTTCCAGATACTTCTCGATCAGCGTGTCTTCTGAAGAAGCGATTACCTCGAGTAATTTTTCCCTATATTCCTTAGCTTTTACTGCCATTTCTCCAGGTATTTCCACTTCTTTTCCTTCAACTATAGCCTTATTGGTAATCAGATTAATTACTCCTGAAAACTCGTTACCATAACCAATGGGAATCACGATCGGTGCAACATTCGGAGTCAATTTGTCTTTCAAACTTTCCACTACTTTATCGAAGTTAGCATTCTCCTTATCCATGCGGTTGATAAAGATTACAGATGGTTTCCTGCTTTTCTGAACATATTCCCAGCTCTTTTCAGTCCCCATTTCTACACCGTTACTAGCGCAAATGTTAACAATGGAAGTTTCCACAGCGGAAAGAGCTCCTATAACTTCACCAACAAAATCGGCATACCCGGGAGTATCGATAATGTTGATTTTTTTATCTTTCCACTCGCAGAAGGCAATCGACGAATTGATAGAAATCTTCCTCTCAATCTCATCCGGATTGTAATCGCAAATTGTATTGCCAGAATCTACTTTCCCTAACCTGTCTATAGCTTTCGCTGAAAATAAGATCGCCTCGGCCAATTGGGTTTTACCCGTTGACCCACTACCCACTATACAAATATTTCTTATGTCTTCCACTCCGTACTTCTTCATAGAATCCTCCCACGCAGATAATGATGTTAATTTGTATTTTATGATAAATCAATATGAGTGTCAAGTTAAAAATCCCAGACTGGCTAAGCGTCGAGAGAATGAAAATAAAAAAAGCACCCAACTAAAAAGTCAGGTGCCTCAGTAGAGCTTATTCAATCTAATTTCTATTTTTAAATCCCCAAACTCAAGTTAAGGCCGCCAGCGTAAGTAACTTCATCTGCAAAACTAATCTCGCCTTTTATGGAAAGAAAAGGCAAAAAAGATATCTTTCCTCCTAAAAAAGGGCTAATGTCGCCACTACTTCCTTTTCCCTTATCACCTCCTACTTCATCCTTCCAACTTACCCAACTATGAAAGAATTTTACCCCGCCATAAGGTGTTATTATACCTATTTTCTTGCTTACCATCACGCTTCCTTGCAACTCCGTACTATCCAATCTCAAATCAATTTCCTTGCCATTTTCTTTATTCAGGCTAGAAGAAGAACGATTGAGACCCAATGCAAAAGATACAGCTGGTAGAATGATAATATCTCCCAAGAGGACATACCTTATCCCCCCACCAAATACTGTGCCATCTATTCCCCCCTTGTAAGAAATGCCTCCGCCTTTCAATTCGGAACCCATAACTCCTGCCAAACCATAGATCTCCAGTCCCAACCCGGGTCTAAAAGTGCATTTGATATTGACTTTCTGAGAAACGTAGTCAAAAGGTACTTTGGTCTTAGTGATATCCAGTTTAACCTGCTGCGTTGAATTCGCATAGTAAGCTTCTAAATTAAATCCTCCAATGCTGGTAGGTGTTACCCAGGGCATAACCTCTGTTGCTCGCCCGAAGGAAAAAATACCATAAACTAATCCAAGGCTTAAAATAAAAATTACCCCTATTCGCATATTTTCTCCTTATGCCAAAAACACCCTCTATATGATAAAATAAATGGTGACCCCGATACATCGGGGTCGCCTATTGGTCGGTCGCCCTTTAGGGTGACGAAAACGATACTCTGAAGAGTACCCAACCACTATATAACAAAAAACCCTGGCGATGTCCTACTCTTCCATACCGTTACCAGTACAGTACCATCAGCGCTGGAGGGCTTAACTTCTGTGTTCGGGATGGGAACAGGTGTTTCACCTCCGCCATAATCGCCAGGGGAAAACGCTCCATCTTAAGAGTCTTCTAGTCTCTCAAGCTCCTAAGTAAAATCAAATAGTATGGTCAAGTCGCACGACCGATTAGTACCAGTAAGCTAAACTCATTACTGAGCTTACACATCTGGCCTATCAACCTTGTAGTCTCCAAGGGGTCTTTAGTCCCGATTATTAATCGGGAGGGATATCTAATCTTGAGGCGAGCTTCACGCTTAGATGCTTTCAGCGTTTATCTCATCCGGACATAGCTACCCAGCTATGCTCCTGGCGGAACAACTGGTACACCAGAGGTTCGTCCAACCCGGTCCTCTCGTACTAGGGTCAGCTCCTCTCAGATATCCTGCGCCCGCAACAGATAGGGACCGTACTGTCTCACGACGTACTGAACCCAGCTCACGTACCGCTTTAATGGGCGAACAGACCAACCCTTCCCACCTACTTCAGCAGGAGGATGCGATGAGCCGACATCGAGGTGCCAAACCTCCCCGTCGATGTGAACTCTCGGGGGAGATAAGCCTGTTA
>Ga0315314_1000299_pt1 | contig 61534 bp, 50 predicted proteins | sample TDP9_MG_FD_203631 | JGI IMG/M metagenome (GOLD analysis project Ga0315314, IMG submission 203631) | Freshwater sediment microbial communities from Lake Towuti, South Sulawesi, Indonesia - TDP9 | ecosystem: Environmental > Aquatic > Freshwater > Lake > Sediment | place: Indonesia: South Sulawesi...
TTTGCGTGCGTGGGAGTGCTTTTCTGCTGGTCGCTTGGGCCAATCTTTATAAAATACCTGTCCGGCCATGTCGATTCCTGGACACAAAATCTGCTGCGCTATTCTGTGGCGTGCTCGTTCTGGCTGCGGGCCACGACAAAACCCGTCGTAGAGTTGAAGACGATGCCGGTGGGAGCGGAGGGGGATGTACCGCTGGCGGCAGGCGGGATCGTCACGGCCGTACGCGTCTGCACACCATTGCCGTCGTAGACGGTCGTAACGCCTGTGCCGACATTTGCAATCCAAAACGGCGTGGTCGGGCCGAATGCTATTCCCCACGGATTGACCAAGTTGGGGTCAGTGTGGTCGGCCACGCCCGGCAGATCCGAAACCCGATTGTGCTGGAGGTATGTGACAGGCAGGCTTGGAACGATTTTGAACATCTCTCCCGTATTGCCGCTGGGACCGAGCACCCTTGAACCGAAGACGTACAGCTCCCCATCGGAGTCCTCGCCGAACCCTCTCAGCCAGAAGTTGGTCGGACGATCAGCCAAGCCGATGCGCAGCTCCTTGATGCCCGAGTTGGGATCCAAGAAGAACAGTCTGGCGCTCGGCGCAGCGAACGAGCCCCAATCGCCGAACACATAGCGACCCTGCAAAACGGGGACTTGATTGCCTCGATATACATACCCGCCAATCACCGAGCTGCCATCGCTATGGTCGTATTCAGCAATCGGATCAATCAAGTCCGGCGGCACCGGGCGCACAGGACCGGTCACGACCCTGCCGATGTTCTGGCTGACCGAATCGAACCAGAAGCTACCTTCCTTGACGTTCCAGCCATAATTGCCGCCTTTGACGACCAGATCCACTTCCTCGATGTTTCTCTGCCCGACGTCACCTACGTACAAGTCACTTGTGAGTCTGTCGAAGCTGTAGGTGAACGGATTGCGCAAGCCATAGGCGTAGATTTCCTGGACGGCGTTCTGGCCAACAAATGGATTGTCTTTCGGGATGCCGTATTTACCGTTGGCGGAATTGGTCCCGTCAACGTCAATGCGCAGGAGTTTCCCATAAATCCGCTGAAGGCTTTGGGCGTTGCCGCCGGGCACGTGACCGTCCGCCACGTCGTTGGCGCGACCCCCATCACCGAGCGAGATGTAGAGCAATCCATCCGGTCCGAAGCGGAGCGTGCCGCCATTGTGGTTGCTTTGCGGCTGGTCGATGCGCAGTATCTCCCGCCTGCTGGCTGGATCGACTTGGTTTGGATCAACGGCGCTCATCCGCCACTCTGCGATCACCGATTGATGGTTGTTCGTTACCCCTGCCGGCATCACCGAGACGAAATCCGCAGGACCATCGATCGGCTCGGAAGTATACGTGTAGATCAATGGATACTGTGCAAAATCAGGATGCGTTGCCAGGCCGAGCAGACCGCGTTCGTCGTAGTTTCCCAGCGGCACTAAGCGGCTGCTCACATCCAACAGAGGCGTTGGCAGCTTGCCGGCCCCCTCAGTCACAACCCATGCCAAACCCGCCTGGTCATATACGAACATGCGTCTGCTCCCGTCGTCCGGCGCCGCCAGACCTAATGGCGCCGCCAAGCCGTCAACAATGGTCTGCAACTCAATGGTGATGTCACCTTTGACGATGCGCTGCGGGATGGGATCTGCAATGGGCACCGTGTTCACGTCCACCGTCACTGCCCCCGAAATCGTGACGGCGCCCGCATCATCCGTGGCCACCGCCGTCAGAGGATGCGTGCCGGGATACAGAGTGACCGTCCCGGTGTAGGGGGCAACGGTGTCGGACCCAAGGGAGCTTGAGCCATCGAAGAATTCCACATTGGTCACGGTCCCATCACTGTCGCTGGCTGCCGCCTGGATCGTCACACTGGCGGGAGAAACGAAGCTCGCCCCGTCCGCCGGGCTGATGATGGAAACCATGGGCGGCAAGTTAGGTGGCGTGTAGTTTACAACAAGCGTGCCGGCGTTGGCGCCGCTCTGGCGGGACGCAAAACCTCGCACGGAGCGACGCGAGCCTTCGGACCGAGATGTCAGCAGCCAGCCGAAATTCTGCGAGGGATTGTCCACCCAGAACTGCACGTCGGCGACCAGGCCTGAACCGCTCCAGGAGTATTTTGCGTTGAAGGCGGACCCCACGGCCGTCGAGGCGCTGGCGGTCGCAACGGCATCGTTCTTGGCTCCGGGCGAGGTCCAGTTCAACGTCCCCTGCATCCGGGCGTTCCAGGTTGTTTCTCCAGCCGTTGCTGGCGCGCCGTTGTTGCCTCCCTTGTTTCCTTCGTTCCAGTTCGAAAGCAACCGGAACAGATCAAATATGGAATTGACCGGACTGTTGCCGGGCACCCTGACGACGGTCAGTTGAAGGGCCGCTGAAGTGACGGTCGAGCCCGCCGGGATAGCGCTTAGATCGAAACGCAACAAGCCGCGACGCACACCGCCGATGCCATCTGTACCGGCGTCAAACCAGCCTGTTGCACCGGCGTTGTTATTAGGGCTGCCGCTGTTGATGAAGGTATCCGCGGTCGCAGTCAGATTGGTGACTGCCGCTCCGGCGACGGTTACCACCCCCGACAGGGCAAGCAGCACCGCAGCGCACAACGGGACCTGACACAGCCGCAGTGACGTCCTAATAAATTTGGAACTCATGGAAAACTCTCCTCCAGAAAATCAAAAATTAAAATGCAAAATTAAGGGATCGTTGCCGCAAAGCAGCAACTCCACAATTTGATATTTGATTTTCTTTTTCTGGCATAATGCACAAACCAGCGAAAAGGGAAAATAGGCAATTTTCCTAATCTACATATTATATTGAAAATACCTAACAAAGACAAATAAAAGGTATCCGTTACCGACGGAATCAAAACGGCCGACACACTGCAAGAGCCAGACCCACTACCACAATAAAAAAACGAAAAACTTAAAGCTAAAAACTTAAAACTGTGGAATTCCGAAGTTTTGCATTTTCCGCTTTAAATTTTACACGTCCCGAGATGAGGATTTATCAATTATTTTTTGGGGGAAAATTGTGAAAATATCAATCAAAAACGCAGATACCTGAGAGCAAAAATCGTAAAATTTGAAAATTTTTTTATTCATTTCTTCATAAGCACTTATGGCGATTGGAAAGTCGGAAAATTTGTAATTTTTCGCATCAAACGCGCAGTTCCATCCGTTTATGGGAGGCTATTTGTAAGCCTCCGCATAACGGATGGAAATTCGAAGCACGAAATCCTAAATCCGAAACAAACTCGAAATTCAAATGTTCAAGTTTTCAAAACAGATTGTTTTGGTCATTTCGATTTTGATCATTTGATATTGTTTCGAATTTCGATATTAGCATTTCGGGTTTTGGCAAATCTTCATCGCGGTAGGGAGATCAGCATAAGCAAGCACGAAATAATATCGAAATTCAAATGACAAAATGACCAAAACGAGGACGGCATGAGCTAAAGTCCATCCTACAAAACTAATTCACTAATTATCTAATTCGCTAATCCACTAATCGCAGCGGAGTGGGCAAATCAAAGTAAACTTTCACATTTTCGATTGGCTGCAAGACATGCTCGTCTGGCCGGTGCTTTTGTATCGTCGGCTGCGCTATGGGTACACGTTTCGCCTGATTCGCATGGCGCAGCCCAGGTACGCAAAGGTGGACCCGGCTGATTATAAATGGCTGCGAGAATACGAATGGATTGCAGTAAAAGTTGCGCACAATTTCTATGCGGTAAGACAAGTAAAAGTAAGAGGCACAAAAGGAACAAGGCTCTCTATGATGTATATGCACCGTGAACTAATAGAGGTTGCCGATGGGCTGCGGGTCGATCATATCAATCACAATGGTATGGATAATAGAAGGACAAACCTACGAGCTGTGACACATTCGCAGAATATGTGGCATAGAAGAAAACATTCTATAACAACGCAATCAAAATACAAAGGAGTTTGTTGGGATAAGAAGAGTCACAAATGGAGGGCTTCGATAAAATTCGAGAGGAAAAAAATATATCTGGGCTGCTTCAAAAGCGAAATCGAGGCAGCGAAGGCCTACGACCGCGCGGCCAAGAAGTATCACGGGGAATTTGCCAGCCTGAATTTCCCGCAATCCGAGAGGGATTGATGAAATTGAATAAAGAATATTGAACCCTGTCCCAAGCGAAGTCGAGGGAAAGAAATTTCGAAATTCGAAGTTCATAATTGGTTATTCGATATTCTTTGACTTCACCATCAAAGTTAGTTACCCTTATAGAATTATGAAAAGATTGCTGACAACTTGTTTTGGTCTTGGCTGGCTGCCGCTTGCTCCGGGGTCGTGGGGGTCGCTGCCGCCGACAATAATCTTTACTTTGATGTGCTACTTCGGCACATCGGCAATATCTTTATCAATAATAATGGCTGCGCTGGTATTAGCTGGTTCTATTGTTTGTGTAAGATTTGCCCCTGCCGTAATCGCCGCAACCGGAAAAAACGACCCCGAAGAGATTGTTGCTGATGAAATCGCTGGCCAGTCGGTTACGTTTTTGACCGTTGGTTTTTTAGCTATAGAGACGTTCTCAACCAGGCAAATCTTGGGCATCGCAGCAATAGGCTTTTTGCTGTATAGGGCGTTTGATTCTGTCAAGCCCTGGCCAATCCACAAATTGGAAAAGCTGCCAGCCGGCTGGGGGATCCTGGCTGACGATTTAATGGCAGGTGTATATGCTGCAGTAGCTTTGCCGCTCTGTTTGAGATGTTATGTTCATTGGTCAGTGAAATGAGTGAACTAAAGTGAGCTAAAGTGCCTAAAGTGAGCTAAAGTTATAATTTTAGGCACTTTAGTCACTAAACTTGTGGTGAGCCTGTCGAATCCATAGGAAACAACCATGGCAGCAGAATATTCTGTTGAAATCTGTAACAAACTACAGGAGAAATTTCAGCAAGCGCAACTACATCGGCCGATGCAGGTCAGCCGTTATGAACCGGGCAGCAAGCTTGTCTATGATGTAACAGCAGTTGGTCAAGCAAATACGGGGCGGGTCCATCTTATTGTTGACAAGTTTGTTGGCGGAGGTTTTGCCGGGCAGGTCTACAAGGTAAAAATGCTCTCGATATCGAAACGTGACTCGTCGCCCGTGACCCGTGACTCGAGCGACGAGCGACGAGCGACGAGCGACGAGATAGATGGACTCAAAGTAGGCCGAGTTTATGCAATGAAGATTCTTGTTCCGCCTTCCGGTTTTTCTCATCTATTTCGCAATCTGCTGTATTGGGTCGGCTTCCAGGGGCCGTTTCAGCTGCAGGTCAATCCAACGGCGGCCAGGGCTGCAGCGCTGTGGCAGAAATTTATCCGCCGGGCTGCGAAGATTCGATTCGGCGATGAAAATGCAGTAGTAGATATTTACGCAACCTTTATAGACGAAAAGATAGGCAGTTGTGGAGAGCTAAGTGAGTGGATTGACGGGCGCACCTGGCGGCTGGAAGTTGATGACCGTCTGGACCTGCTTTCACACTGGCGACACACCGTCCATCGGCCATCGTCCATCGGCCATCGACCGACGAGGGACGAGAGATCCCCGCTTTCGCGGGGACAGGCTCGCCCCCGCGCAGGCGGGGGGACGAGAGACGAGGAACGAGAAACAAGCAAAGGCAGGCTGGGTTCGCCGGAATATCGGGCTAAATACGAGTTTATGCACAAATTCGTCGAGCTTCTGCATGATATGGGAGCGTATGAATTAGCCAGGCAATATGAGTGGTCGACCGCCAAGAGTCAGCCGAACTGCTTAAAACGCCAGTGTTTAGCCTCGGCACCTGTGGCCGAGGCTGCCCCCGCCACAGGTGCGGGGGCTAATCCTTCTGCAGGTTTGGTGGCTGTCGATTTCAAGGCAGGGCTTGTACTATTGCCATTTTTGCCGATGAGTCCGGGTGACTTCAAGCTGATAGTAAAAGGCGTTATGCGTGGCTCTCTGGTACAGTTCGACCGGGGCAGCATCGAGAAACTCGCGGCCTTTGTGCAGAAGCATGGCGATGAGTTTGCGGATATGCGCAACATGTTAGAGGAGTTAAAAACGGCTGAGCAAGTGTACCGCAACTCGGTTCCTGATATTACGCACAATCATATTTGTCTGTTGTATAGCCGGCAGCTTTGGTCAACAATACTTGATAGCGCGATAACCGGCTGGAAGGTGCAGAATCTTGTTGACCAGCAGCACAAGCAAAAGCTCCTTGGGAGCAGAGTTTTGACCTTATTTTTTTATTTGATTGGATTAATACCGCCCCTCAGGGGTTTTTTACTGAAGATTTGGGGCCGGCCTGACTGGCGCAAGCATTATTGGGGGCTGATTACGAGTTGGGGATATTTGCAGCGAGCGGTGCAGGCGAGGATTGCGGAGAAAGTTATCGTGTGGCATAGGGCGGGACGAGTTGACGGCGAGCGAGCGCTTAAGACAGCAGATGAGATTTGGCGGTTCTTCTGTCATTTGCCTATTTCGGTTTTGCCCACCGGGCTGCACAGATTCCTCACCGATCGGAACTTCAGAAGGGAAAAACTTGCATACATATTTGTTCGGCCGATTCGGCTATATTTTAACGCAGAGCTGCGGCAGCAATGGCTCCGTGAGATGATGACCGAGGGACAGAAAAAAAATATGCTTAGCGATGAAGATGCTAAAGTTATCATTTCACAGATTAACGAGCCGTTCATACAGAAGTATCTGATAAGTCTTGTTGTGCACCTTTGCACTTTGCCAGCATCGGAGATTACCTGGGTAATCTGCGCTTTTATTTACTGGCTTACACATCGAGGGCAGCCGCATACATTTGCGGTTGTCGCAGGAATTGTCGCTGCTTTCCAGGTGGTGCCGATTTCGCCGGGGTCGCTGATGCGAGGGCTTTATGTTTTGTATCTGGTAATCAAAGAAAGAAATTTCAAAGACTACAATATTGCTGTTTTTTTGGGCTTTTTCAAATACATTGGTTACCTTGCTTTTCCTATCCAGATGGCTTATCGTTACCCTGTATTAGCAAGATTTATGGCAAGTCACTGGGCGACTGAAGTTGTCCATATCGTCCCAGTTTTTGGCGAGAACGGAGCGCTCTTGGAGCACTGGACGTTTCGCTTGTTCTACAACTGGCCCTTGACGATACGGCGTCGGATGCGCAAACGTGCTGAAATCCGGGCGTCAATAAAGCCGCGATATTGGCACGTGGGTTTGTGCGCGGTTGTGGCAGCAGGAATATTTGGGCTTGCGGATTTTGCTTATCGAAGTTATATTGGACAGTTGCCCGCTTTGAAGGATATTTGGTGGCTTATTGTGGCGGTGCCGCTGACCTGCGGTGCGGCGGTGACCTTAGGCTGCGGTGGAGCAGTTTTGTGGAAACGTGTCGTCGCTGCGACTATCTGTGGCGTTTTGGTGGGCATTCTTTATATAGCAGTTTCGGCGATGCTTGGCCATATTAGCGGAACTGGGGCAGATAAAATTATGACAATTTGCCTGTGGCGAGCATTTATTTTCACTATTTTATCAACTATTGGAGCAGTTATTACAGAACTGAAGTTGCCCGACCCCGTGATTCGTGGTTCGTGATTCGTGGTTCGTGATTAGTGGTTCGTGATTCGATCCACGATCCACTATTCACTAACCACGAATTACTGTTGATTTATCTGGCCGGATAAGTTTGAATTTATGCGATCCGCCATCGGCGGATTCACGCGAAGCGTCCGCTTTGGCGGATCATCTTGATAACGACCTTGATATAAGAAAAGGGAGTGAGAAGATGGGAACGGAATTCATATCCTTGACACTTATCAAAATGATAAATTATAGACATCTCAGGAAACTACTGGCAAAAAAATTTGATGATTATATCTATAAAAGCATGGTCACTGAAGACTCACAGGATCTAAAAGAAGTAGCAATAAAAAGATACGAGTTTCTCTCGGCTATGCTTGCGTGCGTGATGAGAAACGTCGATAGAGGATACATCTCACACGAAATCATTAAAAAAATCGTTGATGTATTCGTTCAAAATAACCTGGTCGGCGACGAGGATCAAGATTACTGTCAGGCGGTCGAAAAATTCAAAGCAAAATATGGTGAATATCCGCCCACCTTCATCGTTATCTCTCCTACCCAGCTGTGCAATCTAAATTGCATCGGCTGTTACGCTAATTCGACAGCAAGAACCGCAGCTACAATACCCTACTCGTACGTGGATGCAGTAGTTGGCGAGGTCTACGACTCCTGGGGCGTTAGGTTCGTAACTATCAGTGGCGGTGAACCTTTTATGTACAAAAGCCAGGACAAGACTCTGCTGGATATCTACAAAAAATATAACGATATGTTCTTCCTGATGTACACCAATGGCACGCTCATCAACGAGCAAATCGCTGGCGAACTTGCAGAAACGGCAAATGCAACTCCAGCTATTTCAGTAGAGGGCTTGGAGAAGGAAACCGACGAACGAAGAGGTCAGGGGACATTCAACAAGATTCTTGCTGCCTTCGAATGGCTAAGAGGCGTAGGTGTGCCTTTCGGTGTCTCCGTGACAGCAACAAGCAAAAATGTCGACGTATTGCTAACCGATGAATTCTACGATTTTTATTTTGAAAAGCTCGGGGCCAGCTACATGTGGCAATTTCAATTTATGCCTATCGGCAGAGGCAAAGATGAGATGGAACTGATGGTCCGCCCAGAACAGCGGCTCAGCTTATACAGAAAATGGGAAAAGCTGCTCAGCGAAAAGAAATATTGTATAGCTGATTTCTGGAACAGTGGAATATTAGCCAGAGGCTGTATCGCTTATGGAAGAAGTGGTGGGTATGCCTATATCGATTGGCATGGTAATGTAACGCCCTGTGTGTTCATTCCATACTATGTCGATAATATCTACGACCTATACAAAAATGGAAAAACATTAGCAGATGCGCTGTTTTCTGACTTTATGAAAAATGGCCGAAAATGGCAGAGAGAATATGGTCTTGACAATTGCAAAAAACCAGAGAACTGGTTAATGCCTTGCTCGATAAGAGACCATTACGAAATCTTCAGAAATTCGGTTTTGCCGAAAGACGTAAAACCTGAAGACGAAAAAGCTAAGGAAGCCTTGGAGTCGCCTGAATATCTTGAGGTAATGAGAAACTATGACCAAGAATTAAAACGTCTAACTGAAAAAATCTGGAAAACTGAGTATTTGAATTTGTGAATTTAGAATGCTCTGTAGAAAAGAGTCGAAAATGTCATTTCGAGCGAGCCGTAGGCGAGTCGAGAAATCTGCTTTTAAGTAGATTTCTCCGCTTCGCGCCCCTAAGGGACGCTTCGGTCGAAATGACGGTGGTCTTTTCTACAAGGCAAATTTAGAATTAAGAATTTAGAATTCTGAAATTTCTCAATTCTAAATTCTACATTCTTAATTCTTCCCAAAGGACTTTATACCATGGCGCTAAATAGTTACAGTTCCTTGTGCGACAGTTTCTATATCGATATGTATATTAATACCGAGTTGGACCTGCCGAGCGAGCGTGATACTATCCTGGCCTTTTTCGAGCGCTTGCAGAAGCAGTTGCCTTCCATGAGCAGGTTTTATCGGCGTGGAAATAATGAGTATTGCCTTGAAGAAGACCGCAGCATCGGCCAACATCGCTGGATTACACTCGAAACAGACAGGGTTGGTTCCGGAGTCGTTGATCCCTCAGACTTTGAAAGTGCTTATTGCCAGGATAGATTGGTGCTTGAGCTGGTCCCTTATATGCTTGGCGTAAGTCATCTGGATGTCGATTCACTGGATGTTACTTTTGCTATGGATTTTGATTATGTAGGCAATCACGACGAAGTTATCGCTGAGGCTTTATTGGCATCGAGTGCTTTTAACTGCCTTTTAGATTTGCCCTTCGCCAGGGACCCCGCTCTGCGGGAACCAAGGCCCATTATTTTTTCTCCGGCCATGGTGGTGGCGTTAACCGATGATAATTGTACACAGGCCCGAATCAGCGTAGAGTCAAAAACCAGCGTCTATGTGCCCTGGGAAAAAAGGCAAGGCCCAGATGACGCGATAAGTTTGTCTTTTACGATACGGCAATACCCCCCGCGTCTTCCCCCCTTTCCTTCTTCCGAAGGAAGACAAGGGGGGAGCGGGGGCCAGAGATTTGATGCACTAAAATCCTTTGAATATCAATGCCACCTGGCTGAAGAACTAATGGCTGAAAAAATAGTGCCTAACTTCGTTCAGCCTTTAACTGAGACTATCGCACAGAAACGATAGAACCCCGCGTAAAACGCGGGCCGTTAGCCTCGGCACCTGTGGCCGAGGCAGCCCCCGCCACAGAGCCTGCCCTGAGCTTGTCGAAGGGTGCGGGGGCTAATGCGAGGGACACCTGTAAGATGGCTATCGAAGCACCGTATAGCAAATATAGCAAAACCAACTTTAAGATTGCTATTGTTGTTTGCGCTGTAGGTGCAATTATCTTTGCTTATGACGGCTATCTAAGCAAATATGAATGGTCGTTTCGTCGCAGCTTTTATGAAAAGCACGTTAAAGAGGGTGTGCCCGATAGTGATATGGTCTTTAATCAGAAGGCGCCTTTTGTGCTTGGCCCTCTTGCCGCCGTTCTTTTGACCTGGTTCTATGCGCGCAAGAACAAAAAACTCCTGGCTGATGAAAATGAGCTATTGATAATTGGTAATTGGAGATTGGTAATTGGTAATTACAAGTTACCAGTTACCAATTACCAGTCGATTCCCTATGATTCCATACAAAAAATAGATAAAACCTACTTTAGTTCAAAAGGTTACTTCACCATCACATACAAAAATAAAACCGGCAGAGAGGTTAATCGCAAACTAAGTGCCAGAAAGTACGACAACTTGGCAGCCATTTTAGATCATCTGGTCGCAAAAATAACTTGAAATATAGCGTATAGCGTGCAGCGTATAGCGTTTAGTTATTCTTGTACGCTGAGGTGAAAATGAATATTTGCGTTGTCGGATTACAGTGGGGCGATGAGGGCAAGGGCAAAGTTGTCGATCTCCTTGCCCAACACAGCGATATTGTCGTCCGGTACAACGGCGGTTCCAACGCCGGACACACCGTTGTCGTAGGCGACACTAAGTTTGCTTTACACCTTTTGCCAAGCGGCTCGGTTCGGCCAAATATTAGCTGCGTAATCGCAAATGCCGTTGTAGTCGACCCAGAAGTTTTGATAAAGGAGATTGAAACGCTTGCGCAAAAAGGCATACGGGTTGCAGACCGTCTTTTTATAAGCGAAAATGCGCATGTTGTCTTGGATTATCACAAAACAGAAGACCAATTAAGAGAGGAGTCGCTCGGCAAAGCGAAACTCGGCACAACGGCTCGTGGCATCGGCCCAGCTTACGCAGACAAAGCAGGCAGAAGCCACGCTGTTCGCATGGGGGAATTGCGAAACCTCCAAGAGCTCAAAGAGAAACTCTCAGTTATCGTGGAATACAAAAACAAAGTCTTTAATGCAGTGTACAGCGTACAGCGTACAGGGGACAGTCTGAACGCTAAACGCTGTACGCTGAACGCTGATGAAATCTTCAAAAAATGTAAATCTTACGCAGAAAAATTGCTACCCTTTACAATTGATACGACCGAATTTCTGCACAAATCAATTGCAGATGGCAAATCAATCCTGTTCGAAGGTGCGCAGGGTACACTTTTGGATTTGGACCACGGCACTTTCCCGTATGTAACAAGCTCCAACGCAAGCGCCCTTGGTATGCCAGTCGGCTGTGGTGTGCCAGCCAAAATGGTTGGCAAATTCATTGGCGTAGCCAAGGCGTACACCACAAGAGTTGGTGCGGGGCCCTTCCCTACTGAGCTTAAAGAATCAGCGAATAGCGTACAGCGGACAGCGGACAGTCTGAACGCTGAACATATTTGCCAATACATTCGTGAGCGAGGACACGAATATGGTACCACTACCGGTCGGCCCCGGCGATGCGGCTGGTTCGATGCCGTAGCCGTATCGTACGCTATCAGGATCGGCGCTATTGATGCAATGGCATTGATGCACCTCGACACGTTAACAGGCTTGAAAGAAGTAAAGATTTGTACGGCTTATAATCTGAAGACAGAAGACAGAAGACAGAAGACAGAAATTCCTTCTTCGTCATCCGTCATCCGTCATCCGTCATCCGTTGTAACCTGGTTTCCGGCAAATATAGCCAGACTCTCAAATATTGAGCCTGTTTACGAAACGCTGCCCGGCTGGGATGAGGATATAACCGAAGTAAATGATTTTCACAAATTGCCTTTGAACGCACGAAACTATGTTTCTCGAATCGAAAAGACAACAGGCAAACCTGTTACAATCGTTGGCGTCGGCCCAAAGAGAAATCAAACTATATTTAGATAATCCAGCAAAGTCGGTGTAAATCAGTGTCTGAAGAAAAACTAAAAGAAACCGCCAAACGGCTGGGGCTAACGAGCAGACAGATGCCCCGTCACATCGCCATAATTATGGACGGCAACGGCCGATGGGCACAAAAAAGAGCTTTGTCCCGAGTCCAGGGACACCGCCAAGGAGCAAAAACTGCCGAAAAAATAGCTCAATACTGTGCTGATTTCGGTATCGAGACACTTATTTTATATTCCTTCAGTATGGAAAACTGGAAAAGACCCAAAGCTGAAGTCAATGCACTTATGAACCTCTACACTCAGTATCTTATCGAAATTCGGCCTAAGCTGACCAGACGTAACGTCAGGCTGGTACACCTCGGCCGATTAGCTGGATTGCCGCCCTCGGTAAAAACAGAACTTATCAAAACCATGAAGAAAACAAGCGGCAATACCGGCATGACACTTGGGCTGGCGTTAAACTACGGCGGCAGAACTGAAATCGTGGATGCAGCCAGAAAAATCGCACAAGAATATAAAAAAGAGCAACTGCATCTAAAAGATATTGACCAACAGTGTATAAGCCGGCGTCTATACACCGCAGGTCTGCCTGATCCGGATCTTTTGATACGTACCGCTAACGAGATGAGAGTCAGTAACTTTCTGCTCTGGCAGATTTCATACAGCGAATTCTACGTCACAAAAACCCTTTGGCCAGATTTCAAAAAAGCATCTCTGGAAAAGGCAATACGATCTTTCGCAAAACGAGACCGGCGCTTCGGTGGGCTGGTAACTGGTAAATAGGTAACTGGTAACTGGTAATTACCAATTTCCAATTACCAATCTCCAATTACCAATTTTTATTTATGCTTAAATACAGATTATTCTTTGGAACATTGATGGTGGCATCTTTTACCGGTATCGCCGTCCTCGATGGCTGGCTGGATGGCTCGCTGACCGCTTCAATAGCTGATGACAAGCCGGTGCAGGCAACTTTTCTCGGTATCCTTATTGCCGTATTAATAATCTTAGCACAACTGGAATTCTCAAACCTTGCCAAGGCTGTGAACTTAATAATTTTCACTCCTGTTTCAATCATAGCATCGATTTTACTGGCAGGCACCTGGTACTGGCCCCAGCTTATATTGGTTATTGGTAACTGGTTAAATGGTAACTCGTCAAATTACCAATTACCAATTACCAGTTATCAATTACCATTCTTCATACTGGCCTTTGCGTTGTTGGGATTGCTTGTGTACCAATACGCCTGCTATGGCACACAAGCAATCTTAGCTAATTGTGGAGCGGCCTGTTTTTCTATCATTTACCTGGGACTTTTGAACGGTTTTGTACTGGCCATTCGGATTGACTTTGGCCTTTGGCCGTTATTAATATTCGTCTTTGTCGTAAAGTCTGCTGATATAGGGGCTTATGCAATTGGCAGCTTGTTTGGAAAGCACAAATTCTCACCTAAAATCAGCCCGGCAAAGACCTGGGAAGGCATGGCTGGCGCCGCTGCTATGGCGATGGTAGTTGCTGTGGTATTTGCGGGGTGTTTTGATATAATGATTTGGTGGGAAGCTTTAATCTTTGGCTTTTGCTTTGCCTTAATAGGCCAGGCTGGCGATTTGGCCGAGTCTATGATAAAGCGCGCAGCTTTCCAAAAAGACTCTGGGAATAAGGTGCCAGGATTCGGCGGCATACTTGACATTGTTGACTCGCCTTTGGTTGCAGCACCATTTGCATATTTGTTCTTTTTAGTGATTCGTGGTTAGTGGTTCGTGATTCGATTCACAATTCACTATCCACGATTCACGAGTGACGAGAATGGAAGTTACCATACAATTGGACCCAGCCCATAGGCAGCTTGAGTTGTTTGGTCTTGCCGACAGTCATCTTCGCCTTTTGCGTCGCTCTGTAGGTGTGCAAATCACTGCCAGAGGATCCAATTTGATTGTCAGCGGGAAGGATACAAATGTAAATAGAGCTGTTGAAATTATCGACCGGATGCAAAAGCACCTGAACAAACACCGAACACTTACCGATGCGGATATAAATTCTTTTATCAATCACCCCCCTGATTTGGGACCACGCCTTGCGGGAACCCTCTTACGAAAGCAAGAAGAAGGGGCGCCATTAACTGCCGAGACCGGTGAGGCCCCCCCGCTCAGCGCCGGGCTGGGAACCCAAGCCGTTACTGTTTATTCTCATAAGAAGGTTGTAGAGCCATCCACTGCTGGACAGCTGAGATACATCGAAGCAATGCTGGCCAACGATATTACTTTTTGCATAGGGCCTGCTGGGACAGGCAAAACGTACCTGGCGGTCGCAATTGCGGTCTCGATGCTGAAGAAAAAGCAAATCAGACGAATCGTCCTTGCACGCCCTGCGGTGGAGGCCGGCGAAAAATTAGGCTTTTTGCCGGGCGATGTGCAGGCAAAGGTAAATCCATATCTTCGCCCGCTTTTTGATGCCCTTGAAGATATGATGGAATTTGCCCAGATGAAAAAATTTATAGAGCTGGATATTATTGAGATCATCCCGCTGGCCTTTATGCGTGGAAGAACTCTAAACGAAGCGGCCATCATCTGCGACGAAGCTCAAAATACCTCGTCTCTACAGATGCTGATGGTCTTGACAAGGTTAGGACACGGCTCCAAAATGATAGTAACTGGCGACATTACGCAAATCGACCTGGAGAACCCCCAAAAAAGTGGAATGGTCGAGGCAATTAATTTACTTCGAAGAATTAAAGGCATAGGCGTTGTAGAGTTAACCCAGAAAGATATTGTGCGGCATCGATTGGTTCAAAATATCGTAAGAGCGTATAAGAAGAAATCGAAAATTAAAATGCAAAAAACGTAACAGCGTGCAGAAGACAGCGTACAGCATACAGTGACCGCTGTTCGCTGAACGCTAATTCGAAATGTTATGTGGTTTTTTAAAAAGACAAGCCTTCGGCGAAGCCGGGTGCGCAAGAGCATATCTACCGAGCGCTCATCGCGGAGAATCCTCGCGGATACCGACGTTATCATCTCGGTCTTGCTATGGCTACTTTTTGCTGTTTTGTGCATATCTATTGTTTCGTTTGAACTAATTCAGCAGGCTCACTATAGGGCTCTGCTATCAGTTGTTGTTGTCCTGTTATTGATTTGCATTGCTGCAGGCCTCTATATCCGTCATTATCAAGGGCGAATTATAAAAAACCACGCCCGAGCTTCGGCATTGGGCGGTTTATTTATCGTATTGTTAGCCACCGCCAAGTTTAGCGTGTTATCGACCGGACATACCGCTTGGGTTACAGGTACCGCGGTCATAGCAGCTATAATTTTGACCATCGCTTATAACCAGCGTTTTGCCATAGGTATGAGTATATTTTATTGCCTGTTTGCCTGTTTCGCTGCTCTGTCTGGTAAATGGAAACTCGTAAATGGTAATTACCAATTACCAATTATCAGTTACCAATTCAGCCTTTTTTTGACCATGGCTGCCAGCGCTATTACCTGCTGTTTTTCGCTTAAAGAAATACGCACGAGGATAAAATTACTCCAGGTAAGTACCCTGGCTGCGGGGATGGCTTTTATTATGGCGTCGGCCTTGAACTTTCTGGCAGAAAACCTCCCGCCGGCGGACGTTTTTCGCCAGGCTGGCTATCACGCGGCAATTACGCTTATAGTTGGCGTGCTCATTCAAGGCTTGCTTCCACTGATTGAAAAGGCCTTTAAAATAGCGACCAGTATGACCATTCTGGACTACAGTGATGCCAATCAGCCGCTGTTGAAAAAGCTGGCTCTGGAAGCACCTGGTACATTCAGCCATAGTTTGTTAATAGGTTCCATAGCCGAGGCCGCTGCCGAGGCAATCGGCCGAAACGGCCTTTTGTGCAGGGTGGGGTCCTATTATCACGATATCGGAAAGATCAACAAGGCCAGCTACTTTGTCGAAAACCAGATGGGCTTGATCAGTCGGCATAAGGAGCTCTCGCCCGCAATGAGCCGATTGATTATTGTGGGCCATGTCAAAGATGGAGTAGAAATGGCCAAGGAATACGGCTTGCCCCCTGTGCTTCGGCAATTTATTGAGACCCACCACGGCACGACCTTGGTCGAACCTTTTTACAATGAGGCTAAAAAGAAACATGAAGTTCCGCCTTCCGAGAGTGAGTTTAGGTACGCTGGCCCAAAGCCACGAACAAAGGAAGCTGCGATTGTAATGTTAGCTGACACGGTAGAAGGTGCTGTGCGGTCTCTCTCAGAAGCGACACTGACAAAAATAGAAGCAGTAGTGCACAATATGGCTATGAAGCGTCTGCAGGACGGCCAGTTTGATGAGTGCGACCTGTCGCTACGAGAATTAAGTCAGATAGAGTCGAGCATGTCAAAAACCCTGGCTGCACATTATCACGGCCGAATCGCATATCCAAAAGCCGAAATAGATCAAAAATAACTAAAAACGCAAAACTAAAAACTATTGAGATGATAGCCGTTCAAATCACCAAAAATTTCCAGGGTATTAAAGTCGCCCCATCTAAGATTAAAGAGCTGGTTAAAGCTATCTGCAATCGGTTTAGTCTTTCAAATGCAACGGTTAGTATCGCAATTGTTGACGACGCCCAAATGCGCAAATTAAATGCTCAGTTCACCAACCATAAATCTACGACCGATTGCTTGAGCTTTGATTTGTCCGATAATGAAAATCGTAAATCGAAAATCGTAAATCGAAAATTATTCGAGCTGGTCGTTAACGGCGAATTAGCCCGCAAAGAAGCAGATTCACGAGGTCACTCCAGCGAAGCTGAATTGGCCCTTTATATAACACATGGCCTACTGCACAACTTAGGATTCGACGATTCCACGAAAAGATTGGCTAAAAAAATGCACGATACCGAAGATGAAATTTTGCAGCAATTCGGTTATGGCTCGGTGTATAATAAAAGTGCCTAAAGTGTAAAGTGACTAAAGTGCCTAAAATGTTTTTTTTGTAACTTTAGCTCACTTTAGTCACTTTAGCTCACTTTTATTGAACCTTAATTATGTTAACCAAGGACACAGCTATCTGCATACGAGCGATCGATTACTCCGAAACATCTCAGATAGTGACATTTTTTACCCGAGCCACCGGCAAAATTAGCGCCATCGCCAAAGGCTCTAAACGTTCCAAATCGGCGTTTGATGGGCCCATCGAGATATTGTCATTCGGCAAAATCGTTTTTTCCAACTCTACCAAAGAAAAACTTGCCACTCTGACCGAATTTGAGCCCGCCCCCGGCGGGCCTGCTTTTACACTTCTATCGGGAAACTTTTTTGCTCTTAATTGCTGTCTCTTTGCGGCTGAATTAGTAAATAACCTCACGCAGCCTTACGACCCACATCCGAAACTTTTCGATAGTTTCCTTCAGTTCTTGGAGAGCGTCGAGGAAGAACCTCGCTCTGTGGAAACCCAGCATCGAGCATCGAGCATCGAGCATCGAAATATACTTTCATTACTTATATTATTTCAATTATCTTTGCTCAAAGAAGTCGGCCTAATACCGGTCTTGGATGCCTGCGTAAATTGTAAAATGTCATTCGAGCATCGAGTATCGAGTATCGAGCATCGAGTTTATTTCAGCAGTTCCGCGAACGGCCTTATTTGCAGAGATTGTGAGGCAAGTTTTCCCGATAAGGTTAGACTAACCAAAAACGCTGCGGCTTGCTTAGCTGACTTGAAGCACACTGCTGAATCAGACGAGAAGACGCTGAAAGAAATTGAAAAGATCTTGATTTCCTACTTCACCGGTCTACTCGGCCGACAACCCAAAATGGCAAAATATATAGCCCGTGGTTAGCGATTTATGATTCGTCGTGACGGTTGAGAAAAATATCACAGAATAAGAACTTTTCAACCGACCCAATGTTCCCTATTATCAGCTTTGTAGTCATTATTGCAATACATAGGCATGACCATAAAATGCTAAACTGTTGCTAAACAGGGACCCCACTGTCACTCATTGCTTTTTGTAAATCATCTAACATTTTTTTTATATCTTGATGGATTTCGTTTTCATCCATCAAATCAGCAATTTGCCAATAATCCCCTTTATTGATTTTGATATCGACTTCATGAAAAAATCTGTCGAGAAAATCGCTTCCTTTACCGTCAATATCGTTATTAAGCGGGTCATTATAAACCTTAGGTGGAAGGTTATCTTTTAAATATTGGTTTGCCTTAATCATTTCTTGCTGGACAAATAATTCACCCAAGGATTCCCGTTTACGCTTACGCACAAATTTTTCGAGAACAGAGGGGATAATAAGATAATTCTCGATTTCTTTCCGTGACCAATAACGCACTTCTAAACCTGGAGGTATTTGCGAAGGGTCGGTTCTAGGAACATTATCTCTAATAAAAAATCCCTTTAAGCTTGGTTCTATAATTTGCAGAACTCTAAATTTGTTTCGAGCCTTATCAATTTGGTCATCTCTCGTCGGTTCAAAAAATATTTCATTTAATTCTATGCTAACAAGATGTTTCAATATAACAGCCAAACTCTTCAAAAAGTTGATGTCATTCTCACCTTCCATGAACAAGATGAATTTCTTATCCTGCGCGTTTAAAATATCTATCGTAGATATTTCCCTTAGCGCATTCACTATCTGCCTTTTGTCACCTTGGACTTTCTTCGGAACCCTTCCAAAGAAAGTGCAAATAAAATCTGTATCCGTATTGTTAATTATAACCTCAGAATGTGTAGAAATTAAAAGTTGGACATTGTTCTCTGCTGCAATTCTTTGAAGCCAATCATACATCCCTCGCTGTAATCTAACATGCATATGGCTATCAGGTTCATCAATCAACAAAATAGCGTTTTCATGAACATACAAAAAAGCAGCCAGTAAAAGAAACTGCAAGAAACCACTCCCACCATTAGCAATCTCCAATAAGACTTTTTTCTTGCCACTCGGCCAACCTTCAGGACAATAATATGCCAAAATATGGGCATCTGTTTTTGGATTAAAAGAAATTTTCTCAAGATTAACACGAAATATTTCTTGAATTTGCTTACATAAATCATCCCATTTTCCTTTTTCTTGAACTTGCAAAAGTAAATTTCGCAAAATCTCTCCTGGCCTACCTTCTCCAATAATATGTCTTTGAGCCCCAAGCTCTACTTTTCTTTCCTGTGTCTGAACTCCCGATAGCGGAGGCAAATGGAAAACGTTGTTGACATCATCAGGGATATCCTTTTCAGGATCCACAGGTCTGCAATACGACAACTCTGGATTACCATAATCTAATTCAACACCATATTCCCATTCTTTGCCGTTTTGATTTACACCCTCAGCAATAATTTGGATTTTCTTTTTCTGTTGTTTGGCATCTTGAGTTATTGCGTTAAACCACAAAAGTTTCATTTCTTGGACTGGAACGGCATAAATGGCATTTCTCGTTACTGGAGCACCAGACCTCTTTTTGGCCGTACTTCCTGAAGCCTTGCCTTTTTTTTCATTCCATTCTTGAATCAAAAATGCCCATAAGGCGATTGCCTGCAAAGCTGTTGTCTTACCTCCGTTGTTAGGCCCAACAAGCAAAGAAACCACAGGATTCACTTCATATGCAGCAGCTTCAAATTTCTTGAAGTGTTTTACGGTTATTCTTTTTATCATATGCTCATCTTCACGAACAATGTCCAAACAAATAGTTTGAGTTATTTTATAACTTTAGTCGGCTTGTGCAAAACCTTCTTTGCCCTAACAATATAATAATCAACTATCAATCTCCTTAGCCTTGAAAAGCTCTTGTTGCTCGCCGTTTTCTTTCTTTTTATGGTATTTTAGCTTTAGGTGTTCGCAGGCTTGCTTGGTGACTTCTCGTCCACGCTTGGTTCGACGCACAAAGCCGATCTGCAAAAGATACGGCTCAACCACGTCCTCAAGCGTATCCCTCTCCTCGCCCAATGTCGCTGCAATAGCCTCGATACCAGCCGGCCCACCTTCATAGACATTGACCAGTGCACGCAGAAAGGCTCTATCTAATTCATCCAAGCCCAAAGAATCAATCTGCTCCATATTCAGCGCACTTTCAACTATTCTTGCACTCAGCACTCCTGAGCCTTTAACCTGCGCATAGTCACGCACCCGTTTCAGCAATCGATTGGCCACTCGCGGCGTCCCACGGGATCGGCCTGCAATCAATTCCAGCGTTCTATCCTCACATTGCAATTGCAAAAGTCGTGCAGATCTAGCCAAAATCTCTGTTAATTCTGCGCTATTATAAAAATCCAGGTGATACAACATGCCGAATCGGCTGCGAAGCGGTGCACTCAAAAGGCCCGCCCGGGTGGTTGCGCCAATCAAGGTAAAACGCTTCAGCGGGAAATTGATTGTCTTTGCGTGCAGGCCGCTATCGACGGTAAAGTCAACCCTGAATTCCTCCATCGCCGGATAAATGAACTCTTCGACAGGCGTGCTGAGCCGATGAACCTCGTCGATGAAAAGTACGTCGCCGGTGTTGATATTGCTCAAAAGGCCCATCACGTCACCGGCTTTTGTCAAAGCCGGTCCCGATGAGCACCGTATCCTTGTCCCCATTTCGTTTGCCACAACGTGGGCCAGCGTGGTCTTACCCAGGCCTGGCGGGCCATAAAATAAAATATGCTCCAGCGGCTCAGCCCTTTGCTTGGCTGCTTCCATAGCAATGGCAAGTTTTTCTCTTGTCTTGCACTGGCCTACACACTCGTCCAATCGCTTCGGCCGAAGCGAGATGTTAAAAATCTCCTCAGCTTCATTTAATGCCAGGCTGCTTATGGTTCTGCTTATAGCCATAATATTGAAACCAAAAATTCGAATATCGAATTTCGAAATTCGAAACAATCTTAAAATCCAAATTTCAAATGTTCAAAACTTTCAATCTCGAATTTTGGTCATTTGGTCATTCGAATTTGTTTCGGATTTCGTGCTTCGAATTTCGTGTTTAGTTTTACACTTCTACTCCTTGTTTTAGTCTATACACTAACGGTACAAGAGCCGAAGCTGCGTTTATATCGGGGTGCTTTTCGCAGGCCAGCTCTATTAGCTCCATCGCTTCGTTTCTTTTTTCGCCCCAGGCAATAAGAATCTCCAGAGCTTCGATCTGAAATGGCTTGAATCTCGCTGCCGGCCTGGCTGCTTCAGCTCCAAGGGCAAAACTTCTTAATTTGCCCTTTAACTCAGCGATGATTTGATGAGCCATCCTTTTGCCTATGCCATCAAGTGTAAGCAACGTCTTGTCATCGGCGTTCTCTATCGCTGCTGCTATTGTAGCTATCGGAATACTCAGCGACCGCAAGGCCTTTCTTACACCTATTCCTTTGACACTGGTAAATTTGGCGAAAAAGTCTCTTTCCTCTGCACTTAAAAAACCCACCATCCTCGGTATCAGACTGCCGCCGCCCGGCGCACCTTCGTAGTATTCCATAGTGCAAAGGGCGATGTTTGAGCCGATCCTATCTGACAAGGCACTTACGCAATAGCTCGGCAGCATCACTTCATATCCGATCGGCCCAACCTGCACCAGGGCGCTGCTGCTATCCAGCTTCAAAAGTCTTCCCTCAATTTGAGCAATCATATATTCTTCTTTTGTTTTTTCTGCTTCTCTTTTGGTTTATCTTTTTTAGGTGTCCATAAAGGCTCGGGCATCTGCGATCTCCACTGTTTGTAGTCTTCTTGGAGTTCGTTGAAGATATTCGGTTTAGCTTCTTTCAGGTCCTTCGCTTCAGCAATATCCGTAGATACGTCAAAAAGCATTGCATCGTCGCTCATTTTTACGAGCTTATAGTTTGCCTTTCTTACCGCATAGCGGTTTTCTGCGTAGTCCCAGAAAAGCACCGGGTGAGGCTGCGTTTTTTTCTCGCCGGTCAAGTACGGGATAAGGTTAACGCCATCGAGCTTGAGGTCGTCTGGAAGCTCTGCGCCGGCGGCAGCTACAGCAGTTGCGAAGATGTCAAGGCAAATAACCGGCTGGTCGTAAACCTGTCCGGCATTGAGCCGGCCTGGCCAGCGGAGCATAAACGGTACGCGTATGCCGCCTTCAAACAGCGTGCCTTTTCGGTCGCGCAGGGGCCCGTTGTCCGAGGCGTTGTTGGTGGCACCGCCATTATCGTTGATGAAGAAAAGCAGCGTATTTTCTTCCAGCCCCAATTGCCGCAGATGCTCAAGAACTTTGCCAACGCCCTCATCCAGAGCAGCAAGCATACCGGCATATATCCGGCGATTCTTGTCTGTGATGTCCGCAAAACTATCGCGATGTCGCTGCGGTGCGTGCATCGGTGCGTGCACAGCGTTGTAAGTAAGATACAGGAAAAACGGCTCATCACGACGCCGCTGGATAAACGAGATAGCCTCGCGTGTGAAGGCATCGGTAAGGTACTCTTTCTCGTCAAAAGGCTCAGTCCCGCGCAAAATCGGATTATCTGAATTCAATAGCGGGTCAATATAAGAGTGCGACCCTGCAAGAAAGCCGAAAAATGCGTCAAAACCACGTTTATTAGGATGGAAATCCGGGCCTGTGCCCAGATGCCATTTTCCAACAATACCTGTGACGTACCCGGAGGCTTTCAGCACATCGGCGAGCGTTTTCTCGGTTGTCGGCAATCCAATTCTTGACTCGGCGTTTGTGTAATAGCCAAATCGCTGCTGATAGCGGCCGGTTATAAGTCCGGCTCGCGTTGGACTACAAACCGGACAAGAGACATATCCGCTGGTACAGCGAACTCCTTTTGCTGCGATGCTGTCGATATGCGGCGTCGGGATTTGTTTGCCGCCATAACAGCCAAGGTCGGCGTATCCCATGTCGTCGCTGACAATAACAATAATATTCGGCCGCTTACCGCTTGCACTTTTTGCCGCTGCGGTTCTGCTGACCGGCAAGTCTGGAAGAATTGAAGCTACTGTGCCTAAACCTACACTTTTTAAGAAATCACGTCTTCTCATTTCTATTTATCCTCCTAAAGTTTACCCGCCATAGGCGGATTTAGTTGAAGTTCATTTGCGCAGCACAATGCCGCCGCTATAGCATCGGCGACATCAGCCGGCTCTGGACGCTGCGGCAGAAACAAAATTGTTTGAATGGTCTTTTGCACCTGCTCCTTCGATGCTCTGCCATTGCCGGTGAGCGACTTTTTTATGCGGGTCGCACTAAAGCTTCTAACCTCAACGCCGGCTTGTGCGCATCGCTGCAATATAACGCCTCTTGCATGTCCCATCAATATCGCTATCCTCGGATGCGTATAGTGCGAATATAATTGCTCCACTGCAACAATCTGGGGCTGGAATTTTTCCAAAAGTGAATCCATATCCTCAGCGACCTGGTTCAGCTTCGCTTCTACTGGCGATTTCCTGGATGTGCGAAAAACGCCCGCTTCAATGAGCTTTTGTGCGTCTCCATCGGTCTGCAAACAAGCGTATCCGCAAACCTGCAACCCCGGATCAATGCCCAATATTTTCATTCCCATCTCCAGGTCGTAGTTCCATCTGGGTTATCCATCACTATAACGCCAGAATTCACCGCTATTGTTCGAATCGCATCTGCCGTCTTAAAATCTTTTTCTTCACGGGCTTGTTTTCGGCGCTCAATTAAATTATTGATCAACTTTTCGGCTGCTGTTACTTGGATTTTGTCATAGCTTTCTATTACAATACCCAGGACATCTCCGCCTAATCGGTTGAATAAATCATCCACTGTATTAAGGGTCTGTTTGGTCACATTTGTTTCTTCAATCAGCCTGCATGTCAGCCGAACCAAATCAAAAATTACCGATAATGCAACAGAAGTATTCAAATCGTCATTCATTGCCGCTTCGAATTTTTCTCTCAATTGCTTTAGCTGCTCTTCAACTTCAGGGTTGATTTCGCCTTGCTGGGCTTGTGGCATTCTTTTTCGCACCGCTTTAACTGTTTCGGTTATTTTTTGGTAGCCACTCTGGGCTGCGAAAAGGGCTGCATCCGAAAAATCCAGCGGGCTTCGGTAATGGCTGTTCAAAATCAATTGCCTGACCGCCAGCGGATCGTAAGCTCTGGTCAATCTTTCATGCGCACCGGAGAAGGCCTGCTTCAATGTAATAAAATTGTTCAAGCTCTTACCCATCTTTTGGCCGTCAACAGTGACCATATTGTTGTGAATCCAATATCGAACGAACGGCACGCCGTTGGCAGCCTCGGCCTGTGCGATTTCGCATTCGTGATGAGGAAACTGGTTTTCTAAGCCGCCACCGTGAATATCAAAGGGCTGGCCCAGATATTTGGTGCTCATTACCGAACACTCAAGATGCCAGCCGGGAAAGCCCATCCCCCAAGGACTCGGCCATTGCATAATGTGGCTCGGCTCAGCCTTTTTCCATAGTGCGAAGTCCGCAGGATTTTTTTTATCCAGCGATACCTCGACTCTCGCCCCTGCAATCATATCTTCAACGTCCCTGCCGGAAAGTTTCCCATAGTCCTTGAATTTAGACACATCGAAATAGACCGAACCGTTAGCCTCATAAGCATAGCCTTTTTCCAGCAGTTTTTTTACCAGCTCGATTTGCTCGACAATATGGCCGCTGGCTCGCGGGCTGATGTCGGGCCGAATACAGTTGAGCTTGTCCATATCTTCAAAGTAACTGCGAGTGTAATATTCTGCCAGCGCCATCGGATGTTTTTTCTCTCTCTTGGCCGCTACAGCAATTTTATCCTTACCTTCATCCGCATCATCGGTCAGATGGCCGACATCGGTTATATTCTGCACGTAAGTGACACTATATCCTAAATAGCGAAGGTAACGAACCAGGACATCAAAACTTACATAACTTTTGGCGTGCCCCAGATGAGCATGTCCATACACGGTCGGCCCACAGACGTAAATACCGACCCTGCCTTCATGCAATGGCTTAAATTCCTCTTTTTTTCTTGTCAGGCTGTTGTAAAGACACAATCCCATAACATAAGACTTTCTTACTTAAATCCGAAATCCGAAGCACGAAAAATGTAAAGTGCCTAAAGTGAGCTAAAGTGCCTAAAGTGAGCTAAAGTTATAGTCTCAATTTTAGGCACTTTAGGCACTCCAAACTTTAGCTCACTTATTTTGTTTAGGATTTCGTGCTTCGTGCTTTTACTTCTTTTTACAACGTTCTTTTTGGTTTCTTTCTCAAAAGCGCTACTGCGGTGGCGGCCATCGCCTGGCCGGCGCCGATGTCACCAAGTCCTTCATTTGTTTTGGCCTTTACGTTCACCGAGGTAAAATCGATCCCCAAAAGCCCGGCAATGCACCTTTTTATTTGTCCCTTGACCGGCTCAAGTCGCGGCTGCTCAGCGTGTATTATCAAATCAATATTTACCACCTCCCATTTTTTTTCTTCGATGCGTTCCTTTACAATAAATACAAGCTCTTTGCTGTCTGCATCTTTCCACTGCGGGTCCGTTTCAGGAAATAATGTCCCTATATCACCCATGCCGCTTGCCCCCAGCAGTGCATCAATTACAGCGTGTAAGCCCACATCGCCGTCGCTGTGGCCGGCTAATCCAGCGGGATACGGCACATAAACACCGCCCAGCATCAGCTTTCTGCCCTCAACTACTCTATGAATATCGGTGCCGATGCCGCTTCGATAATCGGCTTTATTTTCCTCAATCACAATTGTCCCTTTGTGCTGGGGACATCCGTCCCTACAATTTTGACCGCTTCTGCCAGAGCTTGGCCGAGCGCCTTGAAAATCGCCTCAGCTATATGATGGCTGTTTGTGCCGTACGGTACGTTTATATGCAGATTAAATTTGCCGGTATTTGAAAAGCTACGCAATAGCTCCTGCAGGCACTGGACATCAAAATCACCGATTTTGTCTGTTCGATACTCAACGTTATACACACAATTTGGCCGACCGGATAAATCCACCGACACATTCGCCAGGGCGTCCTCCATCGGCACAGAACTATGGCCGTATCTGGCAATTCCTTTTTTATCGCCGAGGGCTTTGGTTAGACTCTCGCCAAGGCATATTGCAATGTCTTCGACCGTATGGTGCGCATCGACATTCAAATCGCCCTTGCCTTTTACTACCAGATCAATTTTGCTGTGCTTGCTTAGATGCGCGAGCATGTGGTCTAAAAAGCCGATGCCGGTATCAATTTCATATTTGCCAAGGCCGTCCAGATTAAGCTCGCAACTGATGTCGGTTTCTTTTGTTTTCCTGTGAATTTTAGCGATTCTATCTTCCATTTGCTTTTTATTTTCCGATTATCCAGGCACAGAGTTCAGCAACCCACGCATAAATTCAGCGGCCATTTGCGCATTTTTTTCTGCGAATTCTATGCCCACTGTTTCTCCATCTACAACGGGAAGAGGATGGCATAATTCATAGCCTATGTAGCCATTATAACCGATTTCTTTCATTGCGCGGATAAAATGAATATAGGGTTCATTTCCTATATTGTTCTTAATTGAGCCATCTGCGGCACGCTCAAATTCTCCACCATAGTGTGACAATACCTGCAGTTGCCCCACTTCCTGTGCTGCCCTACGAATGTTTTCCGGGCTCTTATCCTTCATAATGGGTAGGTCCAGACAGGCCTTTAGATGCGGAGAATCAACCTCACGAATCATACGCAGCACATCTTTATGGTCTGCGATAATTGGAGCATGATTTTGCAAAGCCAAAATTATACCATAATCACCGGCATAACGTGCAGACTCGATCAATCCTTCGCGACACCGGTCCCAATCCTGCTCTTCGGTGGTCAATGTATGTGTGTAATCCCATATTTTCCTGGCCAGGGAATATTGAGCTATTTGAGGGTGTTTGGTGATTCCAGGCCAGGCAAGGAAGACCCGAAGTGTTCTGGCACCCAAATCGGCTGCCAGGCGAATCAACTGCCGAACATAAACAACTTGGCACTGCCAATGCTCACATATTGGGCTGCTGAAGTCATTATTGGCTGCCACCGAATATATATCGATGCCTTCTGCGTCTGCTATCGACCGAAGCTCTTTACAACGCCTCGTTGGCCAATCATTAGGATTGCCATGCGGTCTTTTCCCATCAATTTCAATACCATCGTAGCCGTATTTTTTAGCCCTTTCGATCGTCTCTTTTAGAGAAAGCTCTTTTCCTCGGTACCAGAGCCCTAAAAAAGTGATACTGTACAACCCGACCTTAATACCGGATTTGGTTTTTCCTGCACTTGACTGCTTTGCACAAGCTCTTTGCAAAGAATTCCATAAATCCCTTTGCAATAACGCGGCGGTAGCTGCAACAGCAGCATTACCGACAAATTGCCTGCGATTAATCTTATTTCCGTTATTCATGTTAAAATACCTCCGCGACTTAATTAATCTTCTGATAAAATTTCTTTCAAAGCCAGAATGAGTCTTTCGTTTTGTTCCTTTGTCCCGACCGTTATTCTCAATTTATCATCAACTCCGGGCAGGTCGAAGAATCTTACGTAAATATTACGCTGCACCAGTTTGTCATAAATTTCACTGGCCTGGCAGTTTTTACTTTTAGCCAGTACAAAATTCGCAGAACTATTTGCTACTTCAAAGGAAAGTAACCGCAATTGCTCTATCAATTCTTCGCGGTTCTTCTTGACTTTTTCGAGCGTTTCTTTGAAATATTGCTGGTCTTTTATCGCTGCCGTGGCAATGGCAATAGCAACCGCATCGACATTGTAAGAGTCCTTGACCTTCATAAGGCCGGCAATCAAAAAAGGCTTGGCAATCGCATAGCCGAAGCGTATCCCCGCAAGGCTGTAACCTTTGCTCATCGACCGAAGTATGATAACATTATCAAAATCCTTAGCCAGCGCTGCGCAATTAGCTTCTGCAAAATCCACGTAGGCCTCATCGATCAATAATATACCTGCCAATTCGTCTGCCAGCGAGGCTAACTCATCAACACTTACAAAGCTGCCAGTCGGTGCGTTCGGGTTGCACACTATGGTCAAAGCCGCCCCGGTTATAGCTAATTTGGCTGGCAGATTAAATTCATTATCGAACGGAACTTCAATCGCTCTGCAATTCTGCATATTGGCCAACACCGGATATAGTGAATACGTTGGAACTGGATATGCAACGGGGCGATTCTCATCACAAAATGCCCGGAAAGCCATGCTCAATAACTCATCGCCTCCGTTGCAGCACATAATATAGTCTGGCTGCACGCCATTAACTTCTGCTGCTGCCTGCCGGAATGTGTTTCCCAGCGGGTCTGGATATCGGCGAAGCTGCTCGGCAGTTATTTTGGCCAATACCTTCAGAACCTTCGGCGACGGCGGATAGGGATTCTCATTGGTGTTCAGTTTCACCACCTCATCTTTTTGGGTCGGCTGAAAGCCCGGCTCGTAACCTTCCGCCTTTTCAATATTTTCTCGAAAATAACTCATTACTCGTTCTGCGTATTGTGTCGTGCGTATTGCGTATTCAATATTTAGCCCCACGTTTTACGTGGGATTATTTCCCTCGACCCTGCTCGGGACGGGTTTGCAGATTATATGAGAATTTATCCAGAAATGAAAGCCCGATTTTGGGATTATTCACAAACAATGAAATATGAAGGTTGGTTACGAAAAATTTATTTCTGGCAGTAATCTATCAGGCGGGCGATTTCGCTGCGTAGGTCCTTGCGGTGGATAATCTCATCTACAAAGCCGTGCTCTAACATAAACTCAGCTGTCTGGAATCCTTCCGGCAGCTCCATTTTTATGGTTTCAGCAATGGTACGAGGCCCTGCAAAACCGATCAGCGCGCCCGGCTCAGCAATTATTACATCGCCTAACATAGCAAAGCTGGCTGTTACTCCGCCGGTCGTAGGGTCGGTCAAAACCGATATGAAAAGGCCTTTTGCCTCATCGAATCTCGCCAGCGCCGCAGAGGTTTTAGCCATCTGGCCCAGCGACACCACGCCCTCGTGCATCCTGGCTCCGCCGGAGCAGCTAACCACCACCAACGGCAGCGACTCCTCAAGTGCCACATCCACCGCTACGCAAAGTTTTTCACCGACTACGTAGCCCATCGAGCCCATCAGGAAATTCGGCTCCATCACGGCAAGGATTACGCCACGACCTTTGATAAATGCCTTGCCGATCAGCATAGCTTCCTTTGCGCCGCTTTTTTTCTCGTCGGCTTTGAGCCGCTGCTTATAGGTAGTTCCTCTGAACTTAAAGCCCAGCGGGTCGTTGGTCGTCAAATCGCCAAGTATCTGCGCAAAAGAATCTTCATCGGTCAGATACTTAATTCGCGTAGCCGCGGCGATACGAAAATGATGATTGCATTCCGGGCAGACATTAAGATTTTTCTCGACGGATTTTTTATAGAGCATGTGCTCGCAGCCGGGACAGCGCATCCACAGCCCATCGGGCATCTCTTTGCGTGGCCTAAGCGAGAAACCGTTCCATCCTTCGGCTTTGCTCAGAGCTTGCCCTGAGCTTGTCGAAGGGACAGGTTTTGATTTAGTTTCTTTGGCCATAACAATATTTATTTAGCCCCACGTTTTACGTGGGGTTCTGCTTTACAGGCCTGCCGAATAGCGTTTATTGCAGCCACGCGGTCGGATTTTGAAAATATGGCGTTGCCTGCTACGAGAGTGTCGGCGCCGTATGAAACTACTATCGGCGTGGTCTGAGTGTCTATTCCGCCATCAACTTCGATCCTAATTTGCGAGCCTACGATTTCTCTTACTTTGATAATCTTTTTCGCTGCTTCTTGTATAAACTTTTGTCCACCAAAACCCGGATGCACCGTCATCACCAAGACCATATCGCAAAGCGGCGCCAGGCCCTTTATTCTTTCCACCGGCGTCTCCGGGTTCACGCATATCCCAACCGTAGCACCAAGTTTATGTAATCTATCAATAAGTCTTTGCGGCTGGCCAGCCGCTTCGACGTGGAATGTTACGTGATTGGCACCAGCCTCAACAAATCGCTCAGCATATTTGGCTGGCTCGCTTATCATCAAATGGCTGTCAAAAACAAGACTGCTTACGTTGCGGAGTTTCGCAATCACCGGCGGGCCAATCGTAATATTCGGCACAAAGTGCCCATCCATAACATCCAGATGCACTATCTTCACACCAGCCGACTCAATTGCAGCTATTTCATCAGCTAATCTGGCAAAATCGGCATCCAGTATTGATGGTGCAATCTCGATTGTCCCTGCCTTTGGAAGCTTCATTTTCGGTCCTTTAGCAGCTTGTTCAAATCATTCCATATTTTCATATCCTGAGCTTCATCACAGAGTTTTGTTGCCCAGGTCTTAAGATACCGCGTATTGAGCTTCCCCTTATGACGCAAAACGATACTCTTTGCATCGAGCAGGTCCCTATCTCGGCCGGGGATAATCTTAAGCAGAATCAAATCTTCCGGAGTAGGAAAGAACGCTTTTATGCCGTATAACTTAAGCGTCTTTGCCCTTTCAAATGCTTTTGTTTCCAATTCGGTTGAAGCAATAATAAAATCTATATGGAAATCTTCATAGTTTATCTGAAAAATACCTGTTCGCTCGAATGAGTCGAGACATTTTTCCTTGATAACCTTGAAACCGGCTTCTTTGGCCTTATCCAAAAAAATAGAGACATCCTCTCTGCTGATAATTATATCAATATCCACATCCGCAGTAATCCGAGGTTCACCGATTGTCCCTGCTGCAATTCCGCCGATTATTAAATATTTGTACTTACCCTTATTGAGAAATGTCACAACTTTCTTATAAACATCTTCCAACAGAATCTTCATTTTTTTCGCCTATTTTGCAGGGATTTTTTCAGACAAATGGGATTATCCTGTGGGAAATTATCTCGCCATTCCAATATAAGTTTGGATGAGAGCATTTTTTCCTCAAGCCGTATCGCTTTTTTCCAAGACAGGGTTCTCAGCCAGTGAACTTTGTCCCGCTCCAGACTTTTAAATCTTCTTTTGTCCAGCAGGCCTTTATTGTTTTTGACTCTTTTCATTATTTCGTATATCGTATCTCGTGAAGCGTATCTCGTATTTCGTTTCACGAACGACGCTTCACGAAATACAACGAACTCCGAACACTATTTCTCATCGAGGATATCGATAGATTTGAATTTTTTACCTTCTAACAACTCAAGTGACGCTCCGCCGCCAGTTGAAATATGGGTAATTCTATCCTGCAGCCCGAGCTTCTCGACGGCACTTGCACTGTCACCACCTCCGATTACGCTGCGAGCACCCTTATCTGTGGCTTCTGTGACGGCTAAGGCCACGGCTTTTGTTCCTTCATCGAAAGGCGGCAGCTCAAACACGCCCATCGGGCCGTTCCAAACGATGGTCTTGGCTTCGGATAATTTTTCCGCAAAAAGCTTCATTGTAGCTGGGCCGATGTCCATACCCTGCCAGTCGCTTTCGATGTCGCTGGTAACCACTTTATTCTCCGCATGCGCTTTGAATTCGCGGGCAACCACCGTATCAACCGGCAGAACCATTTCGCAGCCAATCTCCTTGGCTTTTTGTTGTAATTCGGTAGCTTTGTCCAGGAAACCGTCTTCGCATAAGCTCTTACCAATGGCCCGCCTGTTGGCCTTGAAGAAGGTGTAGGCCATTGCGCCGCCGATTAGTATGCGGTCAACTTTATCGAGCAGATTTTCAATCACGCCTATTTTGTCGGAAACTTTTGCTCCGCCTAATACGGCTACAAAAGGCCTTTCAGGTTTGCTAACAGTATCGCTGAGAAATTTTAGTTCTTTTTCGACCAAAAAGCCAATGACTCTGGGTTTGCCTTTCATCATTTGTGGCACGGTATACATCGAGGCGTTATCTCTGTGAGCAGTGCCGAAGGCATCGTTGACATAGATGTCACCCAGCTCGGCGATCTGTTTTGCAAAGGCGTCTTTGGCCTGCCGAAGCTGCGCATCTTCTTTAGCCGCTTTATCTTTTATCGTCTCTTCCTTATGGAACCGCACGTTCTCAAGCAGCATACAATCGCCACCCTTGAGAGTTTTAGCTTTTGTTTTGACATCGGGTCCGATGCAATCGTTGGCAAAATTTACTTTTTTACCAAGTAGCTCTGATAGTCTCTTTGCCACGGGTGCCAGAGTGAATTTCTCGTCTCTCTGGCCCTCAGTTCTACCGAGGTGACTCATCAAAATCAAGGCGCCGCCGCGCTCGAGAATGTTCTTTATCGTAGGTAGTGCTTTAACGATTCTGTCGTCGCTGGTAATATTACCTTTATCATCCTGCGGCACATTAAAATCGCATCGCATCAGGACTTTTTTACCCTTGACATTGATGTCAGCAACAGTTTTTTTAGCCATAATAGTTTCCTATATAAACCCCGCCTAAAAGGCGGGGCTAAAAATTTAGCCCCACGTTTCACGTGGGGTTCCTCCGAACCATGAACTCAATTACAATTTTGCCAGCTTTTCGATCAGGTCTGCGCTTCGGCAAGAGTAAGCCCACTCGTTGTCATACCACATGGTCACCTTGACCATATCGCCATCCAGCACCATCGTGTTGGTGGCGTCAAAAATCGAACTGGCGGGATTACCAATCACGTCGCTGCTGACTATAGGCTCATTGACATACTCGATGATGCCCTTCATCGGGCCTTCTGCAGCAGAACGCATAGCCTCATTAATCTGTTCAGTGGAGGTCTTTTTAGCAGCCAGGAAAGTGAGATCTGTAATTGAGCCGACCGGCACCGGCACACGCAGAGCATAGCCGTGTAGCTTACCCTTTAATGAAGGAATCACCTCGCCAAGGGCCTTCGCAGCACCGGTGGTTGAGGGCACGGTATTGAGCGCAGCCGCTCGGCCGCGACGCTTATCCTTGTACGGCATGTCCAGGATTGCCTGGTCGTTGGTATACGCATGGATGGTCGTCATCAAGCCCTTGACGATGCCGATCTTCTCCTGCAGGACCTTACAAGCCGGGGCCAGCGAGTTGGTAGTGCACGAGGCATTGGACACACACTTCATGCTGGCATTTAGCTGGTCGTCGTTGACGCCCAATACAATCGTAGCATCCGGCTTATCTTTGGCAGGCGCCGAAAGCAGCACTCTCTTGGCGCCAGCTTGCAAATGGGTATCGTATCCCGCTTTCCCTTCGGCGGCACGGGTGGTGAATTTGCCGGTAGACTCAAGCACGACGTCCACCTTCATCTTACCCCACGGCAGCTTAGTTGGGTCCTTCTCATTAAGGACTGGAATCTCACTGCCATCAACGACAATGCTGCTACCTTTGGCCTGCACTTTGCCTTTATATTTGCCTTGAGTAGAATCATACTTGAACATGTAGGCCAGCATGTCTGCATCGAATAGATCGTTTATCGCCATGACCTGAAACTGTTTCGGCTTCTGTACCATGGCCCGCAATACCAAGCGGCCGATTCGGCCGAAGCCGTTAATTCCAACTTTTGCTGCCATTTGCAAATCTCCTTTTCATTTGAAACTATAAATTTGGCTTTTAACCGTCTAATTTCCTTATAACAAATAGAAGGAATACTTTATTTATAATCGACCCGTCTGTCAAGAATTTATTCCGAATAGGACGATTTACGTTGACTATTTCACTACGAAACTGCGTTTTCGATGATTATTTTTGCTATTCTTTGTAACATATTCACTTGCGGCGCAATTATACTTGTGACGATGGTTGGTGCTATGGCGAAAATTATTGAGCAGATAAACAATGATGATTTAGTAGGCAAGGCCCGTATAGATGCGGACGCCTTGGGTCAGCTATACGATTTGTATTATGAGCAGATTTTTCGATTTTGCGTTCATAGGCTTTTTGATAAACAAACCGCCGAAGATATAACATCGACGGTCTTTCTCGAGGTAGCCAGAAGGATTCGCACTTTTACAGGCCGAGGTCAGCAAGATTTTCGAAACTGGCTTTACGCCATAGCAGTCAACCAAACAAACGCCTATATAAGAAAAACATCGCGTCGTCAAAAATTACTTGCAGAAGCTACTGCTTCATCGGGAGTTTCCGACACCGATAGTGCCGATGATTCAGCCGAGCCAAACTGGCCGGTACTTTATCAGGCTGTTTTGAAACTTAAACCAAAGCACCAGACCATCGTCACGTTACGATTCTTTGAAAATCTGGATTTTGAACAAATAGGCCAAATTATAAAAATCAAGCCTGCAACCGTGCGTGTGACATTACACAGAATTCTAAAGCGATTGCGAAACCATTTGCAGTCTTCTATAGATGAAATCGGTGAGAAAAAAGCAAAAAGTAGCGTTGTGAGATTGCCGCGCAATCCTTCGGATTGCTCGCAATGACTTTGAACCACTCTTTTTGTCATTGCGAGGAGCGAAGCGACGAAGCAATCTCAGATGGAGAACAATAAGATGTTTAAGAACGAATCCGATTTCAAAAAGCTGATTAACCGGCTCGATATTGATGATAAACCGGACGCCTCGCATCGGGAAAATCTTCGCCAACAAATGCTATCGGTCTTCAAAGAATCGGTGCAACAAAAACCTAAGATAATCCTTTTACAATCTGTATGGAGAACCATTATGAAAAGCCGAATAACAAAATTCGCCGCTGCCGCGGTGATAGCAGTCGCAGTTCTGCTGCCTTTGAGCTATGGTGCCACTAAGTTAATAAAACGTTTTATCGCCATCTCCCAGCTCCCCGCCATCAAGTACGACGGCTGGGGCGGCGCGCTTTCTCCAGACGGGAAACATTTTGCCGGCGTCACATGGAGGGGTCAATTGGTCGTTATTGACACCTCGACCGGCGAAAAGCGGAAGCTCACTGAGAATTGTGGTGGTACTGTCGTCTGGTCCGACGATGGAAGTGAAATAGCCGTCCAATGTAAGAATACACTCCTCGCTGTTTCGGCAAAGACGGGAAAAACACGAAGTCTGATGGAAGATTCACACTTGCTCCAACTCGAGGACTGGTCACCGGATGGAAAATTCATTTCGGGGGTGACAACCAAGGTAGGGGTCAATTCAGCGGTCCTGGTCAATCTGGAAAACAAGAAAGAAACAGTCCTGGCCGAGCAAAAGGGAGGTTCGCTCTTCACTCATTTCTCCCCGAAGGGAGACTTGGTCAGCTATGTCACCAAAGAGGGCGACAGGTACATTCTGCACCTGCAGAAAATCGATGGGACAAGCCATGCCAAATATATGGATTTTCCGGGCGGAATAAGCCAACCGCTATGGTCGCCCGATGGCAGTTACATTGTCTTCAAGGGCACGCAGAAGGGGGTTGATCGTGAGTATAAAGATTTGTGGGCATTGCGAGTTCAGGATAACCAGTTTGTTGGGGCGCCTTTTCCGGTGGTACCAGACGTTGGACAGATGGAATTCTGCAATTGGTCGCAAAACGGACAATTGGCCTACCAGACGGGTTTTTCGCTTGGTGGGATATTCACTTTGCCAGTGGACCTGCAAACAGGCAAAGCTACGGGATCGCCGCGGCAATTGGTGCGGGCACGTGGATGGAAGATGTATTGCTGGTCACCGGATGGGAAACAAATTGCTGTGCATGTGGGGCAAGGTAAGCTGACTTTCCTATCTGCTTCCACCGGTGAGCAAATACGAGAGGTGTCATTGCCCGAAGGTATAGAGACAAATAAGAGAATATCCTGGTCGCCGGATGGCAAATGGATTGTTTTGTCTGGCTGGGACAAAGAGAACAAAAATGGGGTCTTTCTAATTACGGTCGAGACTGGTGAAGCAAAACTACTGGTACCGCTGGAGGGACCAATAGCTTTCAGTCCCACGTGGTCACCGGACAGCAAAACCATCGCTTACGGATACAAAGGCGATGTTTACGTGGCGAATATTGAAGACGCAAAACCGCGAAGGATTACAGCTCCACAGGAAAAACGGGAATATAAAGAAGCCGGGCGTCCTGTTTTTGCGCCGGATGGCAAGTCGGTTGCATATATGGCCGGTGGCGGAAGAGTGCTGGCGACCACTATAGATGGCAAGGAAACCAGAGAAATCTTTCACTTGAAGAACGAGAAGCTTATCATTAATGTCTTCGATTGGTCTCCGGATGGCCGTCATATTGTGTTCACGCCCGCCAACAATGAGATTTGGTGCGCTCCGACCGATGGTGGTGAGCCGTTTCGAATCGCCGATACATCCAATCTCGGACAGAATTCGTGGTTGCCAAGATGGTCGCCTACAGGTGAGGCCATTGTCTTCAATGTCTACCATGAGAAGTATCAATATTGGGTGATGGAGAACTTTCTTTCAGTAGAATAGGTTGCGGGGACGTTTTTTGCTATTCCGGCAACCAATCCCTTGCTGAGCAAGTATAATGTTTACCACAAAGGCTGGCCCCCGATCCAGTCGGGGGTTGGCCTTTTTATGCGCTTTTATAAGCTAAATCCCGGTAGTTCTTGACACAGTATTTTAGCAAAATGTATAACCTAAGTATGAAGCGCAATATTCTGATTGCCACCTCTAATCCTGGCAAAATCGCTGAAATAAAAGCGTTACTTGATGATAATATCGAGTGGGTATCTCTTTCTGACTTCCCTAATATCGGTGAAGTTAAAGAGGATGGTGCTACTTTTGCGGAGAACGCCCGCAAAAAAGCGGTCGGCTATGCAAAAGCGACCGGCCTGTGGACAATAGCCGATGACTCTGGCCTGGTAGTAGACGCGCTCGGCGGCGAGCCAGGTGTAAAATCCGCACGTTTCTCTGGCGCAAAAGATAAAGACAGAACTCTGTTAGATCACAAAAATATGGCTAAAGTTCTAAAACTTCTTGAGAATGTTCCAAAGCAAAAAAGAACCGCAAGATTCGTTTGTTGCCTATGCTTGGCAAGTCCAGATAAAGTTTTAATCGAAACACAGGGGACATTAGAAGGTCTTATAACTGACAGAGAAATCGGAGAAAACGGCTTCGGCTATGACCCGATTTTCTTTGTGCCGCAATTGAATAAAACTGTCGGCCAGTTAACCGCTGAAGAAAAGAACGCCATATCGCATCGCGGCAGCGCCATCCGAAGATTAAAACCACTTCTTTTACAGATTCTTAAAACCAATTTCTCAACCCTGCCATAAAATGGCAGAATAAGAAAACCCCACGTGAAACGTGGGACTAAATAATTAGCCCGTGGTTTTACCACGGGTTCTTATACAGTTTTGTAGTGGCACGTCCGATATCACCCCGCACCAATTGATTAATGATATAAAAGCCGACTTTTTGTTAGTTGAAAGACCGTGCAGAGGTTCAATTGGTGCGGGGTTAGTCACTCAAATCTTGACAGGTAAAATTACTTTTGGTATAATATTACCCAGAATCGAAATGTTCTACCGTTTAATGGGGGTAGATAATACGCTTTTACTGTTTCTTCCTGGGGGGTAGGTAATGAACAAGAAAACTTGCGGCCTTTTGGGTCTATGGTTGCTTGTTCTGGTCTCGATACTTGGCCTAACTACGACGGCATGGGGCGAGCCCAATAGGGACGATTTCGTCGGCTGGGCTGAACTTAGTGCTTTCGCTGAAGGATGGTTAAACAATCAGGCTGCGGTAGACGGCTTGCATACCTATGCCGATTTTGAAGACCGCCATATTAACTTTTTCGATTTTGCACTTTGGGCACAGCGTTGGCGAACCCGGAAGTTCTACACCATAGCCTATAACCCCTACAAAGATGTGGATTGGGCCTGGTGGTATCGGGCGTTAGCTCAGCACCACGACCACATGGGCCAATTATCCTTAGATAGAATCAAGGCATACGACCAAGCAGGCTATAACGCAATTGTCCCCTTGGACTATGCGGGAAAAAAAACAGGCGGAACCGCTTACTGCGATTATAGACTCTGGCCGGTTTATAAATATCTTTCTGGTTTTAATAGCGACCAGGCGGTTCTTGCTACTCTAAGCAATATCAAGCTTTTCATCCCTGCTATGGAGGAGGTAGGTCGTCACCATATAACCTCTCCATTTCTGACTACATATATAGGATTGTGGGAGCCTGACTATTATTCGGTGAAGGAGTCATGGCATTACCAGAACACGCAGCAGTGCATAGACCTGATCAATCAATACGGAGGAATGGCGATAATAGCACACCCCACGGAAAGTACAAATTATTATCTGAATCTGCAGAACTACAAGGGGATTGAGATTGTAAACGCCCACTACTACCGTTTGTGGCTTCTTGGGTTATCTTCGCTTAATTATAACGAGCACTTTCAAGCCGTTTGGGATACCTTGCTCACCAATAAAAGCACCAGGATATGGGGCTTTGCAGTCAATGACTGGTGGGGGCCTTGGAATAACATCAACGAAGCTTATATAGATAGTGGCAAGATTATGGTAATGCTTCCGGTCTATAGTCTGGCTGATTACAGAAACTCATTGGTTAAGGGGAGCTTCTTCGCCATTCACGATTGGGGCGCGCCAAGGCAAAACAAAGGCCGTTATCCGATAGTTGCAGCGATAACGGCAAGTAACCATTCAATTACTATATATACCGATGGCGTGGTTAGCTGGATAGCTAATGGCCAAAGAATCGCGGTAGGCAATTCTATAAATCTAACAAGATTTCCATCCGATACAGGTTATAAATATGTAAGGGCGGAAAGCAGCAATTCTTATGGCACCGTTTTCACACAGCCGTGGACTCTAACTGCGGTTGCGGAATAACAGTTTATTGTGAAGACAAATTGTTTTTTCTTGACATTTTTGCAAGCCATTTATATTTGTTCAATTCTAAATTTTTTCGTGTAAATCGCCGATTATTTGAAAACCCCCCCGCCCAGCGCTGGGCGGGGCTAAATATTTAGCCCCACGTTTTACGTGGGGTCTTTATACGGTAAAAAATTGACGAAATCTATTTCACATAAATCTCTGGTCATTGTTGAGTCGCCGGCAAAGGCCAAGACGATAAACAAATATCTCGGACCCGACTTTGAAGTAAAATCGTCCATGGGGCACATTCGAGACCTGCCTATAAAAGATTTTGGCGTGGATATAGAGAATGATTTTGAGCCAACTTACCAAATAATGCCCGGCAAGAAAGGCATCGTGACATCACTGGTGGCAGCAGCAAAAAAATGTAATGAGCTATTTCTGGCCACAGACCTGGACCGTGAAGGTGAAGCAATTGCCTGGCACTTGTCTCAAATTCTCAACATCCCGGAGGAAAGAACCTACCGCGTCATTTTCAACGCCATAACCAAATCAGCTATACAGCAGGCTTTTGATGAGCCAGGTAAAATCGATATGGATAAGGTCATGGCACAGCAGGCCCGGCGAATCCTCGACCGGATAGTCGGCTATCAGATAAGTCCGCTATTGTGGAAAAAGGTCGCCAGCGGACTTTCGGCTGGCCGAGTTCAATCCGTCACCGTCAAAATGATCGTGGAAAGAGAAAGAGACATCCGCAATTTTAAGCCCAAAGAGTACTGGCTTATTCCAGCGATCTTTACAACCGATTTGCAGGCCGATTACCGCAGGCAATGGCTCGACTTTACACGTGCAAAAACTCAAGATGATACTCGTCTCGGCGAAGGCGCTATAGTAGCCAAAGAAGTAACAGAGGCGCCGAGCCGTAGCAGGGAAGGCCCAAGCGCTACCGAACAAAGCGAATGGCTGCTGGGGCATAACGCCTTTAGGGCGCAGCTTGACAAAATAGGCGATAAGAAATTTCAGGTATCCAATAACGAACAGGCCGAGCGAATATTCACAGCCCTAAGGCAAGCAGAGTTTAAACTGGCTGAGCTTGCGACCAAACAATCTATTTCTCAGCCACCGGCACCTTTTATAACTTCTACTTTGCAGCAGGCTGCTGCAAATCGCCTGGGCTTTGCCGCGAAAAGAACTATGGCGGTAGCTCAGCAGTTATATGAGGGCATCGACCTGGGCTCGATGGGTTCTCTCGGACTTATTACGTATATGCGAACGGATAGCACTCACCTCTCAAGCGAGGCTATCGCAGAGGTACGTAACTATATCCGTACGCACCTGGGCGCAGATTACCTGCCGCAAAAGGCTAATATCTATGCCGCAAAGAAGACCGCCCAGCAGGCACACGAAGCCATCCGCCCGACCGATGTTGACCTGACACCTGCCGACATAAAGCAGTTTCTTACCGATGAGCAGTTCAAGCTCTATGATATTGTCTGGCGGCGTTTCGTAGCCTGCCAGATGTTAGCGGCTAAATGGGATGTAACGAATCTAAATATCGCGGCTGATACGTCACTCGGCCGCTGTTGGTATAGAACTACGGGACGAGTGCTGGTCTTCGACGGCTACACGAAAGTCTGGCCGATTGCCTCAACCGAACAACTTTTGCCCAAGATGCAAGTTGGTCAGAGATTGGCGGTAGTTGACATCAAGGCTGAGCAGCATTTTACTAAACCCCCCGCTCGATATACCGAAGGCTCGCTGGTTAAGGCTCTGGAAAATGAAGGTATCGGGCGACCAAGCACTTACGCCCCCATCATAAGCACTATACAAGAACGCGGCTATGTCGAGCAGAAAGATAAAAAATTTTATGCGACAGACCTGGGTGAAATTGTTACCGACAAACTCAACGAGTACTTCCCCAAGATAATGGACGTCAACTTCACCCGCTATATGGAAGAACAGCTTGACAAAATTGAAGAGCAGCACCTCGATTGGCTGGGCGTTTTACAAGGCTTCTACGGCCCGTTTAAGCAAAATCTTCAGACAGCAACTAAGCAAATGAAACACGCCAAAGCTGAGGTTGTCCCCAGCGAATATAAATGCCCCAAGTGTAGTCAGCAGCTCTTATACAGATTCAGCAAAAATGGAAGGTTCTTAGGATGTTCGGGCTATCCGAATTGTCAGTTTACCTGCCCCTGCGATAAAGACGGCAAAATAATAGAACCAAAACAGAGCGAACAAAAATGCCCTGTCTGTGGAAAGCCGATGGTGTTCAAAAATGGCCGATACGGCCAATTCTTAGGCTGTACCGACTATCCGAACTGCAAAACAACTCTCAAACTGGATAAATCCGGCAACATCCTGCCGGCAAAATCACCGCCCGAGCCGACCGAAATTATTTGTCATAAGTGTAAAGATGGAAGGTTTCTCATAAGATATGGCAAAAAAGGGCCGTTCTTGGGCTGCAGCAGATTCCCAAAATGCAAAACCATCGTCAATATCAAGCAATTGGAACAGCTAAAACAATTGCAGTCAGCAGGGAAATGGCCGCCTGAAACACCAAAGCTCGCCGAACAAATCATCGGACCGAAAAAAGCTAAGAAAGTGGCGAGCAAGATAACCCGTCAGAGTTGATTAGTTAATTAGTTGATTAGTTAATTGGTTACTAATTCACTAATTCGCTAATTAACTAATTCACTATTTGCTTTATAATACCGGCTCAGTTCGTTTCCTCCAGTGCCCTGGTCGCGTTGGTTGCGCATCCTTAGACTCCGCTGGCGGCTGAGCGTCCTGCACATGAGCATCTAACGGAGACCAATTGCTTTTTGCTTTATCTGTTATGTTTATTAACCGGCTGATGACTGACTCTGGTGTATCATCGAAAGGGTCCACCACACAATTCTTAAGTTTTCCATAAAGCTCGTCAGAAATTTGAATGGCCTTCATAATTTTCCCCTTAGATAGATGCCCCGGCAGCAAAGAGCATTTTCCACCCCGAAATATCAGATGGCACTTCACCTATCAAAATATACAAAAAATCCAGCATAGAGCCAAAATATAATGTGTGAAAAAATCTTCAAATTTGGCTTACCTCTTTGCAGGATTGCGGTATATTTTTGGTAATTGGTGATTGGAAATTGGTAATTACCAGTTACCATTTACCAATTACCCTTTTACATTAGAAAATCTGCGATTATGCCTGCTAAAAGAAGAAACACTTGGTTGGCGAAAATAAAAAGGACTTTTACCTCGGTACTGCCTGTTTCTAAAAGACGCAAAGGCCAATGTATCAATTGTGGGGCGTGCTGCAGGCTGCCGAATGTGTGTCCTTTCCTCAAGTATAGGCCAGATGGAAAAACTTATTGTTCTATCTACGTCATCCGTCCGTTAAATTGCAGAAAATACCCAAGAACTGAATCTGAGTTTATTACCGCAGATACCTGCGGTTATAGATTCATGTGAGGTCTGCTTTGGCAATTGGTAATTGAAGAACAAACGACCAATGACGGAGAACAGAATACGGAATACAGAATAATTACTTCTGTCTTCTGTCTTCTGAGTTCTGTTTTCTGATAAAGGTAAACAAGCTGCCCAGAGCTAACAGTATCCCCGTTGCCGGTTCTGGTACCGGCTCGTCTGATGCAGGTGCCAGAAACGTCGGCGGTTCTACAAACAGCTTATCTAAGTCTATCGGCACAGGCAGCGATGGTGTAGCTGGCAGGAGGACCTTTGGTGTCCCGCCACCACCGCCTATCATCAGCCCTGTTTGATTTCCAACATCGCTAAACGAACCACCGCTGGCTTCGCCGGAAGCACCGCTGCCGCCGCCCCCAGAAGCGCTGGCCCGTGGGAGCAAATCCTCATAATCAGTTCTCTCGAATAGCGCAACGATGATTTTTGGTCCATTGATATATGCAACAGTACTGCTGGCCTTCGGGTCACTAACATCACCCAGCCAGCAAACAAATTGATAGCCGGGTTTTGCAATTGCAGTCAAAGCAATCTCCGAGTTTGGCTTTAAGTGATGCACGCCTACGCCCGGTGTTATCGTACCAGCCTGAGCAGGAATTTGCTGAAGAAGGAGTGAAACGCCCTTCGACAAGCTCAGAGCTTGCCCTGAGCTTGCCGAAGGTGCAGGCTCTTCCGTTTGGCAATGCGCCGGTCCGCCCAGACTAACTAAAATAACTACGGCGGCTAATATTATGGCACGTAGTCCCCAAAATGCTTGTCCCCAGCGTAGCCGAAGGATTTGACTACGTCGTTTCATCACACTATCTCCTGTTTCTTACAACGTCTAACTATGCACAAAGGGAGGCAATTTGACTGTGCAAATGTAGCTACTTTCCGCTGTTATATTAAACCAAATCGCCCGCCAAAAGTCAAGCTTTTTTTTGAGTTTGTCCTCTCAGGATAAAATCAAAACAGTTGTAAAAGGGTAATTGGTAAATGGTAACTGGTAATTACCAATTTCCAATCACCAATTACCAATCTTATTTTTCAATCACTGCCATTTTCTAACGGGGCGAGGCGAAGGTTATCTTTATCTGATTTTTTTATCGGACAGTTGACTTGCCATAAGCTCGAACGTGTGGACGACCTCATTATCGATATTAATTATCTGGTAAGTCACCTGTGGGTCCGGTAAAGTCGTATCGAACCAGAGCAAGCCGAACGAGCACTTCTCGTTGTAACCGAATAAAGCGCCAGGCATAAGCCCGTGCGTATGGACGTTGGTCAGCTTTGAGCTTTCGAATTCGTATAAATCATATCCGCTTGCTCGTTCAATCTTCCACACATCGGAGCGGTGACGATCAGCGGAGATAAGAATTACGCCGTCAATCTTGTTCTGCTCAAGAAATGAAAAAATCTCTTGGCGTTCTTGCTTGTATCCCTGCCAGGGGTCGAGGCTGCCCGGCTTGGCGCCGTAGGCCCAGGGCACCGGCGAGGCGAGGACTTTGAAGGTAGCTTTCGAAGATTTTAGCTTCTCGAACAACCATTTTTTCTGCACAGGTCCGAGCATAGAGGGAATCTCAGTTTTGGGGTTTGTGCGATAATATCGGCCGTCTAACATAAAGAAGTCCACATCGCCGATAGAGAAATCGAACCAGCAGCCGGGCTGATTTTCGCCGCCGCCGTAATAGGGGTTGTTCCAGTTATCGCAAAAGATGCGCCAGACGGGTATCTTCCACTCGGGCTTGTCGATCTCTGGGCCGCCCCCGCTATCGTTGGTGGTAAAGTCGTGGTCGTCCCAGATGGCATAGATGCTGGTGGAGGCGACGAAGTCCCGGAATTCAGGACGCGACTGACGCCGATAATAGCAATATTGCTGTACGGCTGGCCTGGTGGGATTATCGATATATACATTGTCGCCCAGAAAAAGAAATGCTGTTAGTTTGTGGGCAGCAATCGTGTTCCACATCCTTTCGTTCTGGGGGTTATACCCAGCCCCTCCGCCGAAGCCGACCTGAAACTTGCCCCCGACTTGATCGGGGGCGGCAGCGGCAAAAGTGCGGAACGACCATTGCTCAGGTTCCTTCTTGCCGTTTATCAGCAACTGGTAGTAATAAGTGGTGTCGGGCTTCAAATCTTGGACATCGAGTGTAGCTGTAAAATCTCTGTCTTTACTTGTCTTTGCGATGGCGGACTTGATAGGCAGGGCCATATTCTCCGAGGAACTTACGAAAAATTGCACCAATACTTCGTCGGCCGTGCGAACCCAGAATCTGGCGACGCTATCGGTGACGCAGCCGAGCATAGGGCCGTGCAGTAAGTGAACAGCGTGTTTTTCTGCTAATTTTTTAAACTCGGCGTTGTCGGTCAAAGGCTTCAGCAAATCTCTGGGGCCTGCAAGAAAACGGCCAAATGGAAGTCCTGCATCGACGGCTTGTTTGGCGTATGCAATTGCCTTATCGACATCTTGCTTTTGAGCGAAAGCTACCGCCAGGCCGTACAAAGATTCCAGGTCCTTTGGGTGTTGGTCAAGATAGTCCTCAAAGTGTTCTATGGCAGCATCACACTTGCCATCTACAATTTGAGCAATTCTGTCCCGGGTGAAGCTCTCATACTGCGGCGCAGCATTATTAGCACTACCAGACAGGAACAATGTCAGGCACGCAAGCACAGACAGGCGGTTTCTGGAAACAACCCAAAGATGATAAGCCGCTGATATACGATAGTTTTTTTCTGAATCCATTTCAATTCCATCCTCAATTTAGGGTATAGGGTATAGGGGATAACTTACTAAACTCTAAACCCTATACCCTAAACCCTATTAACAGCAGCAGAATAGCCAGTCCTGCCAGAAGCCACGTGATATACCTTGGAAGCACTCCCGTGTGGATACCGCTTAACGCATTACAGATTTTAACGCCAATATTTTTACCAATATCGTAAATATCAAATCTCTTTTTCTCCGCCTGGTGATAAATAGCTTTAAGAATGCCTGTATTTTTGATTGTATGATAAAATCCTTCGGCGGATACTCCCATTTCCGGCTCAAATTCTTCCCCTCCAACGAAGGGCGTACTCACAACGGCCTTTTTCAGCCGCCCGATGACAAAAATAACACCGCCAGCAACGAACGCAATAATCAATAGCAACGTGGCAAGTCCCGGCTGCCAGTAGCCGGAGAATGATACTTCGGGCACGATCGGCAGTACAAAAAACTTCAGCGGAATCTGCCATGCAAGCACACCAAAGACAACGCATAAGCTCGCCATAATTATCATCGGTATCCACATCGCAGCGGGCACTTCTTTGACATCGTGCGGTTTTTCAGGGACTGCTAAAAATGTAGCGTAAATGAGCTTTACAAAACTGGCGAGTGTGAGCGCACTGCCAAACATTGCCGCTGCCAGCCACACAACCGTAAACGGGGAACCGCCTGTCGTAAAACGCTGAACCAGTCCCTGATAAATCATCCACTTTGAGACGAAACCATTGAACGGCGGGACACCCGATATGGATAGTGCTGCGATTGAGCAGGTTATAAATGTAATTGGCATTGTCCGGGCAAGACCGCCGTAATCGGAAAGATTCCTGCTTCCAATACGGTGGATTACCGCCCCGATCGAAAGAAACAGCAGGCCCTTAAACATCGCATGGTTAAGCAAATGAAAGACACCTCCAGCAATACCAACGCCGACTCCCGTACCGATCCCCAGAACGATGTAGCCAATCTGGCTTACGCTGTGGTACGCCAGAAGCCTTTTGGCGTCAATCTGTTTTATTGCCATCATCACGCCGATAATAATGCTTGCGGAACCAACAGCGCAAAGGATAAACTGCCAGCTAAAAGCAAAAGAAAAAATGTAGCAGAATATTCTTATCATCATATAGATACCTACTTTTATCATTACTCCGGAAAGCAGTGCAGATATGGGGGATGGCGCTGCTGGATGCGCATCAGGCAACCAGGTATGTATTGGTATTATCCCTGCTTTGACTCCTGTGCCCAGTAGCAGAAATAGAAGCATGATGTGCGTAAAGCCTGAACTAACCGTTATTCCACGAGAGGAAAGTGTTGCCATATCGACCGTGCCTTCCTGAAGATAAATGGCAATTATGGCAAACAGCATAAATAGAGCACCCATTTCGCTCATCACAAAATATTTTATCCCTGCTTTTATTGACTCAGCGGTGTCATCAAATATCACAAGAAAGAATGCCGACAATGTCATCATTTCCCACGAGAGAAACATGCTAAACAGGTCCCCCGCCAGTACGGTTCCGTTCATTGAGCCGATGAATAGCAGAAGCAAAAAGTAATATTTACCCAGCCTCCGCGATTGCGCCATATACCTTTTTGAGTATAGTGTGGCAAGAAAACCCAAAAATGATATAAGGGTGATAATTACTATGGATAACAGGTCGAGATTTACTGTAATAACTACATTATCCGTAATACTGAAAAGGTCGTAATGAAGAGGCACCTCAGTGACCGCTCTATACAAAAAGACCGATAATATAAATACAGCCGAGGCAGCGGCCACTGAAAACCATTCACGCAGGCCCCTCTTGAATAACCAGGCAAGCGGCGCTGAAACCAGCGGTATAATTATAAGTAAAAGTGCTAAGATATTCATTTGTTAGACTCCAAGTATAGTCAATATCACACTGATTGTTGCAAGGGCAGTAACAGGACCAAGAAAGAATTTTAACGCCTGGTCAATTCTAAGCCGGGGATGGGTACTTTTTACTAATATTACCAGAGTCAGGATAATTAAATATTTAAGGGTTAGAAAACCAATACCCGCAACGGAGCTAAAATCAATCCCCCCCAAAAATAGCGTTATCATAAATAGCGGAAGAATAAATATCATCATAGCATTTGTTAGTTTGAATATTGCCAGTAAAACGCCAGAATATTCCGCCAAAGTCCCTCCGATAATCTCGCTTTCTGCTTCAGGAATATCAAATGGCAAATAGCATAGTTTTGCCAGCATACAGATAAAAAAGACAATCGAAGCAAGAACACCGGAGCTACTTGCAATCATAGCACCATTGTGAAGCTGGTATGTTATGATGTCTTCGAAAAGCACGGACCTGGCTTTTATCACGGAAGTTACGATAGCTAATATAAAGGGCAGCTCGTACGCAAATACCATGGTCATCTCTCGGCTTGCTCCGATACTGCTGAAAGGGTTTCTGGACGCTGCCCCTCCGATTATCAGCGATAAAGAAGGCAGTACCAATAGGTACATAACGACGATTAGATCGCCCACAAAGGATACGTCCCTATTAATATTCACCATCCAGATAATGCCACCTGCCAGAGAAATCCCTGCCAGACCAACAAGAGGCGCCGACACGAAACTGGCACGGTTCGCACCGGCTGGTATTATAACCTGTTTATACAAGAGCTTGCCGATGTCGGCGTAACACTGGTACCAGGGTGGCCCCATCCGGGACTGGATGAGAGCCGTTACCTTGCGGTCTATCCACATAAAAAATAACCCAAGCACCCCGGTAAAAACAAGACCAGGAAATATCAACAAATAAAATGCAGATTTCAGTATCTCCATCATCTTACTTATTGGCTTTCGCCAGCTCACCATCCTCTATCAATTCAGGAAAACCTTTCTCTTTCAGATATTCTGCCGCAACTTTTTTATCCACCAGCCCCAGTGCGACAGCGACACCGAATAATATGGCTTCAGGCCTTGGGGGACAGCCCGGAATATAGAAGTTCACCGGCATAACCTTGTCCACTCCGCCAACTATATTGTAGGAATCAAACCATATCCCGCCTCCAGCGGCGCAGGACCCTATGGCAAAAATAACTTTAGGGTCTGGCACGGATTCATAAAGGGTCTTCAAGCGTGGACAGACCTGACGGCTGACAGCGCCGGTCACAAGCAGAGCATCAGCGTGCCGGGGCGAGCCGACTAATTTTATCCCGAACCGCTCCGCGTCATAGAACGGCGTCAGAGCGTTTATGATTTCTATATCACAGCCGTTGCAGGCACTGGCATTGGTATGATAGACCCAGATGGACTTCTTGAAGCATTTCTCTAATATTGAAAACATAGCTACCTCTTCATGATTTCTTCTTTGGTATAAATTCTCTCTGTTCCCGTTCTTACATCCACTACTGCCATTCGCTCGGTGCAGGAGTAGCAGGGGTCAAGGCTGCCAATAATAATCGGCACGTCGGCTATGCGCTGCCCTTTGATTAGGTAGGGAACAGACTGGAGATTCGGATAGCTGGGAGCCCGCACTTTCCACCGATATGGTCTATTGTTATCCCCGGTCTGCACGTAGTGTACCGCCTCGCCTCTGGGCGCCTCGACGCAGGATATAGCCTCCCGGCCGGCAGGTATTTCTTCCATCACATCTGCCATTATTGGGCCGTCCGGCATTTCGAGCAGGCACTGCTTAACAATCTTAACCGACTCTATTGTTTCTTTCAGCCTGACAAGCGTCCGTGCCCATATATCGCACCCGCTTTCTACTGCGACTTCAAAGTTTATCCGGTCGTAGGCAGCGTAAGGATGGTCAACGCGGGAGTCGATACGGACACCAGAACCCCTTGCTGTTGGTCCTACCGTACATATATTGCGGGCGACTTCTTGGGTCAGGATACCAACGTTTTTCAACCTGACGTGCAGGGAAGTGTCCCCGATAACAGCGTCTATAACTTCCTTTGTTTCCCGTTCGATTTTTTCAACTACTTGTATTATTTCGTCGTGCATACTTAATGGTATATCCCGGCGAACACCGCCTATAAGGTTCATACCATACGTTTTTCGGTTGCCGCTTATCTTTTCGCAGAGCCACATTACAGGTTCCCTAATTCGCCAGGACTGCATCAGCAATGTGTCAAATCCAACAATATGAGTAGCGATTCCGAGCCAGAGAAGGTGACTGTGGATTCTTTCAAGCTCAAGCATTATAGAGCGGATATAACGCGCGCGAAGCGGCACCTCTATACCTGCTGCGCGCTCAACCGCCTCGCAGTAGCAGGTGCTGTGGATAAATCCACAGATGCCGCAGATTCTTTCAGCGAGGAAACATATTTGATTGTATGTTAGCTTGCTCTCAGCGATCTTCTCAATGCCGCGGTGGCAGTAAAAGCCACGGTAGTCGCAGTCAACGATTGTCTCGCCATCTACAAACAGCTTAAAATAAGCCGGCTCCTCCAAAACAGGATAAAAAGGCCCTATAGGTATGACCTTGGTGCGTTGCGGTGGTTTTTTCAGCGGCACTTTATTCTGCGGCTCGGATGGCGGCTTATAGTCATACGGAAAATCTTTCCGCAACGGATAAAGTTCGTTCGGCCAGTCATCCGCTAAAACAAGCCGCCGCGGGTCGGGGTGCCCCCTCAAATTTATACCGACAAGGTCGCGGGTTTCCCTTTCTGACCAGTTTGCCCCCGCGACGATCGGCGTGATAGAGTCTATGGCCGGGTCTGCTGCATCTACTGCTACCTGGATACAGAGAAATATTTTTTCGCTATCAAATGAAAATATATAAAAGACCGTGTATTTTCCATCCTGCTCGCGCCTGTCTATGGCTGCATTGATTAGGAACCTGGGCGAAAGTGTTTGATTGAGAAAACAAATTACCGGGATAAGAGCATCAGGAACAATCCTGACAAATACCTGGTTTGATACCGGCTCTTGCGCTTCGAGAATTTGTTTATCAAACTTTGTCTTTAATGTCTCAATTATTCTAAAGCTTGTTAGCATAACTAAATTCTACTTTCTGAATCCCGTTATCATCATCTTATCCAGTGGATGCTCAGGCTTAAAACACCTTGCACACCGCTGGCAGGTATCCATATAAATTTCTATTGCTACGGTAAGGTCCTCCTTTGTGTTTGTCGAAAGTTCAAACTGATCCGTAAGTTTGACCGCTTCCTCTGGACATACTTCCTCGCATCTTCCACAAGAGATGCAACGGGTAAGGTGAAACTGGATTCTGCGCCAGCCTTCATCGAGGTCGGTAACTTCAATAGCACGTGATGGGCAGACATTGGCGCAGCCTGCACAGCCTATGCACTTATCAATATCTACTTTCGGTCTGCCTCTGAAGCCTTCCGGGGGCGGTGCTGGTTTATATGGGTAGGGGAGCGTGACCCTGCCTGCCTTCAAACATATAAGAGCCTGCTTCAATTTACTGATAAACATTTTTACTCCATCATCGCCTTCATTTCACGGTACGAGAATACCGGCCCATCTACACAGACATATTTGTGCCCGATACAGCAGTGTCCACACTTACCCACGCCGCATTTCATGTGCCGTTCCAGCGTTGTGATAATCGTATCGTCGGTAAATCCGAGCCTCAAAAGGTCTTTAATGACAAATGGAATCATTACAGGTGGTCCGCAGACAAAGGCAATGGTGCTTTCGGTTTCAATCTGCACCTTCGGAAGAAGTGTAGTGACCACTCCGACATTTCCAGTCCATTCCCTCGACTCGCCCGCCGCAGGCGGGCAAGCTCGGGACAAGCTTTCATCGCCACGGTCAACGGTTACGAGCATAGTCACATCAGGCTTATTTTGCCAAACCTTAAACTCATCCTTGAATACAAGGTCGCCGGGTGTCCGCGCCCCATAGAGGATAGCGATTCTGCCGAAGTTTTTGCGGTTATCCAGGACATTATTTATAAGCGACCGCAGCGGGGCCAGGCCGATTCCACCGCCCACGAAAAGTAAATCTTTTCCAAAAACTTTCTCATAATGGAAGCCATTGCCGAACGGTCCTCTGATGCCGACTTGCGAGCCTGGTGGCAGACTGTGCAGCGCTGCTGAGACCAGCCCGACATTCTTAACGCTTAACTGGAAGAAACCTTTGCGGCTGGGCGTCGAAGTTATGGAAATGGGCATCTCACCGACACCAAATATTGAAACCTCGAAGAACTGGCCGGAACGATAACTGAGGCTCTCCTGGATAGCAGGGTCTTTGAATCGCATTGTGAATGTTCTTACATCACCGGTTTCATCCCGGATGTTATCTATTATGGCAATATCGGGAAAATATACGTCTTTCATTGCTTTCTGACGGCATCCACAACAAGGGGCATATTGATATCGGCCAGGCATGTTGTAATGCATCGACCACAACCGACACAGCCGTGTCTTTTATTTTTTTGTATATACTGATAAGATAACTTGTGAAAAAATCTTCGCTTCAACCTATCTTTCTTATCGCTTCTTAGAATCTCACCACCTGCTATCCGCGTGAATCCCGCAAAAGCGCAACTGTCCCATATCCGTGTTCTGATCCCGCCCTTTTGGGCTAAGGGAACATCGACAACGTTATAACAGCAGCAAGTTGGACAAACATAGGAGCATCCTCCGCAATCAAAACAACGCTCACCGAGTTTTTCCCACAGCGAATCATCCACTTTACCTTCGGTGACCCTTCGGATGGCTTTACTCATATAGGCGCAGGTATCCTTGAACTTATTCACCGCATCGTGTTTTATTCTCGCAAGCTCCTGCACCTCATTCGCCCAGGCCAAACGGAAGAAATGTTCGTTACCATAAATAATTTTCAGGCCCCGGGCGGAACCTACCTCAACAACATAGCCCTCATTTATGCAGGTCAGTTGCAGGTCATAATCTTCTTCGAGAAAGGGGCCAGCCTCACAGCAAACGCAGAAACAGTTCTCTCCCGGTTGATGACATCCGAAAGCGATGATGAAAGTATTGGCTCGCCTTTTTATGTAATGGCTGTCAGGAAAAAGCGGCTCTTGGTCGGGCGCTTTCTTGCTCAGAGAGCCTCCTCCAAAGAATCTATCGAGGAAAACCAGTGCATTTACATCGCAGGGACGAATGCCGAATATCATTCGTACCTGGTCATCATAACGGGGCGTAATCCTGCAGCCGTTATCGAAACTATATTCGAACATTATCTCCGTTTGTGGCAGAAAAAAACGTTTTGGCGGAAGAACTGCATTGACATATTGCCAGTCCCATGCCACATCTTCTATGCTTTCAATCGGGTAAAATATTACCTCCCCACCATGACCCTGGACCGGCGCTATAACCTCTCTGGTCTTTATAAACACATCCATCAGAGCAAAGAGGTTATCTTTGGTGATTGTCCATATGCCCGCATCCGGCGGGAATTTCGAATTTCGAATTTCGAATTTCGAATTTTTCATCAGACCGGCTCTATCCTAACCGCACAGAACATTTCAGGTGCCTTTCCGTTTGTAAAGCTGCTCGGATTCAGCAGCACTCTACTTGCTGTATTTTTATAATGCTGGGGAATAAAGATGGTTTTTGCCTGGACTCTATCAGTAATCATAGCGGCGGTTTCCATCTCCCCACGTTTGGATATTACTCTTATGCGTTGATTTTTTCTGATACCTAATTGTTCAGCATCCTTCGGATTTATAGCTGCAAACACCTCCGGATATTCCCGGCTGAGTGTCGCCGAACGTCTGGTCATCGTGCCACTATGCCAATGCCAGTACAGGCTTCCTGTGGTGAGGGTGAAAGGATACTCATCATCAGGCGGCTCCACAAGCGGGATGTCTACCACTGGGGTGAAATGTTCTTTTTCCTTTCCGTTTTGCTCGACAAGCGGAAAGATTATCCTACCGGCTTGCCAAATCGCGCGATGTAGAACCGCCGTTCCCGGATGTTCTTTATCCGGGCAGGGCCACTGCAAGCCCCACCCTTCATCCAGCCGTTCATAACTGATACCGGCATAAATCGGCGTAAGCTGAGATATTTCGTCCATAACCTGCGCCGGAGAATCATAATCCATCCTGTATCCGATACGGTTTGATAATTCAGCGATAATCTTCCAGTCCGGCAGCGCCTCACCGGGTGGACTAATTGCGGCCCTTACTTTTTGAACTCTTCTTTCTATGTTTGTAAATGTTCCATCCTTTTCGGCAAATGATGCCGCTGGCAAAATCACATCAGCTAATTCAGCGGTTTCTGTGAGAAAGATGTCTTGGACAACCAGAAGCTCCAAATTCGTTAGCGCCTCTTTTGTCAGTCCAACATCTGGAGCAGTTATAAGTGGATTTTCTCCCATTACATAAAGGGCTTTCAATTTTCCCGGTGAAAGCATTTCCAGTATAGTGACGCCCGGGCCCGTAGGCAGCTCCGTATTCCATTGCAATTCAAACTCGGCTTTTTCGGAAACACCATCTACCCGTTGATATCCCGGATAAAATCCGGGTAACGCCCCCATATCAGCCGCTCCCTGGGCATTGTTCTGCTCGCCAAGGGCAATTATACCGTTGTGCGGTTGACCCACATGCCCACACAGCAGGGCAAGATTTGCCAATGCGCACACGTTATCCTTTCCTGCTGCCTGTCCCGTGACACCTGTGGAGTAAACCGTCATCGCCTTAGTGGTTCCGGCAAACAGACAGGCCGCTTTCTCCAAGTCCGACCCTGAAACACCACAAACCGCCGTTGCGTAATCAGGGGTATATTTTTCAACCATTTTTTTCAATGAATCTAAGTTTGATGTAGTACGAAGGATATCTTCCTCATTTATCAATTTCTGCTTTAGGATGATATGAATAAGACTGTTTATAAGACCGACATAAGTTCCGGGTTTGGGCCGCAGATGTACATTTGCAAAACCGCAGATCTGAGTTCTCTGTGGATCTATTACTATCAGCTTTGTCCCTCGTGATACGGCCCTTGTTATCCGGGATGCCGCCTGGGGATGGGTCTGCGTGGTGTCAGTACCGGCAGCCAGTATGACTTGGGCATCCTCAAGCTCGTTCAGCGAGTTTGTCGATGCCGGCAAGCCCAACGACTGCATAAGTCCCGGCAGAGTTGCTGGGTCGTAAAGTTGCGCCCCATTATCAATATTGTTTGTTCCCAGTGCCGCCCGGCAGAATTTCATCAGCACGAAGTTGTCCTCATTTGTACATTTAGCCGAGGCTATAACACCAATGGAATCGCTGCCGTACTTATTTTTAATTTCGCTTAGTTTTTTCGCTACCGTATCGAGTGCTTCATCCCAGCGCAACTGGCGGAGGTTCTTACCCTGCCGGATAAGCGGCTTTTTTAACCTGTCCGGGTGATGGAGGAATTCGTAGACGTGCCAGCCTCTTGCGCACAATCGCCCGCGACTTATAGGATGTTGCCGGGATGGTGTTACGCCTGTAACATAGCCTTTCTCCACCTGCAGGTATAGTCCACAACCACACCCGCAAAAGGTACACGTTGTCAGCACGTCTTTCATAATTTGTAATTTGTAATTGGTGATTGGTAATTGGTGATTGGTAATTGGTGATTGGTAATTGGTGATTGGTAATTGGTAATTACCAGTTACCATTTTCCAGTTACCATTTAACCAGTTTCCAGTTACCAGTTACCATTTACCAATTCAACAATTTCTCAATCCTTTTCAGCAAGTCGGAAGGTTTTACGGGTTTTTTGATATAGTCATCTGCCTCGAAATATTCCCCGTCTGTCGCAGGAGAAAATTTAAACCCCGTTTTCTCCGTGACAGCAGAGATGGTAAGGATGGGAATTTTTCGAAGCTGCGGATCATGTTTGAGCTTATAACAAATGGTCAGACCATCATCGAGCCTATCCATCATAATATCGAGCAGGATCAAATCGGGTTTAGTCTCTTTGATTTTCTCCATCGCAGATTCTCTATTATGAGCAGCCTCGACCGAATATTGACAACTTTCAAGGACTTCTCTTATCGACCTGACATAACCCAGGTCGTCATCTACAATGAGAATTTTTGCTTTCTTATTCATCTTTCTACATTCGCCTTTGGCAAATTGATGCTAAAGGTGCTGCCTACCCCAAGCGAGCTTTCTACTTTGATGGAACCGTTATGCGCTTCGATTATCCTCTTTGTTATTGCCAGTCCCAGCCCGCTACCGGTAATACCTCGGGTCTTGTCGCTCTTCACCCTGAAAAACTCATCGAAGATAAAAGGCAAATTCTCTTGAGAAATGCCTATTCCGGTATCAGAGATCTCTACAACTAAATGATGGTCCTGCTTTTTGGTGCTAATAGTTACTGTTCCTCCTTCCCGATTGTAGATTATTGCATTACTAATCACGTTTGCCAGCGCCTGTTTGAGGCTTTCTTTGCAGCCTAAAACTGTTGGAAGGCCCTGGCAAAAATTCCTCTGCAGCAGAACCTTGCGATCCTTTGCCAGCGGCTCCAAAAGCTCCATGGCTTCAGAAAGGACAGGGGCCAAATCGACAGATTCAAATTTTTCTACAAGTGTGCCTGCTTCGATACGGGACATATTAAGCCAGTCGTTGATGAGCTTGAGAAGCTCGTTAATACGCTTGCTGGCATCTTCTATCATCTCCTTCTGCTTGCTACCCACCTCACCTGCAAAGCCTTCCAGGATTACCTCAAAATACTGCTGGATAGAAACAAGTGGCGACCGCAGCTGGTGGGTGACAAGGGTGATGAAGTTCTCCCTCATCTTCTGCTTTTCCTGCTGTAGTTTCGCGGCCTCAAGAGCAAGTGCCCTTCTTTCCAAACCTCTGCGGGTGACGATCCTTAGCTGATCCGGCGTGAATGGCTTGGGCAGAAAATCGTAAGCGTCTCGTTTCATCGCATCCACAGCCGATTCTATGGTTGCATAGCCGGTGATAACTACAGAAACGATGTTGGGATCGATATCGTGGATCTTCTCTAAAAGCTCCATCCCACTCATGCCCGGCATTTTGAGGTCAACCAGGACTAAATCCGGCTTTATCTGCTTTATCTTTTGCAAACCGCTATCCCCATCCTCAGCCGTTTCTGTCAGGTATCCATCTTTGGTTAGTGCCTGGCGGCACGAATCCCGCATCGCCTGCTCATCATCGATAACTAAAATAGTAGCTTTCATTAGTTTTGAGTTTGAATTGTAGGGTGTGCTCTGAGCAATATTGGTAATTGGTGATTGGTGATTGGTAATTGGTGATTGGTGATTGGTGATTGGTGATTGGTAATTACCAGTTACCAGTTTCCAGTTACCATTTACCAGTTTCCAGTTTCCAGTCGGGCACAGCCCACCCTACATATCTTTTTCTATCCTTTCAAGAGCCTCTCAACCCGCTTTAGAAGGTCAGCCGGTTTAACCGGCTTCTCCACGTAATCATCTGCTGGGAAATATTCTCCGTCTGTCGAAGGTGCGAATTTGAACCCGGTTTTCTCAGTGATGGCCGATATGGCGAGCACCGGAATATTCTTCAACTGCGGATCGTGCCTTAGCTTGTAACAGATGTCAAAGCCATCGGTTAATCTCTCCATCATGATATCTAAAAGAATCAAATCAGGCTTAACGTTTTCGATTTTCTCCATCGCCTCTGTCATGTTGTACGCAGCTTCAACCTTGTAACCCGAACTTAGCAGAATGGACGTCGTTGCCTTGACAAAATCTGGGTCATCGTCGACAAGTAGAATTTTTGCCTGTTCATTCATCTTTTTCGCCTCTTTAACTTTTCCTATCTTTTTGAACACATCTCGAACTGCTTCCTTTAACTCTTCTCGGTCGAAGGACTTGATATAGTAATAGAAGATATCGCCCTTGCGCACTTTTACTTCTAACTCCATGGTATTCTCAGCTGCTGTCATAATTATCTGGACTTTTGGGTCAATCGCTTTTAGAACCGGTACCGCCTCGTAACCTTTCATCTCAGGCAGCTCAACATCCATAATGACGCAATCAAACTTTACATCCTTGAGCCTTTCTGCCGCTTTTCTAATACCTCCACTTATTTCTACATCATAACCTTCATCGCTAAAGAGAGACGACAGCTCGCCAGCTGTTCCATTGTCCGGGTCGACGATCAAAATTCTCTTAGGTCCAACCTTCATTCAAAATCACCGTACCTCTCAACTAACACTTGCCTATACGGATTTTTCTCAAACCTTTTTAGCAACAATGGTGCAACTTTTGTGCCAGATAAGAAAAAAGCCACTCAGGGCGATTCACGAGGGACGAGTGACGAGTGATGGGGCATTTTCCCCCAATGATGGGGAAAGTTGTCCCCGTTTTCACGGGGCTGATTAGGGGATAGTAAATAGGGTATAGGGGATAAGTTGCTATACCCTAAACCCTATCCCCTAAACCCTATTTTATTCCATATTTCTTCAGCTTCGAGCTGAGGGTCTTACGGTCTATTCCTAAAGCTTGCGCTGCTTTAGCTCTGTGCCCGTTGAACATCTTAAGCGTCTCGGCAATATGCTCTTTTTCTATGTCAATAAGGCGCTGAGTTCGGCCGGTATTTGCCCTTGAAGGTGTCTGGACAGTCAATCCGTAATATAATAGGTCAGAGGGTTTGATCACGTCGTTCTCGGCTAAAACGACGGCTCGCTCAATGGCGTTCTCCAGCTCTCTGACGTTTCCAGGCCAATCATATTCAACCAGAGCCTTCATCGCTCGATCAGAAATAGCCTTTACGTTTTTCTTTCTCTTTTGATTATATTTTTTCAGGAAATAGTCAGCCAGCAGCGGAATGTCATCTCTTCTTTCACGTAGAGCAGGAAGAGCAATCGGAACGACGCTCAAGCGATAAAACAAGTCCTGCCGAAATGTTCCTGCTACTGCCGCTTTGAGCAAATCCTTGTTGGTAGCGGCACCAATACGCACATCTATTTTGATAATCTGCGAGCTTCCAACTTTTGTGATTTCCCTTTCCTGCAGCACCCGAAGTAACTTTGTCTGAATATTTATGCTAATATTTCCAATCTCATCGAAGAAAAGGGTTCCGCCATTTGCCAGCTCAAACCGGCCGTATTTGGTTGCTGTGGCACCTGTGAATGAACCTTTAACATGCCCGAACAGTTCGCTTTCAAAAAGATTCTCCACCAAACTTCCACAGTCCACCGCTACAAATGGCTTATCACATCTAGCACTGTGGCGATGTATCGCTCTGGCAATAAGCTCTTTGCCTGTGCCGCTCTCACCGCAAATAAGAACCGTAGTATCGGTTGGGCCTACTTTGCGCACCAATTCTTCAACCTTCTTCATCGATGCGCTCTGACCAATGATTACTTCAGGCCCAAAGCTGGCTTGTAACTCACTCCTAAGGAGAACATTCTCAAGGGCAAGTTTCCGCCGCTCCATCGCGCGATTGACTATTGCTCGCAGGCTGTACGGCGTGAACGGTTTAGGAATAAAATCATAGGCTCCACATTTCATGGCTTCGACGGCAGACTCAACAGTTGCATACCCGGTAATAACAATGACCATCGCATCGTAATCTTGCTCTTTTATTTTCTTCAGCACCTCCATTCCACTCAAGCCGGGCATCTTTAAATCAAGGATGACAACGTCGAAAGATTGGCTCTGGAGCATAGCTAACCCTTTGGAGCCGTCCTGGGCTACTTCCACATTGTTTCCATCACGAGAGAGTGTCTGCCGGCATGAATCCCGCATGGTTTCCTCATCATCGATGATTAGGATGTTAGCCTGCCTGGACATTCAGTTCTCCTTTTCGCTCTACTCGATTAACCCCCGGACCTGTGCCGGGGGCTAAGCCCTGCCCACAGGTGGCAGGGCTAATAAAGGTAATCTGATAATAAAGCTGGTTCCTTTGCCCACTTCACTTTTTACTTCTATGGTACCTTTATGCCGGGCAATGATTCCATAGCTAACAGCTAAGCCAAGCCCGGTTCCACGGCCTACTTCTTTGGTGGTGAAAAACGGATCAAATATTCTCTCGCGATTTTCCGGTGGGATGCCGCAGCCAGTATCGGCAAACTCGATTTCGATATATTTGTTATCCGAGCTCAGTCTGGTTGCAACCGTCAGCTCTCCTTTTCCTTTCATAGCCTCGGCAGCATTTAACACAATGTTCGTGAATACCTGCTGCATCTGACTGACATCCATCAATACCTTTGGCAGAGAGGGATAAATGATTTTAGTTATTTTAATATTTTGGAATAGTGCTTGATTTTCAACCACACCCAATGTTCGCTCTACCGTTTCATTTACATCTGACTGCTCGATCTTGGGTTCAGTTTGACGTGCAAAATCCAGAAGCCCCTTGACGATGTCCTTGCACCGTGAAACTTCGGTGACGGCTTTTTCCAGATTCTTACGCAGCAGACCATTTTCCTGCACATCTTCTAAGGCCAAATGCGTGTACATCAAAACAGCTCCAAGTGGATTGTTGATTTCATGGGCTACTCCGGCAGCCAGTTGTCCCAAAGTGGCCAGCCTTTCCGATTTCATTATCTGCTGTTGAGCGTATTCCTTTAACCGTTCGTCTCTCTGTTTCAATGAAGATACCATAAAGTTGAACGCATCTGACAGCTCCCCAATCTCATCCTTTGATTCGACCTTAACCTTGTATTCGAGATTACCTTCTGCCAACCGATGGGAAGCAAATACTAAACGTTTAATTGGCTGCAGGACGCTTTTAGCCAGAAAACTGGAAACAATCACAGCGATAGCCATGCCGGCAAGCGTTATCCCCAAAAAGATTGCAATTGCTCTTTGTCGCATATCCGTAAATTTCTCTTCCAGAATCCCGACATAGAGAATACCGATTATTCTGCCGCTAATATCCTTTATAGGCTCATAAGCAGTGATATACCAGTTATTCACTACAAAGGCTCTGTCTATCCAGGGTAGTCCCTTTACCAGCACTTGCTCGTATACGTTTTCTGCTACACGGGTGCCGATTGCGCGGCTTCCGTCCTCTGCCTTAACATTAGTTGAGATGCGCAGGTCCCCTTGAAAGATAGTGGCGGTGCCAATATCCTTGCCCTTATATTTGACTTCCTGATATACTGTCCCTTTAATCTCATCAACGATCTTGTAGTTTCGATTAAGTAAATTGCCGCCATATAGTACGCCAAGCAAGCTGCCATCGTATCCGAAAATAGGAGCAGCAGCCTTTATCATCATCGCCGAAGTCTGCTCAGTTTCCGGGCTGGGTTTTGCTTTGGGAGTGGGAATAGATTTAATATGGGCTTGCTCAGCGAGGTCCGGTCCTTCTTTTAGAAGTTCCTCGCGCGGCACTATTACTGTCGCACTAATTATTTCCTTGCTCGACAATACCCGGCTTACGAGCTCATTCTGTGCTTGATCATCACCACTAACAGAGGGATTGCGTGCCCTGACGATGACACGCCCGTTCTTGTCCGTGAGGGTTAATACGTCTAAGGATTCCCTTTTTCTTATCACCTCCAGTTCTTTTTTCAGCGCCTCTACGTTCTTTGCTAAAAGAGCATCCTTTATATAATATCTCTGGGCAGAAAGACGCAATAGGGCTTCAACTTCCCCAATTGCATCTTGATATATGTGCCTGGCAGAATTCAGGTCAATTCGGACTTTATCCTGAGCCTGATTAATTATGCTATCGCCGATTAAATGTATACCCACCACAGTAGCAGCCAAGCCGCAAATGACAATCACTGCCAGAGAACTTGCGATTAACTTTGTTCTTAACGAGATTTTCATAATTTTTCCTAAAAAACTTCTCAGCCTTTTGAAAAAGGCTTCGAGCAGCCCCTGTTTTTGTCCTCGACAAGAAGACGCGGGGGCATTCCGTTCATCCAACCTCAACATCTATCGGAGAGGGCGGGATTCGATTTACCTTCTCTGTGCAAATTCCTTAATAAACTATGTTTACAGCTTAATTGGAATAAAGTCAAGAATTTAGATTCTCTCGTTCATTTACTATTCTTACGCAGTTTCTTACTATCTCGTGATGCGATTTAAGGACAATTTGAGGGCAACTGAAAGAATATCGAATATCGAAAACAAATTTCGAAATTCGAAGTTCGTTATTCATTATTCCTGCCAGGAGCATAAACAAGGCTGTACGTGCCTATACTATAAGGTCCCATAATTTTTGTTGGCACTGAGATATGTTACCTCTTCGCTATTTTCTTCTATAGAAGTATGTCTGATAAAAAAATTCACGCAGCCGTCTACACCTCTCCTTCTACCTATCCTTTCAAAATGTCACTCGGGCATATCGTGCCGTTAGCGCATTCTAACAAAATAGATACCATCTACCTATGTTTTACAAACCTCCTCCCTTACAAAAATCGATTCACCGATGTCCTGCAAGTTACCGCATTCTAACAAGACAGATGTCGCTTACCTATGTTTTGCAGGTTTCCTAAATTAAAAAGTGAAGAAAAAAAACGGGAAAAAATTAAAATTATGTTGACAGTACTTAAGGTAATAGCTAATTGTAGGCTTTCTTTTAATGGGGTGGCAAGAATAAG
>Ga0315314_1000300_pt1 | contig 61516 bp, 52 predicted proteins | sample TDP9_MG_FD_203631 | JGI IMG/M metagenome (GOLD analysis project Ga0315314, IMG submission 203631) | Freshwater sediment microbial communities from Lake Towuti, South Sulawesi, Indonesia - TDP9 | ecosystem: Environmental > Aquatic > Freshwater > Lake > Sediment | place: Indonesia: South Sulawesi...
AATAGCCAAAACCTCCAGGTTAGATGGCTCAGGGTAGAAGCGGATCTTAAAGGCGTAACCGAGTTGTTTCAAGTGATGGGCCCAGAAGGCCGGGGGAGGACCGGTAGGAATTATCGACTCACGTCGGCTGAGGTATACCGGATCGAGGGTGCCGAGGAGGAGGAATCCGCCCTCCTTGAGGACACGGGTGATTTCCTTGAGTCCTGAGAGCGGGTTTATCGAATGCCTGTTCGAGCCAAAAGCCGAGACCACATTGAACTGAGCATCACCAAAGGGCAACTCATCCGCAGAAGCCAGGCTGGTTCGCGCTATTGATTCCTGAGTCGGAGCGCCCTCGGGCACGTTTACGCAGCAGATGTCTATCCCTTTCCTCAGGGCTTCTTCGACAAAGGCACCATCCAGGCCGCCTATGTCCAGCCACCTGATCAGCCCTTGCTTGAGCGATCTGACGAAATCCACCCAGTGAACCCAAGAGGCATCGCTCATAATCGCAATCCTTTCACCCTGTCAACGAAACTGCGGCTTCTTGCGTTGAGGCTCCATCGACAGGGTATGTGGAGCATCCCATAAAGCTCCTTTATCGGCCCCTGTTGAACCCTAAAGGTGTAGAGCCGCTCGTGGTGGTCATAAGGTTGGGTGCAGGAGTGATCATAGACTGCGGCCGAGAACTCGTAGGCCCCCTTCAATAAGGGCAGAGCATCAATGATGTAATCTATATAGCCCGGCCCCTCTATCCAATCTATTTCATAGTCCGAGGCTTTCGTGTTAGGCCCGTTGAGGCGGAGGCCATCGCTGCGGTAGATGGCTACGCCGAAGACCGGCTTCTCGATCCTCCGATGGGCGTTGTAGTGGATCCGCACCCGCATCCGATCCCCTGTCCTGAAGAGGTCGCATGCGCTCCCCCTCTCGTCGAGGAACTCGACCTTGGTGATCTCCACCTCGCCGTTCCCCCAACGGCTCTGGAGTAGGGGGGCTGGCTCCGCTTGCTCTGCCTTGACCTGCGCAACTTGCTGATACGCTTCCCGTGGCCCGGCCTTTAGGTCTATGCTCTCTAGATAGAGGTCAACGACCTCATCGGTCGCCCCCATCGCCTTGATCGTGCCCTCTTCCAGCCAGATGGCTTCAGTGCACAGGTCTCGCACCGCATCCATGCTATGGGAGACGAAGACGATGGTCTTGCCTCGCCTTTTGAAGTCGTCGATCTTCCTCAGGCACTTCCGCTGGAAGGCCTCGTCGCCCACGGCCAGCACCTCGTCTATCAGGAGGATCTCCGGATCTACGCTGGTGGCGATGGCGAACCCCAGGCGCATGTACATCCCGGAGGAGTAATGCTTCAAGGGCATGTCTATGAAGCGCTCCAGCTCGGAGAACTCGACTATCTCCTCGAAGCGAGCATCCATCTCCCTCCTGCTCAGGCCGAGGATGGAGCCGTTGAGGTAGACGTTCTCGCGGCCGGTGAGGTCGGGGTGGAACCCCGCCCCCAGCTCTATGAGCGCCGAGACCTTGCCGTTGACGGCGATCCTGCCGGAGGTCGGCTCCAGGATGCGGGTGATCAGCTTGAGGAGGGTGCTCTTGCCCGCCCCGTTCTCCCCGATGATTCCCAGCATCTCACCCCGCTCCACCGTGAAGCTGACGTCGTTGAGCGCCCAGAGCTCCTCGCGGACATCATCGTTGCGCCTGAGGGTGCCGACCACCAGCTCCTGGAAGGAGCGAGGCCTCTCGCGGCGGATGATGAACCGCTTGGAGACGTTCTCGAACCTGATAGCTGTTGCCATCGCGCTTCCTCGTTGGAGGCCACCGACTACTTGTTTACCGCTGAGTTCGCAGAGGACGCAGAGAATCAGGAATTTCTCTATCATCTCAGCGCTCTCTGCGTTCTCTGATGGGACTGCTCTGGAATAGAATAAAGAAACAGCAGTTCCTACCTTCGTCCCAGAGCAGTCCCATCATCGGCGGTAAACAAATATGGCCCCGGATGCATAGAGGATTATAACATAGCACGTCCCTCTAGGCAAATATGAAAGAAGGCTTTACATCCTCCAAGATCTATGAACCGCCTTTCATGATGAGGGGCAAATATATCTTGTACCCATTCACGATGGTCACCGCCCTTCTCTCGAAGGCGGGGGGGACGCCGTCGTCAATAAAGGCGGTGTTGATGATGGCCGTGGGCTCGGTCAGGTCGCTATCTATAGTCACCTGGAAGGTGATGGTGATCGAAGTGTTGGCCGCCACCGAGCCCGTCCACTGGATCCCCCCGGTGTCGGTGATGGTCCCCGAGGTGGCGCTGGCGCTGCCAAGGACGTAAGTCGTATTAGCAGGGATGGGATCGCTTACGCTGACTGCGCTGGTATCTGCCGTGCCCGTGTTGGAAAGGGTGATAGTGTAGGTCAAAGTATCGCTAGGCTCGGCAATGCTTTTATCAACCGACTTAACTGACACTGACAGATCCGGTGCCGTATAGTGCAAGATCACGCCATAGTCTCCCACAGCCCAGCCTTCGGTGGCCGAGACCATGTAAACCGAGCGGAGCCATTCCGGCGTGGGGTTGGGGACCTCTGACCAAGAAACGCCATCGTAGTGAAGTATGGCGCTTTCATGATACCCCCAACCTCCCCCCACGGCCCAGCCATCATGGGGCGAAACCATATGGACAGAGCGAAGGCAAGTGGCTGTCGGACTGGGGACCTCTGACCAAGAGGTGCCATCGTAGTGCAGGATGGTACCACCTTCTCCTACCGCCCAGCCATCTGTAGCCGAGACCATATACACAGAGTTAAGTGTACTCGAGGTGTCATCATAAGGCATCGGATATGGCGGCAAGCCGCGGACGATCGACCAAGATGTGCCATCATAGTGGAGGATGGTGCCATACCTTCCCACCGCCCAGCCGTCGGTGGCTGAGACCATGCAGACCGAATACAGGGGCTCCGATGTTGGACTGGGGACTTCTGACCAAGAGGTGCCATCGTAGTGTAGGATGCAGGAGTGAGAAAGTAGAAGCCCGCCCACGGCCCAACCATTGCTAGGCGAGAGCATGTACACTGAGTGCAGAGGCTTCCATGTTGGACTGGAAACCTCTGACCATGAAGTACCATCGTAGTGCAGGATCCAGGAGAAACAAGTTTCATAAGGTATATAAGGCCGCGCACAATATCCACCCACCGCCCAGCCATCGGTGGCCGAGAGCATGTAGACCGAATTCAGGCGCATTGATGTTGGGCTGGGGATTTCTGACCAGGAAGTGCCATCGTAGTGCAGTATGCTAGTTCCCGCCAGTGCCCAACCATCACTAGCTGAGACCATGTGGATTGAATTAAGACACCCTGATGTTGGCCTGTAGAGCTCTGACCATGCACTGCCATCGTAGTGCAGAATCGTACCACTCATAAGACCAGCCACCCCAGGACAGCTACCACCCACTGCCCAGCCATCGGTAGCCGAGACCATGTGGACAGAGGAGAGGTCTCTCGATGTAGGGCTGAGGACCTCCAACCAGGAGGCGCCATCGTAGTGGAGGATGACGCTTTCGTATTGCCCTGTGCTGATATTGTAGCCTCCCCCCACCGCCCAGCCATCATCGACCGAGACCATATACACCGAGTGCAGGGGCTTCCATGTTGGACTGGAAACCTCTGACCATGAAGTACCATCGTAGTACAGGATGCAGGATTCACAAGTTGTATAAGGGAATTCACAAGATCCACCCACCGCCCAGCCATCACTGGCAGAGACCATGTACACCGACTCCAGAGGCTCTGGAGCTGGGCTGGGGGCCTCCGACCAAGAAGCGCCATCGTAGTGGAGGATGACGCTTTCGTATTGCCCTGTGTTGACATTATAGCCTCCCCCCACTGCCCAGCCATCGCTAGCTGAGAGCATATAGACTGATGCAAGGGATAACGATGTTGGACTGGAGATCTCCGTCCAAGAGGTGCCATCGTAGTGCAAAATGGTGCTTTCATTGTAGCCGTAGCCTCCTCCCACAGCCCAGCCGTCGCTGGCTGAGACCATGTACACCGAATACAAAGACTCCGATGTTGGGCTGGGGACCTCTGACCAGGAGGTGCCATCGTAGTGCAGGATGCAGGAGTCAGGGGGTGAACAGTAGATACATTCTTCACCCACCGCCCAACCATCGTTGGCTGATATCATATAAACCGAGTATAGACTCTCTGATGTCGGGTTGTAGACCTCTGACCATGAGGTGCCATCGTAGTGGAGTATGGTGCCACCATCTCCCACCGCCCAGACATTGTTAGCAGAAACCATGTAGACCGATCGGAGCGGAACGGCTGGAGGGTAGAGAGCCTCCCAAGTGCCGCCCTCGACACTGGCTGGGGTGGTGGGCGATGCCAGGACCCCTGAAAGCGTCATGGCGAGTATGGTTAATATGGAAATTGCCCGAGAGACATATCCTCTCATCACCACCTCCCTTTGAACAGCTCATAAACCAGATTAAACATTAGCGAGAGCAAAGGTGCCTTATCGCCGCCAGTTATGGGGAGGGCTGCCGGGACGAAGGAGATGTCGCTCTGGTAGCGCGGCAGTAGCTCGTACTCCCCCTCATACTGGCTGACGACGCCAACCACGGTGAACACCTGGCCCTCCTCCACCCAGGGCCTCTCGATGCCCGTCGCCTCCTCGATGTAAACCTTCGCCTCTCCGCTGCCATCGTCGAGGAAGATCTGGTCGCGACCGTAACCGGTGACTTTGCCCGTAACCTGGACGAGGAGCCCCTCACTGTCTTCGCTCACCTCGCCCGTCTTAATCGGGGTCGGCGGCAAGGGGTCGCCCGGACGCAGGCGCTGGATGTCACCTGCCTCGCTGACCTTGATCTCCAGCACGCCGTAGTACTCCCAGACCTGCCCCTTGACCCGCACCCAGTCCCCCTCAGAGAGGGCGGGATACTCGCCCGCCGAGAGGTAGACCATGATCCCCGCCGTGCTGTCCTGGACATAGATGGTCCCCTCGCCGAAGACGCCGGGCGGGACGGTGACTTGCCCCTCAATGGTGACCTCCGTCCCCTTGGCCAGACGCTTCGCCTCGGCGATGGCCATGATGGGCAGCAGAGTGGGCGTTGGCGTCGGAGGCTTCGGCTTGGGCTTAGGGGCGGGGTGATTGGATGAGCCCATGGTCACGGGGTAGTCGTCCGTCCACTCGCCGCCGCCATCAACGGTGCGGCTGAAGCTGCGGTCGTAGCCGGGGCTGTGGGTGTAACGATGCTCGTCGGCGGCGCTGCCATCGGGGCGCAGGAGGCGCACCCAGTCCCCGTCGTTGTCCAGGGCGATGCCCGTTTCCCGCTTGAAGAAGACGAGGAAGCCTCCCGGCTGGATGACCCTTCCGGCGGGGATGGTGTAAGGGGCACTGCCTCCCTCGGCGACGTCGTCCAGTTGCCAGCCGCCGAGCCCTACGGCCGTGGAGCCGGGATTGTAGAGCTCGATCCACTCGTCGTTGTAGTCCGCCGTCCCGTCGCCGTCCCAGTCCACGTCGCGGGGAGCGGGGAGGAACTCGTTGAGCAGGACCACCTCCGGCGCTGCCACCCCGCTCGTCCAGATAGGGCTGGTGTAGGCGAGGTCGCCATCGCCCTGGGTGGCCCTGACGAAGTAGAAGTGCCCCGGTGCACCAGGCACCTCTACCGTCCAAGTATGCGCAGCGGCACCTGTCAAAGTTGTGCTGGCGACGACGATCCCCCGGTCGAAGAGCTCGAGGGTGACGTCCTCCCCATCGGGGTCCATAATTTCCACCACGAAGTTGATGGCCTCCGCCTCGGGGATGGTGGAGCCCATCCAGGCTTCGCCCGCGCGCAGCGCCAGGGCCAGGTTGGCATCCTCGGTGGCGAAGGTGCGCCGCGCCCGCAGGGCCTCCAGGATGTCGCCCTTGGTCAGGGCCGGGGCGACGACCCCCGTGCGGTGGGGCGTGTCTGCGCCCCAATCGGGGGTTTCCGTGTCGCCGTTGTTGGCCGCGCCCACGTGCCATCCGGCGCTGAGGCTCTGCAGGTAAGCTCCCTCAAAAGTGAAGTAACCCTCCCCGCTGCCGTTGCCGATCTCTTGCAGGACGATGGCGACATCGGCCGCCGCGTCGTAGGCGAAGTCGTCGAAGTCGCTCTCGGCGAAGGGATGGTTAAACTGGGCGATGGCCCCTAGCTGGGCGGCGAGCCAGGCGTAGATCTCCCCAAGGCTGTCGTAATTGGGATCGTCGCGGGAGGCATAGCCCTCGGTCTCGAAGATGCTGATGTGGCCTATCTCGCGGCCCGTCCACTCGAAGCCGCGCAGGGCCACGAAGCCCCCGTCCACCGTGGCTGCCTTGGCTTGAGTCAGAGTATCGGCCCACCAGGCGTCGCTGAGATAATAGTCGTGATCGGTGACGGCCAGGAAGTGGAGCCCGTTGGCCCGGCCCACGGCGTAGGCGTAGCGCGGAGGGCCGCTGCCGTCGGAGTAGGTGGAGTGGGAGTGGAGGCAGCCGAAGTAGGCCCGCATCCCAGAGGGCAATTGAGGCGCTGGGGGAAGGGACGGTGGCGGCGGGGGCGACTCGGTCAGCGAGCCAGGGTTGGGGCCGGCGATGGCGAAGTCGGCGTTCATATCGTCTGTGTCGCCGCCATCCACCCGCTGCAGCGACCGGGGAGCGGGGGCAATTATGACGCCGCTCACGCCTGCTGCAGCGTAGTCGCCCGACTTGTAGGCGATGGCATCTACGACCTCATCGGCTGGGCCCAGGAGCAGGACCTCGTCGCCCTGGTTGGAGAGGGCCCAATCGCCCGTGGCCCAGGCGGCGTAGTTTATCATATTGGGCACCTCTGGGGTGTCGGTGTATCCTGCCCCCGTCACCAGCTCGAAGTGGGGATAGAAGCCGAACCTCTGGTGGAACTGGGCTGCGTTCTTGGCAATGACGATGAGGCCCTTGGGTTCGATGACGGTGCCGGTGGGGAACTGGTACATCCCCTCGCCAGCGCCTCTTGTCTCCTCATCGCCGATCTTGTAGGCGGAGAGGTCCACCGCGCCCCCGGTGGGGTTGAAGATCTCCACGAACTCGTCGCCCTCGGTCTCAGGGACCGTGCCGTCGTAGCAGGCCTCGCTGATGAGGAGGGGAGCCGCGGGAGGGGGCGTGGGGGTGATGGTCGCTATGGTGGTCGGTGTGGGCGTCGCCGTCTCCGTCGGCGTGGGGGTGGGGCCGGGGATGCCCCCCGGCGAGGGGAGGGATCGCTCCACGAAATCGCTCGCCTGATCGGTGTCATAGCCCGTCGGCTCGCGCTCCAACGAGTGGCCGGCGGCGACGTCGGGGCAGGGAGGGTCGAAGACTGTGGTGTCCGTCCCATAGGACACCTGGTCAATCACTGTTCCTGCACCGTCCCTGAGGATAAGCCGATCGCCATCGTTGCCCAGCCCGTTGCCGATCTCGCCGTCGGCGACGAAGACGATGGCGCCTGCGAAGCCGGGGTAGTTGGTGTAGAAGCCCTCAGAGGCGGCGATGACCACAAAGCCGTTGGCGGGGATGGCCACCGCGGGGCTTGTACTGAGCCCAGTCGAAGTAATGGGATCAGCGGACACGTTGTCGCTGATCATCCAACCCACCAGCTCAATCGGCGAGGGGGCGTTGTTGTAGAGCTCCACCCACTCATAGGCGGCATCGGGGCCGGGCTGGACAGAGTCGTACTCCACCTCGTTGATTACCACACCGGGGCCGACGGGGGCGGTTGTGGGCGTGGCCGTCGCTGTTGGGGTAAAAGTCGCCGCGATTGTAGGGGTAGCCGTCAATGTGGAAGTGAGGGTCGCTGTAGGCGTGATGGTGACAGTTGGTGTAGGGATGGTCGGGGTGAGCGTCGGCGTTTCTGTAGGCGTCACTGTGGGGGTGAGGGTAGCTGTCACGGTGAGCGTAGCCAGTGGGGCCAGCGTGGGTGATTCATCGCCTACTGTCCATATCAAGGTCTTGACCAGAAAAAGATAAGGCTCGCTGTAGGTGCCACCCATGTAGATGTTGGTCGCATAACGGCCATTGGCGAAGACGCCAGCTTCACTGGCCACCCTGACGCTTTCCACACTGGACCCACTATATTCCTTCGTTTGTTCGAAAAGGATATTCCCCACATTGTCATACACCCTGACACGAACGAGCGTCTCCCTCATCTCCTCGTACTCGAAGATGGTATAGACCACGCTAACGCCGGAGGGGAAATGAGTCACGGCTGGCCCATAGGGCGTATCGCTCATGCGAACGTTCTTGAGGGAAGGCGCTGGTGTTGGGGTGAGCGTGCTGGTTGGTGTGATGGGCGGCGACAACGTTGGGGTCGGCTCCTCCAAAGGGCAAGAGCCTGTGGCAACACTGGCGAGCGTTATTGGGGCAATCGAAAACACGCTGCTCACCAGTGAGACTAGAATTAGTCCGGCTACAAATCTCTTCATCGCTCTCCTCCCTATTGAAAATTAGCAGAGCAATTGATGTTCGTAGATAGAAGTGTGTGGATGCGTTTGGGAGTGCGACGATTCTGTCGTCGCGGCGAAGTCGAAGACTTCGCACTCCACATCAGCTTTCATTGGCCCTCACCCCCAACCCCCCTCTCCCAAGATTTGGGAGAGGGGGGTGCCCGGAGCGTAGCGAAGGGCGGGGGCGAGGGCTTTTCAGCCCCAGGCGAGGCTTCGCTCAATCCTCGCCAAGCCGGCGCATCAATAGTTCTTCGCCACGAGGGGCAAGTAGATCCTGAAGGTCGGTTTGGCTATCGTCCCTGGATTGGGCGACTCCTGGTCTCTCCAGTCCCCGGCGGTATCGGTATCCACGTTGGCCGGGTAGCGCTCCAACGAATGGCCGGCGGAGACGCCATGCGCAGGGGGATCGAAGAAAGTGGTCTTATTGCCATAGGACATGGCATCCACGATAACGTCGCCGCCGTCGAGGATAAGCACCTCGTCGCCGCTGTTGCCGAGCTCGACCCTGCCGCTGGCCCAGGCGGTGTAGGGGACCATGTCTGGCACGGCCTCGTCCGAAGCCACCATCTCGTAGTCAGGGTTGAACCCCCAGACGCCGAAGAAGGCTGTGGCCTTGTTAGCGACCACGACCACCTGGCCTGGGTTTATAGAGGCGCCCGCTGGGAATTGCAGCATCCCTTCGCCCTTGGTCTGTTCCTCCTCGTCGCCGACTTTGTGGTCGGAGAGGTCAATGGTAGAAGCGGTGGGGTTGTAGATCTCGATCCACTCCTCGTCCGGCTCCTTTCCAGGAGAGTCGTAGAGGACCTCGCTGATGAGGAGGGCGGGCAAAGAAGCCCCAATGAAGGGAGCGAGAAGAGGCGAGAGGAGCAGAGCTACGACGAGCCAGCCAAGCAAAATCACGTTTCTCAGGTCTTTACTAGAGATCATTGTTACACCTCCTTGTGAGTTTGGTTAGACAACCGAAAACATTCTAAGGCAGCGCAAAGACGCCACCGTAGCTCCCCCTACCGCCCCCTCAACTCCCTGAGCTGCTTCTCCGCCTCTTTCCTCCAATACTCGTCCTCACTCAACTCCAAAAACCGCTCGAAGTCCCTGACGGCTTCCTCCTTCTCACCCCTTATCTTGTGGACAAGCCCGCGGCCATAGTAAGCCAGGGCAAAGTCAGGCCTCAATTCGATAGCCTTGCTGAAATCAGCGATAGCCAGCTCGTATTCGCCCTTGTGGGCATAGGCAAGCCCGCGGTTGTAGTAAGCCTCGGCATAGTCTGGCTTCAGCTCAATGGCCTTGTCGAAGTCTGCAATGGCCAGATCGTATTCACTCTCGTCGTGGTAGGCGGCTCCGCGGTTGTTGTAGGCCGCGGCGTCGTCAGGCCTCAGTTCAATAGCCTTTTCGTAGTCTGCAATGGCCAGATCGTATTCGCCCTTGTAGCGGTAGGCATTCCCACGGTTGTTGTAGACCTCGGCCAAGCCAGGCGCCAGTTCGATGGCCTTTTCATAGTCAGCAATGGCCATATTGTATTCGCCCTTGTCAGCGTAGGCAAGCCCACGGTTGTAGTAGGCAGAGGCAAAGTTTGGCTCCAACTCGATGGTCCTGTCGAAGTCCCAAATGGCTCTTCCGTAATCGCCCTGGTCGACGTAGGCTCGTCCGCGGTTGTAGTAAGCCTCGGCCAAGTTGGGATCCAGCTCAATAACCCTATCATAGTCGGCGATGGCCTGCTTGTAATCGCCCTTGTCGTGGTGGGCGGCTCCGCGGTTGTTGTAAGCCACGGCGAGGTCAGGCTCCAGCTCGATCGCCCTATCCAAGTCCCGGATGGCCTGCTCGTAGTCGCCCTTGTGGTAATAAGTAAGTCCGCGGTTGCTGTAGGCCTCAGCGTAGTCAGGCTTCAGCTCGATGGCTTTGCCGAAATCCTGGATGGCCTGCTCGTAGTCGCCCTGCTTTGCATAAACGGTCCCGCGATTATAATAGGCCTTGGCATCGTCGGCCTTCAGCTCGATGAACTTACTCAAGTCGGCGATGGCTCGCTCATAATCACCTTGGCGCTGGTAGGCGTTCCCACGGTTGCCATAGGCCTCGGCCAAGTCAGGCTTCAATTCGATAGCTTTGTCATAGTCTTGTATGGCTAACCAATGTTGGCCAAGGTCGTCATAAACACACCCGCGGTTGTAGTAAGCCTCAGCATAGTTGGGCTTTAGTTCGATAACTTCATTATAATTAGCGAGGGAGTGCTGGGAATCATCTAAAACCACCCCATGTATATACCCTCGATAGAAATAAACATCAGCTAAGCCTTCCAATGTCCCGCTCTGTAGGGCGTTATCTATAGCTATATCAAAGGCACTCAAAGCTTTTTCGAACTTACCATCCCAGCAGTAAAGCTGACCGATGGTCAAGGTTGAGAAATAGGCCATCTGGGCCGGCAGCCCTTCACGGATATAAAGGCTGAAGTCCCTTGCCGGTTCAACGGGTTCTTCTTTCAATTCTAGATCTTCGAGAAGAAATGGCTTTTCCTTGACGATGGTGAAATTGGGGGTAAATCCTACATCATCAAACCAGCCCCAAATGACGAAGACGGCTCCATGACGCTCCCCTATCCGCCTGGCCTCATTCAAGCTGGTAATCTCTGGAGCCATCTCCAAACGTCCGTTTGTAATACCTGCTTCCTCAAACTCTTTGCGAAGTCTATCATGGATCCGCTGGGTCGGGTCTATGCCTTTCGCACTCCTATTGTCAAACTGAGCTATGATGACTAGCAACTCGTTTTCTTTTGCCCTGGGGAAGAGCAACCCCTCCCTTGCCTGATAGTCTCGCCACCCATTCACTCCGACCCAACCAAAGGAGAAAAGCGTCAGGACGACTAGAGCGATACCTGCTATCCACCGCTGACTCCGTGGATAGCGATACTCCCGCTTTTCTAGCAAAGGACGAACAGTAGCTATTGCCCTCCTGACCACTGATCTCTGCGTCATGACTCGCCAGAGGAACGAAGCCATCAGGACGTATCCGATGACGACGAAAGCATAGGAGGCAAAACGATTACCTTGCGAAAAGGTCAAAGCAGCAATGATGGCAGCGATGATGCCGGCGTATTTGTCTACCTTCTCGAAGACGTCGGCTATGGTCTCCGGCAGGCTAACTTTTCCTTCTTCAGCCATCAGTTATCCTCGCATCTCATCAAGGAGAGGGCATTAGAGAACGCCCTACTCCTCAAAATTGATCTACTGAAATTACACTTCTTCTCCGAAGATGCGGCTGTAGTGGGCGAAGAAGAGGTAGCCTAAAATCAGAAAGGCCAGGGCGGTTATGAGGGTGCGGATCAGGAAGTCGAAGGCCGGGGGCGCACCGTGATAGAGGATGATCCGATAGGAGGAGATGAGCGAGGCCATGGGGTTGACCCAGTACATCAGCCTGGCATACTGGGGGACGAGGTCCTCGATGCGATAGAAGATCGGGGTCAGGAAGAACCAGGCCAGCATCACCACCTCCATGATGATCCCCGTATCCCGATAGAAGACGTTCAGCGTGGAGAGGATGAAGGCCAAGCCCAAGGTGAAGAGCACCTGAATGAAGATGATGGCCGGCAGGAGCAAGGCCCAGGGCGTGAGATTCACCCTGAAGACAAAGAGCATGGCGAAGAGGACGATCAGGGCCAACAGGAAGTTAACTAGGTTGGAAAGGACCACGGAGAGGGGCAAGACCTCCCGCGGGAAGTAGACCTTCTTGATCAGGTGGGCATTGCCCACGATGCTGTGGATGGAGTCCATCACTGCGGTGGAGAAGAAGTTCCAGGGCAAGAGGGCACAGAGGATGAAGATGGGATACTTCTCGATGCCGTTGGGCATGAGGATGGTGAAGACCACGGTGAAGACGGTCATCATCAGCAGCGGGTTGCCCAGACACCAGACGAAGCCCAGGACGGAGTTGCGATAGCGCACCTTCAGGTCCCTGGCGACCAGGTTCCTGATCAGCTCCCGATATCGGATTACCTCGGAGATCCTCCCCACCAAGGTCAGCCTCCCTTTACTCGCAGAGCAAATCATATATCTCCAGGATTCTCTCCCCCGCCCTCTCCCAGGAGTAGTCCCTCATCGCCTGTTCCCGCAGCTTCCTTCCAAGGGCAGCAGCCTTCTCCTCATCCGATAAGAGCGATTCCATGGCTTCCGCCAGAGAGAGGGAGTCGCCGGCCTCGGCATAGACCCCCAGATCGCCCAGGTACTCGCGGCTGACGGGGACACCGAAGGCCACCGTCGGCAGCCCCAGGGCCATGTAGGTCAGGATCTTGCCGCTGCCCTCCGTGGCCGAGAGCTTGGGGGCCACGGCGACGTCGCCCGCCGCCAGGTAGCGGGGAGCTTCGTCGTAAGGGATGCGGCCGGTGAAGGTGATGTGCCCCGTTAAACCCAAATCCCTGGCCACGGCTCGATAGTAATCCTCGCCCGGATAGCCCATGATCAAGAAGTGTACCTCGGTGGGGGTGTGCTCGATTAGATGCTTCGCTGCCTGCAGCAGGTGCCTGATACCCTGGTATTCAGCCAGGAGGCCAAGGTAAATGACCACTCGGCGTCCAGGGGGGATGCCCAGCTGAGTCTTCAGGGCGGCCCGTTCATCGGCACTCCATTCCCACCAGGGGCGGAAGACGTCGCCATTGACGCAGTCAGGAACGACGTGGATGCGCCCATGGTAGCAGCCGAACTCACCAGTGAGCAGATCGGCAGCATGAGAAGAATTGGTGAGAATGGCTTGTGGCATGTGGTCTATGAGCCACTCCACCCCCCGCATGGGGCGATAGAAGATCTCATCCCGGCGCAGGAAGCGGTGGTTGATCATCTCATCGGTGAGGCTCCCTTGGAAGTCGAAGATGAGCGGCTTGCGCCTGAACATGCCCAGGAGCCAGCCGATCAATGCCCCCTCATGGAGGTGAGCGTGGATAATGTCCGGCTTAAATCGGCGGACCACTTGGAGGGATTTGAAGAAGAGGGACACATCGCAGCGGATTTTATACCGGGCAGAGGCGGTGGCGCCAACCTGCACGTCCTCCTGCCGAGCGTCGCGCACCCGCTCTATATTCAACCCAGGGACCTCGCCGCCGCTGGGATAAGCGCAGATGACCACCCGATGGCCCAGCTTCTGCAGGATGCGCGCCTCCTCTAGGATGCGCACGTGGCAACCGTAATCAGCAAAGAAGGGGGTGGGAGCGATCATGAGGACGTTGTAGCTTCGTCTATTCACGAGCCAACTCCTCTTTCAACCGAGAACGGAAGTCCCAGAGGTCACGAAAGGCCTTAAGGATTACATCGGGTCGCGCCCCGGTCTGCCTCCCCGCCCGGCGGGGGAAGTGGCTGACCGCCACCTCGCGTATCCTCAGGCCCCTCTTCCTCGCCCCCACCAGAAGCTCCGTGTCTATCATCGCCCCCATGGAGGTGAGGGGCACCCGATCGAGGACCTCCCGCCTGAAGAGCTTGAAGGCACAATCAATGTCGCGGGCGGCATAGCCGAAGAGGAGGCACACCAGGGTGTTCCATCCCCAGGCGAAGAAGCGTCGGATAAAAGGGTCCTGCCGCTGGGCCCGATAGCCGGCCACGATGTCGGCCTCCTCGATCAGAGGCAGGAGCCTCTTGATCTCTGCAACATCGTACTGGTTATCGGAGCTGGTGAAGAAGATGAGGTCTCCCCTGGCCGCCTTGAAGCCAGAGCGCAGGGCGCCGCCATAGCCGCGGTTGACCGGATGGCGGATCAGCCTGACCTGGGGGTAACGCTCCATCAGAACCTCCACGACCCGGGAGGTTCCATCGCTGCTGCCGTCGTCCGCCACCATAACCTCGTAGTCGGGGGTGATGGACTCCATGGCTTCGACCGTGGCGGCGATGGCTTCGCCAACATTCTCCTCCTCGTTGTAAGCCGGTAGCACAATTGATATGCTGGGCAAGCTCGGCCTCCTTAACCGATTCTGCCGAGCAGGAGCCCTCGCCGGGGCGGCCTTGCAGCCTCAGTGGGAGCGCCCCATAAATCCTCCTGGCCCCCCCTCAACCACTCCTCGCGGGCAGCCAGCGTCTCCTTAAAGATTCCCTCTAGCCCTTCGGCGTCCTCAGCGGCGACCGCCTCCCGCAGCTCTTTAAGGCTTTCCAGATAGGCGTCAATCCAGCGCACGATGCTCCTTCGATTGGTGAGGCAGATGCCGCGGTATATAGCCGGGTCACCGGGAGCGAGGTAGGTTGCGTTTCGGAAGGCATAGCTGGTGAGCTTCCTCATCTCTCGCCAGGAGGGGCTCTGGGCCATGGCCTTCACCAGGGCAATGGAGAGGATGAAAGGCAGATGATTGACCCCGGCGACCAGGCCATCGTGCTCGGCGGCGTCCAAGAAGTAGGGCCTGGCGCCGATGAGGGAAACCAGATCGGCCAGCAGCTTCACCGCCTCCGGCTTGGCGCTGGGCAGAGGCGTGAGGCAGTAGACGGCGTCTACGAAGAGGTCGGCATCGGCCGCCTCGATCCCCGACTCCCCCTTGCCGACCATAGGGTCTCCCCCCACGAAGCTCACTGTCTCGGGGAGGATTTCCTGGGCCCACTCCATCACCTGCTGCTTCGTGCTGGCCGTGTCGGTGACGATGCAATCCGGCCTGAGGTAGGGGGCAATGGCGGCGAAGACCTCCCTGACGGCCATCACCGGCGTGGCGACGATGATCAGGTCCGCCCCTTCAACGGCGGAGATGAGGTTCCACTCCGCCCTGTCTATGGCGCCAAGCTTGCGCGCCATGCCGGCGACGGAGTGCTCGCGGTCGTGCCCTACGATCTCGAAGTTGGTCTTCACTTTCTGGAGGGCCAAGCCCATTGACCCCCCAATGAGCCCCAATCCGATGATGGTGATGCGTGGTTTAGCCATGATCTCTCCGTTTCTGGGCAATGGCATATCGCCTGCTCGCTTTATGACTTATCGCGTATCGTTAGGCGGTTTGGGCGAAGCGAAACGAAGCGACGCAAGTCCGTGCTATACGCCGTGCCCGTTACTCTGCCCTCCTTTTGCTTGCGTTAAGTATGGTGATCCCTACAATTTGTCCTTCCTCATACCTGACTATGATGTCATCATCCGTGAGTTCGGAATCATCAGCGTGGCTCGGCTTCTTAAAATTAACATAGAGCACATCCGCCTCTTTATCATAGGTCATCCAAATCCTTCTGTGGGGAATCTCTAATAACTGAGGCACGAGGGTCAACATCCTCTCCACCTCTACTGCTGCCATATCTTTCGCCTCCTTTCTATTTGCCTTTCTCGCCTTGTCAAAAAGGCAGTGATTATAAACCCGTCCTCTTCACTTACCTCCCTGTATATTACCACGATGTATTTACCTCTTTCCACCTCCCTTACGGCGATGCATTCGCCAGCCTTGCCTTCATAGATCGCTTCTGGTTCCTCTACTGTTTCAAGAACTTCAAAATAATAACCGGCCATCTCCGAATGCTCTTCTGTGATGTGAAACCATCTCTCCTCTGGCAATCTGATGGGCACATTGTTTTTAGACTTGACTACATCCATACCATCAAACTCCATTTTGGGCATGGCATATAACTTGGAGATAAGCGCTATAGCCATTCTACATCAGCCTAGGATCAAGCGCCGGAGTAGATAGAACGGCGGCCCGATGATGAGATCGAGTATGCCGATGGGAAGAAACCAATCGAGCATGATGAGAAGGAGGAGCAGCATCGGCCCCTGGGCCTCGTATCGGGACAAGGTGTAGGACCAATGATAAGCCCAGGGCGCCCTGATGGTGCTCAGGATGCCCATGAGCACGCTGAAGCCATCCAGAGGGGGGAGGGGGATCAGGTTGAAGACGGCCAGCCCGATGTTGACGACGACTATGGCCTCGAGTATAAAGGCGATCGCCCACGGGAGAGGCAAACTTAACCTGATAGGGATGGCCAGGAGGGCTGCCGTGAACAGGTTGGCCAGAGGGCCAGCGAAGGCCACCATTCCCATCCCCACCCGGGGGCCATAGCGCAGGTTGTAGGGGTTGACGCGGACCGGCTTGCCCCAACCAAAGCCGAAGCCCGAGAGGGAGGACATGATCATCATCAGCGTGCCCAGGGGATCCAGGTGGGCACGGATGTCTAGCGATAGCCGCCCCATGCACCTGGCTGTTGGGTCGCCCAGCTCATCCGCCATCCAGGCATGGCAGAACTCGTGTACGTCGAGAGCGATGAAGAGGGCGATGATGCGGACGATTACGATTTGAACCAAACTGAAGCCACCAAGCATTGAATTTCCCCTTTTATTATAACACAAATCATCGAGGAGGGAAAGCCACACCATGAGCCCACATTGAGGTGAAGTTGGCAAAAAGCAATTCGCTGTGCTATAATGGTGCTAGGAGGGGTCAGGAGGTAAGGGGCAATGCCAGAGCCGATGGAGATACGCCTGGGCGACGTGGTCCGCCTGCGCAAGCCGCACCCCTGCGGCGGATACGAGTGGCGGGTAGTCAGGCTTGGCGCCGACATAGGCATCAAGTGCCTCACCTGTGGCCGCCGCGTTCTTCTGCCGCGCCGAACCTTCGAGAAGCGGGTAAAGGCTTTCATCGAGCGTGGGGAGGAGAGGCGCGCGGCCATGGCCATAGGCGGAGGGACCTGGGGCTCCATCACCAAGGAAGGCGTCCGCCAGCGCGTCTGGGAGACGCTGGAGAGGGAGAATATCGCCGCCTTCCCCCGCCCCTGCTTCGGCCGCATACCCAACTTCGTCGGCAGCGAGGAGGCAACGATGCACCTGCTGGAGCTGGACGAGTTCAAGCAGGCCCGCTGTGTCTTCTGCGCCCCCGACCACGTCCTGAAAAGGGCCCGCGACCTGGTGCTGGAGAGGGGCAAGGTGTTGGCCGTGGCCACGCCCCACATGCGCTCCTTTCTGGAGATCCACCCCAAAGGCAAGCCCATCTCGACCAATATTAAAGGGCTCTTCAAACACGGCGAACCCCTCGTCACCCCCGTAGACCTCATCGTCCAGGGGAGCGTGGCCGTTGACAGGTTTGGCAACCGCCTGGGCAAGGGGAAGGGCTACGGCGATCAGGAGGTTGCCTACCTGCGGGAAAGGGGGCTGGCCACCCCCGATGTCAAGGTGGTCACCATCGTCCACGAGGCCCAAATCCTGGACGACCTCTCGCACCTGATGGACGAGAACGACATCCCCGTTGATTACATCCTGACCCTGAACAGGGTGATAAGGTCGTTGGACTACCGAAGAGGCACCGGCGAACCTCGGTAGCTGGCTCTCTTATGTGTGGCCCTTCGGCGGCCACACGAACCCCTATCCTATCGGGGCCAATATGCCCACGAATTAGTCCCTGGGTATATTGGCCTCAAAGATCCAAACTCCCCCGCTGGAGTAAACGAGACGGTAGTGGGGGCTGTCCAGGAGCATCTGAGGCGTGATCTTGCCCCCCTTCGCCCCGATGTAGACGTGGGTCACCCCTTCCTCCCTGAGGAGCTTACGCATCCCCTCATCATCCAGCGAATCGGCCACGGCCACTACCTCCGCCAGGGCGTTGACCTGGGCGATGTACTCCGGGGAGCTGTAGATGTAGATCGCTGGCGGCAGGGTCGTCTGGCGCCCGGTGAGGAGGGGTATCCAGTACCCCCCATCGGTGCCCACGTAGGTCCTCCCCTGCCACAGGCGCGTGTTGATCAGGAACTTCGCCCCCTCAAGCGTGTTCTCGCAGATCCAATCCATAGCCACCACATCGTCCCGCGTGGCCAAGACGGTGACCGGGTTGACTATGGGCAGGAGGCCCCGCGCCCCCCAGAGGGCTGCTAGGGCGATCAGCAGGCCGAGCATGGCCCGATAGGCCGTGCATCCCTTGCAAGCGATCTCTGACGAATGGTCTCGCCTATGAGGCACCTTGTCTGTTGTTTTCCTGCTGCGAGACCATTCGTCATCACTTGTGGTTTCTGAGCTTGGCCTATTAGATACTTTGAGATCGCTTGCAACCTTGCCCCCCAGCCAGGTGAGGGGGACATCGCTCAGGGAGCTAAGGAAGTAACCACCCAGGATGGCGAAAGGCAGAAAAAGGGAGATGACCAACATCTCGTTGTTCACCAGCCAGGTGCTCGGCAGGCCAAGGAGGGAGGGATTGGTGAGCAGGAAGAGGGCTAGGACCCAGAGCGTGGTCAACACCACGCCCCTCTCCCGCTTGAACAGGCCGAAGAGGGCCCCGCCAACGGAGAGAGCGATCAACTCCCGGGTGTGCCCGACAAAGAGGAAGCCGCGGGGGAAGGCGTTATACGAGGCAGGGCCCTGCAGCCAGGATGGGAGGGTGCTCAGGGGCGGTAAAACGGCCATAAGGTTGATCAGCCAGGGCAGCGCCACTATGACTGCAAAGAGGCAGATGATGGTCACCCTGAGCCAAGGCTCTAAGATCGCTCTGGGCTCCCTCCTATGGGCGAAACCTTCGGTTAAGAGATACACCGCAAGGAAACAGGCATAGAAGATGGTGATGCTATAGTGGGTCAAGAACAGCCCGGCAAGGGCAAGGCCCGCCATGACCAAACGACGATAGCTCCGCCTTCCCACTTTGATGCCATCCAAAGTGAGGACGATGGCCACGGGGAGGATGGTGAGCCCCGCGAGCTGCGTGTAGCGCCCCCAGGTGACGTAGTAAGCGGGCATGAGCGAGATGGTGCCCACGATCACGGCGCCGATCAGTCCGGCCAGGCGGCGGCGCGCCAGCCGCATGACGAGGAGGTAGGTGGGGAGGAGGATGAAGCCGTTGATCAGTTGCCCGACGATGAGCACCGCCCAAGCCATCTCCAGGCCCGAGAGCCAGTGGAAGAGGGCCACGAGGGAATGGAAGCCGAAGTGGTAGATGAAGGTCTTCATCGGCAAGAGGGGCTCGTAAGAGCGGGGCACCCCTCCTTTCTCCACTATTAACTGCGAGATCAGGGTGTGATGCACCGAATCGATCCAGAGAGGGAGGACGAGGTCGCGAACCTGAAGGAACCGCAGGATCAGAGATATGGCGAAGACGAAGGCGAAGCCGGCGGTAACGAGGCTATGGACTGCCGTTGCCCAGCGCCTCAGATCGCGAAACCCTGTAGACGCCATCCGCCAATAACGAGAACTCTCTCCGAAAGATACGGGAGAACGCATAAATGAAGGGAATATAAAACTCCGTAAGCAAGCGGAGAGAGTTCTCGTTAAAAGGGCCAAGCAGCCTAACAGAACCGTAGCCCCGATCACAGTCGTGCCGTCCAACTTGATCCCGGCCGCGGTGCAGAGGAGCAAGATCAAGGGGGCCATAGCCATGCTCAAGCCGAGCGAGATGGCCAGGTGTTGCAGGGGTTCCGGTTCAGGCTCCGGCAGGATTAGGCTATGGAGGAGGTGGCCGGGCAGGACAAAGAGGGCAACGGTAACGAGAAGCCTTTCCAAATATAAGAGAACGTATAAAGTGAAGTGAGCGCAGAACTCCGACAGAAGACGGAGAGACTTCTCGTCTATGGGGAGGATCAACCGACCCCACCAGATCTGGCGAGCAACGATGAAGCCCGTACAGCCCCCAACAAAGGCCATTAAAACGAGGAGCCCTGCTGTGGTTTTCCTATCCATCATCTGGAGGACCGAAGGGGCAATCCAATGCTTCTTAGGGATAAGGGGTTAGCGCGGGCGTCGGCAAAGGGTACACACTCGGCGTGGGCATGGCCGTCGGCAAAGGGTATGCGGCCGGCGTGGGCGTAGCTGTGGGTGCCGCCTTGGGCGCCGGCCCGCAGCCGATGAACAGAGCCATGATGGCCATCAAACAGAAAAGCAACTTTAGCGTTTTCATCCCTCTCCCTTCAAAGGAGGTTTCAGGCGGATGGCTTACACCCACTGCCCGAAACCAATTTGGATCCATTTTATCACCCTTTGCGGAGTTCGGCAAGTTGACAGTTGGCTCAGCTTTTGATAGACTAATCTTGAGGTGGAACCTTCTTGGGTGCATGTTCAGCGGGAGTTATCACGGTGGCTCCCATATTGAATCTCCATGCCCTCGACTTTGTCAGCCATAGCGTCGCCCAGACCCAGCGGATCGGGGCGCGGTTAGGCGAGCTGCTGCAAAGGGGCGATGTCGTCTGCCTAGAAGGGGAATTGGGAACGGGGAAGACCTGCCTGGCGCAAGGCATCGCCCGGGGGATGGGGATCGAGGAACGCGTTGCCAGCCCATCCTTTACCCTGATCAGGGAGTACGGGCACCATGGGGCGCCCTTGCCTCTCTACCACATTGATTTCTATCGCATAGAGGGAACAGAGGAGGCACTCGCCCTCGGACTCGACGACTACCTCTACGGCAATGGGGTGTGCGTCATCGAGTGGGCCGAGAGGGCTAAGGGGATCCTGCCCGAGGAGCGCCTCTGGATCACCCTCAAACACCTCGACGAGACGAAGCGCGGCATCATCATGGAGGCGACGGGCGACCGTTACAGGAAGCTGCTGCAGGAGTTCAAGAAGAGGGCCTTTGGGGTGTAAGAGTAGAGGCGTCGGCGCTCTCTTGCGCCGATGACAAATGGTCTCGCCGGTGCTTGGGTGCTACCCAGCACAAGGCAAGTTATTCCCCCCGCTCTGGGCGAGGCCATTTGTCAGACTACCGGAATTAGCAAAGGCAGGTATCGATGTTACTAGCCATCGACACGGCGACGAGGATCGCTAGCATCGCCTTCTATGGAGAGGGGGCGGTGCGCAGCGAGCGCACCTGGCATTCAAAGGACAGCCACACTGTGGAGCTCATGCCCAATATTGTCGGCATGCTGGAGCAAGGGGGGGTCACGCCTCGGGACCTGAGCGCCGTGGCGGTGGCCTTGGGGCCGGGCTCCTTCACCGGCCTGCGCATCGGGATGAGCGTGGCCAAGGGCTTGGCCTTCGCCCTGGATATACCCCTGGTGGGCATCCCCACCCTGGACATCCTGGCCTACCCCCACGCCAATCAGAGGTTGCCCACCTGCGCCATCCTCCAAGCTGGACGAGGAAGGATTTGCATCGCCTTCTATCGGAACTGGTATAGGCGTTGGCGGCGATTAAGCGACTATCGCCTCACCACCCTGGCCGACCTGTGCGCCACCATCGAGCGGAAGACCCTCTTCTGCGGCGAGATAGGCCCCCAAGAGGCCGATACCCTCCGCCAACGCCTGGCGAATCTGGCAGTCATCGCCTCTCCGGCCTCATTCCTGCGGCGGGCCGGCTATCTGGCCGAGCTGGGCTGGCAACGCATCGAGAGGGGCGAGGCAGATGACCCAGTCACCCTGGCGCCCCTTTACCTTTAAACCGGTGAAGAGCGATGGATTACGCGGGTCTGCCCTACATCGTCGAGCCGATGAAGCTGCGGGATATAAAAGAGGTCATGGAGATCGAGCGGGTTTCTTTTCCCTCGCCCTGGCCGGCTAACGCCTATAGGCACGAATTGCAGAGGAATTCCCTATCCCATTACTTTGTCGCCCGCTCTCGGGCCTTTGAAGGAGATGACGAACGTTCTCTTTCTAAACGAGAAGTCTCTCCGAATCATATGAGAGAAAGCATAAAGAGCAAGACAACAATACTCCGTGAGCAGACGGAGAGACTTCTCGTTAAAGCGCTACCTATTTTAGGAGAACGTTCGTCAAAAGGGGAGGGACAGCCGCTGGTGACGAACCTTCTCCCTATAGTCGAAGGGCGAAGCCCTACCTTGCAAGCTGTCTCCCCGCAAGCGGACAAAGGACTTGAGCGTAAGGCGGGGAGACAGCTTGCAACCACTAGAGGGGAGAAGGTTCGTCAGGGAAGCCTCGCCTATCCTCCTAAAGCGGCAGGCCCAGCGCCCATCGTCGGCTACGGCGGCTTCTGGCTGATGGCTGGCGAGGCCCACATCACCACCATCGCCGTCCGACCGGAGCTTCGCCGAAGGGGGATCGGGGAGTTGCTTCTAGTGGCCATGCTTGATCGCGCCACGGAGCTGGGGGCCGAGGTGGCGACCCTGGAGGTGCGGGTCTCCAACATCGCGGCCCAGACCCTCTACCGCAAATACGGCTTCCGGCAGGTTGGCCTGCGCCGCCGCTACTACAGCAACAACGAAGACGCCCTGATCATGACTACCAATCGCCTCACCTCAGCGCCCTTCCAGCGCCGCTTTCAAGGGTTGAAGGTGGCGCTGAGGGAAAAGCTAGCCAGGGGGTTCGCACCGCCTCCCCCGGACCTGGACGGTATAGGTGACCACCATGCCTGCGGCAGGGGATAAGTGAGCCGTGAAGGGCGATGAGCCGCCCGCTGGTATAACCTCCGACTCTGCATAAGTGTCCCTGATGGCTACCACCCGGCCCTGGGCATCGTAAGCGGTGACCACCACAACCACGGACTCGGCATCGAACTGGCCGAGGTTCTTAACCTCCCCCTTTATGATGTAAGTCGAATATTCCCCAGCCTCGCCGATGCAATTCACGGCCTCTAAATCCTGATATTCAGCCCCCTCACGAGCGGCAACGGCTACCCCCTGGGCCGTGGCGGCATACTCCCTGAAGCGGGGTGGATCCGTAAACAGGACGGCGAAGGGCGCCCTGTCACCGGGAGGGATGAGGTTCAGCTCGGTGAAGGATGACTCCGTCGCCACCATCCGGCTATCCTCATCGTACAGCGAGACGACCACCCGGACTCCCTCGACGTTCGCCCCCGATGTGTTCTCCACCTCCCCCAGGAACCACAGGCTGCCCACCGGCGTCTCATAGGGGTTGATTTTCGATACCTCGATGGAGACCAGCGAAGGCTCAAGGGTCGGCCTCCCCTCGAGAGGTATGATCAGCTCCTGCCCCACCTGTAACAGCCTGGGGTCGGCAATGGCGTTCGCCTCTTGGATGGAGCTGACGCTGACCCCATACTGCCTAGCTATCTCTATCAAAGTGTCGCCCCTCTGCACGACATGGATCACCGTCGGCAAGGGCATGGGTGTGATGGTAGGCAAAGGCGGCGAATAGCCTCGCCTAAGGGGATAGGCGAGGCTATTTGTCGGAGTGGGTATCGGCTTAGGCGTAGATACGGCCCCAATGGGGACCTTCAGCGTCGGCGGTGGCGTTGCCTTCCCACAGCCAAATAGAAGCAGCGTTGCCAGCGAGAGGATGGTAGCTTTCTTCATTTCCTTTTCGCTCAATAGACGATGTTAAGGGTCGCCGCCCAGAGGAGCACCTGGACGAGGATGGCAGCGGCGAAGAGCAGATAAGCGGCGAGCCTCTCCCGGTTGAAGAGCCAAAATCCTAACATGGAGTTGAGGAGCAGCACGACCAATCCATAGGCGGGCAGCTTGAGTATCTCGCTGCGGGCGCCGATGCGAGCAACCTGGCCAAGGGCATCGAAACGGAGAGGGAGGAGCATCGGCAGGGCAGGATATACTGAGCAGACGTAGGCGAACAGAGCCGCGTTGGCCGCCGAGCCAAGGGCGAGGAGAAGGTGGGCTATCCGATCGCTCCAGAAGGGGAGGGTGACGAAACGCGCTTGGACGGACCTTTGGCGCAGGGGACGGATGGGGCCCAGGCGTCGCCTGAGCTCAAAGTCGGCGAGGAACCCATCGGGATCCGAAGGGGAAATGCCATATGTGAAGGTGGAGGTCACCAGGAGGAGCTGATCCTTGAGGGGGCAGGTGGAATAGGAGAAGACTGGGCCAAGCCCCTCGATTTGGCCATAGGTGATGTGGTAGCCCGGCCAGTTTATCCCTTGCATCCTCACTTGACGAATGGTCTCCCCAGTTAGGGTCTTATTGCTATCATGCATAATGGGGAGACCATTCGTCACCTGCCCGACGGTCTCGCCGCGCACCACCCGCGTGATATTGCTCATGGGGATGATCTGTCTCGTCGCCGCCCAGACGATCACCAGCCCGTTTCGGTCCAGGAGATAGCGCAGATTGAAGAGCCCATAGAGCCAATAGCCGAGGGTGGCGAGGATGGGCAAGCTGAGGGCCACCAAGAGCCCCTCGAAGAAGGATAGGAGTGTGATGAGGCTATGGGTTAGGTGGAAAAGCGATAGCCCATCCAGGGCGAGCACGGAAAAAACCATCGCCATGCCCACCGCCACGCCCTTAAGACGGCTGGGCTTCCACTCTGCCACAATCTCCTCCCTTCAGCAGAACGGCAAAGACCTGCCAGCGATAACAGGTCTTTGCTCAGAGCGGTCACACCTGACGAACTTTCTCCCCTCTAGTGGTTGCAAGCTGTCTCCCCGCCTTACGCTCAAGTCCTTTGTCCGCTTGCGGGGAGACAGCTTGCAAGGTAGGGCTTCGCCCTTCGATTAGGGGGAGAAGGTTCGTCACCTGACCAACGTTCTCCTAAAATAGGTAGGGCTATGCCCTTTCTTTTAAAGGAGAACGTTGGTCACCAGCTACTTGGCATACACTGGCGTGCACCAATGGCGGTACTTCTCGACTCTGCCTTTCACGATGTCGAAGTAGAGGTCCCGCAGCTTAGAGACCACCGGCCCGATCCTGCCCGTGCCTATGGGGCGGTGGTCTATCTCGGCTATGGCGGCGATCTGCACCCCCGTGCCGCAGAAAAAGGCCTCCTCGGCGATATAAAGCTCCGTGCGGTCTATCAGGCGTTCCACTGTCTCGATCCCCAACTCATCCCTGGCGATCTGGATGACGGTGGCACGGGTTATGCCCTCCAGGATGTTCTCTGTCACCGGCGGGGTAATGAGCTTGCCATCCCTGACGAGGAAGATGTTTTCCGCGCTCCCTTCGGAGACGTGGCCATCCTGGTTGAGGACAATGGCTTCGTCGAAGCCCTCCAGCATCGCCTCCGTCTTGGAGAGGGCGGAGTTCACGTAGGCGCCGGTGATCTTGGCCCGAGCAGGGACGGCGTTGTCGCTGATGCGATGCCAGGAGGAGACGCACACCCTCGCCCCCTCCTCCCTCTCGATGTACTTGCCGAAGGGGACAGCGAAGAGGGCGAAGGCGTCCTCCAGGTCGTGCAGCCGCACGCCGATGGCCTCGGTGGCCTTGTAGGCAAGGGGCCTGATGTAGGTGTCCTCCCGATAGCCTTCCCTGCGCAACAGCTCCACCGTTATTTCGCCTAGGCGCTCCACGCTGTAGAGCAACTCAATCCTCATGATCCGACAGGAGCGGTGGAGGCGTTCGTAATGCTCCCTCAGGCGGAAGAGGAGGAGTTGCTCCTCCTCATTCCAATAGGCGCGGATCCCCTCGAAGCAGCCCGTCCCGTAGTTGAAGGCATGGGCCATGATGCTGACCTTGGCCTCCTCGATGGGGACGAACTTGCCCGCAAAGAACGCATATTTCGGCATTAGCTTCCTCCTTTAGATGATGAATCGGCTGCGGACCTCTAGCATTTCCACTAGACCAACTTCAGGCGGACAGCCCTTGGGGCGATGATGACGTTCCCCCTTTCGAGATCCAGCTTGATCCGCCACTTCTGCATGGTCGAGGCCCCGAGGATCAGCTCCTCGAAGAGATCCTCTATGACTACGACCTCATCCGAGATTGTAATCCCATTGACGATGATGTCAATGGTGATCCGTTCTTTGGCCTCAAGCACCTTCCCCCTTAACGAGAAGTCTCTCCGTCTGCTCACGGAGTTCTGTATTCTTTGTTGTTTATGCTTACTTTCATATTTTTCGGAGAGACTTCTCGTTTCGGCCAACTCAAAGGATTTGGGGCGGGGGATGGGCAGGATGGTGGCCACCCCTTGGGCCACGCTTTGGCGAATGAAGGAATAAGTGGCTCCAGTATCGAAGAGTGCTTCCAGCTCATCGCTCCCTAGATCTCCTTCGATCTTGAGATGTTTGAAGAGAAGGCTTATCCTTGCCATCCTCCCTGGTTTGACAAGACCCCCTCATAGAAATAGGCGATGCCCTTTGGCCTCGTGGGTTCGAGCATACCGGTTGTGGGGTCAACCTTTAAGCCAAGCGACTCTAACGTTTGAACCCCAAGAACCGACTTCGCCTTTTCAAATGCTAAGATTATCGCTGGGCCCTCCCTATCACTGATCTCAATTGAGGCTGCATAAACAGAAGCCCTAACGGTGCGACCATCCCCAAGCTCAACATCCATGGCGTAGGGGGGAATCTTAACAGCACCAACCCCCTCGATTACCTCCAAGGGTAGGATCGTGTATGTGGCCCCAGTGTCAGCCAGTATTTCACTTAACTCGCATTCCCCCTTCCCACCTTTAATGCGCGCATTTACACGAACGTGCCCCATCCTTGGCCTCCCCTCCAATCCTTGAATGAGCCGAGGTATCCAAGCCCACACTGCTTCGCCTTCGCTTTTCGCTCCAGTCTCCGGGGTGGGATCGTTCGAAAGGGGCAGCGCCCCCCCCAGGCTCAACGGCAAATTTGGAAAGAACTTTTGCATAGTTACTTAGATGTCCTCTCTTACCCCTCCCTCTTCTTGTGGATGACATTGATCTTGACCCTCTCGCTCTCGGTTCGGTTGCCAGCGGAGTCATAAGCGACGGCATAGATGGTGTGCTCCTCTTGGCCCTCCCCAGCCATCTCAATGACCCACTTCTTATTGTAAGGAGCCACGGTGCTGTAACCTATCAGATTGTCATCCAAGTAGAACTCCACCCGATCCATGGAGAAGTTGTCCCTCGCCTTGACCTGGATATTGACCCACTCGTCGTCTTCCATGACGTAGACCGCATCCGGCTCTGGATGGATGATCTCCACCGTGGGCGAAATGTTGTCCACAGTGACCTGTATGGCCGCTTGACGCTGGTTGCCATCCTTCCCGACGACGCTGAGCTGCAAGGTATAGAGCCCATTCAACTGGCTTACGTCCCAGTACTCCAGTGTGCCATTATCCACCCAATTGTGGTGGTCGCCGCCGATCTGGGTCCAGGAGGAGGGATCCAACCCCTCGCCGTATTGGAGGCGGTAGACCCCGAGCTTTGCCTTAACGTTGCCAACAATGGGGACGATGCCGTGCAGGTAGGCATAAGGGCTGGGGCTGGTGATGGCCACGTCGCCTGAGGCGATGCCCGGGCCGTGAAGGTGACAATACTCCGTAGGGGGCTGGGGGACGTTGTTCTCCCGCACCCAATCGGCCGCCTCGGGGGGGAAGATCTCGAAGACTACCTCCTCCACCTGGTCAGGCGGACAGTGGACGGTGGCCAGTTCCCCTGTGGCTTTACAAATGCGGAAGGGCTGATGAACGTTGCAGAGGGTGGTTGGTGCCGTCCCCTTGATGAATATTTCTTTGACCCTGTGGGGGCAGTAGTCTGTGGGCAACAGCCCTGAGGTAGCGCACACCTCCACCTCCTCCAAGTCTTCGGGCCTGATGAAGTCCTCCACCGGCAAATTGGCGAGGCCCTCCTCCATGAAGTCGTGCCAGATGGGGCCAGCGCCGCGGGAGCCGGGGACATCCTTCATCGGCTCGTTGTCGCTGTTGCCCACCCAGACCCCGGTGACCAACTGGGGGGTATAGCCGATGGTCCAGGCGTCGCGCCAGTCTGTGGTGGAGCCGGTCTTGGCCGCCGCCGGGCGGCTGAGCTCAAGGGGGTTGTTCCACCCTATCCCGGCGATGCGCGCCTCCCTATCGGCCAAGACGTGAGTGATCAGATAAGCTAGCTGAGAGCTCAGAGCTTCCTTGGTCTGAGGGGCCGTGTACTCCTCCAGGACGTGCCCTTCCGCATCCTCGAGCCGTAGGATAGCCACGGGGTCGAGCTCACGGTAGCCTGGGCGCAGCTTATCGGGCGGAACCGGTCGCCCGGCCATCACCCCACGGTTGGCGAAGACGCCGTAAGCGTAGGTCATGTCCAAGAGGGTGACCTCGCCACCCCCCAGGGTGAGGGAGAGGCCGTAGTAATCCCGCGTCAGGGTGTTGATCCCCAAGCGATGGGCGGTATCAATGACATTGCGCACCCCCACCATATCCAGCAGCTTCACCGCCGGGATGTTGTAGGAGCAGGCCAGGGCATGGCGCAGAGACTGGGGGCCGTGGTACTTTCCATCGTAGTTCTCAGGCACATAGGGCGGATAGGGATCGTCGGGGAAGGAGGTGCGCACGTCCATGAGCATGGTGGCCGGGGTGTAGCCTTGGGCGAAGGCGGTCACGTAGGTGAAGGGCTTGAAGCTGGAGCCCGGCTGACGCTCAGCCAAGGCTATGTTTACCTGCCCATCAATGTCCTTATCGAAATAATCGATGCTTCCCACCATGGCTAGGATCTCCCCCGTCGCCGGCCTGATGGACACAAGAGCGGCGTTGCTGACGTTGTGTCCCTCCCGCTGCAGCTTCTCTATGTGTCGCTTGGCGATCTCCTCGGCGCGCTCCTGCATGTCCAGGTCCAGGGTGGTGTAGACCCGCAGCCCTCCTCGATAGAGCATCTCCGGGCCGTAGCGCTCCTCCAAGAGGCGACGCACATACATCACGAAGTGGGGGGCTTTGATCTCGAACTTCTTGGAGGCATAGTGCAGCTCCTCAGCCTTTGCCGCCAGGAGTTCATCGAGGGTGATGTAGCCCTCACGGAACATGGCCTCGAGCACCAGGTGTTGGCGCTCCTTGGCCCTCTCCGGGTTCTCCAAGGGAGAGTTAGCAGCCGGGGCCTGGGGCAAGCCGGCCAACATGGCGCACTCGGCCAGGCTCAGGTCCTGCACGTGCTTGCCGAAATAGGCCTGGGCGGCGGCCTCGACGCCATAGGCCAAGTTGCCGTAACAGATGGTGTTCAGGTACCACTCCAGGATCTGATCCTTGGAGTAGAGGCGGGAGATCTCCAGGGATAGGATCACCTCCTTGATCTTGCGCGAGGGGAGGCGACGGTACCTCTCCTCCAGCGGGATAAGGACGTTCTTGACCAACTGCTGGGTGATGGAGCTGCCGCCTTGTGATGGTATGCCGAAATATGGCAGATCCATGCCGAAATTCTCCTTCACATACATGGCGAAGTTGGACCAGGCCGCCCGCGCGAGCCCCTTGGGATTGATGCCCGGGTTTTCGTAAAAGCTCCTGTCCTCGATGGCGACGGTGGCCTGGCGCAGGTGTAGAGGGATCTGGTCCAGGGGGACCACGGTGCGGTCGCCCCCCTGGGGATCGAAGATCTCATAGAGCACCGTCCTGCCCGTGTGGTCGTAGATCCTGGTGGTCTTGAAGCCCTCCCGGGCCTGACGCCCCATCTCCTCAGGGGCTGGCAGGTCTTTGACATAGTAGGCGTAGACGCCCGCGACCGTGCCGAGGCCCAAAGCGGCGATAAGAAAAACGGGCAGGATTAGGGCTAATGCGCCAGCGATGAGAAGACGGAGCCCAGTGCCGTTATCCTTCCGTCGGCGACGTCGAAAACGCATGACTCTCGTGACCATAGCTTATCTCCTTTAGCTTTAGCGCATTTTCCCAGCAACAAGGCTTCGGTGAGCGTTCGACTGAGGCTCACGCCGACGGCTCAGCCAAACCGTTGCCGCTCTAAATTTTCTCCCCGTATAGAACCAAGTGTCTTGACATCCCCTTAACGGAAGGCTCTTTGCTCAATCTTAACACCATTTCGGTTACATGATCAAAGAATCCTTCATCCCACTTTTTAGATTCTTGGACTTTTTGTGGGATATGCAACATATCCATCCAGCCACAAACAGCGTATATATCCAAAACTCTGATGCCCACGGTTTCCAACAACCTTCTTGCTTCTTCTTCGCTGACAGCCCTGTATTTCTCTTCATCATCGTAGATATAATCCGAGCGTGATGTGATTAGCGCAAGAGCCGATGCAGGGTCTTCTGGGAATAGATCAATGGCTCCCCTGCATCTGTTTGTTAGATATATTGAAATTCTTCCCCCCTTCTTTGTTACCCGTATAAGCTCTTGTACAGCCTCGAGCCCATCCCCATCCCAGCAGAGTACAAAATCAAAACTCTCGTCAGCAAAATGAAGTTGGCGGACATCGCACTCCACGATCTCTACTTTGTCCAGGACCCCCTCTCTTAGCAATTTTTGCCTCGCCACACGGAGCATTGCGGGAGAGAGATCACATAGGGTAACGGAGTATCCCCTCTTCGCCAAAGGGAGTGTGATCCTCCCCGTACCACCAGCAGCATCCAAGATCTTAGCGTCTCTGTTTTGGGGGAGATATTCTTTTAGCAACTCCCAGTCCACATAGTGCTCAACAGCGCCCTTAAAAGTCTCGTACCATTTATCATATCTCTGAGCATGCTCGTCCCACCTCTTTCTAACTCTTTCAATATCCTTAGATCTATCTTCTACCATTGCCATTCCCGATCTCTTCCTTCTTTAACATTCCAACCAATTCCGCCCAGCTCGCGGTTTTAAACTGTTCCGTTCGACCTGGAAAGGTCGCCAACACTCGACGGGGAGACTCCTCGCCCTCTATCTTAGCAGAAAAGGGCGAGAAATGCAAGCGCCACTCCTCTTCTCCACCACCAGGAAGTGCGATAGGCCAAAGGCCCTCAAGGGCGTTTTCTCCAAGGCATAGGTGATGCCCCGCAGGGTGGACGCCAATCGCGGCCAGCGCGCGGCCACCTTGTCGTAGCCGGGATAGATCTGGGTGTGGACGACGGTCCGGCAATCCAGGCCGGCGAACAGGCAGCGTAGGTCCTGCATCGAGTAGGCCCGCACATGGGGGGCAAGGCGACGACGCAGGGGGTTAGGGAGGTAGTTGACCAGGGGGATGTTGCCAAAATGGTATTTCCCTCGCCAATAGGCTCCGTGGGTCTCGAAGGGGTAGAGGCGGTTGGGGGCGAAGAGCACAATCTGTCCCTCGTCCCTCGTCACTCGGTAGGCTTCCTGCACCGCCCGCCGGTCATCGTCCACGTGCTCGATGACCTCGTGGAGCAGGACGACGTCGAAGCTATTATCGGGGAAGGGGAGTGCCTCGGCCAGGGCCACGCTGAGGTTAGGCAGCGCCTCTCGCGCTTCAGCCAGCTTATCGAAGTCAACGTCAATCCCATAGACCTGATCGCTGAAGGCGCGAAACCTCTTGACGTACATCCCCAAGCCGCAGCCTACGTCGAGGATGCGTTTGCCCTCCAGCGGAGCATGCCGCCGGATCAGGGCCAACCGACGATCCTGTCCGTAGCGCCAGACGTAGCTGGGATGCCCCAAGGAGATGGCCTTAGCCTCACCGCCCATAATCAACCCCCAATATGCTAACGGAAACGATGAAAAGCACAAGTCGCAGGAGAGGAGACAGGCCCCTAGACGAGAGAGGGGAAAGCGTGTATAATAAAGTTGGAGTGCGACGACTCCTGTCGTCGCTGTGCGAAATCAACTCCCGAGGGGACAATTACTGATTTCATGATCTAAAAGGAGCGGTGTCCATGAACATATTCAATCGCGTGGTGGTGATCCTTCTTTTGCTGGCGACCATTGTCGTCTCGGCCATCGTGATGGCCGTGCCCCAACCGGTCATCGTGGTCATGAGGCGTGAGCTGACCTTCGCCGAGGCCCTCCTGACGCCAACCACCCACCTGGTGCTCATCGTGCTGGGCTCCCTGCTGATTCTGGTCTGCATCTTGCTCCTGTGGCTTGAACTCTGGCGGCCGGAGTGGAAAACGGTGCGGGTCCCCCAGGTCAGCGGTGGCGAGGCGGAGGTGAGCGTAGACTCCATCGTCCAGCGCCTGAAGTACCACGTGGACCAGCTGGCCGGGGTGATCGAGGTGGCGCCCAAAGTCATCAGCAAAGGAAAGAGCGTAGATGTGACGCTCGACCTGGAGACGAACCCGGAAATAGAGGTCCCGAAGAAGACGGAGGAGGTCTGCCAGGTGGCCAGGCAAGTCGTCGAGGAGAGGATGGGGCTTAAGCTGCACAAGATCCGGGTCAACATCAGGCATGCGCCCTATCCGGAAACCTCAAAGCCCGAAGTCTAAGGTACGAGGTCCGAGGTCTAAGCCTTTCGACTTTGGACTTTAGACTTTATCTCGTTCCGCCGATGACCACCCTGCCAGGCAGAATTTTTAATTCAGTTATGTCAAGCTGCATATCTTCGATGGACTCCTCGATTATCTGAGATGCATAGCTCAGGAGAAAGCCGGGGATGGGGAAGGCGGCGATAGCAGCTTTCTCTATCGTCACCTCTACCTGTTCATTTACCAACTGAGCGGAGCAGGTCGCTGAGAGTTGGATCCCCAGGGGGGCGATGGCGCCCGAGACGTGGATCCTGCCCTCCGTGAACCTGACCTGGGGCTTGAGGAGGGGGGCATCCCTGAGGTTCTCGGCGAGGTAGGAGGTCAACTCCTCCTCGGTGATCTCCAGGCGGAATCGGCCACCCTCCCCTCCGATGACCTGGCCTACCTTCTCCTCGAATCGCTCCGCCGCCTCGTGGGATACCTCGACAGTCGGCTCCGGGATGGGGGTCGCCTGCGAGGAGGGGGCGCTACAAGCCAGGGCGAGGGTCGAAATCGCCACGAGCAAGATAATCGCATGCCTACTCATCCCTCAGGCCTCCTTCCCCAAATATTATACCCAACATCCATTCATATGACAAGGAGCAGAAATTGGCTCAACCATCCACCATCGCCATAGATGGGCCGGCAGCCTCCGGCAAGAGCACCATCGGGAAGCTCCTGGCCCAGTGGTTAGGCTGCCTCTATTTCTTCGATACAGGGCCGATATACCGCACCAAAGGCGGCCAGGAGAGGTTCCTCCCGGTGGAGAGGGGCTACCTCTACTTCGATACCGGGGCGATGTATCGCACCGTCACCTTGGTGGCCTTGGAGCGGGGGGTGGACATCAACGACGAGGCAGCCATCGCCGCCCTGGCTGAGGAACTCGACATTGACGTCACCCGGCCCACGGTGCCAGATGGGCGCCAGTACACCGTCCTCGCTGACGGCCAGGACGTCACCTGGCAGATCCGTCGCCCCGAGGTGGACGCCAACGTCTCCATCGTCTCCGCTTACCCTGGAGTGCGGGAGGCGTTGACCCACAAGCAGCGGGAGATCGGCCGGCGGGGGCAGGTGGTGATGGTGGGGCGGGACATCGGCACCGTGGTCATGCCCGATGCGGACCTGAAGATATACCTGGAGGCCTCGGTGGAGGAGCGGGCTCGGCGGCGCTACAGGGAGCTGTTGGAGCGAGGGCAGCCCGCGGAATACGAGGAGGTCTTGCGGGACATGCAGAGGAGGGATAAAATAGATAGCGAAAGGGAGGCCGCGCCCCTCAAGCCTGCCCCCGATGCCATCACAGTCAACACCGATGGGCTGACCGTTGAGGAGGTGCTGGCGAAGGTGGAGGAGCTGATCCACAAATGGGGCGAGCGATAGTCCGAGCTTTGATCTGCCTTATCCTCAATGTCCTGTTTAAGTTGCTCACTAATTGGGAGGTGATGGGGCTGGATAATCTGCCCAAGGGCGGCCCCCTGGTCATCGCCTTCAACCACCTGGCACATCTCGATGCCCTCTTGCTGGTGGCAACGCTGCCCTGGCCTCTGGAAGGCATAGCCTTAGCCGACCTCTATCGCGTCCCTGTAACCGGCCAGTTCCTCAGGCTCTATGGGACGATACCGGTGCACCGCGATGAATTCGATCGAGAGATCATCAGGAGGGGATTAAGGGTTTTGGCTGAGGGCAAGGTCCTGGCCCTTGCCCCGGAGGCCAGGATGAGCCGGACGGGGGCCCTGGAGCGAGCGCGGCATGGCGCTGCCTACTTCGCCTTGCGCAGCGGCGCGCCCATCCTGCCAGTGGCGATAACCGGCACGGAGAAGGCATACTCCGCATGGAGGCATTTGCGCCGTCCCAGGCTCACCGTCAACATCGGTCGACCTTTCACCCCGCCTCCCTATGAAAGCAAGGGCGAAGCGAGGCGCAGACAACTGGAGGAGGTCACCGAGAAAATCATGCATCGCATCGCCGAGCTATTGCCTCCGGAGTATCGAGGGGTGTATCGCATATCGTAGTAGACGATAAGCGACAAAGCGAAGCGGACGATATGCGATGAGCCATAGGCAATAAGCAATTGGAGGGAGGTGAGAGGTGTCTGCTCGCCGCCTTTTGAATGTTATCCTCAGGATATTATTTAAGATCGTCCTCAAGGTGGAGATCAGTGGGCTGGAGAATGTGCCTCGGCAGGGGCCCCTGATCCTCATGATCAACCACATAAATTTCATTGACCCGGTCCTCACGGGCGCCACAATGCCGCGCGAGGTGGTGATGTTCTCCAAGATCGAGAACTACAGCCTCCCCATCCTGGGCTTATTCATCCGCCTCTACGGGGTCGTGCCCGTGAGGCGGGGGGAGGTGGACCGGCGAGCCATCGGGCAAGCCATCGAGAACTTGCTCCGGGGCGAGGCCTTCCTCATAGCCCCCGAGGGCACGAGGAGCCACCATGGCCGCCTGCAACCGGCGCGCGACGGGATAGCCTACATCGCTTCGCAGACAAAAGCCCCTATCCTCCCCATAGCCATCTGGGGGCAGGAGAGGTTTTTCCATAATATCAAGAGGCTGCGTCGCACCGATGTGCACGTCCGCATCGGCAAGCCTTTCCGCTTCGCCCTCGGCGAGGGGGAGGCCCATCGGGATGACCTGCGGACGATGACCAAGGAGGCCATGTATCGCTTAGCAACCCTGCTGCCCGCAGAATACCGCGGGGCCTACAGCGACCTCTCAGCAGCCACAGAACAATTTCTCCGCCCGCTTGAGGGCGATAGCTCAAAATAAATGGGGCCAGCAGTTGAGATTGTTGTAAAATTCGCTATCAAAGCGGAATAAGGAGGGACAGTATCTTGTCAAAAAGGACCTTTTGGGTGGCTTTAGCGATCCTAGTTATCCTCGCCCTGATCTTGGCGAACCTGATCTACATCCTGGCGCCGCCACGCTAACCAAGGCCATGCCGATGACAACGATGGGCAGATTACAAGGGCTGCTGTCCCGCTGGCTGCCAGCCCTCCTCTGGATGGGCTTGATCTTCTATCTCTCTTCCCAGCCTGACCTGCCGCGTTACCCCGACGACCTCATTGACACCGTCCTCAAGAAGATGATGCACTTAGCCGAGTATGCCATCCTGGCATGCCTCCTCTGGCGAGCCCTATCCGATGCACAATCGGCTAGAAATAGCCCCATCGCTTTATCCCTCATCCTTTCGTTCCTCTACGCCCTCTCCGATGAGTACCACCAGTTCCTCGTCCCCGGCCGAAACTGCAACGTGGTGGATGTCGGCATAGATGCTGTGGGCGCGCTGCTATTTCTGGCCCTCCTCAAGCTTTTGAGGCAAAGGAGCTAGTGATGAGGAAGAGGTTAACGATAGACTTGACCTTACTGGTTCTGGGAGCCATTGGGCTCTGCCTCGCCCTGGCCTTCTATGACTCCGCCTTTCCCTCTGCCTCGATAGATTTCAAGGCCTCGCGCGCTGAGGTCTTCCAGATAGCACAGGGCTACCTGCAATCACATGGCTACGATCTCTCCGGCTACGACCATGGGATCGTCTTCGCTCAGAGCGCCTGGACCTCCTACTACCTGGAGAGGGCGCTGGGGATCGAAAGGACGAATGAGCTGATACGCGAGGGCACCATCCCCATGTGGTACTGGTACGTCCGCTGGTTCAAACCCCTGCAGAAGGAGGAGTTCAAAGCCTTCGTTACCCCCGAAGGGGAGATTTTGGGCTTCGACCATGTGCTCCCGGAGGATGCGGAAGGGGCTGACTTGCCCAGCGACGAGGCCCTGGCCATGGCCACCCGCCTCCTGGCCGAGGAGCAGGGCATGGAGTTCGACGATTACGAACTCCAATCCTCTACAGAGGATAAGAAGGAAAACAGGACCGACCACTACTTCGTCTGGAAGAAGAAGGGTTCCGAGATCGAAGAGGGGGACCTGAGGATCAACGCCACGGTGTTAGGGGGCTCGGTAGGGGGGTTCAACCGCTGGTTCAAGGTGCCGGAGCGATTCTTCCGCTCCTTTAACGAGGAGCGCTCCCGGGCCGACCTGCTGGCAACCGTCAGCTACATGCTGGGCCAGCTACTGGCGGGCGGGGCGCTGATCGTCTTCCTCATCAGCTTCAAGAGGGGGACCCTCAAATGGAGAGGGCCTCTCATCCTCGGAGCTGTCATCGGCCTGATAGAGGTCCTTAACACGGTCAACCACTTCCCTATCGAGAAGGTGTATTATGACACCAGCGAGAGCTATCTGATCTTCCTCGGCGAGAGGCTGCTCTCCTCGATAGGTGGGGCGGCCTACACTGCCCTCTTCATCGCCCTGTTGGGAATTTCCGGGGAGAGGGCAGCCAGGTGGGCCTGGGGGCGGAAAAACAAGGTCTTGAAGTGGAGGGGCGACCCCTGGATCTCCCTGGCCGCCTCGTGCTGGCGGGGGCTGCTGATCGCCCTCATGGGGGCCGGCTACGGGGTGGGCTTCTACCTCATCGCCAGGCGCTTCGGCGCCTGGTCGCCGATGGAGGCGGAATACTCCAACCTCTACAGCACCCCCATGCCCTTCCTCGCCCCCCTCCTGGCTGGGGTGGGGGCGGCCATCGCAGAGGAGTGCCTCTTCCGCCTCTTCTCCATCAGCATCCTGGCCAAGCTGACCAAAAGCCGACCCCTGGCTTTGCTGGTGCCCGCCCTGATCTGGGGCTTCGCCCACTCGGGGTGGCTGACCAAGCCCATCTACCTGCGGGGGATCGAGGTCACGCTAAGCGGCCTCTTCCTGGGATGGGTCTTCCTCAGGTTCGACCTGGTGACCACAGTGGTGGCTCATTATTCCATCAACGCCGTGGTCATTGGCCTGCCTCTGCTCCGCTCAAAGAACCCCTACTTCTTCATCTCCGGGGTTATAGTGATGGGCATGATGGCCATCCCCCTCATCCCTGGGGTCTATCGCCTCCTCCGCTTGCGGCTCTCCGGGGCTGAGCTGGAGGTATCCCCCCTTATCCTGGAGGCAGGGCTGGACGATATTGAGGGGATCGTGGAGCTACAGGGCGAGCGGCTGCCCCCCTTCCTCCCGCCGGGAAGCGATGCGGATGGCTTTCGGGCCAGGCTCAAGGAGGCGATCGAGAGCCCTGATTTCAACGTCTTTTGTCTCAAGGTGGGCCATCGAGTGGTCGGCTACATCATCGGCGAGAGCGAGGGGGAGAGGGGCAGGATCCTGGATATCTTCGTCGCCGAGGGCTTCCGGCGCCGATACTATGGCAGCGACCTATGCTCTGCGCTGGCCGGGTGGTTTCAAAGGAGGGGGCTCAGGGAGGTCGAGGTCATCGTTGATGCGCGGGATGAAGCGGCTGTGGCCTTCTGGAATGCCCAGAACCTCTCGCCGCTGAGGGTGGTCTACAGGGCGCGTGTCGAAGAGCTTCTAAACGAAAACTCTCTCCGAAAATAACGAAATGTCTCTCCGAATCATATGAGAGAACGCGCAGATTGTAAGAACGCCGCACTCCGTGAGCAAACGGAGAGACATTTCGTTAATGAAAGAATGCATGGATGGGAAGGCACGACACTCCGTCAGCAGACGGAGAGAGTTTTCGTTTTCGGAGCGCTTTTGACGCACGTTCTCCCTATAATCGAGGGGCGCAGCCCTACTATCAGAGGGAGAACGTGCGTCATTGACCCCATCGCCAAGGTGCGATAGAATTATACGAGCATCCCAAGGAAAAAAAGAAGCGCCAACAAGGTCGTCAATGGGTAGAACTTACGCTCCACCTTCTTGATGTTGCCTTGGGCGCTCCAATAATAGTATAGCACAAAAAGCCATTTTTGTCAACATCGCATAGACGGTTTAGAAAATGCCAATAACGGACGCATCCTCAGCGAGAGAGGCGGCTTTAGCCCTGGCTCTGGGATGGTCTGCCGCAGAGATGGTGGGCCGGTATCGCCACGGCATCCACCCCAAAAACCCAGCCGCGCGCAAATCCTGGGAGGGGTGGAACGTCCCTCGCCTCTCCTACAGCAGCCGAGCTCTCTCTTCCAACAACGACCTCTTCTGGCTTTCAGCCCAGAGGCTGATCGTGCTTTCAGATGAGCTGCGCTTAGACGATCTGGAAGGGAAGGGGAAAGCGGGCAGCATCGACACCAGGATCAGGGCCCTTCCTGGCGAGATCAGGAAGTACATAGCTGATCCAGCCTCTACATCGGCCCTAGATCCAGAGGTCTTCTACCGATTGTTGGAGGACTGGACGCAGCTGGCCCGCCTGGAGTTAGGGGTTAGGTCCCAAGCCCTACGGGAGGCCTTCTCCTTCAGCGGAGATCTGGCCGACCTCTATTGGGCCCTGCCCGTGCCCCAGAGGCACAACCTGCCTCAGTGGGCCGCTTCGTGGCGCAAGATGCTGTACAAGATCCCTGGGGTCATAGCCGGTCTCAAGAAAGCCGAGCCTTCCCTCCCCCCATACGCCTTTGCAGCCATAAAGAACAGCCTGAGGGAGTGGCAGGAGGCGTGTCCTTCCTGGCTCACGGATGCCGATTTCACCCTCGAACAGGCGCGGGGGCTCAGCGAGAAGCTTGAGGAGCAAGCCAGGGTCTGGGGGGATATCTTGAAGGGGGAGCGGCTGCCGGAGGATTATCTCCAACCCAGCGATCGGTTGTGGATCGGCGTCTTGGTGACGTTCGCTTTCGTCACCACCCTCTCCCTCATCCTGCTGGCCTTTTCGCTTACGGCGGCAGGGGCTTTTCAGGCCATCCTGTGGGCGATCATCCCCCTCGTGCGGGGCTTCTTCCCCGTCTTGCCTCCCCCTTCCGCATTCGTGACCACGCCCTCGCTGGGCGAGTGGCTGGCCCTGGGCAGCATCCTGGCCACGGCGGCTGGCTTTCTGGTCTCCATGGGGGTCTGGTTCTTCCGGCAGTTAAGCTCCATCCATCGCTGGCTGAGGGATTTATTCACACCTTTCTTCGTATGCAGGCGAACCTCGGTTCCCCTCGGGCCTTCGGGCTGAGGCCCTCAAGGCCGAAGGCCTGAGCGCCCTTCGGAGCTGAGCCCCTCAGGGCCGAAGCCTCAGGACACAAAGTGCCTCAAGGCCGAAGCCTTGGGAGCAAAAACACACCGGTAAAAGGAGGAGGGGGATGACGATTAAAAAGGTGAAGTGCTATGATTGTGGCCAATCCTTCGATATTGACGTAGAGGAGGTCACCTGTGGGGGCCCAGTTTTGCGAGGCGCAGGGATCGCCCCACCGAGGGAGGAACGCCACTTCTACCTGGTGGAATGCCCCCATTGCGGTGCAGAAAACAAGGTAGAGCTCAAAGGCTCGATAAGACCTAACTGGATCGTGGCAGAGGAAGAGGGGACAGACACCTCTGCCTAGCCAAGGTAGAACTCAAAGGCTCGTCAAGGGCTATTCAGGTGCAGCGAGCCACAGAAAAGAGGTAAAAATGGACGACAGCGAAAACGAATTGATGGGGCTGAAGCCATCATCAACAGACATCTTCTGGCGCGACACCCTGCGAAGGGTGGTCCACGAGTCCATAGGCCGCATCGAGGGGGCCAGCAGGCAGCTCATCGCCATCACCAGCTTCCTGGAGGGCGTCTACTTCGCCGCCATCTCCTTTTCCGAAGTCAAGGGGGCACTCAGCGGCTGGACGTTGAGCCTCTTCCTCTTGCCCATCGCCCTCTGGCTGGTGAGCCTCTTCTTCGCCATACGGGTCTTCGTGCCCCACGTCTATGAGACCAACCTGCGGTCGCCTGATATAGCCGAGGAGACGTATCTGGCCATCGTTGCCTACAAACAGGAAAACCTCCAGCGGGCCCACTGGGTGCTGCTCGTCAGCTTCGTCGTCCTTTTGGTGGACGTCTGGGTGTACCTGCGGATGGGATAAGGGGGACAAAGATGGCCACTATTGACAGAGATAAGCCCCAGCTCCTCTCCCGCCTGGAATCGAAAAAACACAACCTTCTGGTCCGCTCCGAAGTGCTGCGGCTTATACGCGCCTTCTTCTACACAAGGGGATTTGTGGAAGTGGAGACGCCCTTCTTGCTCTCCACCGTGGCTCCCGAGGAGCACATCGAGCCTTTTGCCGTGGAAGGACGCTACCTTGCGGCTTCACCCGAGCTCCAGATGAAACAGCTCGTTTCTTCCGGCTGGAGCAAACTGTTTCAAATCACCCGTTCCTTCCGCAAAAGGGAGAAAGGCAAGCTCCACAATCCGGAATTCACCATCCTTGAGTGGTACAGGCCGGCGGAGGGACTGGAAGAGCTGATGGGGGACATGGAACAGCTCTTCCTCTTCGTGGCCAGGGAGCTGGGCAGGGGCGAAGGAATCTCCTTTGGAGGAGGAAGGGTAGACCTCTCCCCGCCGTGGAAGCGCGTCAGCGTAACTGACGCCTTTCTGCGGTTTGCGGGGTGGGATCCGGTCGCGGAATTCGACCAGACAAGATTCGACATGGACCTTGTGACCAAGGTTGAGCCGAGGCTGGGCTTTGAAAAGCCGGGTTTCCTCCATTCCTATCCTGCTGCTGCGGCTTCGCTGGCCGCCTTGTGCCCGAACAGGCCTGAAACAGCCATGAGGGTTGAACTTTATATAGCCGGGCTTGAGCTGGCAAACGGATTCTTTGAGCTCCGCGATCCGGTGGAGCAGAGGGAGAGGTTTGAGAAGGCCAGGCAGCAGATCAAAGAGGCGGGCAGGATCCCTCCGCCCTTGCCCGAGGAATTCCTCTCCTGTCTCGAACACATGCCCCCTTGCGCCGGAGCCGCCCTGGGCGTGGACCGGATGGTGATGCTCTTTTGCGATGCCTCCAGCATGAGCGAAGTGATGGCTTTTGACTGGGAGGAGTGCTGATTTCAGAGGTGGAGCGGTAGGGCGTGCCATGGTGGGGAGATGGCCCAGCTTTTTGCACATTTGGCGTAATTGTGGTATGATGGGTTCATAGATTTAGATCGGGGGTGAGCTATTAGCCAGAACTTCGTGCCGGAGACGCATTGTAGTGGGAAACTGGGCAATCCTGGTATGTCTAAATCATAAGGGGGTAGACATGTCCAACGAAAAGACGCTCATGCATTTTATGAAGGGTATGGCCTTACACGACGTCGCCAAGCCGCTGTATTTGCCAGGGCGTGAGCATACATTGTTGGGGTATGCCATCTTATCCGCTTTGGGTCGGCTGGGGGAGGCGTTGGTAGCTCTGCTCCATCATGGCGGAGATACTGTCAAAGAGAATCTGAAATTCCACAGGGAATGCGTGGAATCTGCTGAACCGTTACCGTGCTACTGGGGGTTGATCAGCTCATTAGACATACTGGCGTCGGCAGCCTACTCGTTTATGGAAAAACCTCTGCAAAAAGTACAGCCAGAGGTACAGAAGTGCCCGGCGTCGGTGCAGAATCCCTTCAGTCGGCTACCATTGAAGGTTGCCGAGTTGGCAGCGAGCGGAGAGTCAAGCAACGGCCAAGAAGCCCTGCTCCGCTGGGATGGCAGGCAATGGAGGGCTGACGAATGCTTTACGGTGTTAAGTGCGGAGCCAGGAGAGAATCCCGAGCAGTGTGAGGAAGATCGGGCCTCTTATCGGTTGAACGAGGTCTTTCGCCAGGACTTCGGGCGGCGCTTCTTTCCAGAGGATTGGGCAGATGTCGAGAAGAACTTGATCCGTGGTGCATTGTTCGCCCGCCAAGTCAAACAAGCTGCCCCACTGTGGGATCGGTTGAGCAGGTTAAATGCCGATGGCGTGATGGAAGCTTTGCAGAGTTACATGGCCGTGTTCGGAGAGCGGACCTATCCTCCGATGAACGATACCAGCTTGGCCGAACATTGCCGTCTAAGCTCGGCTTTGGCCTTTGTGCTACTGGCCAATCTTCAAAATGCCTCTGATGAATTGCTTAGACAAACACTGGATGAGGGCATTGCATCGGGCTTTCATAAGAAGTTAATGGCTCATGCCGATACCAAAGTGGTCCGAGTAACGTTCAGTGGGTTGAATGGCCTCTTCGAGAATGCCGCGCGGGTAGATGATCTGCGGGGCGCGCGTCAGGTGATGAAAGAGTTGCTGACCAAGCATTTCATGGCCCGCATGGGCGAGGCCCTGGGGCTGGATGCAGACCTGGGCCAGACGCTGGCTCTGGCCCAGGAGGCCTTTGGCACGGTCTATCTGCTCCCAGGCTACTATAGAGATGAGGAGATCAGGAGACTGGTGCGGACAGCCTACGACCAGGCGATCTCGGACGTGGTGATGGCTGAGCGGGGTAGGCCGCTTCAGGTCATCCGGGACGGCTTCAGCGATTCTCTGATGGCGGACAGAGATGGTTTACTGGCCACTGTCCGCCGGGATTTCGACAAGGTGTGGCGGGACAACCCCAGCGTGTGGGCAGAGCTGAAACTCGATGTCCAGGGCAGGGCAATGATGCGACAGCTTCAGGGCTACCCGATAGCTGTAGGTATTTCCAGGGTAGAGACTCCGCTGCAGAAAACTAGGTTGTCCAAATTCAGCGCTGACTTCGGAGTCAACCTGAAAGAGGCGTATCAGGAGGCACGGGATAAAGCCACCATCGTCCTGGGAGAAGCCGAGACAGTCGGTCCGGGAATGGAGGTCTGCGATGCCTGCGGAACACATCCAGTGTTTCAGGAGTTCATGGCGGCGTTGCCTTCGGAGCCTTCCCTGCGCAAGGTTATCCATGAGTTTCGAGGGGAGCCAGAGGGGATTTGCTTGTCGTGCATCGGCATACGTGTGATGTCCCATGGCTTGGTGGAGGTGCCTAAGCTGCACCGCATCTTGCAGCGGGACCCTCAAACCCAAGTGGTGCATGTGGTGGAAAGTTCCAGCGAGGATAAGTTCCCCGATATCCCGCCGCTCATGAGCAGAATGCCTCAGGTTGTGGCGGAGGATGACTACGTAGATTTCGGCGCCGCCTTCGTGCGCTGGCGCGACAACGAACTCCAGATCTATCCCACTATTGGCTATGCTGCTGACGCTGACTCTAACGTAGCGCTGATCCAGTTAACGCCGCGAGTGACCAGTTTGCTTAGCGAATATAAGCTAAAAAATCTCCTCTCGTGGGATGCAACGCCTCAAGCACCCGATTGGGATGACTTCAACAGAGGCTATCTGGATGTGTGCCGGGTCGTCCAAGGGAAGGTACAAGACATGATGATCGAGGTGAGCCCTCACTTCGCCAGGGTGCTACAACGACTGAAAGTGGTCCGGAACTTTTTCGAGGGCTTGCAGGAGGACATCGAAGCGGCGGGAATCCGCGCCCTGCCTATCGCTGTGGAATACCCCAGCGCACTGATCGCAGTACCCACATCGCGCATTGTGGATGCTATGGCGGCAATTCACGAGAGCATGCTTACACGGCTGCTAGATAGCCAACTTCGGCTATACGCTGAGGACGGTGACAAGACAGCTCGTCTGCAAGGTCTACAGTTGTTGAACGAGTTGATTCCTAAGCTGCTGTATGGAGCTGTGGTGGTTTTTAAGCATAAGCAACCCCTGTATGTGATTATGACTGCTGCCCAGAACATTATCGAAGAGTTGGATTTCCTCGACAGGGAAGGAAAGCTAGGTCATTGGAACGGGATCGTCTTCGGAATGGCCGATTTGCGCGGAGTAATGAGCGAGCGAGAGTTGGTGCAGGCCCAATCACCTTTCTTTGAGGCGTATCAGGTAGTGGAGATGGCCAGGGAGGTAGACCGTCGTTCCCTCCTTTCCGCCGTGGCCATGCTCAAAGGGGAGGAACCATGGGAAGTGGAGAAATTGCCAGAAGAGGGGGAGCTGCCTGACATTGTGGGAGCAAGCCTGCATCTCAGGGGTAAGAGGCAAAGATGGGATGAGGAAACTCTGGGGTTGTTGCAAGAGAACCGTTATTTTAAGCCGGTTGTGTTCTTGAAGAGAATGGCGAGGTGAGAGAATGCCTGTTATCGAGATTGCTTACCGAGAAAGCTTCAATGTACAGGCTGGGAAAAAGGAGGTTCTTAAGGAGCTATCCAAAGCGATGGTCCACGCCGAGCTTCCTTTAACCGAAGCCATAGATCACTATCGCAAGATGACCACTCGCTGGAACCCTGCTGTGCAGCGACTGGGCAAAAAGGGGTTTCAACAATTCCTGTCCGTGCTTTCCTTTTTCCTCAAAGCTGAAACCAAGGAGCGTGGTGAGATGAAACGGTTCGACGACCGAGTTCCCAAGAAAAGGCTGTCCAGACCAGAACTGACCACGGAAGCAATGTCATTGTCTGGTAAGATTCGTGATCAAGGGGAGATCAACGTCAATAAGCTCAAGCGCCTGGGGGCGAGGCTCTCAGCCAGCCGGGACCCATACGAGGCCCTGGCCCATCTGGCTCGCTTCTATCCCCTTAAAGGCGTGCCGAAGGAGGTGATTGATCACTTGGTGGAAAAATTGGGAGAATTGGAACTGGAATCCTTCAAGAACCTCTATGCCTTGGGGCTGAGGTTCTACGAAGCCAAGCTAGAAGGATGGGAGGGCTGAATCATGACAACGTTAGAGCGATTCAACGACCTGGAGGTGCGGCTGTACAAGCTGACCACCAAATCCCACCTGCGAGTGGGGGCGGGCGAGGGGGCGACGGAGATCGCAGCCGTGGAATTGCCTCTGATACGCGCCCTGGTCTACAACGAGCAAGCAGAGGAAGGAAAGAAGGGGAAACGGGTCCCCTATCTCCCCGCCTCCAGCCTCCACGGGGTGACCCGCTCCTGGGTGGAGAAGGTGATCCGAAGCCAGGAATCACCTATCCCGCACACGGAGTTGGAGGCGATGGAGGGGTTTGGGGACGCGAAGGAGCAGGCGAAGAAGGACCTCAAGAGCTTCCTGGGCCGAGAGTTGACCGACGATGAACTCTTCGAGCACTGGCAGGTCTACGAAAAGGTCTGCAATCCCATGTTGGACTGCGACCGCTGCGAGACCATCACCGATGAAACCCATTGGAAGAACAAGTGGATGAAGGCAGTCCGAGGAGGCCCGCCTTGCACTGTCTGCGCCATTTTCGGCTACCCCGGCCAGCGGGGAAGGGTACGTATGACCCACGCTTTCCCCACCGACGAGAAGCTGCCGGTGGACATCATCACCCGCGTGGCCATCAACCGTCTCACCGGCGCCGCCGACGAGGGAAAGCTCTTCGACCTGGAGGCCATTCCGCCAGGCGTCACCTTCTACTTCTTCGCCACCTTGGAGAACCTGAGCGATGAAGAGAAAAAACTCTTCGACAAGGGGATACGGGCCTTCAACCTCCAACTGGCCGCCCTGGGCGCCCACTCCACCGTCGGCTTCGGGATGGTGGAGGTGGAGGAGGTCTACGCGGCTAAGGTAGAGCCGGGCATCTTCAACCTCAATCCCCCGGTCGAGGAAATCATCGCCGACATCCTGAAGGAAGGTTCGGGCTATGAGGTGCGGGAGGATTTGGACAGGGAGAAATATCCCCAGTTCTTCCTGGCCCTCTCCTCGTGGAAAGGTGAGGAGCCGCCCGACTTCGAAAAGCAGGTGACTTACTTGCGCCCGAAAAAGGAGGGATGATGACCCAGATACACCTCGTTCATCTGAAGGTGTTCGGCTTCCCACATCCGGGCCGAGAACGCTGGCGCGCTCGGGTCATCAAACGCCCCTGGCGGGTCATCCCTGGTTCCACCCTCTACGGTGCTCTGGCCATGGCCCTCATCAAGCTGGACTGCAATGAGAAAAGCCTGGAGGAGAAAGACCCGAAGAGGGCTTACCAGGCCCACAAAAGTCACGGCTGTGGATATGGAAAGCTTCTGGATTTGCTCAGGGGCGAGGAGCCACATATCCGCTTCAGCCCTCTCGTGCCGGCGGATGATGAGGTCGAGGATGCCAAGGGCTACTGCGAAGCTGCTCAGGGCTTGATCCCCACCCGCCTTTCGCCTCCAACGGAAGAAGCGTCGAGGCGGAGGCCCAACTTCTTCACCACACCCCACGCGCCCATCAACCGGGAGAAGATGATCATCCACGGCGACCGACTCCATGCAGTGACTTGCCATCAGCCCTTTCAGAGCTACGTAGGATTCATCGTGGAGGAGGCAACCAATGCGGGGGATAGCATTCTCCCCCAGCTCAAGAGGGCCTTGCGGGCCCTGCCCTTCGTTCCTTTTGGGGGGCGGGGCAAGTTTTGCGTCGCCGAGGGAGGGGTGTTTAAGGAGCGTCTAGCTCAGAGCCAGTTCCTGGAGAAGCTAACGGAGTCGTTGCCCAAAGGCGATGTGTGGGTCAGCCTCCTGACCCCCCTTATCCTGGACGACACGGACTGGCTTCTCAAGGATGAAAACGTGAGCGTCAAGGCTATCCCTCGCTTCCAGCTCTATCGGGCGTGGCGCAGGGGGTTGTATCGGGAGGGTGGCGAACTGGCGATGTACCCCAAGAGCCTGGGCCATCCCCGCCCTTTGGACCCCGATACCTTGAACCAAAGCGGCGCCGCCCCGGGCCTGGTGGAGGGAAGTCGTTTTCAGGTCCGCCGGGCTCGTTTGGGTGAGGCTTTTTGGCATCAGTTCCTGTGGGGCTTTGGTCACCGGGACTGGACCTATCTGGGATGGGGGCAGGTGATAATCAATGTCTGAAAAGAAACTTCGAGTTAGGCCATCAAGGCAAGATCGGAGGATTGATTCACAGTTGGCCGCCATCAAAGCGATCGTTGAAGGCACCAACTTCAACATTCATTGTTTCCTGGCAAAGGTGAGAACAGACAATCCTTACGGCTACCTGGTGCCTGAGGATGTTGAGAAGCTCGAATTCACTATCAAAGGCGCGATGCGAATCGAGATGAACACATTGGCTGACCAGGGCAAGTATGACTATCGTTTCTGGCGTAGGCTGTTTGGTACGTCGGCAGGTGAGAAAGGGAAAAAGGCCAAAACCGAAGAGGGGAAGAGGCGAGCTGAGGAATTCGAGGAGCAGGTCCGTAGGCTTCTTGGGAAGGGTCCTCCGCGAGAAAAAGGAAGAAGCTCGCCCATCAGTTGGAAAAGTCGGGGGCTATTCAAAGCTTTCGAGGATAGGAAAACGGCTGGAGACTTCTTTAGGGGCTGCCCCCTATTTCACTGGGATAGCATGGCCGAATGTCCTCTCATCGCTTCCATTCCGTCCGATGGGCCCTTCTTGTTGCTTCAGGTACACGATGTAGACCTAGAAGGAGGAGCAACGTTCGCAGCCCTATTGGAAGAATACTTGGACAAGAACTCAGAATTGTTCGAGTTGGTGGGGGACCGTAGCTGCCGCCTAGGAGGATGAGATGGGTAGAATCGCTATTCTCAGATTCGAGTGGAAAGGCAAAACCCCCCTTCACTCTGGCTATGGCTCTGATTTCGCAGAGTTCGTTGGGGACATCAAGAGAATTGAGATAAATGACAAGTATGAGCTTGAAAGGAAGTCTGCCAATCTAAAGACACGTTTTCAGCTTGGCGGAGCTCCGGAGGCTACCTTTCTGGCCTCTTCAACTAAAGGCGTTTTCCGCACTGCCTCCGCTTGGCTGGTGGAGAGAATAGCGAAGAGAGAGCCGGGTGCAAGTGGCCTCATCACCTGCGACTACATTGGAGATGATGCTTGGAAGAAATCTCCCCATCCCCGCAAGGTCAACTGCCCTGTGTGCCAAGTGTACGGAGGGTCAGGCTGTCGTGTGGATGAAACGTATCGAAGCCTGTCAAGAGTAGCCTTCACGTTCATCGGAGAAGCCAACAAGTCAACCGATGCCGCACACCCATCCAAAACTGTGATGCAACAGAAGGATTACTTTTTCGCCCACGAGCAGATCAACGAGGGGAAGAGCGAACCTTTAGAGTCCGAATTGCGAATCGAGCAGATCAACGAGGAGGAGGGTAAACCTTTAAAGATCGAGACACTCAGCGTTAAAGAGGGTGTCCTATTTCTCGCTTTGCGCCTCGACCCCGCTGACGACCTGGCGGTGGCCCTGGTCTGCCTGGCGGCCGACCTGATCAGCTCCGGCTTCTTCCGCTTCGGGCGCTTCACCTCGCGAGGCTATGGGGTAGTGCGACTCGTTCCCTACAAGCACTTCTACGGCAGCCTCTCCGACCTGCTGGCAGCGGACGATGACCCCTGCGAGCCCTCAGAGGTGGGCTCTGGCTACGAGCTGGCTAAGAAGCTGCTGGGACAGGACCCGCTGGAGGTCGTCAAGGGGGCTGTGCGGAAATATGTGGGGTCAGAAAGGTGATGCTCCTCTCCGCCGTCATCCCCCTCGTAGCCGCCAACACGCCGGGGGAGAATGCCTACCTGGGCCGGGCCTGCTATGCCTTCTTCTTGAGCCTGGTGGGGAGGGCGAACCCCTCCCTGGCCGAGGAGCTGCACGCCCCCAGGGGGGCCAAGCCCTTCACCGTCTCGGCGCTGTTCAATTGGGAGAAGCCCAGCCTGGTGCAGCCGGAGGTGCGGGAGGGGGGACGCTACTGGATTCGCTTCACCTCCGTCGAAGCCGACCTCTCCCGCCTGCTGGCCGAGGAGGTGCTGCCCAAGCTGCCATCGTCGGTGGAACTGGGGCCGGCCAGCTTCGAGGTGGGGACGCCCATCGTCGAGCGCGAGGGCCATCCGTGGGCGCGGACGACCACCGCCCAGGCCCTGGTGGAGGAGTGGTTCTCGGCGGAGGCCAGGGTGGGCAGGAGGTTTACCCTGGAGTTCGCCAGCCCCACCGCCTACCGGCGCATCCACCGCAACGTGGCGGTGCCCTGGCCGGTGGGCATCTGCCGGGGCTACCTGGAGGCCTGGAACAGATACTGCGCCCCGGCCTTCGACCGCGACCTGTTGGACCTGGTGGAGGCGGATGTGGCCATCACCAAGTATGAGCTGAGGACGGCCGTGGTGCAGATAGGCCCGGCGCGGGAGATAGGCTGCGTGGGGCGCTGCAGCTACACCATCTTCCGGCGGGAGAGGGCCCTGTGGCGGGCCATCAACCTTTTGGCCGACTTCTCCCAGTTCTGCGGCACGGGCTACAAGGCCACCCAGGGGATGGGGCAGACGAGGCGGATGGCGGATTAGCGGATTGGGGGCATCTAGGGGGGCCGAAGTCTAGACATAAAAACTCCGAAAAAGTGGCGATTTTTTAAGATTTCGAGGCCCAAAAGTGCCGAGATGCTCGGAAAGAGCGTTTTAGAGCGAAATAGCGCGAAATTAAGCGAATTGGCGAGTTTTTCCTCCTTGGGAAAGGGCTGATTTTGAGCCGAAAATGGGCTGAAAGGTGAGATGCTCGGAAGGTGCGTCAGGTTGGCCCGAAATAGAGCGAAATGGGGCGAAAACGGGCGAAAATAGGGGCAAAAATTTGAGCAGTTGCAAAGGTGCTCAAACCCTAACAGGGATTGATACGCAACAGCACCTACTGCGGTCCAAAACAAGGAATGTGTTGCAAAGGTGCTCAAACCCTAACAGGGATTGATACAAAACTTTGCTATCTTGCCACCAAAAAGCAGAATCAGGTTGCAAAGGTGCTCAAACCCTAACAGGGATTGATACCTGGATGAAACGCAAAGTCTCTGCGTATTCAGCGTTTGGTTGCAAAGGTGCTCAAACCCTAACAGGGATTGATACTTATGTGTGATTCAATTAAAATCTCTCAATTCTTTCTTTGTTGCAAAGGTGCTCAAACCCTAACAGGGATTGATACTTTAAGAAGGATTGAGGCTGCTCGAATTGCCTCTTCGTTGCAAAGGTGCTCAAACCCTAACAGGGATTGATACGTGGGCTTTGGCTTCGGAGTCGGGGTCAGTTTAGAAGTTGCAAAGGTGCTCAAACCCTAACAGGGATTGATACGTTATCTTAACAACAATGTAGTTCGTGGGTATTCAATCGTTGCAAAGGTGCTCAAACCCTAACAGGGATTGATACCTGTTCCAACCCCGGCGACGGCACGGTCGATCCCTCGCGTTGCAAAGGTGCTCAAACCCTAACAGGGATTGATACTAGATAGTAATGGGGACCGTTGCGTCTTGGACCTCTCTCAAGTTGCAAAGGTGCTCAAACCCTAACAGGGATTGATACCCGCCTGTGCGTTCCGCCTCGAAGTACTTGCCGGTCGTTGCAAAGGTGCTCAAACCCTAACAGGGATTGATACGTTGCGATCAGGGTAGAGGTAAGCATTTATCTCCACTTCGTTGCAAAGGTGCTCAAACCCTAACAGGGATTGATACCTGCCTCGGTGGGTTCGGCCACGAGCCGCACACACTCGTTGCAAAGGTGCTCAAACCCTAACAGGGATTGATACTTATTCTTCGGAAGTAGCCAACTTCTCAAGGAACTCTGGTTGCAAAGGTGCTCAAACCCTAACAGGGATTGATACGCAATGACTAATCTGAAAGATGGTTAGCGCCAAAGAAGAGTTGCAAAGGTGCTCAAACCCTAACAGGGATTGATACTCTACGTCCCTCATCATCCTGTACCACGCCCTGCATGTTGCAAAGGTGCTCAAACCCTAACAGGGATTGATACTATTGGGTACGGGTAATTGAAAATCTGCCATGCTTCTCCAATTGTTGCAAAGGTGCTCAAACCCTAACAGGGATTGATACCCAAATTGCCAAAGACTTGCGGTAGTTTTGAGCAATGTTGCAAAGGTGCTCAAACCCTAACAGGGATTGATACTCACTCCAGCTTGCGCAAAGTGAAATTGATCATCAGGAAGTTGCAAAGGTGCTCAAACCCTAACAGGGATTGATACTCTGCTCAGGCGTCAGCGCTTTAAGCTCCACTCTCCTCGTTGCAAAGGTGCTCAAACCCTAACAGGGATTGATACTCTTTTCACTTTTATCAGTCTCTACCACCAGTTCCCCGTTGCAAAGGTGCTCAAACCCTAACAGGGATTGATACTTTTTTGTGGTTGTTGTTATTGTCTTTTTGATTTCAATGTTGCAAAGGTGCTCAAACCCTAACAGGGATTGATACTCATTCGGTTACCCCCTCTCTATCTGTAGTTGAAGCACGTTGCAAAGGTGCTCAAACCCTAACAGGGATTGATACGGAAGACAAGGAGGAATGACCAGTTGGTAATTCCCGTCCTGTTGCAAAGGTGCTCAAACCCTAACAGGGATTGATACTTTTTAGTTTGGGAGGGAATTATCCTCCCTTGCAGGGTTGCAAAGGTGCTCAAACCCTAACAGGGATTGATACGAACCCCATCACGGACGCCGATTTGGAAGGCCACGAGAGTTGCAAAGGTGCTCAAACCCTAACAGGGATTGATACTTGGGACAGCTCGGTGTTCCCAGAGCGACCCACTCCCGTTGCAAAGGTGCTCAAACCCTAACAGGGATTGAAACGAAGATGGAGGACGGACGACGGACAACGGAGGGGATAAGGGTGCAGTGTGAGGAGTGGGTGTTTGACGGGAAGGCATGGGTGCCCAAATCTGGCAAGCACCATCGGCAAATTCGCTCGTGCCGGGATCTGGACGTGTTTAACCTAGGGTATACGTTGGCCATGGAGATCTCTCGCCTCAGCGCGCGGTTTCCCAAAGAGGAGCGATACGCGCTCACCGACCAAATCCGGCGGTCGTCTCGGGCAGTTTGCAGCAATGTCGCAGAGGGTTTTGCTAAGCGACGACATGAAGCCATCTTTAAGAACGCCCTGAATAACTCCCTTGGCGAGGCCGAGGAAACCAAAGTATGGCTTGATTTTGCCTTGGACTGTCGCTATCTCGCGGCCGAGGATCACCAGCGTCTAACGACTGGCTACGATCAGGTTAGCGCTATGCTGTGGACCCTCATGACCAGGTGGGAGACATTCCCATGATCCTTTTTCCACTTTCCGTCTTCCGTTATCTGTCCTCCTATTGAAGTTGAAAAGGTGCTCAAACCCTAACAGGGATTAGGCGGATTGCGGAGGGCGGATTGCGCTGGTAAAAACGCAATCCGCAATTCGCTCAGGGGCTAGTGGAGCCATCTTTTGGGGCTGGAAGCACTGGTGATGGTGGTGGTGATGATGCGATGTCTCGCCCTATGGGCAAGAGCGGCTCAAACGCTAAGCGGCGAGACATCGCATCAGACGAGGTTGACATCGCTTGTAGGCGGCTTTATAATCGGGGTGAGAAGGGGTTCCCATTGACGTCTAGTGGTGTCGAAGGGCGAGGAGCTGTACGATGACAGTGAAGGAGAAAGGGCGGGCGGTGAGCAGCGGCGATATAGTCCAGGTTCCCACCATTGATGTGCGCCGTCGCATCCCACAACGGGCAATCGAAGATACGGTGCGCCAGATTGCTCAGGGGTTCCAGCCGCAGCAGATTATCCTCTTCGGCTCCTACGCCTACGGTCGGCCACGCCCCGAAAGCGACGTAGACCTGCTGGTGGTGATGGATACCCCTCTTAAAGAGACCGAGCAGGCCGTGCGCATTTGTCAGGCGATTGAGTACCACTTCGGACTCGACCTGATTGTGCGTACCCCCGCAACGATGGCTCGGCGGCTGGTGCTGGGCGATCCGTTCCTGCACGAGGTGGTCAGCAGAGGCAAGGTGCTGTATGACCGAACTGGCGGCTGAGTGGGTGGAGAAGGCCGAGGGCGATTACGCCACGGCAGGGCGGGAGTGGCGTGCTCGCCGCCAGCCCAACTATGACGCTGCCTGCTTTCACGCGCAGCAGACGGCGGAGAAGTACCTCAAGGCCTTCTTGCAGGAACATGGGGTGGCCTTTCCCAAGATCCACAGCCTGATTGAGCTGCTGGAGCTTTGTCTGCCCCTTGATGCAAGCTTCGAGCTCCAGCGGGACCACCTGGTGCGGCTGGACCGTTACGCCGTGCGTTACCGCTATCCCGGCGAGTCAGCGGACAAGGTTGCGAACTGTCTCCCCAATGAGTGGACAAAGAACTTATGCGCAAAGCGGGGAGACAGTTCGCAAGGACGAAGCGCGGCTGGCATTCCAGACGGTCAAAGCCGTCCGCGCATTTGTGCGGGAGAAGTTGGGGATCCCTGGTGCTTAATCCGCAATTTGCAATCCGCAATCCGCTCAGCCGCAGAAATAAAAAAAGCCGCCTGTGCAAAAAGCACAGACGGCTTTTCTCTCTGGGTCTGAGTAACTATTCACCTTGTTGTCATTCTGAGCTGCTCCATGGCGCCGTCGCGCCACTCATTGTGCAAGAAACGGCCTTCAGCACTGTCATTCTGAGCGGAGCGTCCTCGCTTTGCAGACGAGGCATGAGACTCTTCGCTACGGCTTCGGCCTGAGGGCCCTTCGGGCTTGAGCCCTCAAGGGCGAAGCCTCAATCCCGAAGGCTCAGAGTGACAGAATGCACATTGTGGGTGAGAGCGGAGCGAAGAATCTCCTTGTTTCTTAGTAGGAGCAGCGCGACGCCTGTCCTGAGCGGAGTCGAAGGGAAGAATCTCTTGTTTCCACGACGAGGAGACTCTTCGGCTTCGCGGAGTTTATCCTGAGCGGAGTGAAAGGCTCCGCCTCAGAGTGACAAGATGAATAGTTACGCGTCTGACTTCACTCGGCGGGAAGGACGATGACCTGAGGGACCTCGCGGGTGGGATGGCCCTGCACCCGCACCCTGGCGCGAAAGACCTGCCGGATGCTCTCCTCCCGCAGAACCTGGGCCGGCGTGCCCATAGCGACCACCCTCCCCTCGTTCAACAGGACCAGGCGATCGAAGTAGAGGGCCGCCAGGTTGAGGTCGTGCATCGCCGCCAGGACGGTCAGATGCCTCTCCTGGCTGAGCCTAATGGTGATCCACAGGACGCGGCGGGTAGCGCGGAAGCCATCCATAAGCCCTCCGGGGGATGTAACCTTTCGGGTGATTGATGTTACAATCAAGTGAAAAACTTGCCAAAGGCTGATGCAGTGCTTGTGGTGGGCTCCATAAATAAACAGGCGGTTCATCCGGTGAACCGCCTGTTTTGTGTGGACAGGATTGGGGTAGAGGCTAGACCCCCGACTTCTGTGCGGCCAGACGATTGAGCCAGGAATTGCTGATGGCCTTTCCAATCTCGACCACTGCGAGCAGGGAGAACGCCACACCGAAGACCACGCCCCACTGGGCCAGGCTCAGGGGCACGATCCCCAACAGACTGCGGATCTGCGGCGCCAGGAAGGCACCGACGGCCAGCAGCAGACCGCCTGCCACGGACGCAACCAGCGCTTTGTTCTGGCTCAACGGGCTGCTGCGGAAAATCGAGCGCCGCATGCTGCGGTAGGCGAAGATGTAGATCATCGAGTTGACGGCGAAACTGGCGAAGGCGAAACTCCGGCCCTCAATGGGGTTGTTGTGCATTTTGAAAAAGTGACCAAACAGGAGCAGCGCCGTCAGTGCGCTGGTCACACTGATCACGCCGATCAGCGATAGCCCCAGGCTGTTCAAAATGGGTTCCCTGAGCGACTTTGGTTTCTCCTCCATAATGCCGCCTTCCTTCGGCTCGAAGCCCAGCACGATGTCCGAGGGGCCGTCGCAGATCAGGTGAACCCATAGGATTTGCGCCACAGCCAGCGGCGCGGGCCACCCCAGCATCATCGCACCAAAGATGGTCAGCAGTTCGGCGAAGGAGTTGGAAAGCATGTAGGCGACCACCTTGCGGATGTTCTCGAAGATCGCGCGACCCTCTTCGACTGCCGCGACGATGGTCTTGAAGTTGCTATCGAGCAGGATCAAGTCTGCCGTCTCTTTGGCGACGTCAGTGGCACTGCCCACGACCACGCCGATGTTGGCCCGCTGCAGGGCCGGGGCGTCATTCACGCCGTCGCCAATCATCGCCGTCACTTCACCGCGCGCCTGCAGTGCGCGCACGATGCGCAGTTTATCCTGAGGCCGGATGCGCGAGAAGATAACCGTTTCGCTGACCCGTTCCTGGAGTTGCTGGTCGTCCAGGGTGGCCAGTTCGCGGCCTTCCAGGATTTGGTCGCCGTTGGCGATCAGGCCGATGTTGCGCGCAATCCGCTCCGCCGTGAGCCGGTAGTCGCCGGTGATCATCTTGACCTGGATGCCTGCCCGGTACGCTACCTCGACCGCCTCGCGCACGCCTTCGCGGATCGGGTCTTCCATCGCCACCAGTCCGACCCAGGTGTAGCCGCTGTGGTCTTCGAGCGGTTTGTGGGGGCGGTAGGCCAGGCCGATCAGCCGCAGCCCCTCGCCTGCCCATTGCTCCACCTGGGCCGTGATGTGTGCGCCCTCCTCCGGCGTGATCTGGCACATGTCCAGCACAGTTTCTGGTGCGCCTTTCAAGTAGTCGAACTGTTGGCCGTCCACGTTGTTGGCCGTCGCCATGAACTTGGTTTCGCTGCTGAAAAGTTCTTCGGTCAGCCGCTCTGAACGATCGGCCACGGCCTGGGGGTCGCCGGACATTTGAGCGCGTGCGTATTCCCAAAGTGCCACGTCTACTGGCCCTTCCAGGTTGTTGCAGAACACCATCGTTTCCAACGCCCGTTGTGGGTCTACCAGCACGTTGTGGGTCACCCGCATGCGTCCTTCGGTCAGCGTGCCGGTCTTGTCGGTACAAATGACCGCCACCGACCCCAGCGTCTCGACAGCGAGCAACTTTTTGACCAGACCGTTGCGCTCGAGAATCTTGCGCATCCCCAGCACCAGGATCACTGTCACGGCAATCAGCAGGCCTTCGGGCACGGCGGCGATTGCCAGGATAATCGAGACGCGCAGCATGTCCAGGAATGGGCGGCCGGAGATCAGGCCGGTGACCATGATCGCCGCTGTGACCGCGACGACGAGCCAAGTGAGCGCGTGGCTGAATGCCCGCAGCCGCACCTGCAAGGGGGTTTCTTCATGGTCGCCTCCTTGCAAACTGGCAGCGATCTTGCCCAGTTCGGTGTTGGATCCGGTGCGCGTGACGCGCATCAGCCCACGCCCGGTCACCACGGTCGTGCCCATGAAGACCTGGTTCTGCTCCGCTTCCGCGCTCTTGCTCACCGGCTCGCTTTCGCCGGTCAGGATGGCCTCGTCCACGGCCAGTTTGGTGCCTTCGATGATTTCCCCGTCGCCGGGGACGCGCTCGCCCGCGTTGAGCACCACCAGGTCGCCAGGCACGAGGTCCTGAATGTCAATCTCCTGCCGCGTCCCGTCGCGAATGACGGTCGTGGTGGGCTTCAACAGGCCCCTGAGCGCCGTGTAGGTGCGCTGGGCCTGGTACTCTTGGACAAACCCTAGGATGGCGTCAATCACGACGACGGCCATAATGATAGCAAAGTCGCTGTATTCCCGGACGATCAGCGAGATACCCGCTGCGGCCAGGATGATGTAGACCAATGGGCTTTTGAATTGGTTGAGGAAGATAGACAGGGCCGTCGGCCGCTTTTTGCTGGGCAGGGTATTTCTGCCGTGTTTCTGTCTTTGCGCTAACACCACCTCTGCTGTCAGGCCGCGCAATGCTTCTTTGTGTGATGAATCGTAGCTGGTATCCATAGAGTTCAATCTGCTCCTTGTTTCTACATAGATTATGGTATTAAACGACGAAGTGCCGGGACGACCTACGCCGGGTCTGTAATGCCGGCACGTACGCCTGATCCCGACACCTCGGTGGTAATCATCAGGTGATATTGAGTTTGCTACTTTATATTATACACCGTTTTCTGGATTTTGACAAGCCGAGGTCTTGGTCTTCCTTAACTCAGGTATCCATCGTTACAATGGCGCTCGCTAGGAGTAATGGCCGTTTGTTGCTTGCCTCCGCCTCTCCCCGCCGCCGCGAACAGTACGAGGTGTTTTATCAAGAAGCAGATGAAATGGCAGCGATGATCACTGGCGCAATCAAGTCCACTTACTCAGAACTCTAGCTCAACGTTCTAGTTGGAATAAAAAAGCCGCCTACGCAAAAAGCATAGACGGCTTATCTCTTTGGGTCTGAGTAACTATTCACCTTGTTGTCATTCTGAGGAGCAGCGCGACGAAGAATCTCGTGTTTCTACGACAAGGAGACTCTTCGGCTTCGCGGAGTTTATCCTGAGCGGAGTGAAGGGCTCCGCCTCAGAGTGACAAGATGAATAGTTACGCGTCTGATTTTTACTCGGCGGGAAGGACGATGACCTGAGGGACCTCGCGGGTGGGGTGGCCCTGCACCCGCACCCTGGCGCGAAAGACGTGGCGGATGCTCTCCTCCTGTAGAACCTCAGCCGGCGTGCCCATGGCGACCACCCTCCCCTCGTTCAACAGAACCAGGCGATCGAAGTAGAGCGCCGCCAGGTTGAGGTCGTGCATTGCCGCCAGGACAGTCAGATGCCTCTCCCGATTCAGCCTTTTGACTAGCTCCAGGATCTCCATCTGGTGATTGATGTCCAGGTGGACCGTCGGCTCGTCGAGGAGGAGGAGCTGGGGTTCCTGAGCCAAGGCCATGGCCACGATCACCCGTTGCTGCTCGCCAGCGGAAAGCTCGTTGAACAGGCACTGGGCCAGGCGATCGGTATCGGTCAGGGCCATCGCCTCCCTCACCACCTCCCGGTCCCGCGGCCCCACGCCGGTCAGCGGCCTGACGTGGGGCGTGCGGCCCAGCATCACCATCTCGTAGGCAGTGAAGGCAAAGGGCATGGCCAGCCCCTGGGGCACCACTGCTACCCTGCGGGCGATCTCACGGCGGCTGAATTCGCGGATGTTGCGCCCGTCAAGGTAAACACGACCCCGCTTTGGGGCGAGCAACCCGCTCAGAACCCTGATGAGCGTGGTCTTGCCTGAACCATTGGGCCCGATGAGGCCCATCAGGTCCCCCGCCCGCAGGCCCAGGCTAACATCCCTGAGGGCAAAGCCATCGTAATAGGCGAAATCTATGCCTCGTGCTTCGAGGGCGATGCTATCCATCTCTTCCTCCGATGTTGGTTTAATCCCACGATTTCGTAAATCGAACCCATGTTCAAGCTCCGGCGCACCAGGTCGGCCAGCTTGTCGTATTCCGCCTCCAGCTTGGCCAGGAGGGAATCCGTGTCGGCCAAGGGAGGCCAGCCTCGCCGGGCTCGCAGCCAATTGATAAAGGCCAGTTTGAAGTGGTCGTTGTCGAAGAGGCCGTGCAGATAGGTCCCCCAGATGAGGCCGTTCCAGCTCACCGCGCCATCGTAGGCAACACCCTCACCGCCTGGCTGCCCTCCCACTAGGAAAATGGGCTGCACTTCTGGGCCAGAGCGGCTCTGGCCCATGTGGATCTCATAGCCCTCGACTGCCATCCCCCGGACACTGGCAAAGGGAGGGCTATCGCTGATGACCTCAGCCCTTGTCTGGGAGAGGATCTTTCGCGGGGCGAAGGTGGTCACGATGTCGAGGAGGTTTAAGCCTGGCGTGCAACGCCGGCTGGATTCGACGCCCTCTTCGTCAATGATCTCCCGCCCCAGCATCTGATAGCCACCGCAGATGCCTATTATGGGCGTGCCTCTCTCTGCCTCAGCGATGATCTGCTCAGCTAACCCCTGCTTTCGCATCTCCATCAGGTCGCCGATGGTGTTCTTGCTGCCAGGGATGATGACTGCGTCGGGCTCACCCAGTTCCTCATTCAAGCGCATATAGCGCACGCGCACGCTCGGCTCGGCGGTCAGGGGATCGAAGTCGGTGAAGTTGGAGATATGGGGGAGGTAGACCATGGCGATGTCCAATGTCTCATCCTCGCTCGGTTCACCGCCCCCGCGCAATGCCCATTCCGGCACGGCGTCCTCTTCCGGTATCCTGATATCAAAGAAGAAGGACACTACCCCCAACACCGGCACACCGGTGCGCTCCTCCAGCATATCCAACCCTGGTTCCAGCAGCGATAGATCACCGCGGAATTTATTGATGATGAAACCTCTAATGCGCTTCCTCTCCTCAGGCGGCAAAAGCTCCATTGTCCCCACCAACCAGGCGAAGACCCCGCCCCTGTCAATGTCGCCGACCAGGAGGACCGGAGCATCGGCCACCTCCGCCGTCCTCATGTTGACGATATCGTGCTCTTTCAGGTTGATCTCAGCCGGACTCCCCGCCCCTTCGATAACGATAACATCGTACTCACGTCGCAAGCTTGCCAAAGACTCGGCTACGATCTGGAGAAGCGGCGGTTTATACTGGTGATATTCCATGGCGCTCATATCCCCAGCGACTTGACCGCGGATGATCACTTGAGCTACCGTATCGGCGTGAGGCTTGAGCAGGATGGGGTTCATCTCCACCCGGGGTTCCACCCCCGCTGCCTGGGCCTGCATGATCTGGGCGCGCCCCATCTCCTTGCCATCGCGCGTCACACCGGAGTTAAGGGCCATGTTCTGAGCTTTGAAAGGGGCCACCTGAAAGCCGTCTTGCTTAAAGATACGGCACAGGGCAGCTACCAGCACGCTCTTGCCTACGCCAGAGCCAGTGCCCTGGATCATGACCGTCTTAGCCAGCGATTTCTTAGCCATAGCTATTCCCTCTCCAAATGGCAAAGGTCATTGAGGAGTGAAAGGATCGCCCCCCTCTCATCGAAATCCAGCCGGCTGATGGCCGCCAGGTCCTGACGTATCCGCCATTGCTCTGAAAGCGGGATGCCTAAAGCGTGGCAGACGATGGCCCTCGCTGGCCCACCATGCGTTACGACAACGACCGTCTCCTCAGGGTACGTAGCGATGATCCCGTTGATAGCTTCCATCACCCGCAGGCTCATCTCCAACAGGGTCTCGCCATTGGGAGGGCGTACTTCTGCAGAGTCGGCCAGCCAGCGGTTGAACCTTTGAGGAGCAAGCGCCGCGATCTCTTGATAGGTCAGGCCGTCCCAATCGCCAAAATCAAGCTCAGCGAGCTCGGCGATGGCGCTGACCTCAAGGCCATGAGGGACGGCTATCATCTGCGCCGTCATTAACGCCCGTTGAAGGGGGCTGGAGTAGACAGCCGCCAGCGATTGGCCAGCCATTCGCCTGGCCAGGGCGGCTGCCTGGGCGCGACCTCGAACGCTCAGAGGCGGATCCAGCCGCCCAACATAGCACCCCCTTATCTCTGACTCAGCGTGTCGCACCAGGATCAAGCGGGTCAAACTATCACTCCCTTCCCCAAAAGGGCGATCATCGCCAGGGCTAACACCTCGCTGATCTCGCAAAGAGCCCCATAGGTGTCGCCTGTCAGCCCACCGAGGGCTTTGCTGAGAGAGCGATTGATCAAGGCGGCCATCAGCCAGATGCCGCCGAATACGGCCACTCCCCAAAAGCGGAGGAGCAGGAAGGCCAGGCCAACCATTAAGAGCGTGGCGATAACGAAGTCCTTAGCCCTGACGTGTTCGCTGAAGAACCGTCCCATTCCCTCCTCCCTGGCTGGAGGATAGAAGAAGGCCGCTTGGACCAGCGTCCAGCGCCCTAAAGCAGGCGTGAGGGCGAGCGCTCGAAGTTGCAGAGCCGCCGGCAGTTCGCTAAGAAAAGACACTTTGAGCAGAAGTGCGCAGAATACGGCCAGCGCGCCGAAAGCGCCAACGGCGCTTTCCTTCATGATGGCCAACTTCTGCGCCCGCGCTCTTCTGCTCAGCATGGCATCGCTCGCATCGGCCAGGCCGTCCAGGTGCATTCCACCTGTGAGCACTACCCAGCTCACCACCAGAAGAACGCTGACCAACTGGGCAGACCACAGGCAAGTGAGCAGTTTGCTGGCCAGGACAAGAAGCCCCCCGATCAGCGCCCCCACCAGGGGGAAGTAGGCCGACCCAACCATTGCCCCTGCGGTAGGGGTTTTCCTCGAAGGAATAGGTATGATGGTTAAGAAACGAACCGCTTCCAGAAAATCCACTGTCCCCCTACTCAGGCTAAAGCTTCTCGGACACGCCGGCCTCACCAAAAGTGGCCATCTCGTCCAGGATCTTGACCGCCGCCTCCACGATGGAGATGCCCAGAGCAGCGCCTGTGCCCTCGCCCAACCGCAGGCCGAGATCGAGGAGCGGGTCGAGTCCCAGGTGATCAAGTATCAGCCGATGGCCGATCTCCACCGAACAATGAGCGGCGATCATGTAATCCTTCACCTGAGGGGCCAGCCCAGCGGCGATGAGGGCCCCGGCTCCAGCGATGAAGCCGTCAATGACCACCGGGATACGATGGGCCGCTGCCCCGATGGCGACACCAGCGATACCGCCGATCTCGAAGCCCCCCACCTTGGCCAGCACGTCCAAGGGGTCGTCGGGATTGGGTTGGTTGAGCTCCAGCGCCCGCTCGATGACCTCGATTTTGTGCCGAAGCTGCTCGTCATCTATCCCCGTGCCGCGGCCGGTCAACTCCGCCACAGGCGCGCCGGTGATGGCAGCGGTGATAGCGCTCGAGGGAGTGGTATTGCCGATCCCCATGTCCCCTGCCCCCACGATGTCCATCCCTTTAGCCAGCTCCTGCTCCACGACCTCGATCCCGGCCTCGATGGCCTGGATCGCCTGAGCGCGGCTCATGGCGAACCCCTGGGCCATGTTCCGCGTGCCAAAGGCGACCTTGCGGTTCACCAGATCGGGGTGAGGCTCCAACTCGCC
>Ga0315314_1000301_pt1 | contig 61506 bp, 70 predicted proteins | sample TDP9_MG_FD_203631 | JGI IMG/M metagenome (GOLD analysis project Ga0315314, IMG submission 203631) | Freshwater sediment microbial communities from Lake Towuti, South Sulawesi, Indonesia - TDP9 | ecosystem: Environmental > Aquatic > Freshwater > Lake > Sediment | place: Indonesia: South Sulawesi...
TAATCACCCTCTTCAAGCTATAGTGGGCTGTAAGCGCAGCCATTCCTGTCAAGTACGGTTCGTTCGGATGCGTCTTCCTGATGGAGATCACAGCGTCGAGCCAGTTTGACCCCGCAGTAGAAAGAGAAACATCACAAACATTGCTGACTGACCTCACAGCGTCGAGCACCTTCGCCTCATGAGGCAAACCCATCAGTAGTTTGTGCTCCATCCCGCCTGGTAGCAGAGCCTGATAAAAGGCGTCCTCCCTCTTAGTGAGCGTATCTACCTCAAGAATGGGCTGGTCTCTGACGATGTCGTAGCAGCCGGTCACATCGACGAAGGGCCCCTCCTTGGCATGCGCAATAAGGAATTTCCCCTCCAGAACAATCTCTGAGTAACGGGGGACTACAACGTCAACGGTCTTGCATCGCACCAACTCTAGTGGAGAACCAGCGAGACCTCCCGCTACATCGACCTCACACATCTGCCCAGGAGAGGTAGCGGCGGCGACGAGCAACTCCACAGGGGCACCGACAACTACGGCTGCCTCGAGAGGCTTCCCTTTAGATTCAGCTTGTGTATAGAATCTGTGAAGATCACGGCCTTCTACCAACCTTGCTACAAGTCTCTTTTTTCCCATAACCATCATGCGATGATACGACGCATTCATCCTTCCTGTCTCGGGCTCCCTGGCAAGCACGATGCCACTTGTTATGTATGGTCCACCATCCTTTTCGTAATGCGTCAATATCGGCAAATCGCGGATTAGGTCTACATCTTCTGCTTCCACTTCCTGACAGGCCCCGTCACTGAAGACTCTGGGTTTGACCGGTTTTTTCAAAGAATGTATTATCTTCTCCAGAACCGCCTCAGGGGTGATCTGCAGTCCCTTCGCCACAAATGCTCTCCTACAGCAGATGCCTCCGAAAATCTGCGTTTCGTAACCCTTGACTCTCGTAAACAAGACAGCTTTTTTGCCATCATATTTCTTAAGCATCGAAGGAATCTCATACTTCGTGGAAGCAGGCGTCGAAAACTCTTCTAAGCACCCATCGTCCTGAAGAAGCTTCACAAACTCTCTCAGATCGCTTACATGCATACACAACCCTCTCAACTTTTATAGCCGCGCAGACCCCTTAAATCTTTTGACAAAGGAGACGAGGAATCGTGATATTCAGAGGCCGAGTCGTCCAGGGATGGAGTGGCGAGATCCGTGGAAAAGTCCTGATAACCAAATCAAAGATATCGTTCCTCGGCGATGTAGACCTCAATACAGGAAAGATTGTTGGAACAGACTTAGACATAAATGGAGAGAGAATATCCTCAAAAATATTCATATTCCAAGAAGGAAGAGGTAGCACAGCAGGATCCAACGTAATATACGGTCTCTCTAGAAGAGGCTTGGCGCCAAAGCTAATTGCCACGCATAAGGCAGAACTCATCACCATTTCAGGGGCCATATTCGGAGGGGTTCCAATGATCTCAAATATAGATGAAAAAATCTTCAATTTCCTAGACAACGGAAAAGAAGCAAAAGCTTACATCATGGATAATGAAGCCTGCGTAGAAGAGGTGAGTGAGGCACAAGATGTTCCTTTCTAAAGAAGAAGAAAATATACTCGACGGGAAGAGGGGGTGGATTCTAGAAAGAGCGATGAGGCTTTTGACCACTATCGGCGACCTAAACGATGCTGAGAGACTTGTCCCCATCAAGCGGTCTCAGGTGGCAGGTGTATCGTACAGAACAGTCGGCGACCCAACCCTCCACCTGGTGGAGGAGCTCGCTAGGGAAAAAGTTAGAGTAAAGACTGAGGCAACTCAAAACCCAGCTGGGATGGACCTCAAGAGATGGAGAGAAATGGGGATTCCAGAGGTGTTCGCTGAAAAACAACTCAGGATATGTAGGGCGTACGAAAGATTGGGGGTAGAAGCATCGTGCACCTGCACACCCTACCTCTCTGGAAACAGACCCCAGTTCGGCGAGGTTGTTGGTTTTTCGGAGTCGTCTGCTGTAGCATTTGTCAACTCGGTGGTGGGGGCGAGGACGAATAGGCATGGTGGGTTGGATGCCTTGTCAGCCGCACTAATTGGCAAAGTTCCTTTGATGGGATATCTGCTCGATGAAAACAGGACGGGTAATGTCCACGTAAAGGTTTGTTTCAAACCTAAGAACGAAACAGATTACTCTGCCCTAGGATACTACGTTGGCAAAGAGATCGAAACAAGCGAAGCCCCTGCATACGAGGGAATAAAAGGCGCTTCTTTAGACGATCTGAAACTCTTAGGTGCGGCCTCAGCAGCCTCAGGCTCTGTCGCTCTATTTCACGTACTGGGTTTGACGCCTGAGGCCAAGGACATTGGGGGTGTTTTTGGAGGAGATAAACCGAAATATAAATTGGAGGTAACAAGCGAGGAGGTACAGTCCGTCTATGACGAGCTGTCAACGACAGAGGAGCCAGACCTGGTCGCAATGGGATGCCCACACTCTTCTATTCAAGAGCTAAGAAAGATCGCAGAACTAATTTCCGGAAGAACGGTTAAGAGGGGCATCAAATTTTGGGTCTTTACCTCACCCAAAGTTTTCGAGGAAGCGGAAAAATCTGGATACGTCAGCATGATAAGGTCGGCTGGCGGAGATGTTTTTTTGAACACATGTATGGTTGTAGAGCCGATCGAAGAAATAGGATTTAGATGCGTGTACACAAACTCGGCTAAAGCGGCCTTCTACATTCCGAGAATAACGAAGGGCAAGTGCAAATCCAGCATAGCACCACTTCGTACATGCATTGAAATGTGCACCACAAGTTAAAAAATAGGAGAGCCTTCATTAGTTCTCCTTAATCTTGTCAAGCAATTTGTGTGCCAGCCTCATTAAAACAGATCCCACAAGGTCTCCTTTAATCTCTTTTAGATGGGTTGAGACAAGGACTATCCTGTTAAAATGAGTCGAGAGTCGCTCAGCCAATACTTTAGTAATAATCATGTTTCTTTCACCTAGGAGTGCAGAGGAGATGCAAGGCCCTCCCTCAAAGTGAGGCATAGCCACAGCGAGTGTTCCCAAACGCATGCGCCCCTTTTCGTTAAATATAACTATAGCAGCATTTTCCACTTCAAACAGGATAACCGTAAAGTTGTATTCACCTTCCTTTATCTCCTCACTAAAGGTTCTTGGGTAAGGCATTTTACCGTCCTCCACTATATTTTTCTCGACCAAGCTTAAAACAACATCCAAAGGACTTGATTAGATAAAAATGAAAGACGAAAGGGCGGCTCTAATTCTAAAAAGACTCAAAGAACGCTTTCCAACACCGAAAGACGTAGACAGATCACGAAGGCTGTTCCAGACTCTGGTACTTACAATCCTGTCTCAAAACACAAATGACAAAAACTCGAGAAAGGCATTTCAGAGTCTTTCTCGCAGTTTCTCCATAACTCCAAAATCGTTAGCTAGTGCAAACGAGAAAGACATCAGGAGGGCAATAAGGGTGGCTGGACTATACCGCAACAAATCTAAGACCATTAGACATCTCGCAGAGGTAGTTTTGAATAATTTCAACGGCGATCTAACGCCAGTCTTAAAAATGCCACTAGACCAGGCAAGAGAAAATCTATTGAGCTTTCCAGGAGTCGGCCCAAAGACAGCAGACGTCTTCCTCTTATTTTGCGGCAACAAACCAACGATCCCCATAGACACACATGTTTTCAGAGTATCCAAAAGACTGAGTCTGTGTCATAAAGACGCTGATTATGAGGGCGTCCGTCGATCCTTACAAGAAATCTACCCACCAAATGAGTACCTAGCACTCCACCTTTCGTTGATTTCACTTGGAAGAGCCTTGTGCAAGTCGAGAAAACCAGCATGTGAAAATTGCCCTCTTCTGGACCTCTGCCCGTCTGGACACATATAGGAGGTCAAGACAGAGTGGGAATAGATCGATCGCGATCTGATCGATCATTACGTGCGAAGAGAAACAATTAGGCCAGGTTTCTAACGATAATTGCCTGAACACCTTTACTACGGATATGATTGCTCACTCAGAAAACTTGTTGAGATTCCGAGTTCCCTTCCGTGACGGTCGACCTTCACCTGACCAAACTGAACGATATCCACCTTTCCACGGTATGAGGCATATAGTTTTAGAAGTTTTTTTTCGTAATCTATCCCCTGGATCGCGCCTAGACCCAAAAATTCTCTGTCGCCATTCAGCAGACCGACCATTAACCATTTCTCATCACTCTCATTTATCACTTGAAGCTTCTTTTGAAAAACCTCTTCAACAGCCTTAATCTTCTCGTCATCAACCATTTCTTTTCCTTGTAACACAGCGAAGATGCTACTTGGGTCTTCTCTACAGAATAGAATTTTTCGCCCTAGAATCTGACTGAGTTTCAACTCAATCTCGGAAGAGGCGCTTTCGAGGCCCAGAAAAGTGTTTTCAAGCTTCACCCAGCCTATGGGAACACTTCTTAAGGCAGCGTTCTTCAAAAGCTTTCTGTAACCCTGCTCTCGCAGAAACTTCCTCTCTTCCCTGCTCCGTTTCCTTATTGATGGCGGGGGGTCTAATCGAAGAAGACATACCGCGTTCCCTTTGACAGATGTCAGTATATCCTCCAACTCACTGTCGATCTGTATACCGATCACAGCCTCTGGTAAAATGGTTTTTATCATTCTAACTTTGTACTCTCTAGCACCCTCGCCCTGAACCCAGCCATCAGTGTTTATCACGATAAAGTCAGAACCCATCCCAAAAGCCTTCTCTTTCAGTCTGGTTAACCCAGAGATAACCTTGTCTGTCACACCATTTGGACTTGTGTTTCCTACAAAGTACGTCGCCGTGGCTTTCTCGAAGAAGAGGTCAGTGAAAGGTTTCTTAACCAGTCCTAATCCTATCGTCCCGGGTGGACCCAGATCAGACTGACCCAGATCTGCATCAATGATCGATATTCCGGACGCTGATGTCAATACATTATTTATCATAAACGTACAGAATGCCGTTTTACCACAGTCTACATCCCCAAGAACCATCACCGTGCGGGGTCTGGGCAACGATAATAGGTACCTTACTGCTTCCCTCCAAGAGACGGGAATGGTGCTCCCATCGACTTCTTCGATTTCTGATCCCCCGCCATTAACGATCTCAAGGACAGAGGAAACCTTTGCTTCAAACGGAAGAGATTTTCCCTTTCTCACGATAACCTTATCTTTGACAGATAACTCGGCTCCTAGAGCGCTTACCTTGCCTTTCAAAAGCTTAACCGACGAAGGGCCACTGACCAGAATAGTCCTATCTTTTTCCACAGACCTATTCATAGCTCTTCCCTCTCTGAATCTCGGATCCTTTCCTCATCGATATCCTCACAGCGGACATGATGTCACGCGTGGTGTGGCGATGCTTTGACAGAGCCTCGCTGGTTCTCGTCGTCCCTTTCTCATTCACCAATTCTAATATGATGTCTAGGGGAAGGCATCTGTTTAGCAGTCTAACCAACTCTAGCTGATACTCCCTGGCGCCATTACCGATCTTTACCTTTTTCCTGTTCGCGTTTATCGCATTTAAGGCCTGCAGTATTCTTTGAGCTGCTTCTCCGGCATCAAAAACGTTCATTGACTTTAATACATTTCCGTCACCCATGACAGCTATGCCGAATGTCTTTCCTGGGTCAACACCAACGATGACCTGATCATATGTGGATTTATTACTGAGCATTTGAAGCGCCTTTTCTATAACATCCGTTGGATCGTCGGCCTCACAGTATACTAGAACCTCAGAGAAACGAACCCTCTTTTTTTCCTCACCCGTGGTGATCACAACCTTCACGAAAACCGGAATGGCATCCTCAGGCGTCAGGCTAACAAATGGAACCGCTCTCCTTGTTAACCCGTCAACCAGCCTATAGTACGCCTTTCCAGAAGTTGTGACGATAGCGATCTCTCCAAACACAATTAGACCCCCGCGTCTTTCCATCCTTACACAATTTCCTACAAAGGATGAGAGCAGCCATCAATTTTTCTATAAATCTTCATCCAGTGTTTATAAGCTTCGGCGGAAAAGAAAACGTTGAATTTACATTAATTGTTGTATAAGAATAGGTTTTGTAGGGGACAAAATGTTAAAGGAAGCTCCAGTTGAACACATACAAACAAACTGCGGTGCAATTGACAGAATCTTAAAAGGAGGAATCCCTAGGGGGTATACTACCCTCATCTATGGACCGTTCAAAACGGGAAAAACCACGCTAGCGATACAGTGTGCAGTCACATGTGCAAGGGAAGGAAAGAGGACGCTGTTCATAGATGCCGATAACAGTTTTTCCACTACACGATTAGCGCAGATTGCTGGATACGACCTCGAATCAGTCGCCCCGCTGATAATACTCTTCAAACCTAGGAGCTTCCAAGAGCAGAACACTCTTATCGAAAATCTGGAGAGCTTCATATCAAAAAAAGTTGCATTGATGGTAGTTGACACGGTAACATCTCTTTACAGAGTTGAGTTAGGAGGCGTAGAAAAATCCTTCGCTCTGAATCGAACCTTAAACAGGCAACTTGCGTACCTAGTAAAAATAGCCAAAGAAGACCGCGTTGCCCTGCTGCTTACAAGCCAGGTGCACAGCGTGTTAAGTAGGGAAGGTGTCGGAAGAATAGAGCCTGTGGCTGAGAGGGTTTTGAAGTTCTGGTCTCAAAATATTTTGCGACTTGAACTCTCTCAGAATCCTCGTCTTCGAGAAGCTTTTTTGGAAAAATACTTGGGGTTCAGATTCGCAGACACCCGCATCTTGTTCGCTTTAACGGAGGGTGGTATAACAGATGTTGAGCGTTAGTTTTACCTATTGATCAGCAAAGAAGTTTGGAACTAAAAAGTGGAGTTTAGAGTGGTAAAATGCGGGAAGCCCTTTACAAAGCTGTTCACGTCTTTTACACTTTTCTTCCAGCATACTTTGCCAACGCGACTCCAACCATATTTGGCGGAGGACCGCCAATAGATTTCAATCGCAATTTCACCGATGGACGGAGAATCTTCGGTGAGAATAAAACGATAAGGGGGTTTATCGCAGGGTTGGCATTTGGAACGACCGTCGGCATTATGGAAAAAGAAGTCTTGCGCGGTTTCCTCCTATCTCTTGGTGCACTAGTAGGGGATCTGGTGGGGGCATTCATCAAAAGGAGGGCAGACCTGTCACCAGGCGCCCCTCTTCCGATCCTTGATCAGCTAGACTTTATTGCCGGAGCGCTCATTCTAAGCTCACGCGTTTTCGCATACGACACCATTACAATAATCTTCGTAATAGGAATAACCCTAATTTTACATGTGCTCACAAATGTGATAGCCTATTTCCTCAAGATAAAGAGGAAACCCTGGTAACTAGCCTCTCTTTAGCAAAATCATGGACTCGCAGCCGATGAAGGATATAAGTAGCAGGGCCACCCCTATCAGGAGTAGCATTGCCGCCTGCCTAGGCTTGTAGGCGTAACGAGTACTCTTATAGGAAACGAACACCCCAGCAAAGCCTGCTGCAAACAGAATGATTGCTACTAAGCTCTCAAACCATGACTGATCCTGCAATCCGTAACTATAACCAATGATTGGAGGCCCCATCATTATGTTGTAGACGCCGCCGGCGAGTAGGAAGACGGATATTGCGATCAGAAGAACGATTGTAACTATGGCTGGAGGCTTCACCGACATGCGAGGGAGATTCATCTCTCTTAACCTGCTAACGATCCTTTTGACGAGGGAAGACATGCCTATTCACTTTCCATTGTGGACATAGTTTGGTCTGTCTTAACTCACAGACTAGTATCTGTTTTCTCCGTTTTATATCTAAATGTGCACCAATTCAAATCAGACTAATCTGTTGAAAACTTTTCTTATCTTCTCCATGTATAGCTAAACATTTAATACACCAAATCTTCACTTATATCTGATACGGAGGATCTTCTTTAGTGCCACAACGAATCGTTTGCACGAAGTGTGGTGAAGTTCTTTACAGCGGTTTAGAACTCCTACCTCCCGAGGACATTATCCGAAAGCATAGTGGAAAATGCCCAAAATGCGGTAGCAAATTACGCTTTAAATCTAAGAACTTGGAAATCAAGATCTATAAGAAATAAGCATTGATGAGGCCACTAACAAATGTCTAGTATACTCAAGAGAGTTGGGGAAGCATTAGGTAAGAGCACACCATTCTTTTCTCGAAGCATTAGGTATCTTAGCAGAAAAATCTCGAGAGAAGACATGGTTTGGTTTCTGTGCGTTTCATCATCCGTAGCTCTATCCGTCCTTATCCGTTTACTCCCCCTGAACTGGGGATTTTCTCTCTCCGAATTTGACCCGTACTTCCATTACGACGTGACCAGATTTATTGCCGAAAAAGGCTTCTCAGCTTTTTACACGACACCGCCTAGCGATTGGACGAGGTATTGGTATCCATACGGAAGAAACGTGCCACGCTCGTCCTTTCTAGGACTTCCATTTGCAGGAGCCGCCTTGTATTTCTTTGTATCAGCGCTCGGGATCTCAGTAAGTGTGCTGGATATCTGTATACTCTTTCCCGTGGTTATGGCCGCAGCAACATGCATCGTAGCGTATTTCTTAGGGAAGGACATCGGTGGCAAGGCGGTTGGCCTATTCTTTTCGCTCTTGCTTGCCGTGAACCCAGCGTACATAGGACGAACTTCACTCGGATTCTATGACGATGAGACAGTGGGCATCCTAGCCATGCTTCTCACATCTCTTTTCTTTCTACGTTCATTGGAGCCGAAAAAATCAACAAGGACTAGTATTGGTTATGCTGTCGTTGCAGGGCTCTCACTCGGCTATTTCTGCCTGTCTTGGGGAGCTTCCCTCTATATGCTCGGGCTTCTGTCTTTGTTTGCGTTTGCTTTGATAATCTTAAGGAAGTCCTCTCGGCGACTTATCGCATCATACAGCACCGTATTTCTAGTATGGGGGATCTTGATATTGGCTTTTGCAACAAAATCTGGTTATACCATTAGTAGTTTTCTGACATCTTTCGAGTTTCTAGCCGCGATGGGCGTGCTTCTGCTGCTGATTATGTTTGAGGCCGCAAAGTCCGTCAAAACTAACCGAGCCAGAATTACTCTTGTGGTCGGCTCATTCATAGCGATAGGTTTGGCCGGGTATCTTCTGTGGCAATACAATTACATTTCACTTCCAGCTGCTAGGTTCATATCGGTTCTCAACCCGTTTGAACGTTTTAACCAGCCAATCATAGAGTCTGTCCAAGAGCATAGGCCAGCAACGTGGAGTGCAATATACTATGAGTTTGGTGTGGTCGTGTTCTTGGCTCTGCTGGGCTTGTATTTCGTTGCTAGGAACTTGACAAACCAAAACGTGTTCCTAATAGTATACACACTCACATCTCTGTATTTTGCTGGTTCAATGATTCGACTAGCCGTGGTCCTGGCTCCTGCACTTTGTGCGTTGGGCTCTTTGGCCATAGTTGAGGTCCTGAAGCCCTTTATGGACATAGCCATGGAGAGGCCGTTCACAAGGAGGAGAGTACGCTTTGCACCAGTCCGTCCTGTTGGTAAGGGCTTTAGTTTGAGCTTTGCAATCGTTCTGTTCTTGCTGCTGTCACTGACTTTGATGAATGGGGTAGATGCTGGTTATATGCCAACTACGATAGCCTCCTCATCCATGCCTGTGCGTGCGAACGTTGATGACTGGCAGGAAGCCCTATCTTGGATGAGAGAAAGCCTCCCAAGTGACGCTGTCGTCGCCTCCTGGTGGGACTACGGATACTGGATTTCAGTCGGTGCAAACAAGTCTACTTTAGCAGATAACGGAACATTGAACACAACGCAGATTGCTCAGATTGGACGAATGTTCATGTCGAATGAGACACAGGCGCTAGCTATCCTTAAGAATTTCAAGGCGACACACGTTGTTGTTTTTACCACGATCGGTCTTTCCCTATTGGCGAGACAGACAATCTTGTACGGTGACGAGGTGAAGTGGACTTGGATGGCAGAGATAGCTGGACTAAATACAACGGAGTTGAGTGATAAATCGATCACTGAGAAGCTTGGTTTCAGTGGGTTTTACATCCCTAAGGCAGACACGGTGCTCACAAAACTTATGGTTTACGGAGCCTTAGTGGACCCAAATATACAAAGTACATTGTATAACGCGGGCGTCCCGATATATGACATATTGAGCCAAGTGGAGCCTGCACACTTCAAACCAGTCTTCATCTCTTCAAATCGCATAGTGTTTGTCTACGAAGTGATATATGAAACCTGAGGAAAAGACCGGAAGGATTAGCTAATGTAGGGAGTTTTTCCTCCCTCCGTCTTGCGTGAGGCTCTTTCAAACATCTCCATTCTCTTCTGGATTTCAGCCAATCTACCAGCGACCACCTCCGACTTTTTGATGACCTCATCTAGCTCTTTTAAGTCAATTTTAATGCCGAGAATTTCACGAAGTACCATTAGAACACTCTTTGCAGCTCTTGGATCAGGCACATATCCGGTGGTTTCTCCCAAGAGACATGTAGCGTCTATCCCCCTAATTCTCGCTAGTCCTAAAAAGAGACCAGCAGCGCCAACGATTGGGTTGCCCGTTGGGCTAGGGATCGCACCTGCCTTTAACACCTTTCTTTGAAGCGCAGGGCTTGTGGAAGCACATATTACTCGGAGTTTTCCTCCTTCCCATGCTGAATAGTATCCTCCTATCGTGACTATTGTCCTAACCCCGCATTTTTGGACGAAGTCCAAAATCTTGCTCACCATTTCGTACTGACCGTTAATTGTTTGAGCTTGACCGTCTCCTGTCAGGAGGACCAGATCGTTGCCGCCATCTCCCCTCAAAAAGTAAAACTCTGCTCGCAAAAGACTAATGTTTCCATCCTTGTCAACAATGATGTGATGTGGAAAGAACGGAGAATACAACTCCGCGAACTTTCTTGCTTTCAATTTTTTCATTACATAGGAAACGGCGATTGCCCCTACGGACCCTAATCCTGGAAGCCCCTCCACTAGAATCGGGTTTGTGAGTTCAACCTTCATTTTAGCGTGTATTGTTGTTTGTATCACTTCGGAGCCTCCTTTTCTTAAACCCCTTGTACTTCAGGTACTTGTCATCTATTGAAAAACTGGCGGGATGTGGAATTCGCACATCTCCCCCACAGTATGGGCACCTGTCCTTATGTAGGGTGTACTTTCTACATATTCTGCATCTTCTGAGGAGCTGCTTCACCTTTCCTGGCCTCATACCTCGCGTTTGAAGCTTCCTTCACCACCAGTAGCTTTGATCCCTTTTAAGGCGGTCTGGACTGCCGTCTCCAAAACCCTTTCTGCATCCCTATAATTCTTAGACGACACCTCGATTCTGTACCTTGGAGCACCTAGGACGTAAGTCTTGACGCTCGTTCCCTCGGGCCTCTCCACGCTTGCGGTCTTCTTGAACACTCTGCGTATGCGCTCGGCTCCGTCGGGTTTTCTGCACGAAATGCTAAGGACGCCCCTGACCTTAACTTTCGGCACCCTAATTTTCTCTCTCGCCATCTCAGATAACACCTTGGCCCAAGTCTTTGGAACACCGGCCTCCAATAGGGCTTCTTCTCCTTTTTCATGCGCTTCTTCAAACCCGAGGTGCATGCTTCCGTAATGCGCTTCTATCTTGGAACCAACATTCTTATAGGCCTCGTCTAGATTGGCGCTCATTTTCTCGGATGCTGCTCTCAGAATAGCCATGCTCTTTCTCTCGCGTTTCCACTCGAGTAACTTTGCACTTCGCTCTCTTGCGGTGACTCTCCTCAACGAAAGATCCACGTGCCCTCTCTTTGCATCTACCCTCATTACCTTTAAGACCACTTTTTGGCCCTCCCTGACATGGTCCCTAATGTTTTTCACCCATCTCGAAGAAAGTTCTGAAATGTGCAAAAGCCCTCCCGCGATGTTGTACTCATCTAGAGTGACGTATGCTCCGTATGGAACTATTTGGGTGACTGTGCTGATCACGAAATCTCCGACTTCCGGCCACTCTGCGCTCTTACGCGGCATCGTATATTCTCTCCTTCAGATCATTATGGTGCACGAAGAAGATGTAAGGGAGTACTATCCTAATATTTTTAGTGCTTCTCCCCGAATCTTTGCTTTACCACCTGAGGGCTCGGCTAAGACCTCTCCGCAGACGGCACACTTTACAACTGTCGCGGCGCTATCGAAGACCACCTGCTCATTCCCACAGCTTGGGCATCTTACCAGAATGAAGTTGCTCTTAGATCTTGGTGTGAGATGTTCCGTTTCGCTCATCATGGACCCAGCTAAGCTTTTATCTCGATTTTCTTCGCTCTTGTTCCTGCCCTCTGGATTGTATACCCACAGACCTTACACTTCAGCTTTAAACTCTGTTTTTTAGTCGTTTTAGCTGTTTTCCTCTGCTTGGGTTTCTTCTGTCCACCATACCCTTTCTGTTTTCGACTGTACCTCCTCGCTCCCTCGGCTTGCACACGGTCCTTCCCCTTCTTATACAATGCAATGGCGTGTTCTGTGTGCTTATTGCACCGGGGACAGTAGGTCACTGAGACTTTCGGCGTCTTCATCTTACGTTTCCACCCTTACTGCCACTCCCTTACTTATTAATATTCGGGCGTTCTCGATAGGCAACGACGCTATATCCTCCGCCTTGAATGGACCGTAGGTCTTCATGTTTGCACCTACTATGGCGGGTATCCCTTCAATAAACCTCACTACTATCTTTTTCGGTCTTTCCGCAGGTTCCTCCTCCACACGCAACTGTCGCCCCGCCAGAACATCCTTCAGAAGCCTGTTGGACGAATCTGTGACCGACATCAGGCGATCATACACATGCTCTTCCTCTGGCGTGAGAACATCTTTAGCCAACAGCCCACCTTTCAGAACAATTCCTAGGATCTTTCTGTAGCGGATATGGATCATGTTCCTAGTCATCCTTCTCGCGTTTTCACTCTCCCTGTTTATCAGTTTTGCCCTAATCGTTTCTTCATCCAGCATGCGCCTCTCTTCTTGGAGTTTTCTTAAATATTGACTAAGCTCGCTGTAGAACCCCTTTGGTAAGGGTTGCAGCTCATTTTTTCCCTTCTCGCTCTTCCACGCGTGGTACAGGTCCTTATACTCCAAACCTTTCGCCCTACCACTTTTTCTTTCAATCACTCAGCTGGCTCAGCCACTCCTTTACAGAGCAGGAACATGGCTGCTGCTTGGGGTAGCTCCACCTTCTCCTTTTTGTACGGTCCGTAAACCGCGTCTCCGACTTCAAATCTGTCAGCCCAGTTCACATGAACGGCCATGCTGTCTCCTTCGAAGGCGACTGCCCCGCTGAAGGGGTCAAAGTCCTCTAGTTCCTCGACTGGAATTTCTACCACCCTGAAGCCGGTTTTTCCGTGAAGGGTCGTCGGCATGCGTATCAGTCGATGAGTGTCTGTTGTGACAACGGTGTCTATGCTCGCACCCTGTTCCTGTAGGGCGTACTTCAAGATTTTCTCCCAAGTCTTAATTCCCACTCCTCTGATGTTTTGCCAAGACGCCCTCCCCCAAGCCTCCATGAAAGCGTCCCTATTGCCGATTATTTTTTCCAGGGTCCTCCTTTCAACTCCCTTGAACCTATTCAAATCTTCAGGTGTGGCTGAAGCTAAGAAGTCGTAGGTACCCCTTGCTATCTTTCCCCGCCATCCTTTATCGTTTGGGTCTGGGCCTACTATCATGCCATTCTTTGTTTCAAGTAACCCATGTAGCTCCGGCTTCATCCCTGTTCCAAGAATGTAATCAACGATTTCCTTCCTAGCGAGCTGGTCAAGTCTTCCAATTCCTTCGTTTTCTATGTGAACGTGGTATCCCCTGTGGCCGGAGAAGGAAACTTTTATTTCATTTGAGGAGAATCCAAAGTCGTCCGTCAAGAAGTCTATTAGCTTTCGCGTTTCCGTCTTTGTTATTTCCATGCATGTTTTGCACGGCCATATCTCCTCCCTAAAATGCTCTCCCTCACACTTAGGACATTTTGAAGGAGGATCCCCTCCGCCTATCTCTCCACATTTTTTGCATATCCAGTATGCATGTTTGATCCTGCACGGCGTGTTTATGTGGTCCACATCGATGTCGAATATCAGGTCCGCGCCGAGCCACCCCTTTCTGTTCATATCCTCGTCAGGCCTCTCATAGTACGCTGCCGAGTAGTAGACATCTGAAGGAACAGTTGACTCAATGAAGTTCCTGAGGTCTTCTTCAGCGCGGAAGGTTTTGTGGCGAACCATCATGCCTTCTCTAAAAAGAAGGAAGCCAAACTCCCTTCTTTCAATGGATGTTGGTGGTTGAACTGGATTTTCACGATAGTAGCGGGTGAATGTCTTCCTAATGAAGTCTTCTGCTGTGACTCTATTCAATCTCCACCGCCACTCTTCCCGCTTTTGTTTGCCTGAGCTTTCTCCTGTAGTAAGCCAGCGGGTGTTTAACCATCTTGCACACGTCGTCCATACCCGGACATAGGCCATGTGTTTTCAGAGTTTCGCATTTTGGTGGGGTGTACTTTGTGCCGGAGCCCCTCTTTCCAGCTATGTGCTCAACCTGGTACTTGGTCAAGTTCTTGTCGAAGTCTGTCGCTGAGGTGAACAGCTTAACAACGTCTTCTACGCTCAACCCGATGTTCAGTAGAAAAGATGTCAAGGTGAAGCGACCGATGTGGGAGATGCTGCGATTTGAGCGAAAGGACTCATTTAGCGCCCTGATGCAGGGTGGGTAAGCCTCCTCAACCATCACCTGTGGCGTCTCCTCGGCTTGAATTGTTTCCTGCTGCGCTACGATCAACTGTGTGATGTTGCCTACAGCTTGGATTAACGTAGGCGGCAGTTCAGCCCGAGTCTTTCCCACAAGTCTTTTCTGGATGTGTTTCATTGCTTCCTCGGCGATGAGCCTCGCCAGCTCATCCTTCATTAGAAAGACGTATCCGTCGGCCATGAACCTGTTTACGAGTTTCCACTTGTAGTCGTGGAAGCTAGGTGCATTCTCTAGGTAGTTGATGAAGCTGAGCGCAAAATCGTAGGTTTGACGCGTGGCCCCGACCGCTGTCTTAATGTCCCAGTTGAATGATGAGGAGGCTATCTCGACGAGTTTTTCGTCTTCCTTCTCGACCCTGAGCAGGTTGTAGGCCTTTTTTGCCTCGGCCAAGGCGTATCTTTTTCCGAGAAAGCTACTTTCGGTCGACAATACCATGATGATCGAAACGGGGAATGAGATGATTTCGACATCGTAGTTGGGTGCTTCATTCCACCCCACGACTCCGTAGAGGATTGCTTCCTCAACTCTTTCTCTAGCCCTTTTGATGATCTCATTATAGTCTTGGTTGGCGAGGTCTTCGATCCTCAGGTCTAGGTCCTTTACGTATCTGGCTGCTTCGACTGTGAAGGGGTATTTTGCGATGTCGGCCTTTGATAGCGCCATTTCCTTCTCTGTCAATATACATTGCAAACCAAGATTTAAGGGATCTACCCCTCGATTCTCGGAGCAAGATAGTACAGAAGCTTTCCTTTGTTCGGCAACTCGAAGTTTAGTCTGATCGGCATGTCGGTTGAGAACTCGACTGTGGCCACGCTGGACGATGGTGAGGCTGCCTTGACTATGTCGCTTAAGTAGCTCAGGCTGAAAGTTGCTTTTGCCTCTTTGTTGACCTCGAATCCGAGGGCGCTCTCGCTTCCCTCCTCCAGCTCTATTGAGACGCTCCCGAGGCTGCCCTCCGCGCTCATGATCAGCTTTTCCTTCGTCATCTCCAGCCTGATGTTGTCGCTCACAGTGGAAGCGTCGTCTACGGCGTCTCTAAGGAATGACGTTGTGACCCTGGCTTTTGCGTCGAAGGTCACGTTCGGGATAGGTACCTCCTCACTTATCGGTTCCAGAGTTGGCACACTGAGGCTTTTAATGTATCCGTTGCTCAGCCTCATGTTCAACCTGTTTTTGCCCTCGGCCAGCGTTAGTTCAAGCATGCTATCCTTCTTGACGTTTCTAAGTAGCTTGAGCATTTCACTTATGTTTACGCAGACCTTCAAGGCATCGTCGCAGACATACTCATCGAAGACAGATTTTGGCCAGTTGAACTCAACCATCGCTACATGTGATGGGTCCATCTCTCTGAGTTTGACTTCTTCGGGAGTTATGTTGAAGCTTGCCTCGTCGACTATTGATGATATGGCTGCTATTGCGTCCTTCCAGACGACAGCGTCTGATATCTTGGCCCTAAACAAGATTGAAAGCCTCTTCAACAAACGTCTCTACGGCTTGTCTATAGAGCCGCTTTGTTCTTGATATTATTTAAGTAGCTGGACTGATTAACCAGCCTGCCAACACGACCGCTACGATAAGGATGACTGCTAGAACAACTATGACTTCTGGGCGGATCTTTAGGCTAGAGGGTGTTTTCTCCTCGTAGAATCTGAGTAGGCCTGCTGATGCTGCTGGCATTGGTGCTTCCTCGCTTCTCTTCTTCTTTGAACTCAAACTTGACACCTCTAAGGAGATTGTTTTGTGGTTGGACATTAATGTTTCGTATACTGCAGGATAAGTTCATATGACCGATCGGTGTTTTAAGAGTGTCGATGACTCTTGCTCTACGACGTTGATGGAACACGCTTCGCTTGGCCATCTAAAATATTTTTTTTTAATTTTTTAAATCTTCGGAAAATGATTATTTTCGTGAAAGGGGAGTGGAATGCAAATATCTCACAGGAATTTACAGGAAACTGCAGGAATCCACAGGAATCTACAGGAATCCACAGGATTTTACAGGAATCTACAGGAAACCACAGGAAATGTATGAGAAGGTTGAGTTTCACGCGAAGCTGGCGACGCGGGGTCGCGTCTACATTCCAAAGGTTGTGGTTGAGCGGTGGATGCTCTGGAAAGAGACACCCATTCATGTTCGAGTATTGCTCCGTGGCCAGCTTCGGTCTGTTGAATTTGATACCAGGGTCCGGTCTGGCTTCTGCTTCGTGATCCCAGAAAATGAGCTGAAGGTACTCCAGGCTGAGCGTGGTGCCCTGCTGAAGGTCGAGATCTCGAGAGCTGATGTTCAAGAAGCGAAGTAGCGCCTATGCGCCTTCTTGACAAGATCGGGGCTTCCTTGAGGGAGGAGCCTTCGGAGCCCCTGAGCAAAGTGCTCCTTGAATGAGGCGTCGTCGAGAAGGACGTATACGAGGACTTCTAGAAGGACTACGAGCTGGAGTGTGAGATGGCATTGAAGGACGACCGTAGTAAGCCGAGCCGAAGCGAGATCCTAGAAATGTTACTGCGTAAAGGGCTGAAAGCATACTTTGCGAAAGAGTGGATCGCGTGAAGAGACACGGCGAAGTGGTCAGGCCACGGTTACTTCTTTCTTTGCCAGGCTTTCCACCATCAGCGGGACTATTTTGCTGGCTTTGAGTATCTCCATGAAGAGGGGTTTCTCATCCTCGTCGAAGTGGACTATGATGTCTCCAACCTCTTCTGCATGGGAGAGTCTGCCCTTCTCTTTGAGTATGACGGTGAGGACATCGGCTTCTTCATCGTACTTGATCCTATAGGCCATAGCGTTCGCGCCTCACGGGATAGAAGGTTATCACGAGTAAATATCCTTTCCTCTTCTTGTAGACCACCCTCAAGGCGTGTCTTGAGTCCAGGATCTTGGTCGCGAAGTATTGATCGCCTCTCTCATCTAAGCGGTCTGGACGAAGAACCGCCTCAGTGACCTGTCCATCGTTGACTTCAAAGCCGTAGCGCTTCATCGCATCGGACTTCGCAGCCGCATGCTACATCCGTTGAAAGAAATATTCATTTGCTTTTAGACCGCTTGTATCTTTCTTGAATGCAAGAGAAAAATTTTGAATTATCCCTTTTAAGGATACTATAAGAATGTGAAGGACAACTATTTGTTTTTAAGACCATCTAAGAAGGCACTTAAGACGGCATATGCTTCTCCTTGAATCCGCTCTCGCAGCCGTTCATCCTCTGGTGCAAGAAACGTTGCGTACGCGACAGTTAATCCACTCTCTTTCCGCAGTAGCAGCAGTATTTAGCGTCTTCTGGGATCTCTTTGTGACAGTGAGGACAGTCTTTTGTGTGGGCATAGTGTAAGGTGCTTCCTATCGCGTATCCTTCACCATAGCCTCGCTCGTACTCGCTCATCTTCATCCACCTGAAGTGGTTATTCTTTCAGTTCCCCTTATTTGGGATTACTCCTTGAAACTAAGCAGTCGCCTAACCGTGGTTGAACGATGTCTTACCAAGACTTATAGGCTTTTTCAACCACGACGGGCTTGTCTGGGTCGCCATCTACAAATTGAACCAACACGATATCCCCAGCTGCAAGTTTACCGGCTGCGTTGAACTCTCGGATCCTCTCGGTGACATAGCAGTCGATCTCGACTTCGGCGCCCTTGAAATCGCGCCCAACTTTGAGGGGTTTCTCCGCGCCTACGCTGAATGCCTTGACTTTTGCCCAGTATGTGCGTCCGTAGTCAATGCCACGCGATATTTCTTTTTGATTTTTTCCCACAGCGATCTTGAGCTGTGTGAATGTTTCCAATTCATATCTCCCCTTCAACTGAGTTTGTATTCAACCTCTCTTAGTCTGTCCTTTAAATCAGCGAAGTATCTTGCGGTCTGAATAGGCAATCCGGAGACAAGGAGACTGCACACATACCCCCTCCTCTGCGAGTATGAATGGGTGATCTCCTGAACCTGATAATAGCCCTTAATCTTTCTGCTTGGAATGTCAATCCACACCCAGTCGCCGGCGCGGAAGTCAGGAACTCCGAAATAATCCATCTCCAGAACCTGGCGGGGCTGGCCATGATTGTAATCATTCACATACGCCTCTGCCAACGCAATAACTCTGTTAGGATCATGAATGTTAGAGTCAGTCTCCACCTCTTTGTGAGGAAGCCTGTATGCTCCCCCGTAAGTTCTGCGACTTTGAATATTTTCTGCGGTGTATTTTATCTGCTTTCCCCAAAAATGCAAGCCATCAACGTGAACCCACCCGCCATAGTTTGCTTGGCAGTAATAGAACTCGAGCCAATTAACAGGAGAGGTATTCCAGTCGAAGCCGCCGTTGAGTGTGAAAGACGTAAGGGGAATATTTGTTTCTGTCCAACTGTCCGCTTTTGACAAGGTCTTCTCAGCATACTTGCTATCTGTGCTATGCACATGGACATACCCGCTTCCGCCTGTATAATTGCTCCTAGAGATTCGCCAGAAGCGGAGTTCAGAAAAGAATTTAGTATCGACAAGAAAGTTTAAATCCTTCGTCTTAGGAAAACGCGATCCGCGACACGCGAGGGGGGAAGAGGTATACCTGGTGTAAAAGCTTCGAACGGGTCCACCATCCTTGTCCCAAACTGAGCCTGACCCGGTGAATAAATCCCATTGATCCGCAACATCCTCTGTCCACTCATCGCCCGTTGGGGGTGGAAAGATCGCTTCTCCGCCTATTAGAGTGTAATAATCACAATACCAGCCAATAGACCTCTTGCCAATCCTGACATTTCCAATGTTGAATCCCTCTTTGAGGGAAGGCGTCATAGCATAGCCGGAAAAAAATTTGTAGTTCGGCTTAGAGACAACCTCGCCTGAGGGGGTAACATCAAAACTCACATTTTCTGTATTGAAAACTTCCTGTATCGCCGGCTGGCCTCTCTTGTAATCATAGAAAATCGTGGTTTGAGCTGTTTGAGGAATGCGGCCAATCATATACTTGAGCCTCGCCCTCATAGCAATCTCTTCGGCAATTTCCTCGGCTCGCTTCTGAATGAAGGTGTCATAAATCCGACTCCAATTGAGTTGCTGCCCGAGTCCGAGGCTGAAAACGCCCTGATTCACCTTTTCTGCGTCCACATTGTCATCCCAATCGTTGACGTAGCCTCTATAAATGAAAAATCCCCTCGCGTAGCCGTCAATGACTTGTCCGAACCGAAGGGCGTGCTCTCCAAAAACATATTTCCCTTTGGGATCATGAAGTTGGAATGTCAGGGAGTCTATCTGTCCAAAAGTATTTTTGATTGTGGCGCTCAAGACATCGGGTGAGACATCGAAACCATCGATGAAAAGAGTGAAGCCTAAGGTCCTAGGCTTCGAGACAGGGAAAGTGGGGGCAGAAAGAGGAGCCAGCTCGGTGGTTCCATAAATGCTCCATTGATAGTTACCTTGAGACGGGGATGGGAAAGGGTTAGGCCAATCCACATAAAAATCGGAGAGATTTGTTTTATACTTTCTGCTGTTAGCTACTCCTGTGTCGTAGTTGAATTTTGTGTTTACGTCTTGAACTCTCTCACCAAGCCAGTACCAATGGTTCGCAATCAAAAGAGGTCTCTCTTCTTCAGGTATCTCTACCTCGTTCCATCCAACCTCGGGAATAAACGCTTTCGATCCCCACAGCAACGCGCCCGGGCTTCCAGTTTGAGTGTTGTCTGGGATGTCATAGATTGCGACTCTGATGGGGTCTCCAACAACAGAACACCACACCGTGATGCTGCGCAACCGCATGTCTGGATCAGGAGTCATCTGATAGTTTGTGCCATCCATCGTTGTCGCAGTGAGAGCCAGATTAGTTCCGCCAATCGTGGCCTTACCAAATATACCCATATCTTAAATCACCTGTCGGGCTTCGAGAAGATTCAATCTGTACGGTGTGTAGCTGACGAACCCGCCTATAATTTCATGAGGCATTTCTAAAAAGACGCATTTTATTAGGTAAGTCTTGTCGATGAACCATCGCGCCTCGGTCTCGCTGAATAAGTCTTCGAGCTGATGTATGTCAGTTTGTGCCGCGGTGTGGTCTGCGCCCTCAATATCAAGTTTTCGCGCGTCTGGAACAGCATGGAGATGGACCCGCGGGTATCCTGCTAGGACTTTCTGCAGATCGGACTCTCTAACTTTTCCGATGCTAATGTTGCGGAAGTCGAATTTGTAGAAGCCAGTGGTAGAGGGTCCTAAGCCCAGGTCTAAGCCTGTAAATTCAAACCACTCGAATAGCACGTCAAATTCAATTGAGGGCACATCATAATCAGGATAAATTTCATTGTCGCCCTTTACCAAGCTTTTTAGTCCGGCGAAGTTTGTGTCAAGATCTCCTTCGAGCCGAATCTTGTTGAAGATGCAGTTGTCGCTGATGCTTGTTAATTTCACATATACTGTCCGGTATCCTTTCGTTCCATACAGATATGCCTCTTGCTCAGCTGAGCCAGAAAAGTCATCTTTGACCCGCTTCCAATTTATCCCGTCAGCAGACCAGTAGAGTTCCAGACCCGCTTCTCCGCTGACGGGTTTAACGGTGAATCTGGCATCCGCGTTCAGGGGGAAGACTGTTTCAAAACAATAGATGAGGACTTGGCCTGTGTCGAGTTCAATTTGATTCGAGGCAAAAGTGCCGGTGAGCCTGAATTTGTCGTCATTGACCTTGCTTGTCGTGTAATCGTCTTCGTAGAAGTATGAACCCAAGCCGTCGGTAAGGGTCTGAATCTGAGCTCCGGTCAGCAACCAAACATCTGAAGCGAGAACTTCTCCCTGCTCATTTTTCAACTTCATGCCTTCAGCGTAGGGCTTGTGCTTCAGAATAAATCCCGCGTCATAGTTCTCTGCGATCCAGCTCGTGCCATTGTAGTATTTCAATAAGCCATTAGCGTATGCATCGGTGTCGCTCTTGTAGCCAATTGAGTAGTAGTCAGTGTTACTTTTCTCTCCAGCCCGCTGAACTATTATGCAATATTGTCTGTTGATTTCCAACTCGGGGGCATAGAAAATGGCCGTGACACTCTTGCTTCCATTAGCGCTCTCATTCGCAAGCCACCAGGCGTTCTCGATCTCTTGCGAACACAGATCTACACCATCTGGATCTCCAGAAATGTTGGCTCTCTGGATCGCCAGAATCACGTTGTCCGTGGGAGATCCACCGTGCGTGTAGGGATAGAGAGTTACGGAGAAGAGATTCTTTTTTAGCTTACGAATTGACTGCATGGCCTTTTGATAAGTTGTTGCTTTTCCAAACGAGAGACCTGCATTAACGCTTGTCTGGCTGATTTCGGTTTCAGCCGCGCACTCGCCCGCATGGATTCCGCCGACCGTCTTGGCAGTTATCTTAATTTTTAGCGGCGCGGCGCAGCTTCCTGCATTCGCTATCGTGATTGGGTCTTTGGTTGTGATCGTCTCGCTTTGCTCTTCCCAAGATCCCGACTCAATAAAATCGGCCATTTTAAGTCAGCCTCGATTCTGCTCTCTGTATGATTTCCCCGGTCTTGGCGTCGATTACCGCTTCCACCAAGTAATTCAGTTTCTCCCCGGTGAGGGGAATGTTGATCTGTATAGGCAGCTTCACCCTGATCCCACCGTCTTCAGATGCTTTTGCTGCTGGCACAACAACCTCGTGGCGATGCAAAAAGGCGAGCCCCGCCTCCTCGATGATGCCTCCTGCCTGCAAATGTGGACCCCACTCCTTCGGTATGGGTCTCGGAGACGGTGCGGGTGCAGGAGCTGGAACTGTTCCTCCACCGCCGCCCCCGCCGCCACCAAGTTTACCGAGCCAGTCGAGGAAGTTTTTGATCGCGTTGATTACTGCCATGATGACGCCTATCAGATTGTTGATGAAGCCGATTATGCCGTCGATGATGGGCTTTATGGCTGTGTAGATCTTTGTGAAGATATCGATGACTAGGTCGCGGAAGCCCATAAAATTGGTAGCCAAAGCAGCGATGAGGGCGGCGATTGCTGCCAGCGCGATAATCAGCCAGCCCAAAGGATTCGTGGCTAGAAAGGCACTGAAAACCCCAATTGCCCCTTGGAGACTTGTGATTGCAGTGATGACAGCGGGGATAGCCATCAAAGCGGTCTGCATCTGCGCTTGAGTTAGGTTTTGTTGTGCTAAACTCAATCGCTCAGTTGCGAGAGTTAAGTCATCTTGACGGGCTTTAAGCATTTCAGCCGCAGCCGCTGCCTCTGGACTATCTTCGCCATACTTTTCTATCGCTTTGTTTAGATCGTCCTGTGCCTTGTTGACGGCTCGAACCCTATCCTCGTAAGCGTTCTGTGCTTTGTTTGCCGCGTATGTTGCGCTCTCAAGACGATTGAACATGAAGATTAGGCTCATGGCGCTTGTTGCAAGACCCGCGATGGAAGAGCCGACCTCTTTCAAACTAACTGAAGTTTTTTTGTTCACGGTCTCGATTTGCGTGCTACTCTGTTCAACCGCACCAGCCATAGCTTTCGCTGAGTTTCCGACCTTCTGCATTTCGTCTGAAGCGTCATCTACCGCTTCAATTAACACGCCTACCTTAACTTCTGCCATTGTCTCCACTCCTCTCTAATCTGATCGACAACCGATATCGATCTTTTTTCCTCTCTCTCCATTCTTTTCTTGAGCCATCTATCTGTCCTCGCGCTGACGAGGCTGTCCAACATCAGTCTCGCGATTGGACTAAGCTCCTCGTCTGGGTCCACGATCTCGCTGGGCAGCTTGTGATATTTTTCAGCCAGTAGGCCCACCGCTAGGCCCAGTTGACTCTTCGCGAAAAAACCCGAGCTTCTCAGCCGTGTATTTGTCCAGATCATTGAAGATTATAATGCTGTTGAAGAGCACGATCAGATCCATGTCGTCAATGTCTTTGGCTGAGAGTTCTTCTTCGTCTTGAGCCTCGCCTACAACAATTTTCGGCTTTGTGATGGCCTCGCTGAACATCTCTGCAACTTCTTTGGTTCTCAGAAGCTCTAACAGTTTAACTTCATCGTTTTGCTGTTCCGCGATCTCATCGAGTAGGTTCATTTTGCCTTTGAAGATCTTCGAGAAAGTCAATAGACTTACCTTTCTGATCTCGAAGGTGTGGCCTGATGGGAGCTTGATGTCCTTTCGTGCTCTACGCTTATCTTCGAGGCATTTCCGATACTCTGCAGCGGTTGTCGTCTTAGACATTTTAAAGAGTCGTCTCCTTGTTCTGTAGTTTGGCTCTTATCGCGTAGGTCGAGGTCGCGTCATAGATTGCTTTGAACTCGACGCCTTGAACGATGAGGTCGCGCTTGCTCAGAACAGCCTTAGCGGTTGTATAGTAGATTTGCGGGATTTCAAGCTGTAGATAGTATTTGTAGGGATCTTCGATTACTGCTCCTTCCCATTTTAGGTCTAAGGCCACGCCTGTAAGGTCGAGTTGAGGCTCTGTCGCAGCGGCAGCGCCATAGAACTTCTCAAGCTGTGCCTCATCGACAAACTCGATGTCGAATCGTCCATCGACTGTTCTCAAGCCCGCTGGAAGTTTGCTGATTACACGCGATTGCGGTCGAAACTCATCTCCCTGCAACGCATTAGAGATTCTTGCTTCAATGCCGATGATGTCGCCGCAGGCCACTGTGTCAATTTTATAGGTTCCTTGTGTGAAAGTGAAGTCTGGCAGGTTGCTCCAGCTCGGCGTGCTGAGGCTGACAACCTTCTCTGTCTGACCAATAGCCTCAACAGAGCAACTCAGTTTCTCTTTTCGCACAGATTTCAAAGTAAGCCTTGAGATTTTGCAGCCCGGATATTGAAGCCCAGTGATATTGTCTAGTCCCTTTTCAACCGTGAAGCTTGGTTGATCCTCAACTGGTGTGATCGTGTGCAAATAAGCATCTGTCTCACCTTGTTGCTCCGAATCTACATCGCCTAAACAGAAGAGTAGAAGCTGTCCGATTCCGTTTTCCGGAGCCACAAAGAAGTCGAAGCCACCGCTGACTTTGACGACACCCGCACTCTGCTTGTAGTAGTCGCGTCCTCTGACCGTTTCGGCCAAGAGGATCTCCTGATCCGCACCGAGACCCTCCTTCACAATGTCGATGAACTTTGTTGGCGTCACCGGTGTGCCGTAGACTGTTTCTTTCGCGACGCCTAGGTATCTTGCCATTTCCGATTTCTACCTCCGTTTTTCAATTCTTGCTTTGACTTTTTTGAAAAGGCCCGTTTTGATTAGGGCCTCTCCAACATGATCTGGAACGTCAACAGGCTTGTCCGGCTCGAAGAAGCCGACGCCATCCACGCTGACGCCCGAATCTCCTCTCACGTAAACTATTTTCATCTAGATCGCCTTCCATGGCTCAACCGCGATTATTGCCCAGAAGAGGCTGTAGTCTTTGCCGAGCATGTAGTCAAAATTTCGGTCGATAAAATAGAGGATCTCGCATTTTCCTCCAAGTGTTCTGTCCGCGAGAAGCTTGTCGTGGACATCACCGCAGAGATCTATCATGTCTGCGGCTCCTTGGGTCGGGCTGGCATCTCGCTCGATGACTACGATCTTGGTTCTGAATCTATGCATGATCTCGGCAACATTTTCGTCAGCCTCTTCGTCTCTGCTCGGAATAATATAGCATGCTGGAAACTTGTCAGGAGGCAGGGTCGTGAGTTCGCCGATCGTAATGCTCTTAAGCGCAGTCAGCTCGGTGAGCTTTGTTTTTATCGCATTCAGAATGTCAGAGTGGACTGTTTTTAGTGATGCCATTACTCCATCAGCTCGGCCATTATTATCTCAAAGACTGCCTCGATCTGAGGCTCACTAGCCAAAGCAGACTGCTCGACAAAGTGAGTACCTCTTATGCCCGGATGCATGCCGAAGTGAGGTAGAGTGGGGTTCACAAGCCTCCGCTCAATTGCGGGAACATACCGGCCTGGACTGGCTGGAGTGCCAAACTCAATGTATGGTGCATATGTTGCGTTTGGTCCGACCTTTGCTGTGTTTCCCTCAACATCGACTACGACCGATGATCTCAAGGTCCCTGTCCTAACCGGGGCGCGTGACTCAATCTCGCTCTTCACTAATGCTCCGGCCTCTTCGAGCCCGCGTCTGATCGCCTCTTTAAAGGCATCGGTTTTTTCTTTCCAAGCTCTTAGGAACTCGGAGAGGTCTATGGTTATCTTGACGCTCATTCTTCCGCCTCTTTCTTGAAATAGAGTTTTTTGACGCCAGGAATCTTTGAGAGCAGCTCCATTGCGCGGTTATGTAGTTGTGTTGCTCTGTCAACCAGGACCTCTTCGCTGGCTCGACCTACAACGCGCGCTGCTATGTCTTGTTGAAAGAGGTAGGAGGCTGCTAGATCTGTCGCTGCGGCTTGAATTGCAGAGTAGTATTTCTTGCCAGAATCCCAGCCTTCCGGATGATTGGTCAAAGCATCGATTACAGCCGATGCATCAGAGATGCATTCGCTTATTATTGTCGAGGCTTCGCTCTCACTGTTGCTGACATCTGACTTAGCGAGCTTGGCTCTATGCAACACTTTAGTCTCAGTTGTGTATGCCATGTTCTATCTGCCTTTTTTTGAGCACTTGGTGCGTCATCTAACTTTGCGGGAAAGTGCGACCCATAAAAATCGGGTGGGCTTCATCGCCTCCCGTAGGCTCTGTTTTCTGAGCTCCCTACAGGCAATCATGCTCACGCATGGACGCCTGTTAGCTTCCTCAAGGCTGAACTTTGGACGAGAACTGGCTGAAGCCACTGGCGAATCAGGAATGCGGTGTAGCCCATCGGCTCGTTGCGGTATCTCGCAGCTTCAGTGGGTCCTTCTCCAAGGATTATGGCCGGAGCAGCCAGAGACCCAACGATTGCCACCGTGCTAGTCAACGTGGTATCGCTGATACCTGTTACACCTGGCAACCCGGGGATTGTGAAGGTCTTTCCGGATGGCAACTGGACGCCGTAAAGTCCTCTTACTCTGGAGTTGCTGAAGAAGTCCATCCAGACAAGTGGATCTGCGGCTATGAAGTCAACGGGGAAACCGTTGCCCTCGATTGCGTCCATGACGCCTCCAATGTCATCGAAGGGATTGACGTCGCCGCCCCAGTCGCTGCCTGCCACGGCGGTTGCTCCCTCGGCTACGGTCTTGATCTGTGAGTTCTCCATCCTTGCAAGTTCTTTCGCAGCGTCGGCAATGTTGACGTTGAGGATGTCGTGGGCTGCCTTCTTCACAGCCTCGTCGCTTATGACTACGTGGACTACGTTCTTCCAGAGGTCGAAGTTGGTCCTCGAGTAGGCCTCTGCGCTGATCGTAGCCTCAACCAAGGGTGGAACTTTCTCGACGCCTGTCAGCTTCGTTGCCACATCAACACTGGCGACTAGGTTTGGCATGGCGACTACGCGGCAGATGTTCCTCAAAACGTATTGGGGTGTCGCGTCCCGGTCGACAGCCACGGACTTTGACCCGGTGATCAGTCGGGTCGTTTAACCAGTCCTAACAAGACTGGGTCCGTGGCTTATCTCGCAAGCCCCAAAACCTCGTCGAGAATCACCTTGGCCTCAATCGCCGAGATGTCTTCTTGCGTGATCAGCTGAGCCTCATAGTGGCCCAGGCTTGAGAGCCTGTAGAATTTATCGCTTCGTGGGTCTCTCCAAACACCATAAAATTCTTGCATCTTCAATCACCTTACGGGTGGTGACCCAGCAAAACCTTCATCGTTGTGTCAGTGGCACCGGCATCAGCGACACATATTCCTACTATGTCGCTGAAGAGTCCTGGAGTAGTGTAGTCGAACAGTGTTACTTCGCCAGCGATGGCGCTGATCTCACAGTACTGTCCTTTCTTCGTAGCACCGTTGGCTTTCTTCTGGACCTCGACATAACCCGCAACTACGCAGCGAACCTTGTGGGTTGTCTCACTTGCGTAGGTGTGAGCCTTCAAGGCCATCATATAGGGTCCGAGATGAGTTGTTGCTGCCGCTAAGATCCCGTTGCCATCGTTGACAATGATTTCGCCTTTCTCGATATCCTCGTTGGCCTTAACATCGAATTCCTCGATGATTAAGCCCTCTTCTTTAAGTATATCTCCTGCAGCCATCTTACTTCGCCTCTGGCTTCAAGCGTCCGATCAACCGCAACCTGACCTTATCCTCCGCGGATAGGATTTGGTCTCCAGTATACTTTGTTTTCGGTGCTCCCATGTAGACATCGCGGTCCTTGAGTTCGCTAGCGTCAGCGATCAGTTGATTCAACATGTCGTCGCTCATGGCAGTGAACTTTTCTATGTCAGCCTTCGTCGGTTCGAGGCCAACGCTGGCTCTCAAACCTAGAAGTTGTTGCACCTTTGCGTCGTGGCGCTCCGCCTCCAGCTTTGCTAGGCGGTCTGCCAACTCCTGATTATCCCTCTGCAGTTTTTCGATCTGGCCTTTGAGCTTAGCGTTCTCCACGATCCAAGTGCTAGCTTCAGCGTTCTCGTCATGAGCCTTTTCGCTCATCTTTCTTATTTCCCCTTTCGGTTCTGTTACTGTTCCTCCAAACTCAGGAGGCTCCTTCCCGAAATCCTCGTAATGCCGCCTTAAGTGGTTGTAGACGTCTCTTCGATCAACGCTCGGAATGTCGACTCCACCCCTAGTCCCCAAGAGAGCTGCCATCGCTGCGGCTACGCCTCTCCAGACCACTGTGCCATCGGGCTTGTGGTGTGGAAGCTTGTAGCTTGCTTTGTTCTCTGGGTCTTCGGAATCAAACCAAGCGCAGGCTCTCTTGAGCTGGTCCACATCGTAGTCTGCGGCGTTGAAGTCCCAAGAATCGTCCTCAGAGGCTTTAGGGCCCTCCTTGAACGGGATCGCTCCTGCTTTGAAGGATGCTTGTTGGCTCGTTTTCCGTTCCTCCAAGCTTTTGGTTAGGGCGACCGAGAATGTTCTCAGGCCGCTTTCCTGACCCGAAAATGTAGATAGAACCTGAGCGTTCGGGTATGCTCCCTCTGGCACAAATGCCACGTGTTCAAACGCGAAGTCCTTCAGAAGTGACATTCCGTCGAGTTCTGAGACATCGTAAGCTAAAACTTGAGGGCTGACAAACCTCCATCTTCTGCTTACGATGTTCTCCCAAGCGTTTGGATCAGAAATCTCTGCGAGTCCTATCGCGTGTCCATCGGTCTTGAACGCGTCTATGAACCGACCTACCTCAACGGTTCCAGAGTGGTCTGGATAGGCGAGTAGGGGTTTTCCGATCAAGGAATTGAGAGCTCTTTGTAGGGCCTCGTCTGTTACCTGCCACTTGTTCCTATTGAGCAGGGTGTCGATGACGTAGATTTTTGCGATGTTTTTTTCGAGCGGCTCGAACACGGCGAGATAGTCGAAGCTGAATACAGCTTGCTTATGTGACTCAAGCCACTCCGTCGCATTGCCCAGGGTCCAGCTATAAGGAGGCTTCTTCGAGAAGAGGTAGACGTAGATGTCTGTCTTGTCTCCCGAACCCTTAAGTAGTGCCATTCGCGCTTGGATCCCGCGGCCTAGACTGATCGTGCCTACGACATTGACTTTGCCAGCCTCAGTTTTTCTGAAATCCTCTTCTGAATGCGCCGGATTCTCTAAATGTATCCAGTCTTCGGTCTCGTATGGCATTATTTCTCCTCCAGCTCGCTAGGATCCCAGCCCATTAGGTCCCAAACCTTTCTGAGGTTGCCGCCTATGGGTCCCTGTCCTAGGTTGCCCCAGAGCTGACTCACCGCTTGGGCTTGCTGGTAGAAGTCCGCCACGCTGATGGGGTTCCAGCGATGCTTGACATAGACGGGAAGAGGGTCGTCTGGTTTTAACCCAAGAGTTCTTCTAGTTTGTGGATCATACCATTGGTCCTCAATTGCGCGCTTGAAGTATCGCTGAATATTCATTATGGGGCCGTCTCGATATGCTTCAAGCTCGGCATAGGCTGTGGCTCGGTTCACGGTTTTTTCTCTGCCTATCAGAAAGCGAGGTACTTTGAAGTTGCCGATGATTTCAAAATCCAAGTAGTCCAGTGTTGTCATTAGACCGGGGAGGTCGGATTTGAGTTCGACTGGAGTGACTGCGACTTTTTGGCTCATAGCGATGTTTTTGCCCGGCTGAATTCCAGCTATAACATCATCGACCACTTTCTTGGCATCTTCATCGCTGAGGCCCGTGACATCTACGGTCACTATGACCATGGGCGCCCAGAGCTTCTCTGCAGTCTCCTTCAAATCTGTCCCAAGGATCACATGTCGTGTTGCACATGCATCTAAGACAGGTTCGATGTCGCTGAGCCCTTCCATGTCTGCTTCGAGGCTCAGGTTCGTGAAAAATAGGACTTGATCTGGGTTGTAGAAGCCTTTTTTACCCTGATAGGTGAATCCCGTCAAATTCCAGTTGGCATCTATGTCGGGTTTAAGCTGTGTCGATTCAAGCGGTAGCAGGCTAGTAGGTCTGTTTTTCTTGTCTAAGACTATTTCAAACCCGGATCGGCCGAAGATCGATCTCTTAACCTGTGCGATGAAAAGGACATTGTCAAGGTTCACTGCTTTGTTTAGGGCATCGATTTCGTCCTTGACATAACTAAATTCTTCAACCTTCTTTGCGATTTGCTCCTCTGAGAGACCTCCCGGCTCAGCCAGCTCGAGGACCGTCTCAAATCCTTTCGCAGTGGGGTAAAAGGCATTTGCTATGATGCAGTTTCTCACGAGCGAATTTCGTCTGAATTCTTTGTAATAGCTGTTGGATATTCCTTCGATAGATGTTGGGGTTATGCTGGTCCAAGACCAATGCGTAGCCAAGGCGGCTTGATAGTTCGCCGGGACCTTTCTAGCCATTTTCTATTTTTCTCCGGGCTCTTTTTTGGCTTTAGAAATAATCGCGATGCCTGGCCTCTTTTCGAGGGGTTCCCAAGTGTCTTTGGAAACTGGAAACGACCTCACAATGGGCTTGCTCTTCACGGTTCTTTCCTCGCCCATCTCCTAAACCTCAATCAAAAGTCTTGGCGATAATGGGACCGGGAGCCGCTTCGCTTCGAGCGCCATAGATGGCTAAAACAAATGCCCAGAAGCGGTCGTCATTTGTGCCTTCAGGATGGAAAAAGTTGTAATGCCCGGTCTTTGTCAGTTCGTATCGTTCCACATTTAATTCATCGATTAATTCGCGATCGTATGGAAGCTTCACGTCGCCTTGAAGCATCGCCTGTTTGGCTGGTACGGCCCACTCTTCTTTATTTTGTTGTGTGAAAGTCACGCCGTCGACATTCGCGATCCCGGAGTTCTTCATGTCTTCGACAACATAGTCGCCGACGCCAGTCTGATCTACAAGCGTTTTCCGGATTGTTTTCCAGCGGTCGGTCAGAGTTTTTACATAGCCGATGACGCTGGCATATTTTGTTTCGAGCGGGAATCGGTGGCAATGCACAAGCCTGATAGTTTCGCCCTGTTTGTTGACAACAGCGACCACGCTGTAGTCTTGGTGTTTGCCCAAGTCCACACCGACGAAAAACTCGCCTGTTGGAGCATTCTCAAACTCGATGAATTCAAGTTCCGCATCAATACACCGGCTTATCAAGTCTTGGGGCAGCCATGCATTCACATCCTCCACAAACTCGGCCTCAAACTCCATCGTGAATTGCTGTGGCAGCATGGAGCCCTGCATGTCATCAATGAACTCTTTTTTCATTAAGCCCGCTTCGACTGCTTGTCGCCATGTGATGTGGTGCTGGCTGAACCGCTCCTTTAACTTTCCCTTGCAGAACTCATAAAATTGTGACTTTGAAGACCAAGGAGTTGAACTTACAATCAATGTCCCATTTGTGGTTGCCAGCATCGGCATGAGAACGTTGTTGAACATGTATTCGTCATGCGCGAAGAACGCGGCTTCGTCGGCTAGGATAAGGTCGGCGGTGTAGCCTCTGAGCAGGTTTTCCGAGCAGGGCAAAGCAATTATGATGCTACCGTTTCTAAACGTGATCTTAGTCCGTTGCTTTTTTTCGATGAGCCTGTTTTTGATCTCGCGTTCTATGTGGGCAATATGCTCATATACTCGATCCATGACGATCATGCTTTGTCGGAGACCGGGGGCAACGATTAAGGCGAGTTTGTTCGGATGAGTTGCGCAGAACCAGATGGCGATGACGGCGATGGTTGTTGTTTTTCCCGACTGACGAGAGAACCTCAAGGAGATCCTGTTGGATCTATCGAGTAGAAGTCTTCGTTGATAAGGTGTTGGGTTAAATTCTAAGATTTCTTGGCTAAATAATACGGGGCCTTTGGGCAACTCAAAGGCTTCATGTTTAAGCCGCTCTTCCTCTTTAAGCCTTCGCTTCTGCTTTCTTAAGCGCCTCAATTTCTCGCTCAAGATCTTCGATCTCCACATCCTTCAGCAAGGTCCCCGCCTTGTTGATGAGATCACCGAGCAAGCGATAGGCCCGAATTTTTAGGATCGGTTTGTCTGTGGTATTTATGATCGTTTGGACTACCTGAATCGCATTTTGCAGTCGGCTGTACAAGTCTTCGCGCTCCAGGCTCACATCGAGAGTGAATCTTAGCGAAAATGATTTCTCTATCGAAAGGCGGTTCATTTTAGGCTCCTTCCCAAACTTTTTCTCAAGTTTTCTGTTTTGAAAGGCTTCCCAAATCGCTTTTTGTTTCTCCTCCCTCTCCGCTATCTGGGAAAATGCTCGCCAAATTGCCTTTTGAACCAAGTCTCCTTTTTTGACTTGTAGCTTCATCAATTCGAGGATGCGGCTCTCAGACATAGCGTTTCACCAAGTCAGCATATTTTTTGAGTTTTTCTTCGTCCTCTTCAAAAGATTCTTCATTGTAAATCGCGAAGGGGTCATAGGTTACATCCAGCTTGCCACCATAGGCTTCTTCGACAGGTATGAAAGGCGGGGCATCGGGGTGCACCGTTGTCTCTAGTAGGTAACGGTTCTTTGTGAGTTCAATTTCTGTCCAAGCGTGAAAGCCTAAGAGGTTTTTGGTTTTTGTGTCGAGAACTGCGCCGAGGCGGGTCCAAGCCTTTATGCCTTTGATTCTCAGAAGCGTGGTGCATAAATTTGCGGTGCATGCACAGAAGCCAGTTTTTGCCGTCCAAGTCTGATTGGGTAGACGCCAACTGTATTGTAGGCCAAAAACATAGTGGAACAGAAAGAAGAAGAATTTTGGAAAAAGGTAAATCTTATGAGCGGTAGAGGGCTGGCCAAGTAAGTCGAGTGGGTATGTTATTTCGCGGCATATAACATTGAAAATGGCTTTAGCGGTCTCCTCGTCATTTCGTCCGCCGATCGAGTCGGCTAGGTCCTGCATTTGCAGATTATTGACCTGAATGAACTCGCAGATGTGATAGTATTCGCCGAAAGTTGTGTAAGGTACAAAACTATCCAAACTCATCTGACTGCACCGACCAACAAGTAGGTCATTGATTCTATTTTTTGCCGAACCAGAAGCCCACGGCAACGCCTGCCAATTCGATCAAGATGTCTGCCTGTGAGTTATGTGTTAAAACCGCCGCGATCGCGCCGACCGATAAGACAATCGCCAAGATGCCTCGCCAGTCGGCTTCCGAAAGTAACTCTCTTACTTCCTTGAACATACTAGGCCTCCACGTAGTAGATCGTGTAGTAAGTGTGAAAGTCGGCATCATGGCCCCACTCGTAAAGTCCGAGAAGATTATACTTGAACATATTGTGAGCCCAGACGCCGAGGCAAAGCTTCTCCCCAGCCTTCAAGTTAATGCCGTCAAAACAAAAGCTTAGGTCGATATTGGCGGTGCCTCAAGAACCGCTATTTTCGAAGCCAAACTTGTCGCCGTCCATGTCGAGCCAGACTTGGGCATGTAAGGTGGGAAGCTACCTATTGTGTCTTGTATTGCAACTATCTTTACATCTTCGTCAAACGTAAGCGAGTCCGCCTCGTCATCAGCGAAGACCTCGCTTGGCTTCAGCATTTTATAAAACGTCAAAATTGCTGTTTCAATCATAGGGTACTCACCTAACCATCAACCTCTTACAAAACCAACACCATTTCAGTTCGCAGACGAACCCTCTATCCCGCGTTTTTGGCTTTCAAAGAACCAGCAATAGAGGAGTACAATGGCTGTGTAGAAAAGACCAATGAAAGTAACCTTCAAAGTTCAAAAAACATGCTAAAAGTCAAATTTGCGCGCGCAGTTAAGTTTCATTTTCCAGTAATGAGGGGCATTTGAGCTTGTCTTAGTTTATTAAAATTATTCTAATGTAGAGAGAAAATGAAAATAAGATTGAAAAACATATGTCCAAGAATCGAGTATATTATTTTTTGGGTATCGTAAAACCGACTCGAGATACCGATTAGTATTACGAAATAAGACAAGAACACAAAGGTGAGAACTACATAGAATGGACTTTGAATAAACCTGAATAAGAGAGAAAGAGGTTCCACAGTTTCTGGGGCAAAAAAAATTCTGGAGACATGGTTAAGAGTTTGCAAAACTGAACACCCAAATAGACCTATATGTCCACCGTATTTTTTCTCCAGCTCTATTTGAAAGAAATATTTATAGAACAATTCTTCTGTGATTGGAGCCACTAAAAGTAATAGAAACAGATTTATAATGTTTTGGAACGAAAAGCTCGTGATTCTAAATCCAATTGTTTCACTATGGACATACGAAGACAAAATAAGAAATGCAAAAGGGATAACAAAGCATAAGGATGATTCTAATATCTCAGATAACTCAAGCGGGTATGAGTATATATATTCCAAAGAAATCTTTTTCCTTGCAACAATGAAGGGGACAAGAAGCAAGATATGAAAGAATAAAGACGATACAATAAAGTAGTTTGGATCTGGTTTAAGATAGTCCAAAGTAATAGAATAGAACAACAAACACATCACCCAATAAACAATCATCCTAGTAAATGTTCGGCTACGAATAATGAAATAAGTAATTCCAAAAAGAAACATCACTAGACCTGTAATAAGATAAAACATTCCAATAAGAGTCATTAGGCATAATCCCTCTCAAGCCTTTCATAAAAATGTGACCTGAAATGTTCATATAGAGCGAGCACGACGGCGAGAGTCCCTAAAATTCCAAAAAATAGTTGATGAGAATCGACTTCTGTTTTAAGAAACATTAGAAAAAGCGAACATACAAAACCAATCGGCAATCCAAAGGAAAGCTGGAACGTTTTTCCATAGAAGTCTAACCATATCTTTAACTGCCTATCTCTTGATCGTCGGCCCCTTCTTGACATCTTAATCATCGCCAGAAGGTAGAAATAATCATGTTTAATATTAATAAGATAAGGATTATGGTACTTAATATAAAGATTATTAGAAGGACATTGTAAAAAGTCAATCGCAGGTGCGCGGAGAACTTGCAAGAAACCATTATTCTCTGAGATTTCTTATAGATTCGTCATTTATATAGTTGTCCTAATATAATGTCAGGTACGCTAATGCTAAATCACCGCGCATATAAGCGCTTGAGTGTGAAATGGCGGTGTGCACGTGACACTAACATTGCCGCCGCGATGACTGGTAAACCGATAAGTAATTTTTCCCCGGAAAAACACTCGTCACTCGCAAACGCAACAGAATCTTTAATGTCAATCATTATTCTTTTTTGAGCGCGGGCGCGACTATGCCTCGAGAGTCTGAAAGGACCTCGCCGCGCGCAATATTGATGATCGGGTAAGAATCGGAGGATACAAATTCGGCGCGTTCTTCATCATGGTATGCTTCTTTCCAAAGCAACCGAAGTGCATCTCGCTTCAACTTATCCCCTCGATGATGTCGTCTTGGCATGCGCGCACAATCCTCCTGACGGAGGCAGTCGCCAGTTTGGCCGCCGGGGTCCTACTTGCTTATGCTTTAGGAGCCGGTCGGCCTATGGCCAACTTCATCTACTGCAATCAAGATATGGTTTCTACTATCCGTCGGCCTGCATTAAGATTAGACGAACGATCAATCTACGCCACGCCTTTTCTGCCATTTTTCCAAGATGGCTTTTCCATAGATTCTGGGTCCAGCCGCCGTTTTTTTGGTGCGGAAGTATTTGTGGGGGTTGAATGTGCCTACAAAAGCTTTGTCTTTGATGTTGCGGTATTTGTTATGTATCCGCCGACAGCTTGAACAGCGCTTCGGGTGGCTCTTGTGCCAAGGAAAGACCTGCCCGCAGTCTAGGCAACGGCTAAAATTGATCTTCTTTTCTCCTGGATGTGCCTTCTTCCATCTTTGATATTCCTCATAAACCTCCTTCTTATTTTCTGCCTGGCATTTACGGCAACGCCTCGGTGGCTTGGTCTCATAAGTGATTTTCTTGCCGCAGTCAACGCAGGAAGTGTAGAAGTGGCTCATTTGACTCCCCACCTTTCTAGGAAGCTCTGAAGCTCCAACCCGTCCAAAACCACGCAGCCACATCGCCCGCACACGACTTCAACTGTCTGGTCTTGCCCATCGCGAACCCAGACAAAAGACTCCGAGTCCTCGTTCCCACAGAGGGGGCATTTGAGAACGCTCAAGATCAGCCACCGTCAAGCGTTTGGTTCTTTGGCAACGGGTAGTTTGCGATGATCAGATTCGTGAACTTTGTCCTCCTCTCTCCATGACTCTTGTAGCTCGCGGCCTTCGTCATTCGTGCTTCAGTGATGCTGAATTTTGCATAGGCTTCGCGAACCCAGGGATCGTCGTTATAAGTCAGTAGCCATTTTCCCTTGGGTTTTCCCAGAGTCTCCCGCAAGTCCGTGTGATCTTTAGGCGAGAATTTTCGCTCGTAGTACTGAAGTCCATAGTATGGAGGATCGAGGTAGAAGAAGGTTTCAGGCGTATCCCAATTCTTTATGCATCTACGAAAGTCGAGGCATTCAATGTAGCAGTTTTTGAGGCGTTCTGAGATCTGCTCGGTGTCATCCAGTGCGGACCATAGAGTGTGTGGTGCAGGCTTGCCTGGCTGCCGTTTGTAGCGTATTGACGCGCCGTATGATCCGGAGAAGCTGCAGCGCAGAATATAGTAGAAGCGCACAGCCCTCTCCACATGATCCTCCGGCATCGGCTCATCGAGCCATTTTTTGTAGAGTCCTCGGCTGTAAAAGACCCACTTGAACCGCTTTATGAAATCTCTCTGGTTGTCCCGGACCACTGAGAAGAGGTTGACGAGGTCGCCGTTCAGATCATTATACACTTCTACCGAGCTTGGAGGCTTATTGAGGAGTAGGTTTGCTGCGCCGCCGAATACCTCCACAAATATGCGGTGTGGTGGAATCAATGGAACCAAAGTTTTTAGGAGGCGAAATTTGCCGCCAATGTATGGAAAGAAGCATACCTTCCTGCGTCCAGGCCTTTTCGCCAGCGCCTTTCTGAGTTGCTCTTCGAGGCCACCAAAAAATTTAAAATCTAATGAAGTCTTATCCATTTTGGGGTTTCCTCCGCGACCCGTGCCCCGCGATCCAGGTCAAGGCGTGCGCGGCGAACGGGGGAAGCCTCTAAGTCATTCCTCATTTTCGCACTCTTTGAGGAGGAATAGTGGAGGAACTTCCCTATAAATCTTTCCCCAAATAGTGCGAAAGAAAGCTTTTTTAAGCACAAAAAACACATAAGACAGCTAGTGGAACCCATGAAGAAAACATGTATAAGGGTAGACCTAACGGGCGATCTGGAAAAGAACTTCCTCTACGTCAAGAAGACGCGAGGCATAAAGAACAGCTCCGAAATGATCAGGCTGCTAATCGCCGAGGAGTATAGAAGACTATCCGGCGCTCCACCCTTCAGATAGCAATACCTATGAGTTATTTTCCCAGTCTCAACCGTTCCCTGAAGTCAACGGCTATGCCCTCGTTCATATCTTCCACGGCCCTATCTGCCTCTTCCAAGACGCGATCGACAGTCCCGGGCTGGCTCTTCAGCCTCTTGATCAAGGATCGGACCCATACAAGCGCCTCCAAGGCGCCCTTACAGTAGTCGTTCAAAGCAGACCCCAAAAATTAGAGAATTGGTCAGGTATTTAACGATCCGAGGTATATAAGGGGGAGGGGGCTTCTGTCAAATCGATCGATCGCAATGAGTTGGGACTTCTTTCTCTCTAATTGGCCCTACTGTTTAGTGACTTGGGAAGGCCTACAAACTGGCCTAAGTGTAAGGATATAAGAGAAATACCCGATTAATTGCTTTTGGGGGGCGTATATGTATAGAAAGGAAGTAGGTTCTCCCCTGAATTTTAGAGGGCTGATTTACAGTCCAATAAATGAACAAGGAGTTGTTTATCTCTTCAGTCTAATTGCAAAAGACTTGAATATTAGGGTTGAAAGTATTCAGCAAGGCTATCCAGACTGTACAGCAATTCGATATATCGGTGGTGGAAAATGGGAAAGAGTAAACATCGAGTTTGAATACAAAAGCAGTCAATTTGATCACGATCCTTCTAAATGCGACATTGTTGTCTGTTGGGAGGACGACCTATCAGAAGATAAAAGAGAGAGATTGAAAGGTTTAGAAATTATCGAATTGAAATCGACTATTAATACCCCAGAAGTACCAGACGAAAAATTGACGGAGCCTGAAGAAGCCAAGGGGCGTAAAACTGAATATGATTTAGGATACCATTTCGAGAGGAGTTCCGCGACTGGTAGAGTACAAGAGCTCTATAGAGAATTAGACAAAGGGATTAGGGACATACATGGATCGGTCTGGGTTAAATACGCAAAAACAAGCATCACCTATTATTCTCCAGAAAAGGTTTTTGTATTCGTTGGTCTTCGAAAAAGCACCATAAGCTTGACTATCTACACAGATCAAAACAAACTAAAGGACGTTAAAAATATCAAAGACCACGAAAATTGGGGAAGAATAATCATTGAAAGTAAGAACAAGTTGCCAGTCGCTATTGAAGCCATTAAAAAATCTTACGAATTGATATCTGAAGCGATAAGAAATAATAGAAACACTGGATGGTATGCTCTAACTCCAAAAGACAAAGGCTTGACCTCTACCGAGTGGAGGTAAGCGCGAGAAAGAACTGACTAAATTATATTCTAAAGCTATAGAAAATCTCCTGATAGTTCGAACGGACATCAAGTCAAAATGCGGGGGCAATATGTCATTTCGACTTTGGAATAGTATGGGTGAACAAGTAGCTCAGACTGTTCTTAGGCTTGGCGGTAGCGTAATAACGGTGAAGGAGAAGGTATCTACACCCGACACCCGAGTCATTCAGAGACTTTCCAGAGAAATTGCCAGACCCCGCTGCAAGTCGATGATAATAGTTCCCACACAAGACTGATATCCCCGTAAATCCCCTCTTTTTTCTAGTCTTAATATGGGTTTCCATCTTTTCTGACAATTTTGGAACAGAATTGAAAGCTTAGAAGTGTGGAGTGGAATTTACGCATGAATTCACTAGTAAAAATACGTCACATATATGCTTGGCGAGAGTTGGAATCTCTCCGGGCTACCACCGCTTAGCGCACGCTATCTCCATCTATTCGCACAAAAATCCATGATTTGATTCGTCCTTATGTCGATGTCATTTTTTGTGAAATTCCGGTTATTAAGGCGGTGACCTAACTGTTTTGTTGTTGGCACACTTGATTGCTGGTATTCGGTGGCCTTTCTTTCTGGTGGAATTAAACCCATTCTTCCTAACTTCTTGTTTATTCTTCCTTCGAGTAAACATAAGTTGCCAAGCCTATGAACATTGGTATAGTAATCAAAGTTATCCTTAAAGCCGTACGCTTGGACATTCAAGGTCGTGTGAAGTTCGGGTTGAAATATATGTTCTTTCTGCAAAATTTTGAAGAGCCCATAATTACGTTCATTGAAAGTGGGGTTTTGACTCTTTTCGTATTCCCATAATATATAGTCCGTGGCTTCATTGCCATACATGTATCCATTAAGATAACGCCGAAACTCGGTATCTGGCATGAATGTGTTAGTAAAATCCTTAATATTGTCATGGATTTGCGCAAGATCTGGATTGATCTTTATCTGTGATATGGCATTGTTATACAAACCAGCTCTGGGATCTGTGCCTCTCACTTTATAGACCCTTAAATCGAGACTCTCGATGGCATCGAGCATCGGTTTATTAAGCAAGCCCTCTGCTTCTAAGGATATAATTAGGGGATAGACCCTCGTGTTCAATCCAAGAAAACCAAATAACTTTCTGAACTGCGTCTCTGTTCCGACTTTATCGGTTATCGTTTTGAAAGCTAGTACAAATTTATTGAAATTCTCTAAGAACTCTTGAGCAAAATCACTTAATCGTTGGGTGTTGGTTTTGAGGTGTTCGCATGCTCTTTTCAAAAATTCCTCAAAAACATTCCCTGCTGTTACGTCATAGTTGTAGGCTGTTGGTGGAGAGTATTCTTTTATTGTGTAGTAGGCAAAGTAATGATAGAAGAATCTTAGAAGTTCGTCCTCGGAAAAACCTTCGCTTCTTATATAATTTATGTGATTTCTTTCGCCAGACTCCTTAATAAAGTCGTAGTTTGCAAAGATGTTTCCAAAAATCGTATTTATTGTATCATCCAAACTATCGTTTAGGTAACGCGAGGAGTAGAACATTAGAAAGCTCTTTGTTTTGTCAAGCAACGTAAGGGGCTTTCCTCTATCGTTAAGCGTTTCAAATGCTTTTACTGCGAGTGACTTGTCTTGAACAACAAACTCTAAGGAAAACGTAACGTTTTGGAGATGTTTTGATAAATCATCAAAACGTCCGAAGTCCTCAATTTGATTCTTGAAAAACTCGAAAGCATTTTTCAATAGCCTATTAGTTTTTATCCTCGGTTGTGGATCTTTCCCATCAACAAGGTCTTTCAAGAATTGGTCGTTAAGGCCACCCAAAATTACTCTATAGATGTCCCCACACTTGATGAAATTCTTTCGGATTGCTGGCTTTCCCATTTCAGAAAGTGCAAGCAAGAATAAGTATATTGTAGCTATTCTCTGCTGTCCATCAACTACATCATATACCTTGAAAGTAGTGTCTTCTTCACTGCAATCCAAAGCTTCTCTCGTCTCCATCAGCGTGATAGGCCCCCAATAATGTTCTCTGCCCATCAGTAAACTCTCCTTCAGGTCATCCCAGAACTCTTTGATCTCTTTGAGGTTTTTTTCTCCCCAAGCGTAGTTCCTTTGATATTTCGGCACTCGAAATACCTTTCCCGCAAACAACCGATATACATTATGGGCTTGAGCGTATGCTCTTATGGCTGGAGGCAACATACTATCTCACTTTAATGTCATCCAACAACGGACACTAAGCGCAATCGTTTTGATCTTGGCATTTAATTTTCTAAAAAATCTTTTCATCAATTAAATCATCGTATTCCTTTACCTTAAGCCAAAAGCGAAAATAGAGGTTGATCTTTTTGGATCACAATCCCTCAAAGGTTTCTTCTTGAAACTGTTCTCTCAATTTATCCAAAATATCACTATTGATGCCCTTCATTTTTGCTGCCAATAGATATCGAACAAGATGAAAATATTGATTAGAATGGAAGACAGATGGATGGGGGCCCTCTATTTGCATAGTCTTCTTGAATTCTTTCAAAACACTTGGATCTACAATATTGCGTCCAACCATGTCTGACAAGATTCTGCACGCGTCTGGAATTGTCAAGTGTAGGCGTTCAGGGTCCGGGGCATCATTCTTAACATCACTAGGATCTAATTTTTTCAAATCTTCTACTCTCTTCAATCCATTCAAGTGCTTATGGTAAAATTCAATTTCATGCGCACGATAAGTAAACCATCTTTTTCCTCTTTCTGTAAGACTGCCCGGAGGGAGGTATACTCCCTCCTTTATTACCCGTTCTTTTGAAACCCAGCCACAAATAAACAAATTCCAATTTCTCTGTTTGGGTGTACCTGGAAGTTTTCCGTCACCCGTTGTTTGCAGATGGGCCATTAGGTAAATGTCTGTCTTCAAAGAGTCATCAAAAACTTGACGGGCAAAAAGATTATGCTTGGCATCACGCGGAGGACCTGTAATTCCCTCATACTTTTCTTTAAATGGAAATTCTCCTCCTCTACATTTTACATCGACTTTAACGCCGCTGGGTAAAATAAAGTCGTATCCTAGGTCTACTCTGGAAGGGATTGGTTTTGGGAAACCTAACTTGCGGGCCACTACTATTTGGGCCAACATACCATAACTTTGCTGTCTGATGCTCCCTGCTTGTGGTCCCGTCGCAGGACTTTTTTTGACAATATCTGCGGCTTTTTTCCTAAGCTTATAACCTTCTTGGCCTCCTAGTGGCTCAACTATTGGAGTTGGGTGAACATAAGTGTACATAATTTTAGATTAACCTAAGAAGCCATTTAAACCCTCGTTTTCATGTTCGCACGTGAGGCCATTAGTATTTTTGAATAGTCAATCTTAGACAAAATCACGTGGTCAACATTAGATTTACCGCCTTATCTTAAGGTTCACCTCTTGACCCTGCGCTTCATGTATTCTCTTATTGCGTTCTCCAATTCATGACTAAGTTTTCGTGCAGAACCTGTTTTATCTATTACAAATTTTGTCCATTCCTTCCACAACTCGTTATCTATAGTGATTGAGGTTTTTCTTTTTGACAACTCGATTTCATCACTATTTTTTGAGGGTTAAAACTTTAAATGTTTTGCGGTATTGCAGCATAGCGGTAAGATTTAAATACGTTATAAAGTATAACAGTATAACGGTATTAATGCGGGAAAATAGAAATAGATGAAAGAGAAATCCTTAATTAGAAAATGGCCATTTATCAGAAGATGAGAAAGAATGCAAGCCGATTGGGATAAAGAAGCATTTTTAGGTTCATGTCTGCATTCTACAATACAGGAACTAGAATCATGGCCAGAATCAAAAAAGAAACATGCGATCAGGTACATTAACCGGGTTATCGAAAACGATCCCATGCTTAAAAAAATTAGTTTAAAAAAATATTCCAATACACTTAAGGAAAAATTCAGAAGTGGATTAAGTCCGATTAGCCAGTTCGATGCTTACTGGCGATTACAACCACCTGTTGCTCGGACGCAATTGGGGCAGTTTTATACTCCTGAATTATTGGTTGATCACATTATTTCAACTTGCAATGTGGGTTTTGATTCCCTGCTTCCGAGTCCTTACGTTGCTGACATCGCATGTGGATCGGGTGTTTTCTTACGAAAAACAATAATTGCGAAGGTAAAAAATGGTAATGGCCCACTTGAAGCCAGAGTAATAAATGCAGTCCGGCATACCATTGGTTTGGATAAAGAACCTATTGCATGCAGTTTATCAAAATTGTCAATCGCCCTAGTGGCTCTAAATCTGTCTCGTGACACCAGTGATTTGTTATTTCATAGAATTGTTGATAGTTTGCCCTTACCCCGAGTTTATACGACTGATAGTTTGGAAAAAGAGGAAGAATTGCGCACATACGAAAAACAAGCCAATGATGAACGCACGATCTTGGAAATAAAAGGTCGAAGTGGTGAATTTCATTCGGGTTTAGGCGCCATTGTTAGCAATTTCCCATTCTTAGAAGCAAAACGGATGAATAAAATAGATCCAAACTTGAAGAGTTGGTTAAAGAAAAGATATCCTCAATTATTTGCCGCCTTCGATTTGTACATCGCCTTTATCTACAGGTCTTTAGAGCTTCTAGCAACAAATGGCGTTCTTGGAGTAGTATTACCCAATAAGTTTCTAATAGGCAAGTATGGTTCACATGTCAGAAAATTCTTATTAGAAAACCACAAGATTCTTCAGATAAGTGACTGTTCTCGAGTAGAAAATTCCTTTAGAAATACGGGAGTCTACCCAATCGCTTTTTTCGTGAGAAAAGGAAAGTCAAAAGATGAAGAAAAGAACGAGATATTCGGTCTATCTGTAAAAAGTTTGAGTGAATTGAGTACTGCTACCAAAACAGCTATTGATGCAAATCTCTTCCGTCTGACCGGTAAAAATCACACCTATTTCGTGCCACCCTCTCACAGAATAGAATTGATAAGAGATTTCTTAACTGACCGCAATTTTCCCAGATTAGGTGAGCTAGTTGATCTTCGCACGACAGTATCCTTCCATAAAAAAGGCACTCGTGAACAATTTGTCAAAATTAGGGATCTAGAAAAGATCAAATCAAACAACTTCATTTTCAAATATATAGGCGGCAAAAGTTATTCCCGAAAAAATGAAGTAGACATGTTTACACTAAACTGGGATGGATATTCAATTGATTATAACCCATCGCATCTCAAAGAACTTGACCATACTCTTCCGCCCCTAAAAAACTTTTTACAGCCTAAAGTTATTTTTTGCCAGCATTCTCAACGACTTAGAGCATATTTAGATGTAAACGGTGAATACGTAACAAAAGATGTTTTTCCAATAGCGTTTCCGAGAAAAGATCCAAAGAAATCGTTAGATGTCACCACTATTTGCGCCTACTTTAATAGCAGTTTATTTACAATCTTATACAATTCGATACATCACGGGATAACGATAAGCAGGGGCTTTTATCATTACCTTCCAGCCTTTTTGGAGATTTTGCCAACTGTTAAACCAGATAGTGACGCTCAAAAGATGTTAGCTGAAAAAGTTCATAGGCTTCAATCCTTATGTTCTCAAGAAAATAATCGAGACAAAAACAGAGAAGTAATCAAAACATATGACTCTTTGGATAAGAAGGTTAGTCAAATACACGGCTTAAATGAAAATATTCATGGGGAGCTTCAAAGAGAGATTATTCAAGCAAAAATACCATTTCCGTGGAAAATAAGCTAGTCTAGCGCTGCCCATGAATTGCAAATGTTTTGACTAGAATTACGCCCGCGCTTTGAACTAAGGTTTATATACATTGACAATTCTGACAATTCCTTGTGGTTTCTGAAAATGCTCTTCGGACTTGACCCCATTAAGAATGAAATCAAAATTGTCAGTAGAGTTCGCCTCAAAGACTTTGGTTGGGACGAAAGGAAGTTTCAAAGTCTTTTGTTCCAGAATTTAGACAGGGTAATCCAAGAAGAAGAATTAATGCTGATATCACAATCTCGCAGATGGCAAGAAGAACCTGACCTGATGGCAATCGACGAAAAGGGTGACCTCTGGATTTTTGAGCTGAAGGCATGGGAGTCTCAAGAATCAAACATTCTTCAAGCATTGAGATACGGACAAAAATATGGTCAATATGATTATGATGATCTCAACGAGCTCTTCTCTAAGTTTGCTAAGAAACAAATGATAGATGCTTACAAAGATAGATTTCCGGATCAGAACATCACAAAAGAACAGTTTAACAAAAACCAACATTTCATAATAGTGACAAATGGGTTAGACATCCGAACGCGAGAAGCAATCATCTATTGGCGAGAAAGAAAACTCGATGTGAAACCCTGGATATATCGCATTTACAAGACAAAGAACAAAGAACTATTTCTTGAGTTTAACACTTTCAGAATGAAAGATGACCCCTTTGAAGATATTGAAGAGGGTTACTTTATCGTTAATACAAATATTAGTCACGGCAAAGAAGATGACGAGGATATGCTAAAAGGAAAAAAAGCAGCGGCCTTTTTTGATCCATGGAAAAAGTCAATAAGAAGGATAAACCCAGGAGATAAGGTGTTCCTATATCGGTCAGGGGAAGGGATCGTCGCAAGAGGTATAGCAAAAGACAGATACAAGAAGAAGGCATATCATGACGACCCAGATTACGCCGATGAAGAGTATTACGTTGAATTGAAGGATTTCTCGCTCTGTTCACCTCCTTTGACCCCTTCAGAAATCAATGAGAAAACAGGGATTGACTATAGATTTATGAAGACCTGTTTTGCAATCGATAAAGAATCTGGAGAGAAAATCTGGAGAGAAATCTCACGAAGAATTGCGTGAGGAAATATCGCGGTAAGGGAGACAGGCATAAAGAGACCTCCTTCGGGCGCATCGATCGATTTCAAGATTGGCGACTGGATGGCTTTTTTAAGTAGATAACGGGAGCGTGGTAAAGCCGGCGTAGTTTGATTTATATGTCTAGTGATAACCTTTTCTTTGGTGGGGAGGACGCCGTGGATAGAAACGGCCTAATAAATGAACTTAAGTCTTCGAACCTTTATGCTGAATGCACTCATTGCGGTGAAGAATTCAAACTTTCCGATGCTATCTTGTTTGATGGACTTATACGCGTGTTTCCCGAGGATGCTGAAAGCAAGCGGAAAGAAATGCGTGAGGAACTGAAGGAGCAGGAGAGCCAACTAAAGAAACGAAAGATATACGCTGATACCGGTGCTGAAAAAAAGGCGATAGAAGTTGGAATTGGAAAGATAATCGAGAAGATTATTCCCGCGTACAAAATGTTCAAGATACCTATCTCTGACTGTAGGCCTCTGTTCGAGCCCATCGATTTCGTTGTCTTCAAAGGAATGAGTGAACTGAACATTGATTCCGTGACTTTTCTGGAGATCAAGACAGGGAGCAGTAAGGTGGTCGGACATGAAAAAATGGTACGCGATGCGATTAACGACAAGAAGGTGTTCTACAAGGCGATATGAATGTCGGTTGATTTGGTAAACCTCTTCCAATCTTTCAGAACGATCCTATGTGTCTGTCCCTGTTGTGGAGACATCGTCCGACTCAGTGATTTACATTTGAAATATAAGGAGAAGGTGCCCCACACGTGGCTTGATGCCTACGAGCTAAAAGTAAATCGACTCGAAAAGAAAGAGAAACTATTTGCGGAAAAAGAGCAAGAACTTCGTGAAGCCGCCATTGAACGAGGACGTGCAAAAGTTCCTAAGATGATTTGCAGATGCATTGACAAGGATATTGCCCGTTTCAAGTATAATCCATATGATATCAAGGCCTTACTACATCCTGTCGATTTTGTAGTTTTCAATGGACTAAACGATAAGAAAGAACTTGAAGACATCACCTTCCTATCGAGGAAAACTCAAAACGACGTTCTAAACAGAATCCGCAGTTCCTTGGAATCAGCGATAGATAAAGAAAGATACGATTGGCATGTCGCCAGAGTCTCCATTGAAGGAAAAGTCGAGCTAGAATAGATTACTAGGGCGATTCCTAATTGGTGAGTATAAAATTCTATGGCGGGGTAAATGAAATTGGCGGAAGCCGCATTCTTGTTGAGGATAAAGACACCAGAGTTTTCCTAGATTTCGGAATGAGTTTTTCAAAATATGCAATGTTTTTTGAAGAATACCTCAAGCCAAGGTACTCCTCCGTCGGGCTGAAAGACCTTCTTTCACTCAAAATGCTCCATTACATGGACGGAATATACAGGAAAGACCTATTGCGCCTGATTGGAAAGGAACCGCACACCGAAACCTCCGTAGACGAGGTATTGCTCTCCCATATTCATCAGGATCACTCCGCCTACATCTCGCTTCTAGATGAAAGAATACCAGTTTCTTGCTCTGAAATAGCTAGAACCTACGCAAAAGCTGTTCTTGAAACAGGACAGAGAAGCCTAGAAACAGAGGTATACAATTTCAAAGAACGTCCCCTAACCGACTACAGAGTTTCCCCGATTCCCAGAGCTTTCAACATACGAGAAACAGGGAAGCCGTTTAAAATTGGTTCGCTGGAAATAAAACCCTTCGCCGTTGATCATTCTGTGCCTGGAGCGATGGCATTCATAATCCACGCTTCCGATAAAACTCTCGCTTATACAGGTGATTTGAGGCTTTATGGAATACGAGGAGATCTCACTCAACGCTTCATCGATGAGGCGGCAAAAGAGGATGTGGATATCCTGCTGTGTGAAGGAACCAGAATCGATGAAGAAAAAAGCCATACCGAAGATGACGTTGCAGAAAACGCAAACAAGGTCATTTCACAATGCAAACAACTGGTAGTCGCAGACTTTGCCTACAAAGACTTCCACAGGTTTATGACCTTCTATCATGTTGCCAAAGAGAACGACAGAAAAATAATGATTTCAAAAAGGCACGCTTACTTGCTCAAAGAATTGCGGGGAATTCCTGAACTCAAAACTGATGTTCCACAGATAGATGATGAAAACATACTCATCTACGTGGATAGAAGAAAAACAGGCAGGTTTGAAGAATCTGATTATGACCCATGGGAGCGAGAATTCCTACGTATGCACAACGCTGTTACGCCTGACTGGGTGCATAAAAACCAAGAAAAAATTATTGCCTGCTTCACATTCTTCGACATCAATGAACTAATAGACATCAAACCAAATACCGGAAGCATCTATGTGCACTCAGCTTCTGAACCACATAACGAAGAGCAGACCATTGATGAGCAACGATTAAACAACTGGATCGACTTCTTTCAACTTGAGAAACATCATTTTCACGCCTCAGGCCACGCCAGCGGAACGGAGATTCGACAAATCATAGAAACCATTAATCCAAAAGAGCTAATACCGATTCACACAGAACAACCTGAACTTTTCAAAAAAATACACGATAACGTCAAGATGCCTAAGTTAGAAGAATTCTAATTAAAGAGACCTCGTGCAAAAAGTGCAATCATTCCACAGAGAAACCTAGCTGTCCTCTAATGTATCGTTTTTCTATCGATGCAGAAGATGGCAAGATCCCAATCTGGTTTGGAGGGATGTTATCTATTCTCCTCAGCTTTAGATAATATTCCTTTGCCAAGCAACAATAGTTATGTCTAACAATCTTTGAGAGAAAAACCAGGTTCCCAGTTTTCTTCCACGCATTCCAAAAACTCTCTATCTCCTCATTGAAGATCGGATCACAGAGCTGACTGTAATGGTCCAGAAGATCTTCAGTCTTCAACGCCATGAACGCCGCTTCATGTTCAACTCGTTGTAAATCACGTTCTATTTCCAACTGGCAGAAACTTTCTTCAAACCTCTTATTGAAAGCATACCAGGGCTTCATCTTATTCTTCATTTCTTCCCTTACTCTCTCAGCAAACTCGTCCTGAGGCATAGCCAATCTCTGAAGTATTACAATTCCATCCTGCGAAAGGAAACCAGCAGTAATTAGTTCACCTTCTTCTACGTCCCAATGCGTTGTTTCAAAATCTACTATTGATCCATCAAGAGAGATATGAGAATCAATCTGGATTCTTTTCATTTTTCATTAGTTCCCTTTATTATTCCGCACGCGAAGTTCCAAGTTGATATTGGTTTCTATTGCAAGGGTTTTGTTGTTTAATGGTGAGTGTGGTCCGGGTGCGTTTTTCAGGGTATAGACTAAACGCCTCTTCAAAGCTTTCTGCTCTATTAAATTTATTCACAAGACCCTTATACGGGGGGAAGGCGCCTCCATATCCGATAACCCTTCTTGCTCTTTGCACTAGGTCTAGGAGTTCTCTGGTCCATTTTTTTGAAACAAATGTGTTCTTTTTGAGTGTATTGAGAGGTTCAAATCGCATCGGATAACAAGCTGCTCCCCAATTGAGGACGTCCTTAACGCGTTCATAAAAACTATCCGGGCTGTCAGTAAAGTTGTATAAAGCGTAAACCAAAATTTCTCGCTTGCTTATGCCTTTACTTTCAAGAAGGTCAATCGCTCTTTTGACAGACTTTCCCACATTTTCCGTATCGTAGCCTAGTCTTATGGTATGTGTTTTCATCTGTGATATTATCTCTGCCGCTTCTTCAGTTAATAACCTAGCGTCGAGTCCCTGATTGAAGTCCACTTTCAATTGCATCTCTATCAGTTCATCGAAAATATCTTTCCAAGTGGGGCTAGCAAGAATATTGTTATCGAACAGTACTATGTTTGTATGCCCAGGCCACACGAGATGTTTTATGCTCTTCTTTGAATTGCAGATCTGGCCCTCCAGTCTTGGCACTGCACAATAAGGGCATTTTCTGTTACATCCTCGTGAAGAAAAAATGATGCTGCTCATCCATTTTGGAACTAGACTATAATCTGGCATCAGATCTTCTGCTTCTTTAAATAATCCGGTATATACAAAATCGGCTCCAGAAAGACGGGCATGGTCCGGGAGAAGAGAAGCATAGAGTCCCCCGAGCGACACTTCGGCGTTGCTATACCAAGTCTTATAAAAACGAACAGCTGTCCAAACAGGTTTCCAAGCCCACGTAAATAAGCTAGTGATGTGGACGATGTCTGGGTATTTTTTTGGAACAGCGCTTTTTCTCAGAAGCTCAGTTGTATCGCCTTGCATCCTGTGATACGTAGAGAGCTTGAGTAGTCCGATGGGTGGAAATTGGGAATAGTAATTAGGCTCAACAAGGGCTACATGTTTTCCCAATTACATCACAGGAGGCTCTAGAATTTCGTCATAAATCTTGTTAACCACATATTCATGAGCGCTTATTACTCCTTTCATACCTCCGAAACTAGCAAAAGGCGAGTTCTCTTTGCTCCAATCGATTTTAGAAAGTGGTGCCAAAAACCACCTCAAGTTATCTGTATTGAGAGGAGGTATTTTTCTTTCAAAGGCGTATTTGCAGTAGTCAAAAAGAATCCAATTTAAGGTATAAAATCCCAGGGTGTTTAAAATCAAATATTTATTAGAAGTCTCTGCTTTGAACGCGTCTTCAAACATGTTGGAAATTGTTGTCCAGTAACTCTTCAGAAGTTCTACTTTCTTTTCATCATCCATTTCTTGAAAAATAGGATGCTTCATAAGATGCTTCAAAGAAGTAACAAACGAGTTCAAGCTTATAGGTCGAGGATCTCCTCTAAAACCTGAAACATTGATCCTTTCCTTAAGTGGAGAGCCGCTATCCCTGTTCAATCTAATGGAAATAGATGTTGCCAATGTCCTCCACGAATCTTTTTCCAAAACTGGGATTCCATTAATACCTACTTCTTCAATACAGAGCTGTAAGGCATCCGTCAAAGACGAATTGATTCTTGTTTGAGTTTTGTTTACGACATAAAAAAGGGCGCGCTCAACATCCAGAGGGGTAAGTGCGTCGTCATCTCTGTTAAAATGCGAAGCGGAAATAACGCTGGAAGAATCTATGAACAATGCAGGGAGTTCATAATTCATCAACTCGAGAAAGACATCGGAATTGTTTTTGCCATTCTCATAAGAAGCTCCTATGTGTGCAAGTATTCTCTCAAACCCACCTATGCGATGTTGGCCATCTACTATTGTTAATGCGCCTTTTGAGAATGGAATACTTAAGGTTCCCATATCATTCATATGAGGGATTTTTTTTGATTTGATGTCGGAATTAGGGACCTTCTCGAAATGAGCTCTCTTCCTCAAACTTACCAATATGCTAGGCATTATTGCGATGGGGCACATTAAGAGATATTCATAAATGGAGTCAATCTTGTCTTCATGTAGTTGTCTTTGATAGCCACTAAGATTCTTTTCGTAAAAAAGATCGATTGTATACAATTTTAGCAAAGCTTTCGCGTCTATTTTGCCTGTGTACAGCGTCACGCCTTTCTGCTTTAATTTAATTACAGGTACCTGTAGAACCGTATCTTCACTTTCATTTACTAAAAAACTAAAGACCTTTCTCCACCGATCGTTCTTTAAGAGGCGTTCAGAGAAAAATAGGTCAGGGTTATCCCAACATTCATTACACACAAAGCCATACTTAGTTTCATGGTATTCGCCAACGATTATGTCACCACAACAAGCACACTGCATTCCAATCACCACGTGACCTATTTCTTGATCTTTTCTCTGTATATTTGCACCAGGTCAGATTCCAGCTTCTTTATGTAACTTCCATATTCGCCACCAAAGACTTTTTCACTTAATATTTTTATTCCAGCAGCAGCGTACTCCTCAGCGATAGAATAGACCTTTTTCTTATCAAGTAAAATGGAAAGGTCTCCTTCTTTTGAAATCGCAATTGATTTGATGATTGCTTTTTCTTCATCGCTCAAATATTCTGTTCTCACATATCCCTCTTTACTCTTTAACTTTTTCTGGCTTCTTTCATGAAAGCCGATGCCCATCGCCAACAGAAAAAGCTCCTTATTCTCCCTTCCCTTGAATGGGCCATCTTCCATCAATCTTTTGTAATCTTGGATATTTGATTTTTCGACATAAAGTCTGTCGGGTTCTTTATTCAACGAACGGCACTACCTCCGCTAAATTACCCTCTTCTCTTTCTTCGAATTTGATTATGTAGCTTCTGCCCACCCTTTCGAAAAGTCTTTCTCTTACTTGGGGGGTGTACTCTTCCTCTGTTACTAGGAGTGACACCTGCTTTCCCTTCAGGTAATTCGGCAGGTTCTCAGCAATGTTCTTCTTAGGCTCGCTAGAGAGCCTTCCCAGAGGGGTATCGATCATTATTGGGACATCAAAACCAGAAACGCTGTTTAAAGCAGCCATAAATGACAGGGCAAGTACCTGCCGTTCACCTGCTGAAAGGGTTCCTATCCCTTCTCTGCCCGATTGATGCAGGACAGAAATGTTGTAGTCCTCATCAAGTTTGACATCTAGATAGGTTTGTTTTTTCCAGATGAGACCGAAGAATTCTTTGCGGGTCTCTTCCTCAATGGCTCTTCTTACGTCAGCTATGATTTTATCCTTTATTTCTGATGCTGCCTTCTTGGCTTCTTTGCAAAACTCCAATTTTTCAAGAATGCGGTTGTATCTACCTTCCTTTTGTAGTTCTCGTTTTAGTTCGCTCTCACTCACTCTTTGAATATTTTCATAACGCTCAATGAATTTCTTTATTGCACCGATATCACCTATTATTCCTTCTTTGATTTTCTGCCACTCTAGCCTTTTCATTTCCCATTGTTTTATCTGTTCAACATCGGTTCCAGCGATTTCTTCATCTATTTGTTTAAGGAGTTTGCTTTTCTGTTGTCTGTCTTCTTCAAGGATTTTGATATTCTTGCCATGACGCTCTTGTTGTTCTTTGAAGTCTTTTATTCTTCCAATCATGGAACCTATTTCAACATTCAATGATATTATTTCGTCGCTTATCTCAGAGATCTCACTACAATCTCTTAGAAGTCTTTCCACTTCTTTTCTATACTTATCCTCTTCGTCGGAAATGTCAATTCCGCAAATGCATTTTCCTTTCTTTATTAACTGCTCAATGAAATGACGTTTATAGTCGGGGGGTATCTCTCCAGCTTCTTCTCTTACACTGATCGAATCTCTGGAAGAAGAAAGTGCCTCATGTGAAAATATTATTGGCGCAAATTTCAGTAGAGAATCAAACCTTTGGCTCTCAAAGTCGTCAATTTGAGACTCTAGCTTTTTCAAATCTTCTTTTAACAGATTTCTCTGCTTCTCAAGTTCGGGAATTCTAGATACCGAACTTTTTCTTAGCTTTGAACTAAACTCTTCTTCTTTTATCTCTGCCTCTCTCTTGACATCTTCTTTCTGCGTGAGTTCTGATCTTTGTGAATTCAGTGATGTTTTGTATGTTTCAAGTCGTGTTCGAATTTCTTCAGCATTGGAACTCAAACCCTTAACATTACGAATAAAGCTATCTTCCATTTTGCTTAAATGCTCAATAACTCTCTCCAATAAGCCGATTTGTGACACTTTTGAGATTGCTTCATAAATATCTTTACCAGCAGTCCCTTTGAAATACTCATCCAATTGTTCCCCGTCAAAAAAAAAGAATTGCTGTATGCTTCTAGGTATCAATCTATTAATTATGAAACGTGGATCGCTTACGGGCACCCATTCTTTTCCTGTTTGCCGCATCATGATAAGTGTAGATCCATCAGAATATGGTGATTGAATGTCGGGAATTGTCTGAAGGTCGCCTTTTTCCGTCTTTCGAAAATTAAGAGTTCTCTTAAGTACAATCTTCCGATCATTTTTTTCTACTAATCGAATTTCAACCTTGACCTCACAGTTTTTCCCGGGACCCAATTCTTTGAAAGTATCTATGTTAAGAACAGGAAGCCCTGGATATTTTTTCCCTATATGAAGTTCTTCTCCATAAAGGCACCATGTTACTGCGTTGAGGATGTTTGTCTTCCCTGCTCCGTTCGCCCCTTGGATAACGATGAAGTTCTTTTCTTTCTCAGGCCGACTGAAATCAATTTTCGTGTTTTTGTATTGCCTGAAATTCTCTAGTTCTATATAGTCAAAATACATCGCGTGATTTCCTCCTTTCCTCAAGATATTGATCGATGGTCCTGTCGTATTCGTCACTGAATCTGGGCTTTCCTTCCTCAAAGTTGGCCAATTCATTCAAAAGAACTGTTCTTAGAAAACCCTTTATCCATTCGTCAAAGGCGCTTTCGTCTATTTTGTCAATAATTCTTTGATTAATGCTCTCGGACATCTCCATCACCCTATTATCTTGTGTTTCAGCTCAATTTCCTCAATTCTTTTTAGACATTCCACATTATTCTTCGCGATCTGGGCGAAGTCTTTGTATCTTATTAATTCCTTAGTAAGAATCCTTTTTTCTATCTCCAAAACTTCAGGTTCAACATATTTGTGAAGAGAAGGAATTACGATAATGTCATAAATGATTGCATGTTTCTTACCCGGAAAAGGTCTTAAGACCCTTCCTCTTCTCTGAATATACTCTCTTGGATTTCCAGAATTTTCGAGCATAATCGCCAACCTAGCTGGTGGTATATCAACCCCTTCATCCAGACATCTCATGGCAACCAAAGCTTGCAGGCGACCTTTTGAAAGATTTTGAAGCAAGAACTGTCTTTCGGAAACATACCCATATTCTTCTTCCGGCTTAATTCCTTCAGTTTCCGTAAATCTATGTTGCATGATGTTTTCTTTGTTTAAAACATCTTGGACGTCATCGATTTGTTGTGGCGAGCAATAAACCAAACAGTGTTTTAATTCGCCTGCGTCTCTTAGAATCTCCTTAAGAACAATGAGTTTGTTTTGGGCATTCTTGACGATGTTCTGTCTCTTAATGCAAAGTAACGAAAACCATTCTGCTCTTTCTTCATCATCTTTTGATTGATAATATGCCTTGGCAATTTTCTCCGTTTCTTCTTCATATTGTTCTATCTCTTGTTCTGTCAACTCTGTAAAATAGGGTTTGTACTCGTAGGGGACTAGGTATCCGTCATCTATTGCCTTTTTTATCGGATAACTAAATACAATATCCCCGAAATAATCGAAAAGGGTCTCGGTGCCTTCTAGGTCAAACCATCTTTTCGGCGTTGCGCTTAACCCCAATCTGTAATTATACTCTTCTATCAGACCCTCTCTTCTTATGGGAGCACCTACACCGTGTACCTCATCGGCAATCAAGAAAAATTTCAGTCCTGAATTTCTGATTATCCTGATAAAATCTTCTAATGCGAAGGTCGCATGAGTCGTTAGTATTATCAGACTTTCGCTTATATCGAGTTGAATATCACGCAAAAGATCTACCAATTTATCTTTCCAATTCGGGTTGCTACTATCGGCAATAAGCGTTTCACTACGAATACCAAATTTTTCTATCTCGTCTTCCCATTGCTTACCTAAATGTATAAATGGAACTGCAATAACCGTCACTATCTTTCTCTCTTTTCTGATTACCTTTTTAAGGCAGGCCAAGGCAGCGAAAGTTTTGCCTGTGCCTGTGGCCATCTCAAAGATTCCTTTTTTATCATTACCTAACCAGCTATTGAAGGCTTCTTTTTGGTAATCCCTGAGCTTGACTATTTCTCTTCTTTCTACCGCGACCTCTAACCATCTGTCAAGATTTAGGGCATCGATGTTTTCTGGGGCCATCTTGATTAATTTGTTCTTGATGGCGTTTGGAATGTCTAAGACCCGTGTTCTTTTTGTGTCCTCGCTCCAAAGTTTTTCAAACTTTTTAAGATCCGATTCGAGGTATTCCTTCTCAGCTTCCTCCCAACTCCGAAACACTTTAAATTCTTCGATGTTGTTTAACCATCCAGTGGCGCTTTCGTTGTTGGATCCACTGAAAGATATGCGATTTCCATCTTCATCTTCCAAGATGCCTACTTTCTGATGAAATACTCCTTGTCTTTCCACAGCGTTTTCGTCGAGCGGATATCCATCTTCATCTAGAACAATAGCCACTTTGATTTCTAATCTCTTTTGAGCCACCATCCACCCCAAAGCGCTAACGTGATCTTCTAAAAATGCGTCTTCAATATTGTCAAGTTCTTCAAGCATCATCCGTTCTATTACATTTTCGGGGTTATCATACGCTTCTTTAATAGCCTCAACGTCGACTTTTCGAAACCTAGCTCCGGTAATTAATTGCACATTTCCATCATTAGATATGAGTTTAGAAATTCCTCTTGCAGCAACCGCAAGGCTGGTTGACGAAAAGAAACCCGTCAATCTCTTATAAAGGACAGACTTTGATAGTGCTGGAATATAAAAGTCTCTCACTATATTATCAACATCAGAGTCGTAAAACTTCTTCAATACAACGCTTTTTAAAGTCATTTTTCTACTAAATAATACCGCAAATTTACTATAAATTCTTATCTGTGTGAAAGGACGTTGGCGTCAGAGATAACAGGTCTCATAGGTCAGTTCGATCAAGTCAAGAGAACTCTTCGATCTCATGGAAGGTCCCTCCAGGAAGCGTTTTAGCTTCATTCACATACTCCTCTGTGGTGACTAGGAAGAGTTTACTCCCCCAAATATCCCAGGCGTGCACAAACCTATAATCTATCATAGCAATTAGGACAGATGCCGACCCAAATGAGTTTATCATCGTCTGCTACCCCACAAAGAAGGCATTTTTCACTGAAGGGTGAGCCAGGTTCCGCATTTGGTCCAACTCCTTTTTTGGTCAAATACTTCTTTATCGGATCTATCGCTCGATCTATCCTTTCCTCAAAGGAAGACAATGTCCAGTGAGCTGGAACTGTAACAAATCGGATCTTTACAGCAAGCCCCCCAACAATCTCGTCTTCTTCATCGGTCCACCCTTGATACCATATGGACTCGTATATCGGGCCAAGTTCGCGATGATAGGTGTCATCCCACATCTTGATTTCGCTAAGCATGTGATGCATGCCGCTTTCATCCCGCGGCAAAGGCTTTGTGTATAACCACATACTAGTTAATGCATCTTTCAGGAGATTGGGGTGCTTAGATAACACATCGAGCATGATTCTCTCGTCTCCTGTTATTGCACTAAGAATGTTTTCGTTAGGATAGTCGCCTAAGAGCCCTAACTCGACTTCACCAGTATCAGATAAGCTTAGATTTTTCTCAATTTTTTCTTTTGCATTTGCGTATCTTTCTTTCGTCAAATACTTCTCAAGATACTTAAGCAAACTAGCACCGTTGCAAAAAAGGTTCGTAAACCAGATGGACCCATAGTTGGTTCCAATCTCCGTCGTCGCTAACCGAGGAAATAGCGGAATTATTTCTCGCAGTCTTTTATTTAGCAAGCGCTTCTTATTCTTTAACAAAACCTTGAAATTTCCTTTCGCGAGTTCTTTCTTCATGGTACCCTGCCCGCGCAATAAGGGCTTAGTCTCTTCAAAGGGTGATATGCCTACTCTTTCTGTTACAATCCCTATCCTCGGTGACATCTTTATCAAGAATATCTGCATATTACCCAAATTTATTTCTAAACCTTTCGACCGATCTGTGTCCTTCATCCCTGTTACCCGAAGGCTTGGACACAGCGGACATTGTACTTGCTCTCATCCTCCTAGGCCGGTCGGTCGACCGCAATTTCTTAAAGCATAAAGAGGGTTTAAAAATATTGGAATAGGGAGACATTGATGACTGTTTACATAAATGGAGCCAAAGTACTGGACGGGAAGGTTTCGATGGAGGACCTTGACGAGTTAGAGCGGCTGATCAGACTCAAAGGATTCACAATCTCTGAGCTGGCGAGAGATGGAGACAACTATGAATATACTTTGAGGGAGACCATCACGGTGACTGACATAGAAGAGATACTAGCGCGAATGGAAGGAAGGATTGCACGCGCTAGAAAAAGGTCCAAAAAAATGTTTTAAAACAAAATCCAAAAATCATCGCTTTCAAAGTGAACAAGCTGGGTGTAGAGCAATGTTGTCTTGATGTCTCTGTGGCCAAGTTTTTTCATCACATTTAGTATGTCCTTTGTCTTAGCGTACTCCGTCGTCACTTTCCAGTGGCAGAAAATGTGGAAGGATATTCGTTTGAGCCTTGGATTCTGGAAGTCGGACGAGGAGGAAACGTTATGCCCGAACTGTCTAAACGCAGACATCTTCAAGATCAGCGAAGATTGAATTGATGTCTTTGTTGATCTTTCATGAGTTAGGATGAGCTAATGCCTTGTATTCATCTCATTATGAATCTTGATTTTCCTACCGATGTACTCGACGATTTCCTGCCTAAATCTTTCCTCTACAAGATTTTGAAACTGAATTTGAGATAGCACCTCGCTTACCTCGAGCCATGTTAACCACGCTATCTGATGCGAAAGCTTCTCGTAAACCGTATCATCGAAGTATTGCCTCAATTCTTTCTGGCTCTTCCAACGATATCCGCTCTCTATCTGTCTGCTAATTCTGTCAGGTCGATCTTTGTATCGACTGAAAAATGGGAACCGACAGCTTTCCTTCTCCATAGAAAGGATGATGAAAAAGAAATCACGCGCCGGATAATTGTCAACTGTATACACATAGCCTCGCTCTATGTTGCGTATGACCTGATCCCACCGTAACGAAGAATCAGGTACTCCAGGCCTGTTTCTTTTTTCATCAGGCAGATCTGTCGTAATATCAGGTGACAGTTCTGCCCCAAACTTCACTTCAAAGGATATCGTGGCTTTTGGCATCACAACAAATAGGTCAACTTGAGTTGATCCTTCCTCGTGTCCTCTAGGTCTTCTCGGTCTTCCCAGTTCATGCCAAAACAGAAATTTAATGTCATTATGTCCATAGTTTTCATCATTAAAAAGCCGTGGAAACCGATCTGGGCGAAAACATTTACCCAACAAAGACTTGAACCACACACTCGGTTCCAGCTTCTCTAACACACCAAACACGTTCGAAGTCAGTATGTCCTCGCTCAGTCGGTGCAGAATGACCTCACCTCCCGATCTGATGTGTCGTCTAGGTCGTCCCTTGGAGTCATGCGTAGAACCATGAGCTCTCAAACCACTTTTTCTTTCAAACTCTCTTTCCAGAACAAAAGTCATAAACAAAAGTGAGCCTCCCCGACTATTACAATCACAATGTGGGAATACGAATGGATGGCACTGCTCATTCAATTAATAGTTATGGGCATAACTGCTGGAATAGTTGTTCGTTACCTTGAGACCGCATCTAAAGAACAAGGTCTTCATTTCATTTGAATCTAGGATTATTGAAGCGCTCAAGGGGTGTTCACCGATAAATTACTGCGCACGCGATCCACAATCCTAAACTGACAGTTTTTTATATTTATCAAGGCTTCCTGAAGATTTTCGAACCGATCGATCGTAAATAATATGTCTTGAAAGTATCAATAGCAACTTTTGTTACATAAGACTTTCTAGACGCCCTTCTCTATCCAGTTTTCCAAGCCAGTCCACCTTTCCAACAGACGGTTCTCGACAGACATCTTCAACAGCTATGGGTGAGCGTGGTCCACATGATTATTGAGGCCAAAACCCGTTTGAGCTGACTCTTGTACATGAGTCAGAAAACCCACAGTCACAAACCACTCTTCTCGCATGAGAAAAACATCAAGATCTGAGACTGTGGATTTAAAAACAGGGAAAGCGTTCTTATGGAAGAGGATTAGACAAGCGAGGGAAAGAAGTGGGAAAGAAGAGGGTCATCACAGAGAAAGACATAAAGGAACTGGTGCTACCGGGACAAGGAGAAGTCTTGGGAATCGTAGTCAAGTTACTAGGATACGACAGACTACGCGTAAAGTGCACAGATGGATACACAAGGATGTGCCGGATCAAAGGCAAGATGAAGAGAAGAGTCTGGATAAAAGAGGGGGACACAGTCCTCATAGCGCCCTGGGACTTCCAACAAGATGAGAAGGGAGACGTGATGTGGAGATACACGCATGCTCAGACAGAGTGGCTCCGAAACCATGGATACATCAAGACAGAGTAGAGGCGAGAAGTGCTTATGAGCAAGAGCGTCGAGGAGAAACTGGTAAGGAAGGAGAGACTGTACGAAAAAGAGCAACTGATGAAGAGGAAGAGGTCAGAGGAATACGAGGCTTTGGAAGAGGTCTTCGACCGCCCGACCCTAATGACCCTCTACACCCTTCTAAACCAAGGAACAATCAAGAGAATAGGGGGCGTCGTCAAGTCTGGAAAAGAGGCCAGAATATACCACGGCATAGACCCTGAAGGAAGGGACCTCGCCGTAAAAATTTACCTAACTGTATCGGCTGGGTTCAGGAAAGGAAGATTAAAATATATTCAAGGAGACCCGAGGTTCAAGAGCGTCAAACAGGACACGCGATCCTTCGTCTATGCTTGGACGCAAAAGGAGTACAAAAACCTCCAGAGGGCAAACGAATCAGGTATACGCGTGCCAAAACCAATCGAGGTCAAAAAGAACATTCTGGTTATGGAGTTCATAGGCGATGGAAACATCTCGGCCCCCCTCCTTAGGGAAGCCCCCCCAAAGGATCCAGAGGACATGTATCTCCGCCTACTCAAGTGTGTTAAGGACCTCTATAGAAAGGCAGGTCTCGTCCACGGAGACCTCAGCGAATACAACGTTATGAACTGGAAGGAAAGACCAGTCATCTTTGATATGTCACAAGCGGTGCTCCTTGAACACCCGATGGCAGAGCAATTCCTACGGAGGGATATAACCAATCTAGACCACTTCTTCAGGAAGCTTGGCGTAAAGGTTAACAACGCCGAAGAAACATACAAGTGGGTAACCCAAGATGGCTGAGGGCACACAACACATATTGATACCAAAGGAGCGCGTCGGCGCCCTCATAGGCAAAAAGGGGATCGTGAAGAGAAAGATTGAGGAAGCGCTCAACGTCGAAATGAACATAGACAGCGGTACAGGAAGCGTGGGGATCACACTGAGACCAGACGCACCAGATTCAACATCGATACTTAACGCAAGAGCCGTCGTAAACGCCATCGGTAAGGGCTTTTCACCGGAAGCCGCTTTCAGACTCCTAAGTGACGGCGGGATTTTGAGGATAATGGATCTAAGAGAATACTTCGGAAAGTCGATCTCAGACATCCAGAGAATTAAGGGCAGGATTATTGGAAAAAAAGGAAGGACAAGGACACTGATCGAGAACCTAACTGGAGTAGATCTCTCTGTCTACGGACACACCGTTTCCATCATCGGAGAACCTGTCCAGTTAGAAGCCGCCGTGGGAGCCGTGAAAATGCTGATTGAAGGCAGACTACATAAGACCGTCTACGGCTACCTCTACCGCAAAAGAAGGGAACTGAAAGAGGAGGAGCTGAAGATTTGGGAAACTCCTTCATCAAAACTGTATTGAGAAGCGAGGCAACCCAGAATTAGGTTTTAAATCCTTCTATATAATGTTCTGTAAAGTTATCGGGACGTTAATCTTGTTAAGACTTTTCCCACCCATTGGATGGATGTTTCAAGTTAGTGATCCTACGCCAATTACCTTTCAAGATAAATGGCTCTAACAGGCATGTCGTAAGTTAGTTTGAAATTAAGTTCTTCAAGAAATTCCAAACCTAACAAGCTGGGCAGAACTTTCTCTTTAGTTGGTTCCTCTAATACTTCTATATCTTTCCTACTAGGGGAGTATATGGCCCGATCAGTGGTAAGCATATGGAGCGTGACTTCTCTATCTATTTTATAAGTATTTGCCATCCCACCAACTCCTTGAGCAGTTTTACCTCTGGGAAAATTCTTATAATTTAAACCGATCCTTTGGGCATCCTTTTCGCTGAGTATGGTTTCGCCTGCTCCAGTATCAAGGAGAAAATCTACTTTTCCCGTTAATCCAAGATCCTTTATTTCGAGAAAAGTTGGAAGGAATCCCCAATACCTGTATCCCCACTGGCGATATCTTACTATGATCC
>Ga0315314_1000302_pt1 | contig 61453 bp, 58 predicted proteins | sample TDP9_MG_FD_203631 | JGI IMG/M metagenome (GOLD analysis project Ga0315314, IMG submission 203631) | Freshwater sediment microbial communities from Lake Towuti, South Sulawesi, Indonesia - TDP9 | ecosystem: Environmental > Aquatic > Freshwater > Lake > Sediment | place: Indonesia: South Sulawesi...
TCATCTTCCTGATGCTCAGACTTCTCAAGTAGGTTTGCCCTCTCTCTTCAGCTTGAAATTCAAGAGCGCCGTCAACAATATGCAAGATTGTATGAACCGTCTTCGGGTCATGCATGTAAGGGTTCATGATGAGGAAGTGGATTCCCCCTTTGTCTCTTGAAAGATGGAGAAGAAGCTCAATTCCGTCCATAACGTCAACGATATCGTATCGCAAAAGAAGATAAGAGATGGAATCGATGACCGTGTAGGAGTTCTCAATTTTCCGGGTCAGTTCGTCTGTGAGTGTAGTTAATAGGCTTATGGAAGCTTGTCTTTGAGCTCTTCTTGGCGTAAATGCATCGACGAAAAGCCATTTCGCAGGCTTCAAAGATTCGAATGGTGAGATATTCATCCCTAGCGACGCGAGCTCTTCTCTCACGTCGTTGGGAGGCTTCTCTATGGTTATGTATACTATTCTTGAACCTTTTTTGGCTGAATTAAAGAGGAATTGCTGAGCGAAAAGGTCCGCCCCAGTTCCAGTTCCACCTAAGAGAAGGATAACGCTCCGATCGGGCAGCCCGCCCACGCTTTCGTCAAATCCGGAGATTCCTGTGCTAATCAGGGGCATTCTAATCAAGCCTTCAAGACATATTAAAGCAAAATTGCTCGAAGTTATAAGCCTGTCTAGGTGCCTCAAAGAAGAACCGTGCAGTCAGAATTTGCAATATGAATAAATAAGTCGCTCAGCAATTCTGTATGTACTGTGGCTTGCAGGAGGAAGAAGCATGACAGACAGTCCGAGTTTCACTTACCGAGAAGACTATATGAGAGGGATAAAGGATGTCTTCGACCTTTTTCTATCCGATGAAGACGCGAAGAGATTCTTGACTTGCGCGCTTATCATAAGGAATTCGAAGACTCTCCTTTCCGGCGGATATGGCTCAGGAAAGAATACATTCGTGGAGATAGCTGCCAAAACTTTCTTCGGCGATGACTTGGGAGTTGTCAGATGCCATCAAGAGTTGACTACATTTGATATCTTGTGGAACATCAGTATCACTCGAACTCTAGAGGGAAAGGCGAATGCTATAACACCTAGGCCGTTGATAATTGCACCTTTCAAGTACCTGAATGAGATACAAAGATTGAATGCTCAATGTCAAAACGCGTTGTTGAACGTTTTGACTGACAAGATAATAAGTTTCGGAGATGTTGCAGCGGAGACGCCTGAATATGTCTGCTTTCTCGACAGGAACCCACACGACATAGGGACAGTTGGAATAGTCAAGGCTCTGCTGGATCGAATAGACTACTACCTTGACATTGAGTATCTAGGAATCAAAGATACATCTCATATTCTTGAGACTAAGTTCAAGTATAAACATGTCGACGATTTAAGAAATCTGGCTCAGCCGGTCCTCAACTCAAGCCAGATGAAGGAGATCTGGTCTGATGTCGAAAAGGTTCCAGTGTCTGACCAGAACATCTTGAAGCTGTCAATGATCTCTATGCTCCTTAGAAAATGCATTAGAATCGACCGGTCGATAACCTCGATAAGATTCAGAATGCAGTGCGAAGGCTGCCCGTATAGCGGTGAAATATGCACTAGGCTGGAAAGACCTGTCGGACATAGATGGGTTGATTCGCTGGTGAAATTGGCTAAAGCATGCGCTTGGGTCGATGGCAAACCAGAAGTAGATTTTCAGGATGTGCTCTGGGGTATAGAGCGAGCCTTACCGCATAGAATGGAACTCAAACAAAACCTCTTCCTAAAGTATGCGAACGAGACGGAATGGATCGATCAAGAGTTGATGGAGACTATTCGAGCTAAACAACCGCTATGGGACGAAGCAATAGTTGTTTTCAATGAGGCAAGAAAAGGAAGCATTGAAGCACTCCAGAAGCTTTCCAAACTGGCTGAGAAATGTCTAGCGGTGAAAGATCTCTACGAGTGGGCGGAAGCCCAATTAAAGAAGCCTGTCAAAGAGGAAAGGTTGGTAGCAAGGATAGGATGAACGAGACCGAAATAACAGAGCTTTTCGAGAACCTCATATTTGAACGCCAAGCAGAGCTTCAACTAGAGGTTGGTAGAAGACCTACAGCTCACATTGACTACGACAAGATATTTGTTTCTAGAGAAGTTCTGAAGGAGCAGAAGGCTTGGGTAGAGGGATGGTTGCTCCACGAGATTGAGCACAGGGCCTCCATTCCAGGAAGTCTTGAGAGACAACTCCTCTGGGAATACATAGCTCTGGACGAGGGAGTTCCGAGGCCTGCGAGGCTCGTTCATTTCTTTTCAGACATGCTCATCGACCGCAAGATCTTGTCCAGAGCGCCAACGAGGTATATGAAATATCTTCAGAATAGAGACCTAAGCTTAAGATATCTTACAGACGGCCAACGTCAACTCTACCGCCGGATCCTTGATCTCTATAGTAATGAGCAAGCGGAGGCGGAGAGAAAGACTCATGAGGTCTATCAAGCGATGTTCAGTGGAGCGATTGAGCTTGAGACGCGTCTAAGAAAATTCTCGAAAATCCTTAGGACAGACTTCGTCGAGGCCGCCGATTCTTGGCCTGATCTGACTTTCCCGATTGGACTGTCTTTCCAGCAGCGGGATAGGCTGATACGTTCGCTCTTGTATCTGGGAGCTACACCAGCTAGGGTTGAAGACTTCTTCAGCAAGATCCATGCTCGGATGTCTCAACCAGAGAGGAGACAGATACTAGCAGCAACGAGGAAACTTTACTTATACAATATGCTCCAGACGATCTCTCCGATACTCAGAGCCTTCAGGACAGCTGACTACCCGGTCATGGAGATCTGGAATCCAGGGGATCATCCCAGTGAACTTTCGATCGTGGACACCTATAGGGTCTATGGCATTCTGGTCCCAGGTGTTTTCGCCATAAAGAGGAGGGAGCTGGTCTCTGGGAAGAGGGCGAAGAGTGTATCCGTATTAATGGATTGTTCAGCCTCAACGGGGTTGAGTATGAGCATCGGCCGGGAAAGGGAGGCGGCTTTCGGGCTTGTGGAGGCCGCTAAAGAGCGTAACGACATGATATCATTCGTTCCTTTCAGCACAAGCGTTCTGTACGACGATACAGTCTTCTTCTCGAAGGACTACGAAGGGATAGAGGATGCGATCGTTCGAGTTGAGCCTTCCGGATATACAAACGTGACGCCGCCGCTTTCTCTAGCTTTGAAGGCGGCTGAAATGGCTGGTAGGCAGACTACATTCATAATGACCGATGGAGGCATGTGGGACTCCGAACAAGCTCTGGGGATGCTCAATAGGCTGACGGAGTTCGGCAAAGTTGTATTCTTCATATTTGGAGCAGGCGTCTCTGGGATGCAGAAAGAAGCTAAGGAGTTCATTAGAGGCGTAAACGTTTACGAATGTGACCCAAAGGAACCGATTATGGAAGAAGCCCTAAAAGAATATCTCGCGTGAAACCTGAGACGGGTGGCAAAAAAAGGTATAGGGGTTAACTCGAGGTTCCGGCGATGCATGAGAATGAGAAGACTCCTCCCGTCTCCGTAACCACTTTCACGACATAGGCTGTTCCCGAAGAGCCAGATGCGCTAACGCCTATATTCACACTTTGTTTGACTGCTATGTCTGTACCTGCAGTCCATTTTGATATTCCACCCACATAGATCGCGACCACCTTGACAGAGGCAGAGCCTACGTTCCTCAAAGCGACGTTAAGCGAAGCGGTATTTGACCAATCGTATGCTTCAAGTATCACTTGTTCTTTCACTTGTGCTCCTCCTCCGCCCATCAGCGTACCTAGTAGGCCAGCACTCCACACATAGACGATCACTGATGCTGCAACCGCAACGGCTATCATCAGTAGCGTAGCGATAACGGGAGAAACCGCCCTCTTGTTTACCCTAAACTTGCCAATTTTCAACTTTCTCTACCTTTTTTACTAGATATCATAGGACAGAGAGGTTTAAACCTTATGCCTCCCTTCCTCCCTAGATTATACACTAGGGCACATATTTAAGCTTGAAGACATACATAGGCATACCCGAGCATACAAAACGACCAGAACAAAAAAATTTTCGCCGTCGTGCGCGCATATCAAGGCATACGCAGGCATAGTCACGCAAGCTACTCAAAAAGGTTATAACCGCAACTCATTAGCGGCTACGCTCGATCACTTCAAGCACCATTGGGGATGTTGTTATTCTGGGTTCTAAGGAGCACCCTAGCATTCCTTCCAAGAACCCCAGGAGCATCTGAAGATTCCCTATAAAAGGATTCTTAGCTATGATGAATTTGTCTCGATAGATCACATCGCCATACCCGAAGACTCTAAGCCTCTTCAACACTTCAGGCCAGTTCTCTCTCTTTGTAGGATCCATATTGAAACTTGCTTGAATTGACAGTCTCATCGCATCCCCTACCTTGCGGCCAGTCTCACGCAGCTTGTCTTTCGGTAGCAGATCGACAAGAGTGTTAAGATTCTCTTGGCTGAAGAAGGCTATTCTACTGACCCCGCAGTAGTACTCGCCGGGAAATTTCCAGTCGTAGATGGCCATGCTCCGATAAACGTCGAACATCTTTGATATTAGCGGTTTTATTCCCGGCTCCTTCCCTTCCTTGATGAGCTGCTCTAGGTATTGGCGGTCTTTCTCGTTAAAGATTATCGTGGTCCTCTTCGTCGCTTGTTTCTTTTCCATTCGACGAGGCCTCAAACATATCTAGGTTGAATCGTACATATATGTATGCCGAGCAGGTAACCTTCCCTACAATACAAGCGAAGCGACGTGTCTTATCGCGTTGGCTTTTTTGTTTCCATGAGATATTGGGCTAACGTGATTATGTTTCCAACCGGATCTTCGTCGAGCAGCCTGCTGCCCTTGCCGAAAACCTCGTTGTAGAGCTTCGTGGCTTCCTTTATGTAGAAGAAAGCCTCAGCTGTCTCAAGTTCCTTTGAAACTTTGACCAAGAAATAGAGTCTAAGAATGTTTCTGACCCTGTACGTGTCCAAAACTCTCCTTTGGAAACCACTGAAAACAGCGTCGTACAGGTCACTAGCCCTATTGAGTCGTTCTTTTACTTTTTCCACCATTGGACACCGAAGATATACTTAGTGTTCGTATGTATAATTAGAGCTTACGTTGGGCTTAGCAATACTGTTACTCAAGCCAGAAAGGAGTTCAGATTTGAAAAAATCTTCGCGCGACATCCTAGGAGGTTTCTGAGAGGCACAGACCGATCCTGCTAGTGATCAGACTTCTATGCTTCATCCGAGAGAACGTTTGCTTTGGAAAATTCCCTTTTAGAATTGCGGCTGATGAATTATAGTCATGACGATTGCGATTTGATGGTTATTTCATCCTGCCCAGTCGAAATGAAGGTAATCTCGGTCGTCTTCATCGACCTGTCGTCGAAGAACCTCCAGTAGCTGGAGCTGCATGAGACCGTTGGCTGATATTCTGTTTGAAAATTGATCGTGATATTGAATCCTGAGGAACCTCGTAATATGAGTTTCATTTCCTCTGGCCTATTGCTAACATTGGCTTGAATCGGATTGTGGAGAGAGGGTAGGACTGCTGTTATGTTCTGAAGATTTAATGGCTCGGATGGATACGATGATTGGAAAGTTAGGTTTCCAGTAATGAACCTCGGTGAGAGGGGGATTCTGCCGAGTGAAGTTCTGTCCTTGAAGAAGGTGTAGGCTAGAATGTATTTTCCGCTGACCCAGATAGGGTCCTTGCCTTCATAGCCATCGGTCTCTGTTAGATACCATGGATCGTTGGATAGTCCGGCTTCCGCGTATGCTTCGATGATGTCATACGCCACCTGAGAGTACCTTGGAGCTAGCCCTATTGCTGCGAATACCGATCGACTGCTCGCTGTCTTGTCTTCTTTCCTCCATTTTATTAGCCATGAGTTCTCGTTCTCACGAAGGTTATTGGCTAGGTATTCTTTCAGCCAGTCGACTTTCTCATCTCCATCGATGAATGGGAGCGTCATTCCCAATTGGAGTGCTGTCCCGTAGGCTTCCTCAGTGTTACTTCCGAATATACTTGTTGGGAACCAGTTCCATGTTTGATTGTAGAAGTGGGCTATGAGATCGTCCGCATAGAGTGTATAGCGTCCGTAGCTTTCCATATCATTTGCGAGTTCCCTAGCGACTTCTGCCGCTGCTATTAGGGCTGCGTATTCGAACGCGCTATCTACGCTAGCGGTCAAGTCTTTGATTTCGACGATTTCGATTCCACTTTCTGTTCGGTATGCGTCTATGTATGCGCATGGTTGATGGCGTTCCGGAAGCCACATCTTCGTGAGCGAGTCAGCGACGTTTTTCAGCATCTGATAGTTTCTCCTTCCCCACTCTTTATCGAAGCAGGAGAGTGTGTAGTATTCGAGGATGAATGCTGCGACGTGAACCGGTTTGTAATCGTTCCAGTAGTCTTCCCAAACTCCGTCGGCTCTCAGATATTGGATTAGACTTTCGAACGGCATCTTGGGGCGGTTCTTAACGTTTGGGTACCAAGCGCGGTCGTAGTAGGTGATCAGTAGATCCTCCATCGTATTAATGATTGAAGTGTCGCCTTGATCTATTCTCCAGAGTGTATAGGCGAGGACTGTCCACCTGAGGAAACGGTCACCGTAGATGATCTTGCTGCTATCGCTTTTCTTCAAGGCTTCCGTGACTGCTACTAATTCTTCGGCTTGGATTCTCTCGGCCTTCAAGGCTGCTTTCTCAATTGTGCTTAAGCCCGCGGGATAGCTCACTTCTTGTTGCCTAAAAGTGATGTACAAAGAGCCGAGAGCTATGATCAGGACTATGACAAGAGCGCTAATTGTCAGAGTTCTCCTCAACGATTCAGCCCTTCAGAATAGATTAGAGCCTTTCGTGTTCTTGGATTTTTCTAAGCATTGCGCTGGAAAGGCACGCCGTTCTACTGCGACACTTCAGCGGCCGGAGCACGCTCAAGAACGTAGTTGTAGGAGAAGAACCAGAATAGAACAAGATAGAGCAAGGTCAAGATTGTTCCAGCGTAGTCGTGGAATACGACCGCTGGAAGATAGCCCACATAGAAGGCGAGTAGGACAACAAAGACGATTCTGAAGAGGTTCAGTAGGAAAATTCCTTCTGCGCCTAGAATTACGCATAACGCTTTGCTTCTTCTTGTAAACGGCCCCTGCAAACCTGTAAGCAATGTGAATACAAATAGGATCAGTGATTGCCATCCGACACAGTTCCATGCAATATAAACGGTTAGCGCGCGACCTGTAGACTGTATGTGTAGGTACTCGCTTGAGACGAGTGTTTGGATTCCAAAGAGGTATTGGAGTATTGCTGCGACCATTTTCACTTCTATGGGGACTACAACATCATGGATGAAAGTGTACAATTGGATTCTCATAACTATTGCAGTTAGAAGTTCGTTAAAGCTGCTTACGAAGGGTAGAACCATGAAGGACACAGCCGCTATGATTATTATGTACTGGTAGGTCCTCCGAGCGATCAGCGGTTCCTTCTCTGCTACCAATGGAATTAATCCCTGCCGAGGCATCTATAGCTATATTGTAGAGGCGCTCCCTCTTTTAGATTTCAGAAGCTTCCAAGCCAGCCCTCATCTCTACCTTTCTCGTCTAGAATTGATACGAAAGTGATCGATCGGCTTTTTTGCCCCTTCTCGACCACATACAAGTTTCTTAGTCGAATACTGAAGGTTGAACTGCATTTCTTGCAGATAATCTTGTAGTCTGCAATCTCCTGATCTCTGCCGTGAACAACCTCAATCTTCTTTTCTATCACTTCCAGTTCTTCGATATTTTGATTCGAGCAACGAAAGCATTGTTTGAGCTTGATAGGTTGAAGCCCACGGGTGCCTAGTGGCGCATATATTTGATCTGGAAGATCTTCGATCGAGTCACCTTTCATCCACGAAACCTTCAATTCTAGCAGAGAACCTGCAGCTGCTATGACTGATGTTGCAACAGTAGCTCTACTGAGATTTAAATGACTACAATTAGCCGATACCTAGGAGGATCCAATAGTGTCGTATACTTGTCCTTACTGCGGCTGCGTGACCGATGAAGCCATGCCATACATGGCATATCCATCGAAGGTCTGAAAAGCCATCCTTTGCTCTAATCATTCCGCAGCAGTAGCTGACATCGAATCCATTTCACTCTCGATCGCATGGCTAGGAGAATATGTTTAATTTCTACTAATATTTCTACAGAGGTATCTGAGGACTTCACTGTGCGCAGCCATGATCACGAAGGTTTGAGCATTGCCATGAAGAAACTATTGTTGTTCTTAAGAAAATCGAGAATGATCCTGATCTTATTGTTCATTCTAGTCCTGTACATTTTTAATGTTCAAAACGCGCTTTTCGCCAACAAGTTAGATGAATCATGGTACGCCAATGTTCAAAGCAGGCTTTCATTGATAGAAAGGGGGGAAACGTCAAGTATAGAAAATCTCGTTTTTGACCCCGAGCTTTATGCCTTGGCGGGGTGGCTATACATTCACGGCGTACCGCCGAGCGAGTTTAACTTTGAGCATCCTCCGCTCGCAAAGTTTTTCATAGGGATCTCGGAAGTCTTGTTTCACAGCCCAACCACGATGAACGCTTTCTTCGGTTTGGCCACCTTGCTTGTGGTTTACCTACTTTCCATTAGGCTTTTTGGTAAGACGGTTTTCGCGTTGATACCTGTCTATATGCTCAGTTTGGAGAAGCTTTTTATCGGCGCGGCTCGAGCCTCGACATTAGACATCTACTCCGTATTTTTCATTTGCTTGTCCGTTCTAATGTTTCTCTATACCGTTAAGAATCCTAAGCTTTTTCCAGCGCTCTCCGCGGTGATTGGCCTTGGAATAGCCTGCAAATGGGAAGTAGCCTTCATAATATTGGCGTTCATAACCTTTCTTTTGCTGGATAGAGCGTGGAAGAAGCTGAGCTACTTTATGGCTAGCCTACCCTTAGCTCTTTTGACATACACCATGGCCTATACAACCTACTTCCTAAGTGGACATGGCTTCCTCGAGTTCCTTGCTTTGCAAATGTCCATTTACAAATTCTATTCGATGGGCGCGCCTACTCGAGGCGCCTTAACGATATGGCAGCTTCTTTTGACAGGGGTTATAGGCCCGGAGACCCGCACCATCTTCTTCATCGATGAGAGGACTAGCGAAATAATCAAGACCGTAACAGTGAAGGGTTTGGCCATAAGTCCCTCGTTCAATCCGTTAACTTGGTCCATCTCCGTCTGGGCCGTCCTTGCGTGTTTTCTAAAAACTTATAGAACAAATGTAGAGTATCGCGTACTATCGCTCTGGTTCATAAGTTTCATGGCTCCTATGTCATTTGCCCTATTCTTAGACTATCATCTCATAGGTCTTATGCCAAGCTTCATTCTGAGTATCGCTTATACCCTTAGAGATGGATACAGCAGAGGAGAAAGGCGTGGAAGAACTATGCTCTTAGCCGCCATAATAGCGTATTTAAGTGCTTTAGCAATCTGGCACTACGTTATTAGAGCTCCGGACTTCCTCGCAATATGAACAATCTGTGAAGTGAAACATAGAAAGTCGCTGTATTTGAGCTATAGGCCTGAAAATTACAGAGCGAGAAAAGACATTTTGGTCTCGAGTTATTATCTCAACCATGTAGCCAAGCGTTAAAGTAACAGCTGTGCTTGTTCCTACAGTTAATGAGCTTGTCCCCCCCGAAGCAAAAGCGCTTTCTGCCTATCCGCATCTGTAGCCTTCTTCCTTCTTACAGCAACATTTTAGAGTCGTAGACCTAATCTAAAGACCAGACAAACGCAGTTCGAGAAGAGATGATTGGCTAGTTGACGAGGGTTGGCATTATCGGGGCGGGACTTAGCGGTCTTGCATGTGCTTCGAGATTGTTGGACTGTAGCGACATCAATGTTCGTATCTTCGAAGCAGACCGAGATGTCGGTGGTCTAGCAGGCTATACGGTCTTGGACAATCTCAGAATTGCAAAGACTTATCACCACGTCCTCAAAAGCGATCGAGTTATCCAAGATGAATTGAACCGATTTGAAATCCCGATCATCTGGAAGGAAGTCAATATAGGCCTTTGTATAGATTCAAGGGTCCACCCCTTCAACCGGCCTCTTGATCTTTTGGGATTCGATCCTCTGCCTCTCCTAGACCGGCTGAGGCTAGGTTGGCTGGTCTTCAGGGCAAAATACGAACCAAGGCTGAAAAATATTACAGCTGACGATTGGGTTGATTCAAGAGCTGGTGAAAGAGTTCTCGCTCATTTCGTGAAACCACTCCTGACAAAATATTTTGGTTCATCTAAGGATGTATCTGCAGCCTACCTCGCCAGTCGATGGGATAAGGAATCAAAGTCTGCTTCCAGAAACTTGGGCTGTTCCGATTTCCCCAAATTGATCGATAGATACGTAAAGCAAATAACATCATCCAGTAACGGCATGCTTTACACTGGTTGTAGAGTTCAGAGGGTAGTCGTGAGACATAAAGGTGTGAGAATTTGTTCTAACACAAAGCAAGAAGACCTAGATCTCGTGGTTATCTCGACTCCCGCTAGAGAGGCTGCTTCTATTATTGAAGGAGTCCCCATAGACCTTCTCAACCAACTTGGATCTATAGAGTACAGGGCCTGCCTCTGTCTTGTCTTAAGGCTAGAAAGAAAGATTTCTGATTATTACTGGATTAACGTTCTGGATGACGACATACCGTTCCTTGCCTGTTTCGAATTCGCAAACCTCGACAAGACTCTAGGCGGCGGGCTAGTATATCTTGTAGCATATACTGATGCTTTCTCACCTTTCTGGTTCTTGCGTGATGAAGAGATTTATGAGAGATTTGTTGGTGGCCTCAAGAAAATCTTTCCGACTTTGCCGAAAATAAAAACATGGTACCTTTTCAGAAGCAGGTTTGGCTCGCCGATCTATAAAACTGGATATAGAAGCGTTGGAGTCAATCCCTATCCACGAATCTACTTTGCAGGGGTCTGGATGGCTTTCCCGGAAATTAGAGCGTCCGGGCCGGCGATAATGGCAGGAATCGAAGTAGCTCAAAAGATTCTGGAACAGGTTAAGTATGGTGACCGCACGGACGTGATCAATTCTTGAACTCCAACAAATCGAAAGTTGTTGTCTTGCAGGTGCCTTACGGTGAGATCGGTGGTGTTCAACGGACTGTGAAGAAAGCAATGGAGTTGGCATCTTGGAATGATCATGTTGTAGGCGAGGAAATAGTGATAAAGGTAAACCTAATCTCCAATCAACTCGTCCCAGGCCAGTGCACCAGCCCTTGGGTTCTTGAGGGCGTGATTCAACAAGTGTTTGAAAGCATTCCTGGCGCTAGACTGACGATATGCGACTCCGACCTCGCAGCCGCTCAACAGTGCGATGAGGCTTTCGAAATGTGGGGTCACAAAGAATTGGCTGAAACCTACGGCGCAAGATTCGTGAATTTGTCCAAAGAAGCAGGTGTAAAGATAGATGTCCCAAATGGGCTGATCTTCAGAGAAATGGAAGTCCCGAGAAGTATCATGAATGCCGACTGTATTATTACAGTTCCCGTTCTTAAGACGCATGTCCTCTCAACGATCACCTGCGCATTGAAACATCAGTGGGGTATCGTAAATAGAACGGTGCGGCATCAGTATCATCTTGTGTTTGACAAAGCGATAGCAGATCTGAACACTGTATTAAGAGACAAACTCAGGTTTGCAGTAGTCGATGGCACTATTGGTATGGAAGGGAACGGCCCTCGTACGGGGCACCCCGTCATATGTAACTTGGTAATAGCCTCACCTGACCTGGTTGCGTGCGATGCGGTTGCTGCAGCTTTGATGGGAATTCCTATTGAAAAAGTCACGCACACTAAAATCTGTGCGAAGCGAGGTATTGGGTCACTAGAGTACGAGTTAGTTTCCGACTTCGGCAACTTGAAACCTGTTCATTCATTCGCGCTCCCTGACAAGAAGTGGGCCCCCATTTTCTTCTGGGAACTCTTTCTCCGACAAACCCCTCTTAAAAAACTCTTTTTTGATACTGAAGTAATATTCAGGTTTGTGTCATGGATAGCCACGCAATATAATTCAATTCTCTGGTTCAAATTGAGAGGAAGCAAATATGCACAAGAGATTCTTAACGACCCATATTATGGTTCTGAATTTGGAAGGCTGGCAAATAGGGCGTTATGAATGAGAATTTCAGTAATCTTGGTCAGCTTAAATGAGGAAAGGTATATCAGATTGCCCCTAGAATCCTTGGAGAAACAGTCCCTCACGGATTTCGAAACCATTCTAGTAGACGGGGGAAGTAAAGACAACACGGTGAAAATAGCCAGAGAATATGAAGCGAAGATAATGGTTGTACCTAATGCGCCTTTCAAAGGTGGAATCGCTTACCAACGAAACATTGGGGCTAAGGAAGCTAAGGGAGAAATACTTGCATTCACCGAAGCAGACACCGTTCTGCCGAATTTCTGGCTCGAAAAAATCGATGAAAGATTACAGCATGAGGAGGTTATCGCTGTAGCCGGTAGCGGGTATCCCTACGATGCGCCGTTTCACGGTATTCTTGAATATCAATTATACAATGGAGCACGTTTGTTATTTTCGAAAGCTCTTAAACGTTTTATGAGTTCAGGATACAATTTAGCCGTGAAGAAAAAAACGTTTCAGGAAAGCGGAGGTTTCCCGCTGGTGTCCGTGAATGACGATGGGCTTTTCGGTAAAAAACTTGCTAGAATGGGGAAAACGATTTTTTGTCTCGACATTCCCGTCTATATTTCGGCACGCCGTTTACGTTCGATGGGCTTCATCAAGTTCAATCTGTACTACATGTTCATGTTGGAAAACGTATTTTCATCCAGCGTTTTTCATTCCATGCGTGAAAAGGCAGGGAAGACATTCTACCGAAGATGACGAATATGGGGAAGACAGATATTCAACTATCCGTCGTATTGCCAGTTCATAACGAAAAAGAAAATCTGCCCGCCGCCATTACTCAATTATTAAGAAATATTGGCGATTTAATCAAAGAAATAATAATAGTTGATGATTGTAGTAGTGATTCTACTTCTACTCTTGCCGACCAACTATCGGCCTCATACACAAAAATTAAGGTGATTCATCGAACTCCCCCAAACGGTCTTGGCAGAGCAATTCGAGATGGATTTGCCAATGCCTCTGGAAACTATGCCCTTACAATCGATTCAGACATGGAAATGCTGCCTGAGGAGATTCCTCGAATGATTGCGAAACTGAAGAGCACAGGTTGCGATGTAGTAGTTGGGTCACGTTTCACTGAAGGAAGCGTACTGGAGGGATACTCCAGATTCAAATACTTTTTCAACCGCGCTTTTAACAGCATCTTCAGGTACATGCTTGGAACCCATATCTCAGACCTGACTTTCGGATTCAAAATTTTGAGAGATGTTGTTACACGTGTAAAATGGGAATCTGAAACACATGGAATCGCAGGCGAGACGACGATGAAACCTATAGCTCTCGGATTCATTGTTGAGGAAGTGCCTGTTTCTTGGATTCGTCGAAAACACGGTAAATCCAAGTTCAGAATTAGCTATTACTTCGAGTATCTCCGCGTTGGAATCATGGCATCAATTCAAAGATTGGCAAGGATACTGAAAAAACCTCACGTCATTTCGCATGTTCTCTATATCACGGCGGCATCTAAATGAAGGTCGTATTAGTTTCTCCTCCGACTGCAGTAAACGAAAGATACCCAAAAGGGCATCCTTTGCGTAAAGCTATGCAAGTTACGGAGCCCCTTGGTTTAGCCTATATCGCCGCTATGCTGGAGCCGAACCATGAAGTGGAAATTATCGACTGCATAGCAGAAGACCTTTCTATTTTGCATACTCTTGCAAGAATTGAAAAGAGCCCCTCTGAAATAGTAGGCATTTCAGCGTTCACTCCGACTATTCATCAGGCTGTTAAACTCGCCAAATTAGTTAAGCAACTTATGCCTTCCACAATAGTTGTTCTCGGAGGCATTCACCCAACTATTTTTCCTGAACAAGTTATGCAAAATGAGGCAGTTGACTTGGTCGTCATTGGAGAAGGAGAGTATGCAATGCGTAACCTGGTTCAGGCAATTGAAGATCAAGAGAAACTATCTAACGTGCATGGAATAGTATATCGGCGCAACAGAGAAATAGCATTCAATCCGCCTGATCCATTGGAGAAGAATTTGGATAATCTACCTCTGCCCGCCCGCCACTTACTTCCTATGGACAGATATAAACCGTTTATTGCCAAACGCCGGCCAACACGAAGCATGATTTCTAGCAGAGGTTGTCCTTATCGATGCGTTTTCTGTAGTAGGGACATAAGTGGAAGCGGATACAGACTGCGAAGTATTGCTAGTGTTATCGAAGAAATTAAAATCCTAGTTGACAAATACGGGGCAAAAGAAATTGATTTTCAAGACCCTGTTTTTGGGCTAAATCGAACATGGACGAAAGAATTTTGCCAACGATTGACCGAAGAGAAACTCGATGTTGTATGGTCGGCACTAACAAGAGTTGATCTCATCGATGAACATCTTCTCAGGTCTATGCAGAAATCAGAGTGCTGGATGCTTTATTTCGGGATAGAGGCTGGCGACCAAGAACTTCTAGACAATATTAAAAAGAACGTAAAACTTGAAGATATTCGGAAATCCGTTGAGCTTACTAGAAAAGTAGGCATTAAAGTATGGGGGAGCTTCATGTTTGGACTGCCCGGCGAAACTCCTGAACTTGCGGAGAAAACTCTGGAATTTGCCAAGAATCTACCTCTTGACTTCGCAAGCTTTCACGTGACCACGCCTTTCCCCAGCACAGAGTTGTGGAGAAACTTTGCTAAATGGGGGGAGCTAAGGACAGATTTCGCAGATTTCACGCAACTCAATGCTGTTTTCGTTCCACATGGCTGGAAGAACAGAGAAGATGAACTTCAAGGAATGTTACAACGAGCCTTCAAAGAATTCTATTTCAGACCCAAATATGTTTTCGGTCAACTCCTAAAAATTAGGTCATTCGCCGACCTCAAGCTATGTTATCATGGATTAGGAAGTTTACTGTAATGTGGGCGACAAATGCTACGCTGAATAGTAAAAGTAGAGAAATATTGTTTGGACCAGCCGTTGCACATGCCATCACAATGGTATTGAATAACCTTAAACACTGGGCATTGTCCTTTCGCTGGGAGCAGTTCCTTCTTGTGTCCTACTTGTGCATTATTTTTGGGAAGAACTATGTCGAATTCGAAAGGACAAAGGTATCACTCGAAAACAGGTGATGGGTTTGACAGTAATCCTCATCTACCCGCAGACAGGCATCAGAGAGATTTCATTACCTCCATTTTCATTGATGGCAATAGCCGCTATTCTTGAAAAGAGAGGCTTTCGAGTTAAAATAATCGATGCTAGAGTTGAACGTGATTATCGAAAAAAGATACAGGAATCTTTAGCGGAGAACGTTATCTTTCTGGGAATTAGCTCAATGACGGGGTCTCAAATTCGCAATGGATTAGAAATTGCTCGCATTGTCAGAAAACAAGCATCTGAAATCCCCATTGTTTGGGGAGGATTTCATCCTACACTTTTGCCCCGTCAAACGGTTAAGCATGCTTTGGTTGACATAGTGGTGAAAGGTCAGGGAGAGACAACGGCTGCGGAACTCGCCGAATGCTTGACTGGAAAGCGGCGATTGGAAGAAGTGAAAGGTCTTCTTTACAAGAAGAAAGGGAAGATACTTGAGACACCAGAACGATCTCCTGAGAATGTTAATTCTTTTCCGCCTATGGCATACGACTTGGTTGATGTTGAAAAATACCTTGTGCACGATGTTTCTCCCCGGACTATTGGTTACATATCAAGTCGTGGATGCCCTCATAGCTGTGGATTTTGTGCAGTCTCAAAGTTTTACGCGGGAAAGTGGAGTGGTCTAGAGCCTGAAAGGGTTGCCAACGAGATAGAGAACCTCGTTGACCGCTTCGGAGTTAATGGAATAAAGTTTCTAGACGATAACTTCTTCGTAGACAAGGAACGTGTTAGGCAAATATGTGAAGTGATTGTGGAAAGAAGTTTGAATATCAAGTGGAATGCAAGTTGCAGATGCAACTACATCGTAGGATACGATACAAATCTTTTGAGTTCAATGAAGAAAAGTGGCTGTCACACAATTGAATTTGGAGGGGAATCTGGTTCTCAAAGAATTCTAGACATGATTTCCAAAGAAATTCATGTAACAGACATCCTGAGGTCGGCTGAAATATGTCGTGAATACGGATTTGTCGGCGCATACTCATTTATGATGGGGTTTCCTTATGAAACAGAAAGTGACTTATCTGTAACTCTAGCCCTAATGGATAGCCTTCGTAAACTTCTTCCTGACATAGAAATGAATATGTTCATTTATACACCCTATCCCGAAACTCCTCTCTACCATGCGTCCATAAAAAATGGATTCGAGCCACCTCAAGACTTGGAACAGTGGAGCCAATTCTCACACAACCGCGTGGTCGTCCCTTGGATAGACGACAAACGTAGAAGGTTCTTAGAGGAATTGTCCTTTCTAAGTTGGTTTGCATTTACGCCTAGCTTGAGGAAAAAAGTTAAGAAAAAACATCTCAAATTACTGTTTCGCATATTACGGAAGCTCGCAATTTTTCGATGGAATAACCGTATTTTCGTGTTGCCGATAGAGTGGAGGATTATCAAACAACTGCATAGCATAGGATGAGGCTGATAAAGGGCATCTTTTCGTCCCTGCCGACGATGATCGTAACAACAAGAGGATTATATGTCTTGTGAAAGTCCTCAAACGCCCCAAAGGTAAGGTTTACCTCAAAAAAGTCGGCGTTTTACATTTCGCTGACTTGCGAAACGGCATCATTGAACAATCGTTGGACGGAAAGATTCCCACTCCAGATTTTGAAGCTTTCTTCAAACATTCCGAATCCGCAGCCCTAAGAATTGCTGAGGCTATAATCGCAGATGTGGCGACCATGACGCAGAAAAAATCAACCGCAAAACTATTGGCATGTTGGAAACGATGGCAAGTACGTCTGACTATAATGGAAGCAGAAAGAAAGATCGATCGACTATGCTTGAACATATCTGCGGGATAACGCATGGATGAAAACAACGCACATTGATATTTTGGCCTGTCAACCCCAAAAATGTTGTTGGATGTTATTCTTGCTAAGACTTAAATGGTTACGGCTAGCCGATACTTTTAGTGAGGATGATCTCATAATGTCGTATATCTGTCCCTACTGCGGCTGCATGACTGGTTATCCGACTGAAGGTATGCCATATATGGAATACCCATCAAAGGTCTGTCGATTCTGCGGCGAACTTGCAACTTGGATACCTCAATACCAGAAGTGGTACTGTTTTCACTGTAACCACTACGTCTGAAAACCCGCGTTTCCCATCAGCCTGCGACTGGTACCTGATCCATTTCGGTCGTGATCGCGTAGGTAGGAGAATATTCAATTCTCATTCATACTTCTTAACTAGCGCCAGAGCAGTTGACATCATACGCAACAATAGTCACGACAATTTGAAGCTTCTTGCAAAAAATCGTTCCATCGCAATCCTACTTTCCAACCTATTCTTTCTTATATCATTCTCTCCATATGATCCTCTAGATCCCGAGTGAAGAGTGATGATAACGTCGGAACTCGAAGATAAAGTCATGACCCTTCGCGAGGCCGCCAAACTTGTTCCGAATGGAGCTCACATCTCGCTTGGGGGCTTCACGACCCAGCGTCACCCGATGGCATTTGTTCACGAGATGATTCGACAACGTAAGCGAAACCTTCACGCCTACGGGCACTCCCCAGGCGGCGACTGGGATATGCTGATTGGCGCGGGCTGCGTCCGAAGGGTTGAACTCGCCTATGAAGCTGATGAGGCCTTCGCCCGCATCGGCCCTCGTTTCAGGGACGCGGTCGAGAAAAGCCTGATAGAATGGGAGGACTACAGCAACTTCGGGATGGTGCAGCGGTTTGCGGCAGGAGCCATGGGGATCCCCTTCATCCCTACGCGGACTATGCTGGGATCGGACATGCTCAAGAAGGAGGGTTTCAGCCCTGAACTCAGGAAGAGCGACCGGAAAATCGCTTCTAAGAAATTTTCAGTGATGGAATGTCCGTTCACTGGGGATAAAATCGTCCTCCTCCCTGCAATTCAACCTGACGTAACCATCATTCATGCCCAAATTGTCGATGCGCAAGGTACTGTCAGGATTTACGGGCAGAACTTCGGCGACGAGCAGCAGGCAAAGGCCGCGAAGAAACTCATTGTTACTTGTGAGGAGATAGTGAAGCCAAAGAAGTTGCGCGAGTTCCCTGAGCACAACTACATCCCGTTCTTCCGCGTCAACGCGATCGTTAAGGTTCCCTACGGAGCGCACCCTTACGCTTGTTACAGATACTACGATTATGATCCGGAATTCCTGCGCCTGTATCACAAGCGAGCGATGGAGGGTGCTTCTTTCAACGAATTTCTTGACGAATACATTTATGGAGCAAATGATTGGGATGAGTACCTTAAGAAAATAGGCGGTGTCAAGAAACTGAGAATGCTCAAGGCTGACAAAAAGCTAGGATATGCGCCTAAGCTCAAGCGGAGGTAGGATGATGAAGAAGAAATACGCGGAAGACTACATGCTGATGGAACTCATGGCGGTGGCTGCAGCACGTGAAATCAAGGACCGTGAAATTGTTTTTGCAGGAACTGGTCTACCAATGCTCGGTGCCATGCTCGCTCAGCACACCAACGCTCCTAATTGCGTCATCGTCTTCGAGGCTGGGGCGGTTGACTGCAAGCTCGCTCATCTTCCAATGTCTGTAGGAGACCCACGCACGATGCGATTTGCCTCGACGGCGACGGGCCTCTTCGATGTCTTTTCCACTGTTCTACAGCGCGGATTCATTGATGTCGGATTTCTCGGCGGGGCACAGGTCGACATGTATGGGAATATAAATACGACGTGCATCGGGGAATACCATCAACCCAAGGTTCGTTTTCCCGGTAGCGGGGGCTCCGGTGACATCGCCTGTCTGTCGAAGCGGACGATAATCATCGCCGCCCATGAGAAGCGGCGGTTCCCTGAGCACTGCGACTACATCACGAGCCCGGGGTGGATCGACGGACCACAGGGGAGGAAGCGGGTTGGGCTGCCTTGGGGCGGCCCGTCTGCAGTAATCACTACCTTGGGGGTTCTGAGATTCGATGAGCAGACGAAGCGGGCTTACCTCGCGTCATACCACCCTGGGGTGACGCCCGAGCAGGTTCAAGAGAACACAGGCTTTGAGCTCGATGTATCGCGGGCAAGAGAAACGACGCCACCCACCGAGTTCGAGATAAGAGTCCTACGGGAGAAGGTCGATCCGGAGGGCGTCTTCCTAAAGAAGGCCGAGGAGTAATTATCAGCAAGCGTGATGCTGCATGGTAAAGGACGTTGAGAGTCTTACTAGACAAGAGCTTGAAAGACTCCAGAAAAGGAGACTGAGAAGTACACTCAAGCTCGCGTATGAGAAGACCAGACTCTACAGAGAGAAGTTCAAACAAGTTGGAGCACAGCCGGATGATATTAGGACTTACGACGATCTGGTGAAGATTCCATTCTCGAGCAAAGATGATTTCGTGAAGGATTATTTAGCGCCGATAGCTTCGAGGGTCTCTGTGTGGCATACAACTTCAGGCACATCTGGACTACCTGCGATAATTGGGTTCTCCGATAACGATCTTGAAGCGCAGACTTCGATGGAGGCGAGAAACTTGAGGGTCATTGGAGTAACAGCTCAGGATGTTGTTCACAATGTCACTCCTTATGGAATGTTTTTCGCAGGGATCTGCCTTCATGAAGGAGCGAGACGTCTTGGAGCGACCGTCATCCCTGCTGGGAAGCTCCCTACTGGCAAGCAGCAGGCTCTGATAGTAGACGCATTCAAGCCCACTGTTATACTCGGCGTTCCTCAGTTCATCCTTAAGCTTTCTTACGTCTATGAGAGAGAAATCGGGAAGGACCCTAGAAAGAGTTCGCTAAGGTTGGCGTATGCGCTTGGCGAGCCACTCCCGAATGTTGTTAGAGAGAAGTTGGAGGAGAGGTGGGGCATCGAGGTCAGGATAGGCTACGGGTTAACGGAAGCTGGAAGCGCGGCTGAATGCGAAGCAAGAGACGGGGTCCATTGGCCTGAGGACCATACGCTCGTCGAGGTCATAGACCCGAAAACTGGAGAGAGAGTCTCTGAGGGAGAAGAAGGCGAGCTTGTATTTACAACTTTGACTAGGACGGGCACTCTCTCGATCAGATTCAGGTCGAATGATTTCTCTCGCGCGATCTTTGAGAAGTGCTCTTGCGGAAGGACGTTACTGAAACTTGCTCCGCCTAAGTATAGGCTTGACGATCTTGTGAAGATTAGAGGTACTTTGACCAGCCCATTCGCTATAGACAGTGCGATCTTCGAGTTCCCTGAGATTAGGAACTACTTGTTCGTCGTTGACAAGGACCCAAGCGGGATTGTGGACTTGATAAAGATCTTCGTTGAGGCTGATTATCAAGACCCCAAGACGGTAGAGCGATTAGCAGAGAAGCTCGGCGGTGGCATCTGCGTGACACCCAACATGATCAAGTATGTACCTTTAGGCTCGATCCCTACGATCGGTAGAAAAGAGGTTAGATTCATCGACTTCCGTAAGGATACGCCTTACAAGGATGCTGTAAAGGAGTTTATGAAGCAGTTCGAAACCGGGACCGCGTAGAGAACCCGAGTCTTCTCTATCTCTTGAATGCCGTTGTGATGGCTTTAGCTAAATACGTTGTCTCATGCATCGCGCCCTCAATAGTGAAGCTCCAGTCAGCCGTGACATCCCTGAGCTGCTTCTCGCCTTTCAAGACGCCGAGAAAGGTGTCAGGATCCGAGATGTAGTGTACATCGGCGCTAGGATACTCTCCATCTCTCAACTCGACATGGCCATCGGCGAAGAAGACCAGGTGAAACTTGATTCTGTTAACGTTGAATTGAAATATCTTGCCGGGATAATGTCTGCAAGCCTCTCTAACGATCGATCGGGCTTGCTCACTTCTATTCACCGCATCCGCGGCCTTCGAGAGGAACAATTTGACATCGTTAGCGGTGGCCATCTTCCCATCTACCTGTTCTTAGCGGCCCATTCTTTGAGAGCTTGAAGAGCAGCGCCGTTAACATGGCGATGTGATATATCGCCAAACCGCTTCTTGACCGCGGCCAAGAATTCTTGGTACGCATCTTGTTCCATTATCACAACTATGCGTCCTCTCTTCGTCCTCACGAGATCTTCTCCTAGAAACTTCTCCCTCAAATAGTCAGCAGCAATATCCTCTTTCTTCAGATCTGGAAAGCCCAACCATTCAGCCAATTTCGAATCCTCCTACACCAAATCTTCAGCCTTCGCCTCAAAGTATCCGGTTACGTATGGCCATTGAACCACTATTCGCTTGGCTCCTTTGCCTCCTCCATGCCATTCGCCCAACCAGAGCCTCCCACCTTTCTGCGTGAGATAGCTGATTAACAGAAGCTTCGCGGCCACCTCAGGTGACACGCCGATGTTCTCGGACTGTTTAAGAAGGCTCTTATGAACGTCTTCCGGCAGTTCTATCGTTATCTTTGGCATCTGATTTCACCTTCATCTCTACTATTTTATGAATGCTTTTCGAACATACGGGTTTCCCCATCGTTCCTCGAAGAAGAAGCCTTCGAGAGGCCAACGTGATGGACCTACCATCCTTATGGGTTTTATCGGTACACCTATGCAGAGTACGCTTATCGGCTTCCATAATCTGGGTATCCCTATTTCATCGCAAATGTATTCTGCTCTTCTAGGCTCCATCACTGGAAATGCTTGGTATCCAACGCCGTATCCAAGTGTGCTCGCGGCTGTCCACATGCTTTGGATAGCCATTCCAAGAGTGACTGAGCCGAAATACTCGTTCGGATATATTAGAGGTGAGTCGTGGTAGGATTCCGAAGCGCAGCAGACGATCAAAGAATCTGATTTCTCTGGGTATCTGAACAGGCTTCCGTCCCGCATATCCTTGAATGTCGCCGGTCTCCTCGATTCAGGCATGTACCATAATCTTCCTTGAGTGAGTTCGTAGGGTGCGCTTCCGAAAAGTTCTCCTGAAGCTTCTTGGCATATATCGGCGATCGTCTTCTTCAGATCTTCGTCTTTCCTGATTAGAACATATCTGACATTCTGAAAGTTCTCTGGTGAAGGCGCGTATCTGGCTGTATCAATTATCTTCTCAATATTCTCGTCCGGAATCCTCTCGCCTGTGAACTCCCTAATGCTTCTACGTCTACGTATCGCTGTAAAGAAGTCTAGACCTTCCTTCTGTTCAACCATAATTAAATCTCCTCAAGTATCAAACGGAAGGAGGTTGCGTCTTAAAACTTTCCTAGGCTGCTATGAGCATCGCGCAGAGAAGTTCGTGGTCTGCTATTTCTTTTCTCTTTTTCCGAGGTAGATCCCAGTCGGGTCGATTTCTCGGACTATCTTAAGCTCCGCATACGTCGGCGGCTCAGTCTCCAAAACTGTTTCCGGCACAAGCAGGTCGAATGCCGTGTTCTCCAGCACTTGCTGAACCGTTACGCCAGGATGGACTGAGAGAAGTTTCATTCTCTTGGTATTCTCTTCAAAGGTTAAGACGCAGAGATTCGTAACAACCGATGACGGGCCTCCACCTCTAAGACCTGCTCTCTCTCTTCCGCCAGGCCCGTCAAGATATCCTGGGCTCGTCAGATAGTCGAGTGTATTAACGAATTTTCGCTTGTCATGAGTCATTATTATGACGATCCGTTTGGATGAGGATGCGATATCGTTTCCTCCCCCACTTCCCGGCAGCCTTATCTTCGGTTGATCAAAGTCTCCGATTATCGTCGTATTTACGTTGCCGTATTGATCTATCTGTGCGGCCCCTAGGAAGCCGACATCTATCCTTCCGCCTTGGAGAAGAACACCGAGAGTCTCTCTAAGCCCTATCGCTGCTGCGGCTCTGTAGGTTAGCCTTGAATCAGCGACGGACAGCGGCAGGTGGACGTTTCGAGAGTCGATGAAGCCTCCTTCATAGACTATCTTTGACCTAGGCGCATGAGTCTTCTGAGCTAGCATAGCAGCCAGTACAGGCAGGCCCGTTCCAGCGAAGACTGTTTCTCCATCTCTTATGGTCCGTGCGCCGCATATCGCCATCATCTCTAGAGATGAGTATTCATCAGGTTTCGCATACTCGTTCATGCGAGCCATTTCTTGCTCACCTAGTAGCCGTATTCAGGTTTAGCTTTGAGTTTGAACAGTCTCTCCTCACCGATTTTCTTTAGATATCCTTTCCAGTCGACAGATAGGATGTACTCCTGGCAGTATTTCTCCCAGCCTTCCTCCGTCTGACATTGCGCCATATAGAATTTGATATGCTCCAGATCGTAGTCGTAATACTTGTAAACAGCCATGGGGTGGGCCCCCCAAGGGGCTTCGACCACATGGTCAACATATATGCCGGGGATAACGGTCAGATCGGGCTGGGACCTGATGATCTCGTTGGAGATTATCTCCTCTGCTAGGACGATCAGCTTCTTCCCAGCTCTCGCCCCTTCCTCATCCTCCCCTTTTATTCCATCTATTTGAGCATTGCCTTCTGAGTCGACCCTCTGAACGTGAACTATACTGAAGTCCGGGCGTACGGAAGGGACGAGGACAACCCTTTCGCCTGTGAATGGACAGTCTATTACTTTCAACTTATCTTTTCTGAAGCGCCATTTCTTTTCCAGATCTGTTCCGAGCATACTTTTGAGAGGCATGAATGGGACACCCATCGCGCCCCCGTAGAACCTCATCGCCATGGCTAGGTTGGTATAATCTTCTATTTCGAGTTCTCCATCCCTTACCCTACGAACACCATTCGGCGCTAATCCGATGGCTTCAATTGCAAAGAAAGCGAGTTCGAACCTCTTAGCGACTCGTGCGCCAGCGAGCATGTCTATGTCTATCTCAGAGCCGCAAGTGTATAGAGTTAGGTCTCTCTTCTTCTGTCTGATTAATTCCCTTGCGAATTCAGCTGGAGGCCTTTGGTAGCCGAAGCCTCCCCAAAAGAGATGAGCTCCATCATGAATTTTCTTGGCAGCCTCTTCGAGGCTTATCATTTTATCCTCCACAGAGGGCTCAACCAAAATGCTCCACCGCAAGGACGCACCATAACATGCTTATTCAATGGCGAATAAGACTTTCGTCGCAAGAGAACAGAGAATCGGATTGACGATTTCAACAACTTTCGAAGCGTAATCTAGCAATCTTTGGAAGAATATCTTATATAGAAGAGGCCCTACCACTTGACTTTGTCGAGGGGAGCTGGTTTACCGGCTGAGAGGACGGTTATTGAACCGTCGACCCTTTGAACCTGATCCAGGTAATGCTGGCGGAGGAACATGAAGTTCTCTGAGAAGCCGATCAGATCTAGAACCAAGCTACTGGCAGAAATGGTTGTTGCAATTGCTTTGAGCACAGTCCTAAGTTTTGTCAAGTTCTCAATCTGGGCGCAGGGCGGATCCATAACGGCGGGAAGCATGATCCCGCTATTCTGGTTCAGCCTCAGACGTGGATCGAAGTTGGGCATCACCGCTGGTATCGTCTATGGAATGGTTCAGTTCTTTGTTGAACCCTACTTCTTTCATCCCGCACAGGTCCTGCTCGACTATCCAATCGCGTTTGGTGCGCTCGGTCTCGCGGGACTGTTTCGGACACATGAACTCGGCGGCGTAGCTGCTGGGATCGGGGGGAGATTTCTTGCTCATTTTGTTTCAGGAGTAATCTTCTTCGCAACGTATGCTCCGCAAGTTTACTTAGGGCTGAATATTGGAGCCAACGCATACGCCTACTCTGCCCTTTACAACGGAACCTATCTAGTCCCAGAACTCGTGATAAGCTTCGTACTGATGGTGGTTCTAACGAAGAGGAAACTGATCGATCTCTACAAGTAGGATGCGGATTCAGGCGCGGCTGAGCCTGTTCCTTCCCGTGTCGAACGGCAACGAGGCACTTGGACGATCGGTAGGCACATGGGGAATTAGGAGAATCACAATCATGCAAAGAAGTGTAATTGTTCATGGGAAAACTTGGACCTAAGGAGCTTGAGGCCGTTATCGGATGCATCAAGCGAAGCCACACCACTGTTGTACCTCCGAAAGTCGGCTTCGATTCTGGAGTACATAGAATCCTTGGCGATCACTGTCTAGTAGTGTCCACGGATCCCTGCCTCGGCGTACCGAAGCGTTGGTTCGGCTGGTTGCTCATTCACTATGCCGCGTCGGATGTCGCAGTCTTCGGAGCAAAGCCTCGATACTGCACTGTGAACCTGCTTGGCCCACCCGGAACCCCTACACGACTCTTTCGAAATGTCATGATGAAGGCGTGTAAGACCGCCCGTGAACTCGACATGCAGATTGTGGCAGGACACACTGGAAGATACGAGGGGTTGGACGATTTGGTTGGCGTATGTACGGCTTACGGATTCAACTCATTGAGAGACCTGAGGACCCCTGGCGACGTCACGCCTGGAGACAGCATACTCTGCACGAAGTCACTCGGCTTAGAGACTCTAGTCACGTTCACGCATATACGAAGAGATCTTGCGAAGAAGCTGTTCGGGAAATCCCGAGCGGCCGAGCTCAGTCGAAAGTTCCAGTTTCAGTCCTGTGTTAAAGAGGCTCTTGCGCTTTCAAAGATGTCCGGCGTTCACGCAATGCATGATGCAGCTGAGGGAGGCCTCGTGGCAGCGCTCAATGAGATGGCCGAGGCGTCAAATGTGGGGTTCTCACTGGATTTCACAAGAATTGCGATTCCGAGGGAGATTCACGCTATGGTTCAACAATTTCGACTCTCAGCGAATGAGTTGATGTCAATGTCCTCAACAGGCACACTTGTTGTCGCATTGAAGACTGGCGCAGAAAAGACAGTTCTACGGCGACTTTCAGGGATGAAAATTCCAGCTCGCATCATAGGCACATTCTCGGAAGATAAGCGTCGCGTTATCAAAGACCATCTGGGAAAGAGACTCTTTCCCCGCAAAGCTCAAGATCCGTTCCGAAAGATCTGTCGCTAAGCTGGTCATGTCATCAACCATGTGACACGAGGCATAATTGGACAAGGATTTCAAAACTCGCATCTATAAATTCAGGAGAAGCTCAATAGATCGGCTACGCCAGTCCAAATAGCAATCGAATCAAAGGATAGTTCCAGTCTATTTGGCTGTGTAGTCGTAAAAGCCTCTTCCAGACTTTCTGCCTAGGTGGCCCGCCCTAACCATCCTTCTCAGCAGAGGGCATGGTCTATACTTTGGGTCTCCAGTCTCTTTATGCATGTAGTCCAGAATCGCCAGAGTTGTATCAAGGCCAACGAAGTCCGCTAATTCTAACGGACCCATTGGGTGGTTCAATCCCAATTTGACTGCTGTGTCTATATCTTTCGCTTCAGCTGTTCCTTCCATCAAGCAGAACATGGCTTCATTCAGAAAAGGCGCAAGTAGTCTGTTAACTACAAACCCTGGAGCTTCATTCACGTCGACCGGCGTCTTGTCTAGCCTTGTCGCCAAGTCTCTCGCTAGTTGAATCGTTTGATCAGATGTTGCGGCTCCTCTTATGACCTCAACCAAGTTCATTACGGGAACAGGGTTGAAGAAGTGCATGCCAACAACTCTATCAGGTTTCTTTGTTGCGGAGGCGATTTCGGTTATGCTGAAAGACGAAGTGTTCGTTGCGAGAATTGCGTGTTCCGGAGAGATTTCATCTAACTCTTTGAATACTTGCTTCTTGAGTTCTATGTTCTCCGGAACAGCTTCAATAACCACATCGGCTTCTTTAACGGTTTCCGCCAAGTTCAATGTCGTTCGTATTCTAGCCAGTGCCGCGTCAGCCCGTTCTTGTGTGAGTTTCCCTCTTTCGACGCCTTTCTTCAGGCTTGATCTTATGGCTTCCATCCCTTTCTGCAGATACGCCTCTCCAATGTCTCTCATCGCTACTCTGTAGCCTGCCACGGCGCATACCTGTGCGATTCCAGCTCCCATTATCCCTGAGCCGATCACGGCAATGTTTCTAACGTCCTCGATTCTCATAATAGCGCATCTCTTTCTTTGGGCACTATATGACGATCGGTTGTATGCCGAGAAACCTGCACGAGTCCGCAATTGCCTGCACGTAGTCGCCGTGAATTAGGCTCGCGTGATGGATGAAGCCTTCCTCGACTAAGACTCTATACAACGCATCCAGATTATCAACTTGCACCCAACCCCAAGAACCTCGAAGCTGCTGATCACTCTTCTTGATTTTGCCTTTCGTGATCAAAATCTTGAATTTCCCATCGTATTCAGAGAGCCTACATATGGTTGCTGGCCCCGGTTTAAGCTGGAACTCCGCAGTTCCTTGCGCTCGTTCTGCACCAACCACGCTTGCTAGTATGCCATGCCCTCTTAGCGTTATCTTGCAGCCTTCGCAGAGCAACGACATAGGTGCGTTTCCGCAGTGCCAGGCGAGGAAGACATTCTCTTCCTCTTGATGAGCTATAGTCCAGTCGATGAAGTGAGGCGGCGTCATCCTTAGAGAAGCCAAATACTGTGTTAGCATCGTGAGGGCCCCGTAGATGTCTACTTCGCATGAGGTCATGATACCCTTATCAGTTAAACGACCCATCGATACGCATGATGAGATGCCGTACACTTCTTGCATAGCTGTCCAACATTGAACCCCCATACCGTCAAGTTTCTTCTCTTTCGCATATTTTTCAAGAGCGTATTCAAGTTTGGCGATCTTCATGATTGAGCTTTCTTCTATTCGAGATGTATCTGCTCTCGCCTTGATTTCTTGAACGATGCCTTTTATCATCGGGTCTTTGTCGGATACCGCCTCTGCGGAATGAAGAATATCCACTAGGGATATGGGGACTAATCTTTGCTTGAACTGGTTAATCATAGCGATCTCGTTGAAAGCAACGGTCTCAAATCCTTCGGGACGTGGACCTACCATGCCTATTCGGGCTCCCTTGAAGCCTTTCACGATGGCGCATGTGCGAACAAAATTCGCCAGAGACTGAAGGAACGATTTCTCTTCGGGAAAAACGATCCCTGCGAATACGAAAGGTATCTTTCTTCGGTACAATCCCGAGGTTACCGACAGTGTTCCGCAGAATGAGTCTGAACGTCGACCTCCTTCAGCTGTGAAGGGGCCTTCTTTGGTTCCGAACACCAAGACGGGTTTGTCACAGAGCGAGTCTGCCACTTTGATCGCAGCGACCTCGTCCCCGAAGGTCATGGTCCCGATGATTATTCCTGCGACATCTTTCTCTTTGAACAGCTGGATTGTTCTTTCTGCATCCTCCTCATCGCTTACAAGACCTTTCTTCGTCAATTTCTCGTCCGGATAGACCGGGTCAAGACCTTCGATCTTGGATAGCGCCCTTAATGTGCGTTGCCGCATCTCAACAGCCCATTTCTCGTCGAAGACAGTTCTATGCGCTGGAACGAATCCAATCTTCATCTTCTCCATTCTTCTCCCTCAGAATCCTTGTTCAGTTAAGCCGTATTTTACAGTTGCTTAAAGTAGTATCTTGGCCACTGAGGCCAAACCTTCGGGGTTGCTGTCTCGAAATCAACGACCAAGTCCATTCCGATCTTTATGTCTTCAAGTCTAGCGCTCTTGATCATTCCCGGCAGTTGGACCCCTTCTTCAAGCTTAACGATCCCAACTGCGTAGGGCGCCATTGCTTGAAACTGTGCTGGAGGCGCGTGAATAATTGTGTACGTCAACAGTTTCCCTCTTCCGCTTAGTTGGATCCAATCGAAGCCGGAGGAGTAGCAGTGTGGACATACATTTCTAGGTGGGACTAAGATTGTTCTGCATTTCCTACATTTGACTCCCATAAGTTTCCGTTCAGAGCAGTATTTGTAGAACTGCTCTATTGTCGGCGGGGCGCTTGATTCCATATCAAGCAGCCCTCGTGAAGATATGAACAGTAGCTGTTGATGCTGAGCCCCCAACGTTATGCGCTAGACCTATCTCTGCGCCGTCGACCTGCCTTCTCCCCGCTTCTCCAGTCAACTGTAGGAAGATCTCGTATGCTTGAGCCGTTCCTGTCGCACCGACGGGGTGACCTTTCGCTTTAAGCCCTCCACTAGTGTTTACTGGAAGCTTACCGTCAAGCGTTGTAACTCCGATCTCTATTAGTTTGCCGCCTTCGCCTGGCTTGCAGAATCCGAGATCTTCGTAGGCTATTATCTCCGCGATTGTGAAGCAGTCGTGGACTTCCGCGAGGTCTATGTGCTTCGGCTTTACTCCTGCCATCTTGTAGGCTTGTTGAGCGGCGAGTTTGACGGCCGTCATGCTTGTGAAGTCTCTTCTTTCGAATAAGCTCAACGTGTCATGTGCTTGACCGGAGCCTGTTATGAATACCGGCGCGTCTGTGAACTTCCTAGCGATATCGGGCTTCGTCAGGATAAGGCAGCTGGCGCCGTCGCTTCTGGGACAACAGTCATACAACTTGAGGGGCCATGCCACTGGCCTTGAAGACATGACGTCTTCGATCGTTATCTCTTTCTGGAAGTGGGCTTTCGGGTTCAATGCTCCATGCTTATGGTTCTTGACAGCGACCAATGCCATCTGCTCCTGAGTCGTCTTATATTTGTGCATGTGAGCGTTCGCCATCAATGCGAAGATTCCTGGAAACGATATCCCATGCCATTGCTCGAACGGGAAATCTGATGCTTGCGCCAAGATTTCTGTAACACCCGTCGTTGTTAGATGGCTCATCTTCTCAGCGCCTCCGACCATGACGATGTCGTACATGCCTGACATGATCCCTAAGATTCCATCTCTCAATGCTACTCCTGATGAAGCGCAAGCGTTTTCAATTCTTACAGCGGGAATTGGCAGGAGACCGACCCAGTCGAGCATCATCGGAGCTATATGCGCCTGATGCTCGTAGGATTCGCTCATCATCCCGATGTAGAGAGCCTTGATATCTTTCTTCGGGTCAAGTTTTGCGCACTTTTCGAAGGCTTCTCTCGCAGCTTCCGCGAAGATCTCTCTAGAATAGAGGCCCTCGAGATTTCCGAATTTCGATAGTCCAGCTGAGACTATGGCTGCCAGTGGTTTACCAGACATTGTTATTTCACCAAATGATGTTGAAGGATCAAGTCAGCTCATCCGGGCGATCACGGCTAGGCCGTTTATGACCGAAGCTCTTGTGGGAAGCAAACCTGTTTCGGTCGCGCCGACGTTCGGAACTATTGAGACCACATGTTCTCCTTTTCCCAATCTATCTATGGAGCTGCCGAGTTCAACAGGTTCTGATGTGAAAATGGAGTCTTGCCTATAGTAGATCTTGAACAGGTTCGTCTCGAATTTTACCTCCCAGTCCATGCTGATGATTCCTCAGTTCGCTAGATATAGTCGTCAACTATTTCTGGCTTTCTCGGAATGCGCTGAGGAATCCTAAGCCTTATAGATGATCGCCGTCAGAACCTACAGGAGCGTTTGTGAGGTGTGGGAATGAGAAGAGTAGCAGTTGTAGCAGGAGGGATCTCTAGATTCGATCTTCCTCGCTATGAGAATCAAGAGGAGATGGTCGCTGAGGCGGTTAGAGAGATTCTGAAGGATACTCCGAATCTTTCGATGAAGGATATCGATACTATGGTTGCTTCATATTTCTCAGACCATTTTAACCAACAGCTAGCTCAAGAATGGATTGTCCACGATTATCTAGGCTTGACGCCGAAACCTGTCTTCCGTATCGAGACAGGCGGTGCAACCGGTGGAGCTGCTTTTCGAGGAGCGTGGTCGCTTGTTGCTTCAGGGCTCTCCGATATCTGTCTCGTCTGCGGTTGGGAGAAGATGTCTGAGGTTGCCACAGCGAAAGCTAATGAGTTTATAGCGTTGGCGTCGGATACTGACTTTGAGTTTCCAGTAGGTGGCTATTACACTGGCTATTATGCTGCTATGGCTGTCCGCCATATGTACCTGTACGGAGAGACTGAGGAGGATCTGGCCGTGATCGCTGTTAAGAATAGGAACAATGGGCTTCACAACCCTTACTCACAGTGGCGTAACCAGTATGGCAAGGAGATCACTGTGGAAGATGTGCTTGACTCCAGATTGATCGCTTGGCCTTTGAAGATCCTTGACTGCTGCCTAATATCCGACGGCGGAGCCGCTGTAGTGCTGGCTTCTGAAGAGAAGGCGAAGCAACTCACTGATACTCCAATCTGGGTTGGTGGGCTGGGGTTGGGTAGCGATGCCATGCGGCCTGGAGATAGACCTGATAATCCAGGTTGGCGTGGGAGAAACCTTGAGCTTGAGAGCGTCTATCCAGACTATGCGAAGAAGCCTAGGCAGCCGTACCCTGAGATAGCCAATTTCGGAGCTTGCGTCGAGGCTGCGAAGCAGGCGTACAGGATGGCTGGCTTAGAGCCCAGCGACATCGATGTTGCTGAGATACATGACGCGTACGATTCGAGTGAACTCCAGACCTATGAGGACCTGTTGTTCTGCAAGCGTGGTGAGGGAAAGCTTCTGATTCGCGAAGGCCAAACCGAGATCGATGGAAAGGTCGCTGTTAACCCTAGTGGAGGACTCGAGGGGATGGGCCATCCTGTCGGCGCAACAGGGATCGCTCAGATAGTTGAGATATTCTGGCAGTTGAGACAGGAGATATCGAAGAAACATGGAACGGACCGCGTTCAGGTTCCGAACGCTGAGATCGGTTTGGCCCATAGTCACGCAGGCACGGGTACGACTATTACCGTCAACATATTTTCGAGGCGAGAGTATGATTAAAGTCAGGGAAGAATTGAAGCCGGGAAAATCTTGGAAAGGCTGGGGAAGCTTAGGCTCGATGGATGTCGCAGGTCATCAAATAGTTGAATCTCTAGAGGGACCTAGGCTTGATGCTTTAGAGACTGGCCAGTTCATGTACGCCTACAGACCTTACGACATTATGTATCGGCACAGCTACGGGATTGTCTCCAAATTTTTTGCAGGTCTGCTTCGGAAGAAAATCTTCGGAACTCGTTGTCCGAAGTGCGGCGATGTCTTCTGCCCTCCGAGAGCCCATTGCTGGAGGAATGAATGCGCTCTACAGGAGACGGAGTCTATTGAACTCCCCCTAACTGGAGTTCTACATAGCTACACAATTCTAGGCTTTTCAGCTGAAGCTTTCCTTAGAGATCTGCCTTTCATCCTAGCGTACGTGAGGATCGACGGAGCGAACACGTTGATAGCTGGAAGGCTTAGAGAGATAAAGCCGGAAGAAGTCGAATGTGACATAAAGGTTAAAGTCAAGTTCGTTGCGAAGACGAAAGGAAGCCCTCTGGACTTCTATTTTGTGCCCGCTGAGAGACCTAAGTCGAGAAGGACCGCGGAGCAGAGAAAACGTCTGGTGGGTCAACTCGAAGTCATAGAGAAGTGGGTGAAGAAGAAATTCGGGCGGAAATAGTTTCTGATTCCTATTCTCTCCTCATTTCCTCGTTGTTGAAAAGCCGCTTCCTCAAATGTTTTTTAGGTTAGCTGCGATAGGGATGAATAAATGGGTTAGCGGAGGGATGTTGCGTTGTTTGAGAAGCGCAAGCTGAGCGAGATTCAGAAGAAGAAGAAGAGTTGGGAGAAGACTACTGTCCCGAAATGGGTTAGAACGGTCCCAGAGAGAAGAAGGAAGTTTACTACTTCCTCAGAATTCTTGGTTAAACGACTGTACACACCTGATGATGTGCGAGAGATCGGTTATCTTGAGGATCTCGGGTTTCCAGGGGGGTATCCATTCACCCGAGGCGTTCACGCAACTATGCATAGAGGACGTTTATGGACAATGCGCCAATTCGCGGGCTTCGGCACAGCTGAGGAGACTAATGCTAGGTTCAAGTACCTCTTGAAGGAGGGTGAGACTGGGCTGAGCGTAGCTCTTGATATGCCAACTATCTGGGGTTACGATTCCGATTACCCTATGGCTAAAGGTGAGGTTGGAAGGTGTGGTGTAGCGATATCAACCCTCGAAGATATGGAGGTCCTCCTCGATGGAATTCCGCTCGATAAAGTCAGCACATCGATGACTATTAATGGTCCAGCAAACGTGCTTCTCTCAATGTATATCGCCGTTGGAGAGAAGCAAAATGTGCCGCCATCCCAATTGTCTGGGACAACTCAGAACGATATATTGAAAGAATTCTTCGCTCAGAAGCTGGTAATATTTCCTCCGAGCCCTTCCGTGAAGCTTGTTGTTGACACTATAGAGTATTGTTCAAAGTTCATGGCTAAATGGAACCCTGTTAGCATAAGTGGCTATCATATTCGCGAAGCCGGATCCAACGCTGTTCAAGAGTTGGCTTTCACTTTAGCAGACGGTATTACTTACGTTCAAGAGACATTGGATCGAGGCTTGAAAGTTGATGAATTTGCACCCAGACTGTCATTCTTCTTCGCTTGCCACAACGACCTCTTTGAAGAAGTTGCGAAGTTTCGTGCAGCTCGCAAGATTTGGGCCAGAATTATGAAGGAAAGATTTCGAGCTAGAGATCCTAGGTCCATGTGGATGAGAATGCACGTTCAAACTTCAGGCTGCACTCTAGCCGCACAACAGCCGATGAACAATGTCGTCAGGGTTACCCTACAGGCTCTTGGCGCTGTTCTCGGCGGAACGCAGTCTTTGCATACGAATTCTTTCGATGAGGCATTGGCTCTACCTTCTGAAGAAGCTGTAAGAATCGCTTTGAGGACCCAGCAGATAATCGCTCATGAGAGCGGGGTTCCGAATACGATCGATCCTCTCGGCGGGTCTTACTACGTGGAGGCTTTGACAGCTGAGATGGAGGAGGAAGCACTGAGATATATTGACAGGATCGAGAAGATGGGCGGGGTCATATCTGCGATAGAGAAGGGTTACTTCCAGAGAGAGATTGCGAATAGTGCTTACAAGTATCAGAGGGAGATCGACAATAAGGAGCGGATAATTGTCGGAGTCAATGAGTATACTAGTGAAGAGAAGCAGCTGATTCCGCTATTGAGGATCTCCCCGGATGTTGAGAAAACTCAACTTGAGAGGTTGAAAGCGTTGAAGAATAGTCGTGACTCTAAGAGAGTTCAACAAGCGCTTGATAGGCTTCGAAGCTCAGCAGATAGTGACGAGAATTTGATGCCAACGATACTTGAAGCTGTGAAATCTTATGCGACACTTGGCGAGATCTGCGGCGTGTTAAGGGAAGTTTTCGGTGAGTATCAGGAGCTGATCGTTTTCTAGGAGGCCGACGAACTTTTGAGTTCAAAACGTAAGCTGAGAGTTCTCGTTGCAAAGCCTGGGTTGGATGACCATGATAGAGGAGCGAAGGTTATCGCTAGAGCTTTCAGAGATGCGGGGATGGAAGTTATCTACACAGGCCTGAGGCAAACTCCTGAACAGATTGTGAAGACGGCTGTTCAAGAGGATGTTGACGCTATAGCCTTGAGTATTCTTTCCGGCGCGCATATGACTTTGTTTCCGAGAATCTTTGAGTTGATGAGGAAGGAAGGCATCGGTGATGTTCTTGTCATAGGCGGTGGCATAATCCCTAGTGAGGATGTTCCTGAATTGAAGAAGATGGGCGTTTCAGAGGTCTTCGGGTCAGGAACCCCGACCAGCGTGGTTGTTAACTACGTGGTGCAACATGTGCGAAGAAGATAGGGCTATTCGAAACAGATCCCTCTTGACGTGGAGGCTTCTGTCATTAAGGTAGACCAGCTCGTCGATGGCGTACTTAAGGGCGATCTTAGAGCGATAGCTAGGCTCATAAGCCTAATCGAGAACGATTCGCCTGAAGGGTTGAGGGCTGTTAAGCTTCTCTACCCGCATACAGGTAGGGCCTACGTGATCGGTGTGACCGGCCCTGCAGGATGCGGCAAGAGTATGTTGATCTACAGGCTGGCATCGGAGTTCCGGAGGAAAGACAAGACTGTTGGTGTCGTCGCCATTGATCCTACTAGTCCGTTCTCAGGAGGCGCTTTGCTTGGCGACAGGATTCGTATGCAGAACCTCTCTACCGATGAAGGGGTGTACATAAGGAGTATGGCGACTAGGGGAACTCTTGGAGGTTTAGCGAAAGCTACAGCTGATGCTATTAGAGTTCTTGATGCCTCAGGAAAGGATGTGGTTTTCGTTGAGACCTCTGGAGCAGGGCAGTCTGAAGTTGATGTAATCAAAGTTGCACATACGATTTTGGTTGTGATGGCGCCGGGGCTTGGCGATGATATTCAAGCCAGCAAGGCGGGAATGATGGAGATAGGTGACATATTCATTGTCAACAAGGCTGATCGAGATAATGCTGACAGAGCTGTTGAAGAGATTCAAGCGATGATAGAGCTGGGAGCTCAAGAAGGGCGCTGGAGACCTCCAGTCATTAAGACTACGGCGAGCTCGGACAGAGGTATGGAGAATGTCATCAAGAAGATTGAGGAACATGTGGAGTATCTGAGTAGAACGAGCGCGAAGGAGAAGCTTGATCGTAGAAGTGAGGGTGAACTTGCTGAGGCTTTGAAGTATAGGTTGACTGACCGGCTGATGGCTGAACTGAAGAATGACTCGAATTTCGCCAAATTAGTTGAGAGAGTTGCAGCGAGGAAGATTGATCCTTACTCAGCCGCGGATCGTCTCGTCTCCGAGTACATCAGGGAGAGACGTCGATCGAGGAGGAAGCCTTGAGGAAGAGGTTGGAGAGAGGGCTCGTCCAGATCTATACTGGGAAAGGGAAAGGGAAGACTACTGCCGCTCTGGGATTGACTTTGAGAGCTCTCGGTCGAGGTTTCAAAGTCTGCTTTATACAGTTCCTGAAAGGTCGTATGAGGTTTGGCGACGGAGCCTTTCTCGCTTTGAAGCGCGTTCGAAATTTTGAGTACGCCTCCTATGGAACAGGCAAGTTCGTTATAGGTAAGCCTACCCGCAGAGATTTTCAGGAGGCGTCAAGAGCTTTTGAACATGCCAAAGAGGCGATTATGAAAGGTAGATACGAGATTGTTGTCCTAGATGAGATCACTCACGCTGTGAATCTAGGTCTCATCGATGTCAACGAAGTTATCGAGCTAATTCGAAACAAGCCTTTAACAGTTGAGATAGTCTTGACCGGTAGAGCTGCGGACAGAAGACTGGTCGATGTCGCTGATCTTGTTACTGAAATGAGAGAGGTTAAGCACCCGTTTTCTCACGGAGTCCAAGCAAGAGAAGGAATAGAATTCTAGAGAAAGCATTCCATTTTGTTCGGAGATTTTCGTTGTCGAGTCTTTTAGACTATAATGTCTAAAGTACTTTTTTTGCTTAATTTACTCTATAGCGTTGCAAGTGTAACAGCAAACTTATGAGATGATGAAGAGCGAGATTTACATTTAGGTGACAAAGCTTGAACAATAAAGAGAAAGATGAGTCTCTGGAAGTAGGTCCATGGGACCCGCCAGTTCGTTGCTGGTAAACTGTTAAAGATCCTATATCCTTCCTTTTTTTGTTTTTGCTAAGCTATTTTGTCTATGAGCCTGAAGTACTTCTTTTCATCAAAAACCCATCCTTCTTTATTCACGTATAGATCTATGGGCAACCATCTTCTGAGGCTCGACCATTTTCCAACGGTATGGAAAAGACATTTATTGATAAGCTTTCTACGGCATAGTTGATCATCGATCGTCTTGAATAGTTGCTCGATCTCTCCTATCGGAACCCAAACCATTGCTGCGATACCGTTTATGTCCCCTGTAGTTCGACAACCTCTCCAAGCGGGAAGTTCATCGAGATACCTTGTTATTACGCTCCCTGAATTTTGGTCGCAGTCTACTAGGATATACCCGCAGTTCTCTGCGCCCATCTTGTCTGAGATCAGCATTGGCTTGAAGAAATCATTCTTGACTAGTCTTCTAACCTTCTTTCCAACGTAAGCTCCTGAAACTCCGATCTTGCTCCCTATATCTGAGAATGATCTTCTGCAGTCGAAGACCAGATCGTTCATTATTTGGAGGTCGATTTTGTCTATCTCTATCGGCTTCGGTTCATATGGAGCCCCTCGATCGACGGGTTGGTTCGGCTCTTGATTCTTCTTTAGAAGCTGCTCCCTTAATCCTAGAGCCCAACTGTCCCATCGTACATTCCACAAGTTAGTCTTCCCGTCGTAACGGCTGAAGTTGATGTTGTAGAAGTTTGCTTTCGGCTTGCATGTGACACAGCTTGAGATGATATTCTTCTCCTCGAGCTGTTTAATAAAGGTGGGAACGAAATTCTCGTTCTTGAATGGGACATCCATTACTATGAATAGGTCTGTTGGACCGTAAAGCCGGTACGCATCTCGACAGTATGGGATCGCCCAGAAGAGCCTTCTCGTGTCCCATTCTCTATTCGTCTCTATGAAGAGCAGGTATTCCTGCAGGCCCAGTTTCTCCATATTCGTCATTATCATGAACCCTAGGAAGGCCTTCTTCGTCAAGTCTCGGATGAGCTTCATAGTTGTAGGTATGCTCAATCCGATGTCTCGACTTATCATACTGACTGATGCTTGAGGTCTTATGGATAGTATCTTGAGTAGCTCCAACTCCTTTTCGTCAAACTTCACTATTGCAGGTCTAGCGGCAAGAGTCTCGAAGATGAACGAGTATTCAGCTTGCGATTTCAGCGGAATCGAGAGCGATTTGAATTCTGCTAGTCTAGAGTAGATGTCTTTATGGAGGTCATCTCCGACCAGCCCCTCATAGTAGGTGAAAAAGTCGAGTATTCTCTCCGACCATTTTCTCGTCTCTTGACGTAGTCCGTGTCTCGCTACGTACCAGAACTCCTTTTCATATTTATCTTCTAGGAATTTGTGCGCTAGGTATTCAGCTTGCTCATAGATGTACTCTACGTTACTGAGTATGCCCGGAATGTAAAGTCTTGCGGCTTCCCTCGCAATCATGGCTTTCCTTAAGGTGTCAAAGAACATGAAGGGCGGTGCTATATTCATGAAATGTCCGTCTAGATAGTACTGTACGCCCCAGACTGCTGTCTTTTCGTTCTCAACGACCCAAGGATCGAAGAAAGATGTGATCCTCAAGCCTTCGATATATCCGTCAGACTCTTCCCATTTCGCTCCTGTTAGAGTTTCCATCTTCATTATGTACTTTTGGAATTCTTGACTCGCCATTATCAACTTGTCATTCAGCTCATGATCTGGCGAGTATCCTGATTCAATCAGTTCTGCGGCTTCCTTCATTAGGTAACCGACGATCTTGTCCGTAGTTTGTGATTCAAAGAGCTCTTTTATACCGGCTGTCGAGTTCGTTAGATGGATATTCTCGGCTAGGGAAGCCAGTATCTGGAAAAACTTCTTCCTAGCTGCCTCGTTCCTGTATTTTGGCGTAAGCCTCTGGAAGATGTTGAATAGAGCTTTGGCCAAGATAGATCTGAAATAGTCTACGACCGCTTCCTCGCCAGCTTCATAGCTGAAGTTTCTCATCTCTCGGCTGATCTTCTTGTATTCTTTCAAGTCTATTCTACGATTGCACATCAGATTGATTATCCTCGATCTCGTCTCCTGAGGGACATCCAGTCTCTTGAGAGCCTGTCTGCTTAGAGCTGTAAACTTTAATGGTCCTTCAGGAGCTTTCGCTAGGGCTCGTTTGAGGGAACTGAATGAGATGAAGCCGCGTGTCATCTACCCGCTTTTCCCCAGTCTCTAGAACTTTCTGGCTTTGATCCAGTAATGTTCGCAGTACCTCTCCAAAACTCCTGCGAGATCCTCGTCTGTAATCCTGAAAGCTATCTTGGACCCTATGTCGCTTGGCACCTCGAGGTTCCAGAGGAACGTTAAGAGTACATCTCTACCGTCAACGACAATTATATTGAAGGGTTTGGCTGCTTGCTCCATTTCGTCTATTACTCCTACGTCTGAGACCCTAGCCAGTAGCCGTATCGCTTCTTCTTCGACATATTTTGGATTTGAGAAGAAGATTATTTTCGTGTCAACACCTCTTGTCTCAGCATCTGCGATCACCTTTCTCAATTCATCTGCTTCTTTCAGCACCATGGTCGAGGCGACGAAGTAGATGTGGCTTCTAGCTCTTGAGATCATCTCTTCATGTTTATCTAGGATCTTGTCCCCTCCGTGAACGACCCAGAGACCTACGTGTTTCACGGTTTCTCTCTTCTCGTATATCGATTGGAGATCTCTCAGCATTATGCTGACGAAGTCGTCCATGAAGCTCTTTGACTTCTCAACAGCGAGATCAGCAACAAATCTGGGCGGCTTCGCCCTGTAGACAACGGGTCTTCCAGGTTGAGTTTCTATCCAACCTCGCTTCTCTAGATCCTCCAGAGTTCCGTAGACCCGTGCGTAAGGTATGCCCGCTGTCTCGCTAATCTCGTAAGGCGTGGCTGGCCCGTCGAAGACTAGCTTCAAGTAGGCTTTGATCTCGTACTCTGTTAAACCGTAGTCCTTTAGTACTCTGTGAATATTCTCGTCTATCTTCGCCACGCGTTTCTCCTCTGGGCTTGAAGAACGGCAATCAACCTTTTTTAGTAAAATGAGGAAATATAAGCTTGTCGCAAAGCTTGATTGGCTACATAGCCCCATACGATTTCTAGAAGGCAGACTTACATCTTTCTAGACATAGTCGGTAGAACGACTTTTGGCGCCCGATTAGAGGCGTCTATTTCAGGTCAATTGCCCTGAAGCGAGTCTTTCTTTCCGGATTTCATGAAAAAATCCTTACAGGAATCGTTCTCCAAGCTACACATATTCAAATGAATTTCTTTCGTTCAGTAGGTGTGTGAGTTTTGAATATGCCAGTTCGCGACACTTCCGCACCCATCAGGAACTATCTTATCGCTGCACGGGAAGTTGTCTTTGACGATCCCTGAGATCAGGAGGAGGCAGTCTTCGCAAATCCAGAGCTTCCTTCCATTGACTACCGTGCACTTGACTTGCTTGCTGGAGTTGCACACCCTACATCTCGGTTGAGACATTTTCATCCCCATATTTACGTTTGTACGATATGTCTTGGCTCGCCATGCTACTTTATTGAGTTTGCTTAGTAATAAGCCGATATTCAATCGTTCAGAGGAGATTTTTCCAATCTCGAAACTCTTCGTGAAGAGTCCTTCGCTATGGATGATGCATGGTTTCGGAGTGCGATATCCTAGCGTCAAATAGGTTAGAGAAGAATGGAACGCGTTTCCAACGTTTTGACCAAAATCTCGGATGATTGCCTCGGTCTTTCGAGTAAAGCCTTCAGGATGTAAGCTACCTGTTTCAATTTAAGTGTACCTTTCTTCATTCTCGCTTTGCCCACGCCTTTCGCGCTCATCTCAACGAATTCATACTTGCGCAAGAAGCTTAGCACGAAGCCCACAGAGATCGGGGTCAACCCAACCTCTTTCGCGATCTCATCGATGCTGTGCCAGCCTCCATCATCCAGAAGCGAACAAACGTCATCAATTACCGACATTCCTACTCACAAGGAACAATAGAAGCCACAACTTTGGTTATCAGCGTATTTCACGTATTGATTGACTCTATTTTTAATCTTGAAACAAATTTATCCATGCGTAAGAAGAAGTTTTACAATCGCTAAAGAATCAACATCTTCATACACACGCAAACCGGCGAATCATAAACAGACAAATCAAAGCTAAATACAACCAAATAGCTACGCTAGATTAGGGTAAAACACTTTGACTACGACTCCAGAAAGACCGAAATGCTCCCTATGCGGGCAACCACTAACCTACATAAGGACAAGAGACCACCACAAGAAATGGTACTGCTATGCATGCGAGAAATTCACAACACCAGCACCAGAAACAGAAACAAGAGAAACAGCAGAAACAAAACAAACAATGTACGACAACCTGAAAGGAATGACCGTCGTAGACTCGAAAGCAACACTCGTCGGCAGAGTAAGAGAAGTAACCTTCGACACAACGAAGGGCCCGATGCTAATCGTTGAGACGACTCTGCCGCTCTCGAAAGTCTCAGTAGTAGGCCATTTCATACAACTATCAGAACCATTCGAGTCCTTGAGATCAGAAGCACCAATAGAAAGAATAGCCCCTACAGCAAGAGAAGTTAAAGAAACAGACTGCACAACTTGCGGTTTCGAGAACTTCCCGATCGCAAGATTCTGCATGAAATGCGGAACAAAACTCTAAGTGGCTTTAGAGCTTCTTCCCACAGTAGTAGCAGAACAGAGCCTCCGCGGGATTTCTAGTTCCACAACCAGAACAAGACTTCTCTTCGAGAGGCTTTACTGCTGGAACAGTGACAGTAGGCTGAGCAAACTGCCTCGCAAGAACAGCTGCAGCCGCACTTACAAGGCCCCAAGTGAAGATAGAGATAACCATGAAGACTCCGAAGCTAGAGAGAAAGGAAAATGAGACCGTCCCCCTCGTCGGAATCGTTCTCATCAAAGCCAATAGAACATTAACGACGCCTGAGAAGACGCCTATCAAGAGACCGTTCTCAAGTGCACTCCGCCTATCAAGCGCACCAGTAACAAACCCAGCCAAACTAGGAACGGTTAGAAACACGACTAGGCTCTTAAGGTCGAACTCCAATATCGGGAGAAAGAACTCATAGAAGAAAGCGAGAATAAACCCAATGAAGAGCCCAACAGGTATCGCGATCTTATCAGACAAACTCAGCACATCCACTACATTTTAGAGTAAATTGAGTAATATGAAAACATCGTTCTTAAGTTTAGTCGTCGGCCCAAAAGAGTACCTGTGCGCCACATAAAAACACTTAAGTACCTGAGCGAACCCAATATCATGTGGCTGGCGACCGAGCCATGAAGACAGCATCTCTTGCTATCAAACAAAGGCTTCGATTAAAGGAATTGGCTAGAGAAACAGGCCTGCCCCAGCAGGTCGTCGCTGAGGTCATAGGCTTTTTGGTACGTTATGATTTTGTCAGCATTACGCCGAACCCTTCGTCCGTGATGCTGAACGAAGGTGCGATGTCACCGCATGTCGTAGCCATGATTTTGGAAACTCTTCTTTCACAAAATCCATTTTTGAAGCCCAATTTCTCATGGAACTAGACTACGTAGGGCTGAAAACTCCAATCATCGCGCTCAGAATAGATCTTGCGGAGTATTCTAAGCGCTTCATCTTTGGGAAGATATAAGAACAGTTTTCCAAGATGCTTACAAAACTGTTTCAAAGATAGAGATCGGCTCCAATCAGCACAATCATGACGAATAGCTCGCTCACCGAAATCGATCAAAATATGGTACGCACGGATAGAAACAACCAAACGTCTGTCAGAAAACTCCTCAATCTTCAACTCATCGTCACCAATCGCTCTAGCCCTGCCCAACCTAGACTCGTCGATAAATGCGCCCAGAAGTTCACTGAAATCCATCTCAGCGACCTTTGTTTCAGGCATGAAAGCCGTGAGCCTAGCAACGCTTTCCTCACTTAGAACTCCAAGTCCAGAAAACCTAAATTTTTCAACGCGCTTCTTAGTCTCAACCTGATTTGGAGTTAGAACACCGAGCATCTCGAGAACCTGCAAGCAATTCTCAACAGCATAACCATGATAATGATTGTTGAAGTAGCCGTACGCAACCTTAACGTTCTTCACAGTCTCCTTGACCTTCGGAACCCAAGGAGACAACTCCTCCTCACTATAACGGTAGTTATACCATGGCCTACGGCCTCGACCGTGCCACCTGAAATAGGCGAAGTCAGAAGTAACCTTAATTTCGGGTGGAAGTAGAGGTTCATCAACGATCGTGTATGCGATATTATACTTCTCAAGAAGCTTCCAAGCCTCAGCCTTCAACCAGGACAAATGCCTAAACTCAACAGCGAACCTGAAGTCGCTGGGAAGAACATCGAAGAAGCCTTGCAACCTCTCCAAATCAAATTTGAAACCCGGAGGAAGCTGGATGAGAATGCAGCCAAGCTTACCATTCAATTGTAAAGGAGACATTAAATCGCAGAACCGCTTAACGTCATCCTTAACCCCGCTCTTTAAGTCAAGAACCTTCTCATGAGTGATCAATTGAGGAAGCTTCACAGTAAAAACGAAGTCCGAGCCAGTATACCTGGACCAACCCATCACCGTACCCCTAGAAGGATAAGCATAAAAGGTTGAATCGATCTCAGCTGTCGGAAACACCCTAGCATAAGCACTAAGCTTACTCTCCTTGCGGTCACGATAGAAGACCCCAACCCAGTCATCGTAAGACCAACCGGAAGTCCCGAGAAGAATCTTACCCATGCAACCGCACCGAGATAAACACAAGATATAGCTGACTCCCAATCAATATAAACAGTGGGCCGAAGAGATGACCGAAACCTTAATCGGCGCAGGAGGATGGGCATACTTCCAAATCCCAGGATTCGACAGCCTAGAAGCTTACGCGAAAGCATTCAACTTCGTTGAAGTCAACTCAACATTCTACGAGCGCCCAGAGATACAGCAGGTCAAATCATGGAGAAAACGCGTGCCGGAAGACTTCGAATTCTCAGTAAGATGCCACAAAGATCTAACCCACAAGTACCAGCTCGAACCAGTAGATGAAGCTTTCCGAACATTCGAGAGGACTATAACGATCTGCAGAATCCTAAGGGCAAGAATCCTACACATACAGACACCAGCAGATCTGAGATATGATGAAGCAAAGATAGAGTCGATAGACAACTTCTTCAAACGGGCAGATCATGAAGGGATAGAGATAGCGTGGGAGGTAAGAAGGCCTGAGAACGCGCCGGTACCCTCAGAACTTCTCGAATTGATGCGAGAACACGAAGTAATCCACTGCGTCGACCTATCCAAAGAAGAACCAGTAGTCAAGTCGGATATACTCTACACACGACTATTCGGGAAAGGGAGCCACAACATCTACCAGTTCACAGATGAGGAACTCGAGGAGATCGATGAGAAATCAAACAGAAGAGAATACCGGAGGGCTGTACTCACGTTCCATGGAGTCAAGATGTACAAGGATGCGGCTAGACTCAAAACATACAAGCTATCGGGAAAATTTCCAATGGCAACTGGAAGCACAGGTCCAGAATCATTGAGAGAAGTGCTCAGTGAGGACGCAAAGTTTCCAGCTACGAAGCAGAAGTTGATAGAGGATCAAGGATGGAAGATCATAGATCTAACGCCTGAAAGAAGAGTCCATGCATCGAACCTGCTCCAAGCCATTCCCGAAAAGATCTACAACTCCATCGATGAAGTGATCCACGAGCTCCCAAGGTAGCTTACTTTTCTCGCTCTCCGTTATTTATTAGAAAACGAGCGCGGAAAAGAACTCGATATGTATTGCGAATTCTACGATTACCATTGATAAGCTTAGACATAGAAACATACAGCCCCGACGGCTTCCCAGAGCAGAAAGAAGATCCGGTAGTCTCAGTAACCATCGCAATCTCAGAAACAAGCAAGATACAGAACGGACTGGTGGTAACATCCATCCTATTTCCTCCGGAGAAAGAAAAAGAGCTACTTGTAAGAGCGAGAGATATACTATCAAGGCTACAAGAAGGTACCTTAATAACATACTACGGATCAAGATTCGACCTACCTTATTTACAGTTCCGAGGAAACGTACATGGAGTCAATCTACGCGAGGTCGAAATGAGGCTAACCCACATAGACGCATACGATATCGCTAGAGGCTTTCCATTCTCAAGCTGCAGTCAAAAAAGGGTAGAGGCAGAGCTAGGGATCAATAGGACGGTAACTAGTGTCAACGGTAGCGGTTACCATTACGCATACGAGAAGTTCCAAAGTCGTGGAGACCTGGATTGCCTCCTCTACAACATCGAGGACAGCGTAGGAGTCTTAATGCTACTGAACCATCTGCTCTCTATGGAAGCTAAGGTCTAATCCTTCGACAAGACTGGGAGGCTTAAAGAACCCATCGGTAGAACTGAAACTTTGGCATCCTCACCGACAATATCGAAAGCCATCTTCAAAGCTTCATCCAAAGTCTTGGCCGGCTTCAACCTCAAGATATTCTTAGACTCGTATTCAGGAAGATCAGTAATACTGATTATCGTACTTTTCTCAAGAGCCTTGTACATAGTGAAAGCGGTTATCCCTCCGGGACCAAAGTTCTTCTTGATTTCATCTTCAACTTCCTTCGAGTTCTTGCATCTCTTCATCCACTCGTAGAAAGCTTGGCTGCCTTTACTCTCAGGACATTCAGCAGCAAGAACTATGACGCCTCCGGGTCGAACTATGTTTATAGCAGCTTCCAAGGCCTTGTGGGCTTGATAGAAGTTTATGTCTCTCGGGCTTCCACCAGCATCGGTCAAAACTATGTCAGCTTCACTCTTCGCAGGGATCTTGTAGATTTCATCCACGACCTTAACGCCTTCGAGAAAGACCTTCTCCAAATCGCCTGCGAAGACGCTGACTATCTCACTATTTGTATTCATCACAATATTGATGGCGAAGTCAACTCGACCGAGCTTCGCCGCCTCCATCATGTCTAAGTGAACAGGGTTCCCCTCAATATTACCAAGCTTCGCTTTCGGGTCGATCGCCATCTGATGATTATGAATAATACTTTCGATACCAGCTACCCCAGGTAGAACACTCTTCCTGGCCCCACCGTAACCCGCATAATAGTGGAGCTCAACGTCGCCAGTCAGTATCCTCACATCTGCATCGACAAAGGTCTCGTTCAAGTAAACCTTCGTTCCCCTACTCGTATCACCAACGTGAACAAGATCTGGCGCTCGACAGTCGTGATTCACAACCTTAACTCTATGCATAACCTCGTCGCCAACGAGGTTCCTCATTTCTTCGGGGGTAACAAGCCTATGGCTACCCCTGCCGAAGATGACAGCGATATCCCGATCTTGAACGCCAACAGAGTTGAGTTGATTGAGAATCGGAGGAACCATCAAGTGGCTCGGCGTGCTCCTCGTAGCATCATCAACCACGATCACAGCCTTGTCGCCCTTCTTGGCCATCTCCGGAATCCTCTTGCTCTTCAACGGATTACCCAGTGCGTGAAGAATCTCAGAACTCGGGTTCGCGACCCCCGGCTTATCTCTGGGCTCGATCAACTCGAGAAGATTCTCATCAGGCACACTTGAAGCGAGAACGCTTTTGCCGTATCTGAGTGAGACTTTTGCCAACCAAACATCACCTAGAGGACGGTTTCATGCTTCAATTCTCGCAGATGTAAAACCATAAGAAACTTTCGGCTACATATAACCTTGGCTCATTACAACCGGCTCAGAGATAACTAGCTACAGAGTGCAGTTGCATCTTTGATTCAAGCCGAGCAGCTCAACAACATCCCTAGTCTCCTTACAAACAGCCGCAGGGATCTTCAACCTCTTCAAAGCTGTCCGATACATCTCTACGCGCAAGAGCTTCGGAACACGCCTCCTGCCATCAAGACTGCGTTCAACCGCGTAATCGAAGACAGAGATATCTCTACCAAGCTTTCCAGCAAAGACTTTGGCTACAGGGAAATACCTTAAAGCGCCTAGCGTGGCCCTCTCAGGGTTGAGAATGTTAATCTCATCAACAACATGCTCATACATAGCCTGCCAATCCTCAATTGGGATCATAGGGTCCAAACGTACGCGGATGGGGTAGCCTGCATCCTTGCACATGCAGGCAGCTTCAAGACGCTCCGATGAGCTAGGAGCACCGTTCTCAAAACGCTTCGAAACCCCAACCGCATTAATGCTGAAACTGATGATCGTCTGACCATTGTGATCGAGATTTAACAGATTTCTCACATTGGCGCTCTTAGTTAAGAGCAAGAGCTTGTTACTATCTTGGCGGGCGAAACGTCGAATCAACCTAATTGGAACGCTATCGGTAATCGCCAAACTATCAGTTAGCTCCCCGGCGTTTAGAATACACCGGGAATTCGAGGCGAGGAATCGGTCGATCTCCCTATCCAAACGATCGAGATTCGAGAAGACGACAGGCTCAACGCGACCGCGAAAAGTTCCCAAAAGGTAGCAGTATGCACAACGGTATGGGCAGCCGTCAGCCCATGCGAGCAACCAGAAATGGGGGCAAACGATTCCATTAGGAGTCCTATCAAAGAGCCTTATGAAATGGGACTTACGGGCACGCTGAGTAACCCTAGACACGCGAGTACAGCTCAAGCCAATAATCAAATAGTTAAGATTCAAAAAAGCTTTCGAAAATCTTCGACGCATTCTTCTACTGGAAGACGCTTAGATATGGAGGAAGAGAAGAGCCGTAATGCCTCTAATCACGCCTTTCGACCCATGGAAGAGCCCTTTATGCCACTGCCCACCTAAGTACAGCTTCTCACCATACACAGGCTGCTCACATAGATGCACCTACTGCTACATTACATCGTACATCCCAAACGCCTTCGATTGCAGGCCGAAAGATGACTTACTAGAGAGACTAGGTAGAGAAATCCTAAGACTCGACAGAAAGATACCCATAGTGATCGCTAGCAGCTCAGACCCATATGTTCCCATGGAGATATCAACAAATCTGACCAGAGAGACTTTGCGGGTGCTAACCCAGAACGGGTTCAAAGTTCTCTTAGTGACAAAATCAAACTTGGTGACAAGAGACATGGACATCATCAAACAAGCAAGATGCAGCGTCAGCATGACCATAACCACGCTTCAAACAGAGATAGCGAACCTCCTTGAGCCGTCAGCGCCCTCACCGGACAAACGGTTGGAAGCAATCAAGATGCTGACACAGGCAAGTATTTCGTGCTCTATCAGGATAGATCCCATCATACCTGGAATAAATGACGACTTAGGACAGTTTGAACCGCTGATCGAAGAAGTAGCGAGAGCAGGAGCAAAGCACATAGTCGCCTCAAGCTACAAAGCCAAAGCAGATAACTTCAAGAGGATAATCTCAGCGTTCCCTCATCTTCGAGACCGTTTAGAACGGATATATTGGGCTGAGGGAGAAGCGAAGGGGCGAGCGAGATACGCTCCACACTCATTCCGCAGACCGCTCCTACAAGAGCTCAAACGTCTCGTTGAATCTAATGGACTGACTTTCGCTACATGCCGCGAAGGGTTCTCAGACCTGAACAGCGGCAAGACTTGCGATGGAACCCACTTGATACCAGAGCGATTGAACGCCGCTTAATACCCTGTCAGAAGAGCTTGTTCACTCGATTCCTCCTTCTTCAAGATCTCCCATTCCTCAGCCTTTATCTTTCCTCCAACTTGATCCTTTATCTTCCGAGCGACAGCAGGACCTATCAACGGCACATTCATAAGAGCCGAAACACTCGCGCTCCTCAAATCGCTAATACTCTTGAAGCCAGAGTTGAAAAGAAGTCTCGCTCTCACTCTGCCAACTCCTTCAAGTTGCACGAGTGGAACAAGCTCAGGCTTTACACCGTTCTCAGTTCTAACCCTCAGCTCACCTATCTTAGACAGTAAGTCTTTGTGATTAAAGAGACGCGCCAACTCGTGAGAAGCGTAAAGAAGCCAATCACATATCTCAATCAGCCTCAAGAGATCTCCGGGCTCAACTCTGTGCGATTTCAAAATCTCATCCTCAGTCGCTTCATCAATCCAGTCTAAGACAACTCTAGCACATTTCAGCTCGGCGAGAAACTCCTCATAGTCACCAGCCTCAGTCCAAATATCCGGAACCTTCGACATAAACTCATCAGAATGCTCATCAGCCAGAACGCCCAGCTGATCCGCTTCCCTCCTTCTCGGGTAGAGTTTCGCACCCACATCTGGAGTGTGGCAGATCAGATGCAGAAAGCTCAACTCAGTGATCTTCGTGGCTCTCCTGTAGAGGCCATCCCTAAGTATGACAGCTGAAACAGGATCTATGTAGAGCTCTGAGACCCTCCTCCCGAACTGTGTGGCAAAGAGCTTCGCACCATCCAGCTTCACCATCTCCTCTCTACAGAGGAAAGCTAGAATCTCACCGATTCTAGAACGAATCATTCGAGGGTCATATTGATGCGCATAGAAGGTCTTGGAGAAGAAATCGTAGAGACCCTTCTCGGTACGCACAAAACCTGAAGCGATAGTCGCCAGAACATGAGGCCTCAGAACCCTCTCAACAGCAAGCTTAGACCAAAGACGTTCAGGTTGAGCAAGAACATAATTCTCAAAGAGATAATCCTGCTCATCAGGACTCTTAGCCACAAGAACAGTTTCACCAAACTTGTCGTACTTCGGCCTTCCAGCTCGGCCGGATAGCTGCTTGTATTCAAGAACAGATATCGGATATCTTCCATAGCCGGGTTCATATCTTTCGTAACTGCTTACGACTACGGTTCGCGCAGGCAGGTTGACCCCCGCAGCCAATGTCGGCGTCGCAGCGAGCAGCCTTATCGCGCCTGTCCTAAACGCGTCTTCTATTATCCGCCTATGCCCGCCTGTCAATCCTGCGTGGTGAAAAGCTGAACCCAGCTTAACCTGTTCAGCTAGAAACTCGCTTAGCCTAGTTCTCTCGCCGGTTGAAAGTATCCTCTCAGCGATAGCGTTAAGAGTGCGCTTGTCTGTCTTAGAGTATGATTTCAGTATCGCGCCCGCTTTCTTTCCAGTATCGACAGCGCTCTTTCTGGTCTCCGTGAAGATCAGGACTTGCCCGGCATTGCGGATCACGTCCAATGAAATATCGAACAATGGGTTTCCAGTTATCGGCTGGATCATCTTTGCAGATCCATCTTTGAACTGGATCTCTCCAGCTTGATAGACACCCTCTTTCAAAGGGACCGGGCGCCAGTCAGTTGTGATCGGAAACGCCTTTATCCATTGCGCCACTTCATCCGCGTTCCTGACTGTAGCGCTTAACGCGATAATCTGTATCTTTGGGTTTATCTCCAACAATCGCGTCAAAACGACCTCTAAAGTTGGGCCTCTTTCAGGCTCGGTGAGCAAGTGAATCTCATCAGCGACAACCGTCGTCACTTCACCTATCCAGAGAGGCCTGTGCCTGAGAATGCTGTCCACTTTCTCGTTCGTGGCAACGATAATATCGAACTTGGCTAACCAATTGTCTGAACTATCGTAATCGCCAGTTGTTATAGCGATCCTAATTTTCTCTCCCGATTCCTTCTCGAGAATCTTGTACTTCTGAAACTCGTCAAATTTTTCGCTAGCAAGGGCTCTAAGCGGCGTTAAATAGAGAGCTTTACCTCCCTTCTCCAGAATATTCTTGAGTATGCACAGCTCAGCGATCAAAGTCTTTCCAGAGGCGGTCGGACTGGCTAGAACTACGTTCTTCCCTTCAAGCACTCCTGCCTTTATGGCATCCTCTTGAGGAGGATAAAGCTCGTCATAACCGTTCTCTAAGAGGATATCTTTTATCTTCTTCGGCAAAGCCAGCTCTGAGATCTTCAAGATTCAAGTTCTACCTTCACTCATGCGCGAGTTCTTTTCACTTGACCCGGCTTCGGCGCGTAGAGTACTCCTTGGCTAATCAGTTTACTCACAGCTTCCCTAGCCTTCTCCTCGTCTAAGCCTTTCTCCTTCAAAGCTTCATAGAGTGCTGTCTCTTCCACGAATCCTGTCTCCTTCTCCATCTCCGCAACTGTGCCAATAAGTATCTGCATCCTATCTCTCAGGCTCTTAGGGATCCCAGTCATTATAACATCGATATCCATCTTCCCAGTGGACGTATCTATCCCAACATCCTGAAGCGAAACAGTAACGAGCCTTATTATGGCTCTCGCATCCTCAACTGAAACCTTATCCCTCAAAAATGATCTCGCTCTCGCCTCAGCAAGCCTTATCAAAGCCTCCAACTGCCTAGGCGTTATCGCCACAGGCGATTCAGCAGACCCAGAGATCGAACGCATCCTCAAATAGAACTCTCGCAACTCCTTTATCGCATCATCAGAGAGAGCAGGCTCAATTCCCTTGGCGTAACTAATGTATTTCCGCAGAAGCTCTGGAGGGAGAGGCGCCTCCTCAGGAGTAGTCTTCATCTTATGAAGAGCCAGAATATGCTCCGACATTCTACTGTCAAGCTCAGCCTCAGGAACATCCCTCATAACGAAGATGAGATCGAACCGCGAAAGGATCGTCACAGGCAAGTTAATATTCTCACTAATATTGCGGTAAGGGTCATACCTTCCAAGAGCAGGATTCCCCGCCGCCAACACAGAAGCTCTTGCATTGAGCGTCGCAACGATACCACCTTTTGCGACGCTTACGGTTTGTTGTTCCATCGCTTCATGTATCGCCACTCTATCGTCAGGCTTCATCTTGTCTATCTCATCGATCGAGGCAACTCCTTTATCAGCAAGCACGAGCGCACCGGCTTCAAGAACCATCCCTCCGGTCTTCTCTCTCAGAACAGCTGCGGTAAGTCCTGCCGCTGTACTTCCCCGGCCGCTGGTGTACAGTCCTCTAGGAGCGATCCTCGCAACATACTGAAGCAGCTGACTCTTCGCCGTCCCGGGATCCCCAACCAGCAAGATGTTTATGTCGCCTCTGATCGTTACGCCGTCTGGAAGGTGTTTCGGGATACCTCCGAAAAGCAGGTAAAGTATAGCTTCCTTCATATCGTCATATCCGTATATCGACGGTGCAAGCGACATTATGAGTTTCCTGTGTATCCAAGGATCTTTGGCTTGTTCCTTGATGAGCCTCTCCTCCTCTGGAGTGATCTCAACAACCTCCGCCTCCTTCCCTGCTACATCGACATAGTTTGCATCCATATAGAGGTCGAATGTTCTGAGTCTACCTCTTCGCCCAACAAACTCCTGTTGAGCTCTGACAATCCCTATTATCGAAACTCGATCCCCAGGTCTCGCTACGTCAACAAGGTCTTCTATTAGCTTCGCGTCCGTCGCGCGAGGCAGCTGACCAGGTGGCAGATCCTCAGGCTTCTCTTGGATCCTGATCTCCTGCGAATTCATGAAGGTTGACTGCTTCTCTACAAAATCGAACGCCTTTCCTCGACAGTGAGCGCATATTCCCGGGCCTCGCATTACCGCTCCAACCTGATCCACATACGTCATAGCATTGCATCTTCTGCATTGAAACGCAGCTCTCACAAGCATAGGTTTGACAGGAGTAGCTCTCACAATAATTCCATCAATCATGACGAATTTTCCAAGGTGTTCAGAACCCGTCCTTCTAAGGGAGAGCTTCTCAGGCAGCCTTCTAAATCTCACGAATAGCTTCTTCACTTGCTCAGCATACTCCGGATCCTCTATCTTCATCTGCGCCCAAGCAGACCTGTTCAAGTATTCCAAGTATTCGTCAGGCTTCTCGATTATCTCTCTAGTCAGAGCTGCATCGAATGCGATGAGATCATCAAAATCTATGATCAATGATTGTGAGCCTGAAATAGCCATCTGTCCAAGTCGTCGCCGATATTTGTATTCGCCTGTTGGACCTTGAAACGATCGAAGGAACTCTTGAAATCGTTCTTCCGGACCTTTTGGAAGAGTCAAAACCTTCCCTCCAAACTGAGAATCCCCTTCTTCCAGTCATTTATGATGTCGCTTAATCTAATGTATAATGCTCGCTCCTCAGAGGTCAAATTCTGAATAACACTTTCCGTTTGAAGAGGAGCTGCTGCAAGAGAAACTATTTTGCGCGCTCTACAATTAACTATGTCCTTCGATAGGCCCACCGCTTTCTCGAGATCTTTTAACTTCGTTTGATCAGATCGAGTATCCGCTTCCAACTCCAGCAAGAAGCGTCTAAGCATTGAGTAGAACTTCTCCTGCAGTTGAGGGATCTGCCTTGAAGTAGGAATCGTCTCTCTCCAATGAACTTTCGATAGAACTGCCAAGCCCAAACGATCCTCATCTCTGAATCTCGCGATTCCCGATCTCACCAGCTCCTCAGCAATCCAATACGAAATCTCAACCTCCTGCCCGCTCTTCAATGGACCGACACTTTTTTCGCCAACAATCAGTTCGGGTGAATCACGGATCACCACAATCTTGACTGGAGCATTCTTGAAGTCGAAGTCGATGTCCTCGACACTGGATAAGTATTCTGGCAAACGATAGCACCATGCAACTTCAAAATAGGAACCCTTCAAGATAAAACTGTCTTTCGGCCTGTTGCCAAGTGGAAATGGCGATCCTCTTCTCATTGTCCTTCACGTCTGAGGCGAGACGAGATTACTGCGCAAAACTTAAGAAATTGCAAGGTGGAACTTGTAATCCCTACCTTTACATATGTAAAAGCCGTCCGGGAGGAATTAAAACGTTCAAAGTACTGCGCAAGAGAGAGTTGGCGCAAGGAATAAAATCGTTTGACATCCATGCGCCATTGATCGCAAGAAAGAATCAACCCGGACAATTCGTCGTCTTGAGAATAGACGACAAAGGAGAGAGGATACCTCTTACAATATCCAAGAGCAACCCCGAAGAAGGAACGATAACTGTCGTATGTCAAGAAGTTGGGAAGACCACGCGGCAACTCGGAATGTTGCGAGAAGGAGATGAAGTCCTAGACCTTGTCGGGCCATTGGGGAGACCCTCGGAAATACTGAAGTTTGGAACGGTCGTCATCGTGGGAGGAGGCGTAGGAACCGCAGAAGCATATCCAGAGGCCTGCGCACTGAAGAAAGCTGGAAACAAGATAATAACCATAATCGGCGCAAGGAGCAAAGACCTCCTAATCCTTGAGAAGGAGATGGAAGAGGTAAGCGATCAGATCTATATTGCAACGGACGACGGATCGAAAGGCCATCATGGTTTCGTCACCGATATACTGGTCAGATTAATTGAAGCTCACGTTAAAATCGACCGCGTCGTAGCCATCGGGCCAACCGCGATGATGAGGCGAGTAGCTGACATAACTCGCCCGCACCAAATCAAGACGACAGTCAGCCTGAACCCCATTATGTTAGATGCCACCGGCATGTGCGGGGTTTGCAGAGTAGTCGTCGGTGGAGAAACGAAATTTGCATGCTCTGACGGGCCGGCTTTTGACGCACATTTGGTAGACTTCAATCTTCTCACGGCTAGGCAGAGAATATATCTAGAAGAGGAAAAATCGTCGCTCCAGAAGTTCGAGAAAAGAGGGCAAAATCTGCGATGAGCGCCAAGAGAGAAATGAAGCTTCGAAGGATGCCCATGCCAAAGCAGCCGCCGGAGAAGAGAATCCGGAATTTTGAAGAAGTAGCACTGGGTTACATGCCTGAACAGGCAATCGCTGAGGCTAAGCGATGCCTTCAATGCCCTAAACCTTTCTGCAAGCTTGGATGCCCAGTTTGGATAGACATCCCAGCCTTCATAGATGCAATAAAGCAGCAGAATTTCGATAAGGCAGCTGAGATACTGCGAGACAAGAACAATCTTCCCGCGATAACTGGAAGAGTCTGCCCGCAGGAAGATCAGTGTGAGAAAGTATGCGTACTGAGTAAGGCTGGCGACCCAATTGCGATAGGCGCTCTCGAACGCTTCGTCGCAGACTACGAGTTAAAGCGTGGGTTGAAGATTCCATCGGTTGCGAAAAAGACGGGAAAAAGAGTTGCTGTTGTGGGATCAGGTCCAGCTGGCCTGACGGTTGCAGGAGATCTCGCGAAACTCGGACATGACGCAACGATCTTCGAGGCCTTGCACATCCCTGGAGGAGTCCTTGTGTACGGCATCCCAGAATTCAGGTTGCCGAAAGAAATTGTTAGAGCTGAGGTCAACTATGTCAAGAGCCTCGGCGTTAAGATCGAGACAAACATGATCATCGGGAGAATAACCACTATCGATGAACTCTTTGAAAACGGGTTCGATGCCGCCTTCATCGGAACAGGTGCAGGTTCACCGCGTTTCATGGGGATACTTGGCGAGAGCCTCAACGGTATCTATTCAGCAAACGAGTTTCTCGTCCGCGCGGTCCTGATGAAAGCCTATAGATTCCCTGAATTCGACACTCCGCTGAAAGTTGGGAAGAGAGTTGGGGTTATCGGCGGAGGAAACGTCGCTATGGATGCTGCTAGAACAGCGCTTAGGTTGGGTTCAGAGAATGTAACAGTTGTATATCGCCGTTCAGAGACCGAGCTACCTGCCAGACTGGAGGAGGTGAAAAACGCGAAGGAGGAAGGGATAGAGTTCCGAATGCTCACGAACCCAGTGAGATTTCTAGGGAACGATGCAGGGTGGGTTCAGAAGATGGAATGCCTAAGAATGCAGTTAGGTCCTCCGGACGAATCCGGGCGCAGGAGACCAATCCCCATCGAGGACTCGAACTTCACTATAGAAGTTGACACCGCAATTGTCGCCATCGGTCAAGAACCTAACCCTTTGATCCGCCAGACAACGAGCAACCTCCAAACAGATGAAGAAGGATATATAATAGTCGACGAGAATTTCAGTACTTCAAAGAAAGGAGTTTGGGCTGGAGGGGACATAGTCCCGGGCGAGGCTACGGTAATTCAAGCGATGGGCGCAGGCAAGAGAGCTGCACAAGACATCGATAGGTATCTAAGAGACCAAGCCTAACTGCCGTCCGAACACTTCCTTGCTCGACTAAACATCTCACATTCAAGATTGACATCTCAGAAACATTGAGATTGACAAGCTGAAAGGGCGGATGGATGAAGCTGAGGCTCTCTCAAAATCGAAATAAAGGGTTCCTTAAGGAATCCATTGTTCTTCGTTTGAAAGAGGCATTCTCATGTCGGTCGACATTGACCTCGAGATGAAGCCTAATCTTGTAGGAATTCCTCAAATTTGACCCCTTTTAGAAAAATTCTATTTGGCCTCTTTTCCTGGGACCGCCAATAATGTCGCTTTTTTCGTTAGCTTTGATAGTGAAGAGTACTTCTGCTTATGCCCGGTTCCCTTGCTTCCTTAACCGTCAGCTCTAAGATTCGCTTCCAAAACTCTCGGCCATCACTTCTCACTAATCCGGGACGGGCTCTATGAAGGCCTTCACATGATTTCTATGATATGCTAAACTGCCGCTGTCATCGGTGCTGAAAATGTTACGTGCCGGAGCTTCATCTCTTAAGGTTTCTAGTCTGGTGCTGAACCTTTCTTATTCCGCGTCTTTACATATGTAAAGGTTATAAGCTTAAGCCTCCTATCTTAAAAATCGCTGTAAAGGGGACTCATTTTGGCTGAGGGAAGACTGAATCCATTTGAAATCGCGGTAAAACAGTTGGAGATTGCGGGTGAAAAGCTGAAACTGGATCCTAATGTCGTCAATGTTCTCAAGCATCCGAGGAGAATTATAACCGTTTCAGTCCCCGTGAAGATGGATGATGGAACTGTTAAAGTCTTTACAGGCTATAGGGTGCAACACTTTAGAGCGAGAGGCCCGTACAAAGGCGGGATCAGATACCACCCTAGCGTTGACTTAGACGAAGTCAAAGCATTAGCGATGTGGATGACTTGGAAATGCGCTGTCGTCGATATTCCTTACGGCGGCGCTAAAGGTGGAGTTATGTGCAACCCCAAAGAGATGTCGAAAGGCGAACTTGAGCGGCTGACAAGAAGATACACAGCGATGCTGGCAGACGATATAGGACCCTACAAGGACATCCCTGCCCCCGATGTCTACACAGACGCCCAAACAATGGCTTGGATCATGGACACATACAGCCAATTCAAAGGTTACTTGGTTCCTGAGGTAGTGACTGGGAAACCAGTAAATGTTGGAGGTTCTGAGGGTAGAGCTGAAGCTACTGGAAGAGGCGTCGCCATATGCGCTAGAGAAGCAGCCAAGAGCCTAGGCATTAGTCTGAATGGCGCGACGGTCGCGGTACAAGGCTACGGAAACGTCGGGGTTAGTGCAGCAAAGATACTGCATCAAATGGGCTGCAAACTCATCGCAGCCAGCGACTCTAGAGGAGGAGTATACGAGCCGACAGGGATAGATCCTGTCGCACTCGCGAAACATAAAGAGAAGACTGGAACGGTTCTGGGGTTTGGAAACAGCAAGCAGATCACAAATGAAGAGCTCTTGGAGATAGAATGCGACATCCTCGTCCCAGCTGCTCTCGAAAACGTCATAACGAAAGAGAATGCCCCGCGAGTAAAGGCTAGGATAGTATGCGAAGGAGCCAATGGACCAACAACGCCTGAAGCAGACGAGACCCTTCATAAGAGGGGAGTCTTCGTTGTGCCAGATATACTAGCAAACGCCGGTGGCGTAACAGTAAGCTATTTCGAGTGGACTCAGAACCTACGCCGAGAATATTGGAGTGAGGAGGAAGTAAACCGCAAGCTTGAGCAGAAGATGGTCAAGGCCTTCGGTGAAGTCCTCGAGATTTACAAGAAGCACAATGTTCACATGAGAACTGCTGCATATATGTTGGGAGTGGGAAGAGTGGCTGAAGCGTTCAAGACACTCGGCCTATTTCCATAACCTTCTCTTCTTCTTGTTGCGGTCAGCATAAGGGAACTCTTTTTAGCTTCAATTCCAAACTTCATATGTCACATACTCTCAACTTGCGAATCAAGCCGGAGGCTTTGACAATTGGCAGTAGCGATGTGGGCTGAAAAGTACAGACCCTCAACCCTCAATGAGATCAAGAATCAAACGGAGATCGTGAGCAGATTAAAAAAGTTCGTCGAAACGAAAGCTATGCCGCACTGTCTCTTCGCCGGCCCTCCCGGAACAGGGAAGACGACAGCGGCCTTATGTCTAGCTCACGACCTTTTCGGAGAGAGATATATGGATGTCTTCATGGAGCTGAACGCGAGTGATGCCAGAGGAATCGATGTTATAAGAACAACTGTGAAGGAATTCGCTCGAATCGCCACGATAAGTGGAGCCCCATTCAAAATCCTAGTATTGGATGAAGCGGACAACATGACCGCGGACGCCCAACATGCGCTTAGAAGAACTATGGAAAGATACACTGAAACATGCCGGTTCATCTTATGCTGCAACTATAGCGGGAAGATAATCGAACCGATCCAGTCCAGATGCGCAGTCTTCCGTTTCACCCCACTCAGCGAAGATGACGTAAAAGAGTATCTTCGACAGATAGCGAAGAAAGAGAACGTGAAGTTTACAGAAGACGGAATAAAAGCTGTGATCGAAGTCGCTGAGGGCGACATGAGAAAAGCGATCAACACCCTTCAAGCAGCAGCTTCTCTTAAGAAAGCTGTGAACGAAGATTCCGTATACCTTGTCGTCGGCAGAGCCAAACCAAAAGATGTGAAAGAGATGCTTGAACTCGCATTCAACGGAGACTTCCTGAAAGCCAGAGAGAGACTGAGGCTTATGCTGGTCGAGTACGGACTCTCAGGAACCGACATAGTGAAACAGATACACTCAGAGATATTCAGAATGACTATACCTGAAAAGAACAAGGTAGCTCTCGCCGACGCTATTGGAGAAGTTGACTACAGGCTTGTTGAAGGTGCGGATGAAGAGGTCCAACTGAGCGCTCTACTTGCAAGATTGGCCCTTGTCGCTGAAAGAGCCAACCAGTAGTGAGCGTATGCATGTACGTTCCGTGGACGAAAAAATATAGGCCGCGAAAAATTAGCGAAATCGCTGGAAATCTAGACGCAGTAAATTCTCTCTTGAACTGGATAAAATCATGGGATAGGAAAGTTCCAAGCAAGAAGGCTCTTCTACTTCACGGGCCGGCTGGAACTGGCAAGACTGCCTCAGTAGAAGCTCTAGCAAATGAGTACGGATACGATCTCATAGAGATCAATGCGAGCGATAGCAGGACAGGAGACGCTATACGAAGAATCGCCGGCATGGCAACAGGTCAAGCCATGCTATTCGGAAAGAAGAGAATAGTTCTTCTCGACGAAATCGACGGAATAAACCTTGGTGAAGATACAGGCGCTATAGACGCGATCATAGAGACGATAGAGAAGACAAACTACCCGGTCATTCTCACTGCCAACAACGCTTGGGATCCGAAGATCAGATCTTTGCGAGACGCATGCCAACTGGTGGAATACAAGCGTCTGGGCGTAAGAGATGCTCTCCCATACTTGAAGAGAATAGCGGCAAAGGAGGGCATAGAGATCGACGAGAGAGCCATCAAACTCGTCATTGAAAGAGATGAGGGCGATATGCGATCGATCATAAATGATCTCCAGGCGTTTTCCTCAGGAAGAAAGAAGGTGGCTTACGATGATGTCGCTTGGCTAGCTTGGAGGGACCGCAAAGAGAACATATTCAAAGCCTTGGGAATGATCTTCTCCGCCAAGAATTGTTTATGGGCAAAGAAAGCGGTAGATATCGCGGATATCGATTACGAAATGCTCTTCGAATGGATTTATGAAAACGCTCCCCGCCAGTTGACAGATCCTTTGGATAGGGCCAATGCGATGGAGTACTTGGCGAAAGCAGACATAACCTTACGAAGAGTGAAGAGAAGGCAAGCTTGGGACCTTCTCGCATACGTTTTCGATCTGATGACAGCTGGAGTCGCGCTCTCACGAGAAAGAACCAAGCCAAGCTTCGTTCCCATGAAATTCCCCGAAAGAATATCGCTGATGTCCAAGACTAGAAGAATTAGAGAGATTCAAGCAAGAGTAGGAGCTAAGATAGGTAAAAGATGCCATGTCTCCTCAATATCCGCGGTAAAGTACTATCTTCCCTACTTGCGCATAATATTTGAAAACGATTACGAGACTGCCGCAGGACTCTCAAGGTATTTTGGTTTCGATGAGGAACATATCGCATATTTGGCTGGAGACGAGAGCTCTACGCGAAAGATAGAGCGAATCTATATGAAACTGACGAGTTAGGTGTGCAAGAGACCCCACATCCGACCTAAATCCTAACGCTTTCTCTCCCTGCGCGTTAGTTTTAGCGCGTTATCTATGAGCTGTTTGGTAACTCCGAGATATGTTGAATAGTCCAAGCATTCATCGATCTCTTTGAGCTTCAGTTTGGAGGCTATCTCTACATCGCGGATCAGTCCGGTCCTAAAATCCATCCTCTCCTGCAAGGCTTTCATAGAGCACTTCCTGACAAGCTCGTGTGCCTCTTGTCTCCCCAAACCCTTTTCCACAAGTTTGTTGACCACTCTTTCAGACATGATTAAGCCTTTCGTCAACTCTAGGTTCTTCTTCATATTCTCTGGGAAAATCTCCAGTCCTTTGAGGACGCGGTTCATTCCTTTCAACATTTCGTCGGTTATGATGAATGACATTGGAAAGATGAATCGTTCATTCGCTGAGTTCGTCAAGTCCCTCTCATGCCACAGGGGAACGTTCTCCAAAGCTGGAAAGACCATAGATCTCATGAGCCTGGCCAAACTGGAGATTCGCTCGCTCAATACGGGGTTTCTCTTGGCTGGCATCGCTGAACTCCCAACTTGTTTCTCCGATCTGAAAGGTTCCATAAGCTCTTGAATTTCCGTTCTCTGGAGATTCCTGATCTCAAGCGCGAATTTGTCAACGCTTGAAGCTACCAAGGCGAGGAATGAGATGACCTCCGCGTGTATGTCTCTCTGAATTACCTGAGTAACCATGTCAGCAGGCTTCAAACCAACCCTCTTCAAGGCGATCTCTTGGATTCTGATGGCTTTCTCTCCGAGTCCAGCTCCAGTCCCCACCGCACCCAGTATCTTTCCAACTAATGCTCTTTCTCTAATCTCATTCAGCCTCGCTAGATGCCTCGATATCTCTCTAAGCCAAACTGCAAACTTGAATCCGAGCGTTATCACTCCCATGTGCTGCCCATGCGTTCTTCCGGGCATCACAGTGTCCCTATGCTTCTGAACTAGTCCCAGAAGTATTTCCTCAAGCTCCATAAGATCTCTTTCCACTATCTCCAAAGCTTCTTTGAATTGAAGAGAAGTGGCGGTATCCTCAACATCGTAGCTCGTCAACCCGTAGTGGACATATCTTGCTGCGTCGCCCTCGCAAACCTCGGTTAAGGCTCTTACGATAGCCATCAGATCATGCCCAATCTCAGCGTCAATCTGTTTACAACGTTCAAGTTTAACGAACTCGACGCTCGCCTTCTTGCGGATCTCCTCGGCAGCGCTTTTGGGGATTACACCGACTATTGCTTGTGCATATGCAACAGCAGACTCAACGCTCAGTATCTTCTGAAGCCTATTCTCTTCCTCAAAGATCCTTCTCATCTCTGCGCTTCCGTACCGACCAGTGTCTATGGGCAGAATCGGCAAATCTACCACCTTCGGCAAAACAGATATCCCCAACCGAAAATATAAAACCACTTAAAGCTTTTCGACGGCAGGTTCCAGTCGTGGGTGCGATTGCGGCTGCGATAGACAAGAAGGACTCTAGCGCTGTCGATATTGTCTTCGAATTGATGAAGAACTTGGTGCATAGAGGAAATGATGCGTTCGGAATCGCAGTCCCCGACGAGGTAAGGTTTTCAAACAGAATCGAAGACTTGAACACTCACGGCATGAGGTCCAGCTTCGCGATCGGATATAACCTGATGAAACTCTTTCCAAGGAATGTTCGGCAACCATTGAAGGTCGGCCGCAAGATAATCGCATTCGAAGGCACCGTTCACCCGGTCAGAGCGAAACAATATCTCACCCCCTTAATCAAATCAGCACTTCAAAAAACGGATGTTAAGGCAATCGCC